>Ga0316605_10000111_pt1 | contig 80895 bp, 83 predicted proteins | sample OWC_soil_day20_n_FD_207666 | JGI IMG/M metagenome (GOLD analysis project Ga0316605, IMG submission 207666) | Wetland soil microbial communities from Old Woman Creek delta, Ohio, United States - OWC_soil_day20_noCT | ecosystem: Environmental > Terrestrial > Soil > Wetlands | place: USA: Ohio...
CTTATTGGTCGGGGCGAGAGGATTCGAACCTCCGACCTCTCGGTCCCGAACCGAGCGCTCTACCAGGCTGAGCCACGCCCCGACGAAGGTTTGACTCTACTGGAAACGGAGGGTGGCGTCCAGCCTGAGGCTATTCGCGCTCGAGGCCGAGGCGGATGCGCTCCAGGCGGCGGGCTTCGAGCAGGCGGAGGGCGCGGCGGAGGGGGTCGGGGTCCTTCGGGGCGGCGGGGGGATCGGCGGGGGGATCGCAGGGCACGACCTGGAGGCCCGTCAGGTTCAGGCCCAGGGCCCGGCGGATGCGGTCGCGGACCTGGGGCCACACGGCGGCGGTGGCCTCGCGGAGGGGGGCGATGCGGGCCAGCTCCCAGCAGCCCATCACGAGCACATCGCGCTCCACGCGCAGGGGCCGGGTGCGGTCGGCGAGGGCCGGGCCCACGATGAACCGCCAGGCCTGGCGCAGCCGCGCCTCCGCCTTCTGGTTGGGCAGGCGGGCCCCGATGGGGACCAGGCGCGGGGTCCGCTTCATGGGTTCCAGCGCGGTGGCGGCAGCGGGGCGCAGGCCCGCTCGCCGTTGAGGAGGATGGGGGCGGCCAGGGTGGGCACCACGGCGTTGGTGTCGGCCTCGAAGAGGGGCTGCAGGAGGTTGTGCAGCTCGCCGCCCTTGCGGAAGAGCACCTCGTCCACGCTGCGCACGCGGCTGGCGGGAATGGCGTTGGCCTCGCACATCGCCAGGACCTCGTCCACGGTGCTGGCCTGGGTGCGGGCCTCGATGAGGGCCACCAGCTCCTCGCGGCCCCGCACGCGTCCGCGGTTCTGCTTCCACTCGGGGCGGGCCTCCAGGTCCAGTCCGAGCCACATGGCCAGCACCTCGAACTGGCGGTCGCTGCCCACGCCGATGGCCACGTCGCCGTCGCTGCAGCGGAACGACTGGTAGGGGACGATCTGGGGATGGGCGTTGCCCCATCGCTTGGGCGGAGTGCCGGTCATGAGCGCGCCGGCGGCCACGTTCACGAGGCCCGCCAGGGCCGCTTCCATGAGGGGCACTTCGATGTGGAGGGCCTCCCCCGTGCGTTCGCGGTGCAGGAGGGCCGCCTGGATGCCGTTGGCGCAGTAGAGCCCGGTCAGCACGTCCACCAGGGCCACGCCCACCTTCATGGGCCGGCCCTCGGGCTCGCCTGTGATGGCCATCCAGCCGCTCTCGGCCTGGATGATGAAGTCGTAACCGGCCCGTCGCGAGGCGGTCACGTCCGACGCGAAGCCTCGCACGGAGGCCACGATGAGCTTCGGGAATTTCGCGTGGAGCCGTTTCCAGCCCAGGCCCAGGCGATCCGTGGAGTCCGCCCGGAAGTTCTCCACCAGCACGTCCGCGTCCTTCAGCAGGTCGAACAGGACCGCCTTCCCCTCCTCGGTGTGCAGGTCCACGGCCTGGCTCTTCTTGCCCCGGTTGGCGCAGCGGAAGTAGGCGCTCTCGCCATGGTCGCCGTCCTCGAAGGGTGGGCCCCAGCCGCGGGTGGGATCCCCTTCCGGCGGCTCGAGCTTCTGCACCTCGGCGCCGAGGTCCGCCAGCAGCTGCGTGGCGAAGGGGCCCGCGAGCACGCAGGACAGGTCCACGATCCTGTAGTGGGACAGGGGCTTGGGCATCGGGAACGAAGTCTCCAGGAATCAGCCTACTTCATGTCCACCCGCACCTCGCCGTCGAGGTAGGCCTGGGACTTGAAGCCGTCCGGCCCCGTGGTGACGGCCGCGACGCGGAAAGAGGTGAGGGTGCCGCTGAGCTGGAGGTTCGGGGCCAGGGGCCGGTTCAGGCTGGCCTGCACCTGCTCCCGCAGTCCCTGGAACTGCTGGTCCATGAGGAAGTGGGCCTTCTCGGTGAGCAGCTTCTGCAGATCCGAGTGGTAGAGCCAGTCGCCCATGCGCGCCAGCCAGCTCTGGCTGTCCAGGGTGAAGTCCAGCTCCGAGAGGCGCAGGGAGCTGGTGGCGGGATCCGACAGGGGCCTGCCCGAGAGCGAGACCTTGCCGGTGATGCGTCCCTTCAGGCCGATGTCGAGGATGGCCTTGCCCCGGTCGCCCCGCACCTGGGCGGAGGTGATCTCGAAGCGCCCCTTGTCGGTGTCGAAGGTGCGGCCCACCACCTCGGCCGCCAGCTGACGGCTGGCGTGGGCGTAGGAGAGATCCGCCTCCACCCGCAGATGGAAGCCGGGCTTGGGGCTGGCGTTCAGTTCCAGGTCGGGCAGCGGGGTCGGGGTGGCTTCGGGCTTGGCGCCGAGCACCAGGCGGGGCTGGATCTCGATTTCCGGCGTGAGGACGAGCATGCGCCCCTGGGTGGCCAGCGGCGCCAGGCGCACCCGGCGGGGCTGGAAGAGCAGGTAGAGGTCCGGCCGCAGTTCGATGGGCTGGCTGAACTGCAGCCAGGCCTCCTGGGCCTTCTGGCGGGCCAGGGCGCTCTCCCGCACCAGCCGGGCCAGGAGATCCGCCCCGGCGGCGAGGTTCTCCTTCATGCCCGCGGCCACCTGGTCCGTGATGTCGAAGCCGAGGAAGGTGATCTCGCAGCTGTTGAGGGGGGTCACCTCGAAGGTGGGCTGGCGCAGCTCCACGCTCCAGGCGGGCAGGGGCCGGATGCCGGTCTTCAACTCGAGCAGCATCCGCCGTGGCGGCTCGGGGCTGCGGCCGCAGGAACCCATCACCGCGACGTGGCTGCCGAGGGTCTTCAGGCCCACGTCCATGCCGAAGTTGGCCACGACGCGCACGGTGACCTGGTCATCCTTCACGCGGACGCTGAGGGGCTCGCGGATCAGGTTGAACCGGAAGCTGGCCCGGGGCTTGCCCTTGATGTCGGCCCAGGTCTCGATGTTCGGCGGGGAGAGGGGCACCTGCGCCTCGACCTGCTTCAGCAGCGGGGCGAGGTCCACCCGGATGGGCAGGGCCAGGAGCGAGGGCTCGAGTTCCTCCACGAAGGCCGAAAGGGGCGCCGGGGCCGAGCCCTGGGCCGAGAGGGTGAAGGTGGCGAGGGAGGCAAAACAGACGGGTAAGGCAGAGCGACGCATGGACACCTGGCGGAGCCCCAAACCTATCAGATCGCCCAGCTGAAGGGGCTCAGCTGGCGGCGACGGTCCGGCGGTAGGCGGCGCTCAGGGTGGCGGCGATCTCGCTGGGCTCGTGGCCCAGGAAATCCTGGCGCTGCATGAGGTGGACCAGCTGGCCGTCCTTCAGGATCGCGGCCTGGGGGCTGGTGGGCATGGCGCCTTCGAAATACTCGCGGGCCTGGGCAGTGGCGTCTTTCTCCATGCCGGCAAACACCGTGACCAGCTGGTCGAACTTCAGGCCGGAGCGCAGGGCCTCGGTGACGCCGGGACGGGCGCCAGCGGCGGCGCATCCGCAGACGCTGTTCACCAGCAGCAGGGTGGTGCCGGGCCGCTGCATGGCCTCGTCCACCTGGGCGGGGGTCAGCAGCTGGCGGAAGCCGGCCTGGACGAGTTCTTCGCGCATCGGTGCGACCATGGGCTCGGGGTAGTTGGACACGGGATCCTCCAGGGGATGTAAAAGTTTACCGATCAAGTCAGGATTGATCCAGATCACATTCCGGGAGGAACCATGAAACTGGTGCTGATGGGAGGGAGCCTGCGGTCCGCGTCCCTCAACGGCCGCCTGCTGGGCCACGTGGCCCGGGAGCTGGAGGCGCGGGGCCACGACGTTTCGGCCTTTTCAGGCGAGGCCCTGCGGCTGCCGCTGTACGAAGACGGCGCCGCGCCGTCCCCCGAGGCCCGGGCATTGCACGAGGCCCTCCAGGCCGCCCAGGGCCTGGTGATCGTCTCCCCGGAATACAACGCCGGCATCCCCGGCCACCTGAAGAACGCCGTGGACTGGCTCAGCACCCTGAAGCCGAGTCCCTGGCCCGGGCTGCCGGTGCTGCTCTGCGGGGCCAGCCCTGGCGCCTTCGGCGGGGCCCGGGGCCTCGTGGCCTGGCGGGCCACCCTGGCGAACATGGGGGCCCTGGCCCTGCCGGAAGCGCTCACCGTGCCCCACGCCGACCAGCAGCTGGACGCCGCCGGCGCGCCCACCGACCCCCGGACGGCCGCCGCCCTGGGGAAGGCCCTCGACAGCTTCCTTTCGCTGGTGGGCCGGCTGCGCTAGGTCCGCTCGGTTCATGCGATCCTGAGGCGACCTTTCCGGAGTTGACATGAAGGACTTCTTCAAGAGCTTCTTCGCCGCCCTGGCGGCCCTGATCGTGGCCGGGGGCCTGGGCTTCGTGCTGTTCTTCGGCATGCTGGCGGCCATCGGCTCCTCTGGAAAACCGACGGTGCCCGCCAAGGCGGTGCTGGTCTTCGATCTGGACACGAACCTCGCCGACGGCGAACGCGACCCCGAGCCCAGCGAGGCCCTCAGCGAGGCCCTCAGCGGCGGCGGCGGCCACGCCCTGGTGCTGCCCCAGGTCATCGATGCGCTGGACCGGGCGGCTACCGATTCCCGCATCACGGCCCTTTTCCTGACCGGAAACCTCCAGAACGCGGCGCCGGCCCAGCTGCGCGAGCTGCGGGAGGCCGTCCAGCGCTTCAAGGCGAAGAAGCCCGTGCTGGCCTACAACCTGGGCTGGGGCAAGCGCGACCTCTACCTGGCCGGCGGCGCCACCACGGTGTTCATCAACCCTTTCGGCGAGATGGAAGTGAACGGCGTGGCCGCCGAGCCCATGTTCTTCGGCGAAGCTTTCAAGAAGTACGGCGTGGAAGTCCAGGTCACCCGCGTGGGCAAGTACAAGAGCGCGGTGGAGCCCTTCATTACCGATCGCATGAGCGAGCCGAACCGCGAGCAGATGCAGAAGCTCCTGGATGACATCTGGGGCGAGTGGAAGGAGACCGTCGCCAAGGACCGCAAGAAGACTCCCGCCGACCTGCAGGCCATCGCCGATGAGAAAGGCCTGATCGAGGCCGAGGACGCCAAGAAGCTGGGCCTGGTGGACCGCATCGCGCCCTATGACGAGGTGCTCGACGAGCTGAAGAAGCTGGCGGGCAAGCAGCCCAAGGACAAGGATTTCCCGCAGATCACCCTGGCCACCTACGCCGGCATTCCCGGCGAGGCGAAGACCGGCAAGGCCCGCATCGCGGTGGTGGTGGCCGAAGGCGAGATCGTGGATGGCGAAGGCAAGTCCAGCCAGGTCGGCGGCGAGCGGGTGAGCCGCGAGCTGCGCCGCCTGCGCCTGGACGAGCGGGTCAAGGCCGTGGTCCTGCGCGTGAACAGCCCCGGCGGCAGCGCCTCGGCCTCCGAGCTCATCCAGCGGGAGGTGGTCCTCACCCGCAAGGTGAAGCCCGTGGTGGTCTCCATGGGCCATCTCGCGGCCTCCGGCGGCTACTGGATCAGCACCTACGGCGACCGCATCTTCGCCGAGCCCAGCACCATCACGGGCTCCATCGGCGTCTTCGGCCTGCTGCCCAACGTGAAGAAGCTGGCCAACGAGCACGGCGTCACCTGGGACAGCGTGCAGACCGCCAAGCTGGCCAACCCCATGACCCTCACCCGGCCCAAGAATGACCTGGAGCTGAACCGCATCCAGGGCCTGGTGGACCACATCTACGAGCAGTTCGTCGCCAAGGTGGCCGACAGCCGGAAGATGAAGAAGGAGGCCGTGCACGAGATCGCACAGGGCCGGGTCTGGTCGGGCCGGGAGGCCGTGAAGCTCGGCCTGGTCGATGAGATCGGCGGCCTGGGCGCGGCGGTGAAGCATGCCGCGAAGATGGCCAAGGCCGAGAACGACTACTACATTGCCGGCCCCGAGCGGGAGCCCGACGCCTTCAAGGAGCTCCTCCGGAACCTCGGCCAGGGCAAGCCCCGCAAGCTCGCCAAGCCCGGCCCCGTGGATATCCTGGCGGGGAGCTTCAGGCTCCAGCTCGAGCGCCTCTCGGCCCTGAACGATCCCAAAGGGATCTACGCCCGGATGCCCATCGAGCTGGACCTGCGCTAGGTTCGGATGGATTCCTCCACCTTCGTCTCCGCGATCGTCCTGCTGGTCCTGGTCACGGATCCCCTGGGCAACATCCCGCTCTTCATCGGGCTGTTGCGCCAGGTGGATCCGGCCCGGCGGCAGCGGATCATCATCCGCGAGGTGCTCTTCGCCTTCGCGATCCTGGTCTTCTTCGCCCTGTTCGGCCAGCGCGTGCTGAAGCTCATGCACCTCACGGACACGTCGCTGGGCATCGCGGGTGGCGTGATCCTCTTCCTCATCGCCCTGAAGATGGTGTTCCCCCACTCCGAGGGGCGGGCGGGCCACCCGATCCACGGGGAGCCCTTCCTGGTGCCCTTGGCGATCCCCTTCATCGCCGGGCCCTCGGCCATCGCCACGGTGCTGCTGCTGGTGAGCCGGGAGCCCCACCGCATCTGGGAGTGGCTGGGCGCCCTGTCGGTGGCCATGGCCATCTCGGCCGTGGTGCTGGGTTTCGCCGAGCAGATCGCCGACTTCCTCGGCGAGCAGGTCACCATGGCCTTCGAGCGGCTCATGGGCCTGGTGCTCACGGCCATCGCCATCGAGATGCTGCTGGCGGGCATCCAGAAGTTCGTGCTGCAGGTCCGCCTGGCTTGAACCGGCGGGTTCAGGCCTTGCGCTTGAGGCTGAGCTCCAGCACGAAGGAGGCCACGGGCTCGAAGGTGCCGTCGGCGGCCTTCACAGCGGCTTCGATGCGCATGGGCTCGGTGATGCGCTCTTCCGAGGCGAGGGCGCGCTGCACCTGGTCGCGGATGGCCGCGCCGTCCTCGCAGATGAAGTAGACGTCGGATTCGGGCCGCTTGTGGAAGGTGGCCTGGAAGGCCTTGAACACCAGGGAGACGCCCCCGCCCAGGCGCTTGATCTGGTCCATGGCCAGCAGGCCGCCGGCGCAGTCCGCGCCGATGGCGAGGGCGCCGAAGTACATCGATCCCAGGTGGTTCCTGGTCCAGCGGCGGAGGGGGATCCGCACCACGCAGCGGGTCTCGCCCAGCTCCACCACGCTGGGCCGCACAGAGGCCAGCAGAGGGATCTTCAGCCAGCCGAAGAGGCGCATGCCGAAGGTCTGCCTGAGGCGGTCGAACGCGGAGGAGCCTGGGGTGGAGGTCATGCCCCGATTCTCAGGCTCAGGCCTGGTTCACGTCCAGCAGGCCTTCGGGGGGATCGAGGTCGAGGCGGCGGTTGGGCAGGTCGAGCGTCCACCAGGCCTTGATGTAGGGGATGTCCCGCTGGCCTGTGCGGCCGGGGCGCAGGTCCCGCATCACCACCATGTCGTAGCCCGCCGGACCGGGGTCCAGGCGCAGCACCTCGCCCACCTTGCGGTCCGCGATGAAAACTTCGCAGCCGATCCACTGATGGCGGAAGCTCTCGCCCGCCTCGAGGGTGGCCTCGGCCTCGGGCATCCAGAGGGACCAGCCCTTGAAGGGCTCGGCGGCGGTGCGGTCGGGCAGCTCGGCGAACGCCACGCAGGGGCGGTCCTGATGCCAGCGGAAGGCGCGCAGGGACACGGGCCGCGCCGGGGGGCCGGGCTCCCCGTGTTCCAGATCCAGCTGGGGCGGGGCCAGGACGAGGCCCGCCATGCCCTCCAGGCGGTGCGGCTCGTCCATGAGGGCGTGGAAGAGGAACTCCCCCTTCAGCCCTTGGATCTTGGCGAGATGACCCGCGAGAAGCATCAGGCCTCCCGGCCCTCGGCCTCATCCTCGTCGTACAGCTCGACGTCCACGGAGAGGTTGGCCTTCTCGCCGGCGGTCTTGCAGAGGGTCCGGAGGGCCGAGATCATGCGGCCGTGCTTCCCGATGATGCGGCCGCGGTCCTTCGGATCGGCGTAGACCAGCACGTCCCGCCGGCGGCCTTCGCCGGACACTTCGACCTTCAGGGACTCGGGGTGGTCCAGCAGCGGGGTCAGCACATCGCGCAGGAAACCTTCGAGGTTCATGGCTTCTCCAGGATGAACAAAGAAAGCCGGACCAGGGCCCGGCTCTCGAATGGTCGGAAACCGGCTAGATGATCTGGTTCTTCTTGAACAGATCGAGCACGGTCTTGGAGGGCTGCGCGCCCTTCTGGATCCAGGACTTGGCCTTGTCGACGTCGATGCGGACCGCCTCGCCGGAGCCGGCGATGGGGTTCACGAAGCCCAGCACTTCCACGGCCTGGCCGGTGGGGATGCGGTCATTTTCGGAGACGACGATGTGGTAGAAGGGGCGCTTCTTGGCACCATTGCGAGCGAGACGGATGGACAGCATGGACACTCCCTGAGCAGGAGAGTATAACGCGGCATTCCCGTCATCCCAAGGGTTAATTCGCCGGGGGCGGGGGCCGCCCCCGGGGGGCTAGAAGGGCAGGTTGGGGCCGCCGCCCACGCCACCCATCCCGCCGCCCATCTTGGCCATGCGCTGCATGCGGGCCATGAACTTGGGATCGTTCATCTGCCCCATCATCTTCTTCGTTTCCACGAACTGCTTGATGAGCTGGTTGATCTCGCTCACGGGCCGGCCGCAGCCGGCGGCGATGCGGCGCTTGCGCTTGCCGTCCAGCAGGTTGTGGTTGGCGCGCTCGGCGGGGGTCATGGAGTTGATGATGGCTTCCAGATGCTTGATGCGCTTGTCGGTGGCCACGCTGGCCAGCTGGTCCTTCATCTGACCCAGGCCCGGCAGCATGCCCAGGATCTTGTTCATGGAGCCCAGTTTCTGCACCTGCTGGAACTGCTTGCGCATGTCGTCGAGGGTGAACTGGTTCTTGGCCAGGCGCTTGGCCATGACCTCGGCTTCCTTCTCGTCGAGCTTGTCCTTGGCATGTTCGATGAGGCTGAGGACATCGCCCATGCCCAGGATGCGCTGGGCCATGCGGTCCGGATGGAAGCGCTGGAAGTCCTCCAGCTTCTCGCCCTCGCCCACGAACTTCAGGGGCTGGCCCGTGGCGTGCTTGATGCTGAAGGCCGCGCCGCCGCGGGTGTCGCCGTCAGTCTTGGTGAGCACCACGCCGGTGATGCCCAGTTTCTCGTGGAAGGCCGTGGCGCTGCGGACGGCGTCCTGGCCCGTCATGGCGTCGGCCACGAAGAGGATCTCGTCGGGCGAGACGGCGGCCTTGATGCGGGCCAGCTCCTCCATGAGCGTCTCGTCCAGGTGCAGGCGACCGGCGGTGTCCAGCACCACCACGTCCCAGCCCTTCAGCCTGGCCTCGGCCACGGCGGCGGCGCAGATGGCGACCGGATCCATTTCCTCCGTGCGGAAGGACGGCACGCCGGCATCCTTCGCCACGACGTGCAGCTGCTCGATGGCCGCGGGGCGGTAGACGTCGGCGGGCACCAGGATGGGGGAGCGCCCCATCTTCTTCAGGTAGACGGCGAGCTTGCCGCAGGTGGTGGTCTTGCCCGCGCCCTGCAGGCCCACCATCATCACCACCGTGGGCGGCTTTGAGCTGAACGTGATGGGGTGTTCCGGGGCCTGGCCGCCCATGATCTCCACCAGCTCGCGGTGGACGATGTCGATGAAGGCCTGGGCCGGGTTGAGGCCCTGCATGACCTCGGCGCCCAGGGCCTTCTCCTTCACCCGCTGCAGGAAGGTGCGGGCCACGCTCACGTGGACGTCCGCCTCCAGCAGGGCCATGCGGACTTCGCGCAGCACCGCCTCGAGGTTGGCTTCCGTCAGCTTGGATTGGCCCCGGAGGGCCTTCATCGCCTGGCTGAGTTTCTGGGTGAGGCTGTCGAACATGGGACCCCGTCGTGGACCAAACGACCATTGTACCGGTCGTCGAGGTCTTTCCCGGCGTCGAAAAGGAATCCTCGGGCATAATCCTGACCGATGGAGTCGGGATTATGCCCAATCACCTCGCGGAAAGCCTCAGCCCCTACCTGCTCCAGCACGCCCACAACCCCGTGGACTGGCACCCCTGGGGCGCCGAGGCCCTGGCGAAAGCCCGGGCCGAGCAGAAGCCCATCTTCCTGAGCATCGGCTACAGCGCCTGCCACTGGTGCCACGTCATGGAGCGGGAGAGCTTCGAGAACCCGGCCGTGGCCGAGGTGCTGAACGCGCACTTCGTGAGCATCAAGGTGGACCGGGAGGAGCGGCCCGACCTGGACGACCTCTACATGGACGCGGTGCAGACCCTCACCGGGCGCGGCGGCTGGCCCATGAGCGTCTGGCTCACGCCGGACCTGGAGCCCTTCTATGGCGGCACCTACTTCCCGCCGGAATCCCGCGGCGGCATGCCGGGTTTCATCCCCCTCCTCACCCGCATCGCCGAGCTGTGGCGCGAGGACCGTCCCGGCCTGGTGGGCCAGGCGGGCAAGCTCACCGCCGAACTGAGGCGCCAGGCGGAGGTGGAGGCGGGTGCCGACCTGCCCGGCGACGACCGCATCGAGGCGGCCCTCGAGCAGCTGCGGCGGGGTTTCGACGGGACCTGGGGCGGCTTCGGCGCGGCGCCGAAATTCCCCCAGCAGATGGCGGTGGAGCTGATCCTGGCCCGGGGCACGGCGCGGGACCAGGCCATGGCCCTGCGCACGCTGGACGCCATGTGGGAGGGGGGCATGTACGACCACCTGGGCGGCGGCTTCTCCCGCTACAGCGTGGACGGCCAGTGGCTCGTGCCCCACTTCGAGAAGATGCTCTACGACAATGCGCAGCTGGCCAGCTGCTACCTCGCGGCCTTCCAGGCCACCGGCGAGCCCCGGTATGCCCAGGTGGCCCGGGAGACCCTGGATTACCTCCTGCGCGACCTGCGGGATCCCATGGGCGGCTTCCACTCCAGCGAAGATGCCGACAGCGAGGGCGAGGAGGGAAAGTTCTACGTGTTCACTCCGCCCGAGGTGTGGGAGGCCCTTGGCCGGGCCGACGGCGAGCGGTTCTGCGCTGCCTTCGGGATCACGGGAGGCGGGAACTTCGAGCAGGGCCGCAGCGTGGCCCACCGCTTCTCCTGCGCCCCTGCCGACCGCCTGGCGCCGGAGGAGGACCGTGCCCTCCGCGAGAAGCTGCGCCTCTGGCGGGACCGCCGGGTGCGGCCGGGCAAGGATGACAAGGTTCTCGCCGCCTGGAACGGCCTGGCCCTCTCGGCGATGGCCCGGGGGCACCAGGTGCTCGGCGAACCCCGCTACCTGGCCGCGGCCCAGGCCTGTGGGCGGTTCCTCCGCGACGCGCTCTGGCAGGACGGGCGGCTGCTGCGGGTCTGGCGCCAGGGCCGGGCACACACGCCGGGCTTCCTGGAGGACGACGCGGCGGTGATCGAGGGCCTGGTGGACCTCTACGAATCGGACTTCGACGCGGCCTGGCTGCGCTGGGCGGAGGCCCTCGGCGAGGGGCTGCTGGCGCGGTACCATGATCCGGCGGCTGGCGGGTTCTTCAGCACGGAGGCCGCTCAGGGTGACCTGATCTTCCGGCAGAAGCCGGGCTTCGACAACGCGCTGCCCAGTGGCAACACCCTGGCGGCCCGGGCCCTGCTGCGCCTGTCGCGGCACCTGCAGCGGGAGGATTTCCGCCTGGCGGCCGAAGGGACGCTCCGCTGCTTCGGCCCCTGGCTGGCCCGGGCCCCGAGGGCCTTCCTCGGCCTGCTGAGCGTGCTCGACCTGGCGCTGCGGGAGCCGCTGGACGTGGCCATCTCGGGGGATCCGGCGGATCCGGGGGTGGGCGCGATGCTGCGGGAGGTGCATCGGCGCTTCCTGCCAGGACGGGTGCTGTCGGTCTCTGCCGATCAGCTGCTGCCGCTCCACGAGGGGCGCGGCGCCGAGGCGGGCCGGCCCTTGGCCTTCATCTGCCGGGGCCGTGCCTGCGCCACGCCGGTGGGTTCGGTGGAGAGCCTGGCGGATCTGCTGGCGGGACCTCCCGCGCCGATGTGATCCAATCGCGAGTCAGGCATGGATACACTGGCCCGACGCACGGTTCCCGCAGGATGCGAACCCTGGAGGGGACCGTACCCAGGCCGGGGCGCCGGGCGAAAGGGGCTCTCATGAAGACGTTCGGGTTCAAGATCGACCCATTGACCGGTGAGGACTACTACGAGGTCTTCGTCCGCGGCCGCCAGCTGCTGAACGACCCGCACCTGAACAAAGCCTCGGCGTTCACCAAGGAGGAGCGCCTCAGCCTGGGCCTGGACGGCATGCTGCGCCCCGGGATCTCGACCCTGGAATCCCAGCTCGACCGCACCTACGAGGCCTACCAGCGCAAGTCCGATGATCTCGAGCGGTACATCTACCTCATCGGCCTCCAGGACCGCAACGAGGTGCTCTTCTACCAGCTGCTGATGGACCACCTCGACGAGATGGTGCCCATCGTCTACACGCCCACCGTGGGCCAGGCCTGCATGCAGATGAGCCACATCCAGCGCCGGTACCGGGGCATCTACATCACGCCCGAGAACATCGGCAACATCGACCAGATCTTCCAAGGCCTCTCGCAGCCCCAGGTGAACCTCATCGTGGTGACCGACGGCGAGCGCATCCTGGGCCTGGGCGACCTGGGCTCCGACGGCATGGGCATCCCCGTGGGCAAGGTGAGCCTTTACGTGGCGGCGGGCGGCGTCCACCCGGCGGTGTGCCTGCCCATCAGCCTCGATGTGGGCACCAACAACCCCCGACTGCTCGAGGATCCCCTGTACCTGGGCATCCGCAAGCCCCGCCTGCGCGGCGCGGAGTACGAGGAGTTGGTGGAGAAGTTCATCCTCGGCGTGAAGCGCAACTTCCCCGGCGCCCTGCTGCAGTGGGAGGACTTTGCCAAGCAGACGGCCTTCAAGAACCTGGACCGCTACCGGGAGCGCATCCTCTCCTTCAACGACGACATCCAGGGCACGGGTTCGACCGCCCTGGCGGCCATGATGACCGCCATGCGCATCAAGAAGAGCCGCTTCCAGGACGAGCGTTACGTCATCGTGGGCATGGGCCAGGCCGGCACGGGCATCGCGATGAACATCCGGGCGATGCTGAAGGAGGAGGGACTCACCGATGAGGAGGCCCGCAAGCGGATCTTCGCGGTGGACATGCAGGGCCTGCTCATCGAGGGCGATCCCCTGCTGGAAGGCCCCCAGGAACCCCTTGCGCAGCGCCGCGCGGCGGTGGACGACTGGAAGCTGGATGATCCCAGCCGAATCGGCCTGCAGGATGTGGTGCGCAACGCCCACCCGACGGTGCTGATCGGCGTCACGGCGCAGCCTGGGCTGTTCAGCGAGGCCATCCTGGCCGAGACCGCCAAGCACTCGGAGCGCCCCATCGTGCTGGCGCTCTCCAACCCGACCCACAAGTGCGAGTGCTCGCCGGAGGCGGTCTGGAAGGCCACGAACGGCAAGGGGCTGGTGGCCACCGGCAGCCCGTTCTCGCCCATGGATTGGAACGGCCGCACGCTGCAGGCCTCGCAGTGCAACAACATGTACATCTTCCCTGGCGTGGGCCTCGGCGCCCTGGTCTGCAAGGCCTCCCGGGTCACGGACGGCATGTTCCTGGCGGCCAGCAAGGCCATCAGCCGCTTCGTGACGCCGGAGCAGGAGGCCATGGGCCTGCTGCTGCCGGAGATGAAGGACATCCGGAAGGTCTCGCTGGCCGTGGCCACGGCGGTGGGCATCGAGGCCCGCAACGCGGGTCTGGGGCGCCTGCTGGACGACGACCAGCTGGCGGCCATCGTCACCAAGGCCCAGTGGGAACCGAAGTATTCCGCCTATCGGCCCGGATCCCCTGTCGTGGCCAGCTGACATTCCGGGGCGCTTCCCCCCTTGAGGGGAGGCGCCCCCGGCCTAGCATGGGGGGCGGGAAGAGTTCCTCTTTCCTCCCACGGGGCGACCGTTTTCGCCAGCCCCTTCCGGCCAACGCACCATGCGGCCGAGACTCTTGGGCACCCTCCGGGGTGCCCTTTTGTTCGTCCGGGGGTCTCCGCGCAGGAGGCAGGCGGAGCCTGCCTCCTGCTTGCACCCGTATGGGGGTTCGTCCAGCAGGGTCAGGTGTGGCGAGGACTGTGGGAGGCGGTGCGGGGGAAAGAAAAAGGCCCAGGACGAGCCTGGGCCTGGGGTGTCGAGAAGGGTTGGATCAGGCGGCGACGGTGCGGCGGCTGCGGTGGGCCACTTCGGCTTCGAGCTCGGCTTCGAGGGCCTGCACCTGGCGGAGGACGGCGAGGCCTTTGGGGGAGCAGCTCATCTGGCGCTCCAGCTGGTTGAACACTTCGTGCAGCCGCTCGGCGGTGGTCCAGAAGGCCGGGTTGTGCTGTCGAACGGCGGTGTCCATGTGCATGGCAGGCTCCGTAGCTTCCTGGACATCATGATCGTCATTGGCGATGACTTAGGCTAGTGACAGGCATCACAAGAAATGTCATGGGTTACGAAGTTTTTTGTCATGATCGTCATGACAATCCGCGAAGCCATTGAAAAACATGACATTCAGGTCATGCATGGCTTCCCGCACCCCCCGTCCGGGGCCGGCAAGGTGTGTCTCAGGTCCGCGCCGGACGGCTGGCCTGGCCCCGGCTGGCCAGCAGGTGCCCGATGGCCACGGCTGCGGCGTCCGCCGCATCCACGGGGAGGGCCTCCTTCAGGTTCAGCAGGGTCATCACCATCTTCCCCACCTGGTCCTTGTCCGCCCAGCCGTAGCCGCTGACGGCCTTCTTGACCTGCATGGGGTTGTAGTCGCCCACCGGCAATCCGTGCAGCGCCGCCGTGAGCAGGATGCCGCCCCGGATCTGCCCCAGTTTCAAGGCGGTGGCGGCGTTCTTTTCCACGAAAGGAGACTCCACGGCCATGAAGGCCGGGGCGTGGGCGGCGATGGCCTCGGCCAGGCGCTCGTGGATGCGGAGGCAGCGCTGGTCGAAATCGGCGCCCCGGGGGCTGCGGATTACGCCCGCCTCGACCAGGGACATGCGCGAGCCGAAGCGCTCCACCACGGCCCAGCCGCAGGCCAGCGAGCCTGGGTCCACGCCCAGGCAGCGCACCGGGGAGGGCGCGACGATCACCGGCCCTTCCGCTTGCCAGGGCCCCTCACGCTGCCCTTGGGCGGCTTGGGATGGGCTTCCCGCCGCCTGCCGGAGGCATCTTTGGTCTTGCCGGAGGCCTGCCGGGTCGCGCCGGCCGCCTCCCGCGCCTTTTTCGGGGGCCGGCCCTTCGGCGCGGCGGGCCGCTCCGGCCGCCCCTCGCGCGCGGGGGCGGCACCCCGGCGGCGGGGTTTCTCCAGGTCGCTCTCCCGCAGGGTCGCCGGGGCCGCGAGCAGGGGCGTGAAGGCGAAGGGCTTGCCGTGGGCGTCCTGGGCCTTCGCCTCGGTGACCCAGGCGCTGATGCGGCGCAGGTCCTCGTCCACCGCCGTGATTTCCACCTCCACCGCGTCACCGATGGTGAGCACCACGGTGCCCCGAAGCCCTGTGGCCTTGGTGCGATGCTCGTCCACCCAGAAATTCCCCCCGAGGGCTGCCAGGGGCACGCCGACCTCGACAAAGGGTGACTCGAGCGTGACGAAAGCCACCTTGGCAGAGAATCCCTGGATCCGGCCCCGGAAGCGCTGGCCGGTCCGGGACTTCATCAGGAGGCAGGCCTTCCACTTGTCGTTCTCACGCTCTGCCTCGGTGGCCTTCTGCTCGCAGTCGCTGGCGCCCTTCGCAAGCACGGCCAGGTGGCTCTGCAGCGCGGAGGGCAGGGGCTGGCCCCGCAGCACCTTCCGCAGCAGGCGGTGGACGATGAGATCCGGGTAGCGGCGGATGGGGCTGGTGAAGTGCAGGTAATCCTGGAGGGCCAGGCCCGAGTGCCCGATGTTCTCGGCGCTGTACTCGGCCTTCTTGAGGCTGCGCAGCAGCAGCGTGTTGATCATGGCCTCCAGGGGCCCGCCGCGGATCTTGTCGAGCATGGCGTTGAGATGCTCGGGGGTGGGCACCTCCTTGGGCTTCAGGAGGCCGAAGGTGCGGGCCACCTCGGCGAAGATCTCCAGCTTCAGCGGGTCGGGCTCGTCGTGGATGCGGTAGATGGTGGGGATCTTCTTGCGGGTGAAGAAGGTGGCCACGGCCTCGTTCGCCAGCAGCATGAACTCCTCGATCATGCGGTGGGCATCGTGGCGGGGGTAACGGCGGGCGTCCACCGGCCTGCCTTCGTCATCGAAGACGTACTCCGCCTCCTCGGTGTCGAGGTTCATGGCGCCGCGTCCCAGACGCGCCTGCGTGAGCCGGCGGGAGAGCACCAGGGATTCGTCCAGCAGGCCGCAGAGTGCCTCGCCGAGCTCGGCCCGCTTGCGGGTGGAGAGGTCGATGCAGGCCTCCTTCACCTCGTCGTAGGTGAGTCGCTTCGCGCTGCGGATGACGCTCTCGGTGAGCCGCGTCTCCACGACATCCAGCTCCGGCGAGAGCGTCATCCAGGCGGTCATGGTGAGGCGGTCCACGCCTTCCCGGAGGCTGCAGAGGTCGCCGCTGAGCCGCTCGGGAATCATGGGAATGGCCTCGTCGGGGAAGTAGACGGAGGTGCCCCGGAGCCGGGCTTCCTCATCCAGGGGCCCGCCCTCGGCCACGTAGTGGCTCACGTCGGCGATGTGCACGCCCAGGAGCCAACCCCCGCCTTCGGATTTCGGCAGCACCTCCAGGCTGATGGCATCGTCGAAATCCTTGGCCGTCGGGGGATCCACCGTGCAGGTGAGGGTCTCGCGAAGGTCGTGGCGCCCCTGCAGCCACTCCGCGGGGGGGATGGTCGGGAAGGGCGCCAGCTCCCGCATGACCGCGTCGGGGAATTCGGTGCGCAGGTTGAACAGGGCGGCGGTGAGCCGGTTCTCGATCTTCAGGTCGGTCTTCTTGCCCAGCCGGGCCACCACGGTGCCCTTCAGCTGCTTGGCCTCGGGGTCGGCGTCGAGCTTCACGCTCACCAATTCGCCGTCTTCCGCCAGGTCCGTGGGCGGCACGGAGATGATCTGGGACAGCCGGGGCTCGAGGGGCACCACGCGCCAGCCCCAGGGCTGCTTCTGGAGGGTGCCGGGCAGGGGCACCTCGCCCCGGCCCTTGATCTCCAGCACCCGCGCCTTGAGGCGTCCGTCCCAGCCTTCGCCGCAGACTTCCGCCACCACCCGGTCGCCGTGGATGGCCCCGTGGGCGTCCCGCCAATCCACCAGCAGGTCCATGCGGGGGCCCTTGGCGGCGCCGACGATCCGCAGGAAGCCGCCCGTGCCCTCGGGATGGCCGAGGAAGGTGGCCTCGAAGGATTCGTACGGCCGAAGCCCCGGCGCCTGCGATGTCGCGGTCCGGGGCTTCGGGGTTCGAGGGGGTTCAGGCTGCCGGTGGCCCTTGGGCACGCGAGCGGGGGTGCGGGGGGCGGAGCGGCGGGTCATGTCCTCAGGGTACAAGCCCCCGGGAGGATCAGGCCTTCTTTCCCTTCTTCGCGGGCTTGGCCGGGGCGGCCACGGCCTTGCCCGACAGGAGGTCGAGCTGGTGCTGGACCTTCTTGTTCTCGGGATCCAGCACGGCCAGGCGGTTCAGCCAGCGGGCCTTGCCGGCCTTGTCGCCCTGGGCTTCGAGGTAGGCGGGCGTGGAGATCACTGCGTCCACCCACTTGGTCTTCTCGCCCTTGCCGGCCTTGTAGTCGGCCACCTGGTCGGCCTCGCTCTTGAGCTTGCCTTCCATCACCTTCACGAGGGGGTCGTAGGCCTCGCGCTCGCGCTTGGTGACGTCGAGGTAGGTCTGGAAGAACTTCACCCACTTGGCGCTGTCGACGACTTCCTTCTCCACGCCCAGGGCCAGGTCCAGCTCCTGCCGCTCACCGGGATCCAGGTTGGTCTTGGCCTTCAGCTCCTTGATGCGGGCGTCGTTCTCTTCCAGCACCTGCTTGGCGCGGGCCTCGGACTGGGTGTAGTAGGCGACGGTGCGGGTGAAGGGCTCTTTCACGCCCTCGTGGCACTCCACGGCCAGGGCCTGGGCGGCCTTGGCATACTCCAGGGCCTTCTCCCACGCGCCGGCGGCGTCCGCGGCCTCGGTGGCCAGGCGGTTGGCTTCCGCCAGGTCCAGGAAGGTGCCGCAGCTCTGAACGAGCGTCTGGTTGTTGGCCTTGTCGAAGGTCGGGCGGACGGCGGGCAGGAGGGCTTCCGCGCGCTTCATGGCTTCCGCGTGGTTGAACTCAGCCATGAGCTTTTCCACCACGGGGCGTTCGGCCTTGACCCGATCGCCGAGCGACGGGGCCGGCGCCTGGGCCACGAGGGCGGCGGGAGCGAGGATAGAGAATAGGAAGGCGGATGTGCGCATGGTCCAACCGAAATGAGAAGGGGGATGCCCCTGCGGGAGAAACCTTCATTCTCCAGGGATCCTGATGGCTTGACTAGCCCCGCGGTTTCAACCAAGCCTGCCTGGGGGTAAGTGGGTGTCACCCCAAAGCTTCGGACATGCCCCTGATCTCGGTTTTGATGCGTTCCATCTCCTCTCGATCGATCCTTCGCGCGGGAACCCCTCCCCAGGTTTCCCCCGCGCCCACCCGGCTGCCCGGCAGCAGCACGCTCTCGGGCAGGATGGTGGCGTCGTCGCCGATGACGACGTCGCCCATGACGCAGCAGGCGAGGCCCAGGGTGGCACGGTGGCCCACGCTGACGGGAGCGATCACCAGGTTCCCGCCGCCGCCGTAGTGGGCAAAGATCCGCACGCTTCCGCCCAGGGCCGCGTCGTCGCCGATGGTGATCAGCTGCGGATCGCTGATGTATTCGGTGTTGATGAACGCGTGGCGCCCGATTTTCATGCCCATGGCCTTGAGAAACCAGACGCCGAAAGGCGTGAGCGTCACGAACGGCAGGAAGGTGAAGCGGACAAGGTAGAACAGCCCGTTGTGCAGGAACCAGGGCAGGGCGTGGAGGGTGTAGTAGCCGCCCTTGAACGGCTTGATCCGCGTGGGGAGGATCCAGTTGTACGCGGGGATCACCACCAGCAGCGACAGCCCGAAGATGAAGAAGCACAGGGCGAGCGCGAAGCCGGAGGCGATCCAGGGCAGGAGGCCCGGCAGGGTCAGCGACCATCGCTGGAGGGTCGACCAGATCCAGAGGGCCGGGGCCAGGGCGAAGCCCAGGGCGGTGGAGGCGAGGGCGTACATCAGCAGGACGGCCAAGCCGTAGGCGATGCGCGAGAACCGCCGGAGCAGCCGGTCCAGCCAGTTCCTCGGCGGCGGATTCTTCGACTGGTCCTTGGCGAAGGGTTTCATGGCTCCAGACTAACGAAAGTGGCAGGTAGCATGGGGGCATGGATCTGGTTCTGCTCCGCCTCTCCGCCCTCGGCGACATCCTCCGGGTGCTGCCCGCCTGGGCCAACCTGCGGGAGGCCTTTCCCGGCGCGCGGTTCCGGGCGGTGGTCGAGGATCGCCATGCCTTCCTGCTGGAGCCCATGCCCTGGCTGGAGCCGGTGGTGGTGCGGCGAAGGAAGCTCTCGAATCCGCTGACCGCCCTCGGCGAGCTGAACCGGGTGGCGCACCTCATCCGGGACGGCGAGGCCAGCCTGGATTTCCACGGCATCCTGAAGGCCGCGCTGATCCCCAAACTGGCGGGCCTCTCCGAGCGGTGGGGCGACGGCGTCACGAAAGAGTTCGCGGGGAAGCTGCAGACCCATCCCCTGCCGTTCCGGCACCAGACTCGGTACGAGCAGGCCCTGGGCTTGGCCGAGGCCTTCGGGCGCAGCCGCGGGGTCGAGGGACTGGGTCGGTTCCGCCCGGTGCTGAAGGATGTCGCGCTGCCCGATGCCGGCGACGTCTGGACGCCGTCCACCCGACCCCGCATCGTGCTCGTGCCTGGAGCCTCCCGGCGCGGCGCCATCAAGCGCTGGCCCCTGCGGCACTGGGTCGGATTGGCCGGGATGCTGAAGGCGACCTGTGACCTGCGGTGGTCCCTGGGTCCGGAGGAGGAGGACCTGCGGGGCTGGCTGCCCGAGGTCACGGGGGTCGAGGCCCTGCCCAGGCTGGGCTTCTGGCAGTTGGCCTCGGCCCTTCGCCAAGCCCAGCACGTGGTGGCGCCGGACACAGGGCTGCTGCACCTCGCCGTGGTGCTGGGCGTGCCGGCGCTTGGCCTCTACGGTTCGAGTGATCCGGTGGTGGCGGGCCTCCCCGACGGCGCCGGCCGCGTGCTGCGCACAGGCATCAGCTGCGCCCCCTGCCGGGAGCGGTCCTGCCAGCGGCGGCAATGCCTCGAGGACCTCCCGCCGGAGCAGGTGGCCGCTGCCTTGCTGGAAACCAGCCGCGCCGCTACTTGATCCGGAACTTGTACTTGCCTTCGTGGCAGTCCAGACACATGACCACCGCGGGCTTGTGCTGCCGGTGGCACTCGGTGCAGGCCACCTCGCCCTTGTGCGAATCATGGGGATTGGGCTTGGCGTCCTTGGTCAGGGCCTTCATCGCGGGGTAGTCCCCGTGGCAGGTCATGCAGGAGGCCGACGCCACCGCCTTCTTGGTGGGTTTCTCTTCCTGATGGCAGTCGAAGCAGTGGACGCCCGCCTTCACATGGTGGGGGGGCAGCGGGTATTCGCCCTGGGCTCCGGCGCCCTGGATGGAAGCGGTCCAGGTGAACAGCAGGCCGCAGAACAGCATGGCGAGACGGGGGGCGCGGATCATGTGGGATACCTCGGTCGATTCGGCGTGGCGGGGGCCATCGGGGCGAGTGCAGTCTACCGGAGGGGAAGCGGGGGACATCCGGACGCCGAGCAACCCCGGAGAGCGCAGATGCAGGCCTGGAGCGTATTGATGATGCTGGAGTGATTTAAATCACGAATCCGGAGTGGCGCCGGGGCGCGGGATGAACGGGTGTACGATCATGACCCGTAGGGCATTTATGAGTGACGTGGCCTGCCACCTTGACCAGCCGGCTGGGGTTCTCCTGAAGAACCGCGGCATGGGCTGGCGGGCCGATGACAGCGATTGAGAGGGATCCCATGAACGTGAACCGCGCGCGTGTCGTTTCAGGCCTGATCCTGGCCGCAGGTTTGGCCTGCGGCGGGTGGTTGCAGGCGCAGTCTGCCCAGACGCGGGCGAAGGTGCCCGCTTCGATCCCGCGCTACCAGCCCGCGGTGCAGGTGAAGGGGCCCATCGACCTGGTGGGCACGGATGCCCTTTCCGACCTTGGCGACGAGTGGGCCAGCGTGTTCCGCCGGATCCATCCGGACGCGAACCTGATCTACCGCGCCAAGCTCACCAAGGATGCGGTGAAGGGATTCATGGATGGCACCAGCCTCCTGATCATCACCGGCCGCGAGTTCACCCAGGATGAGACCAAGGCCTTCCAGGCCAAGTTCGGCTACATGCCCATGCGCATCCCGGTCTGCCTCGACGCGAACATCGTCTTCGTGAACAAGACCAACCCCATCGCCAGCATCAGCATGGAGCAGCTCGACGCCATCTTCTCCCGGTCGCGGCTGGGCGGCGCCAAGTCGCCGGCGGTCACCTGGGGCGACCTCGGCCTCCGTGGCGAGTGGGCCAAGCTGCCCATCACGGCCTACACGCGCGGCGCGGGCACGGCCACCCGCACCTCCATCGCCGAGAAGCTGCTGCTCAACGGCGAATTCCGGCAGGGCATCCAGGACCGGGACGATGCCTCCGCGCTGGCCGAGGCGGTCATGACCGACCAGGCGGGCATCGCCATCGCCACCATGTCGTCCTGGTACGTCGCCAACAAGGTGCTGCCGGTGACGCCGTACCACGGCGAAGACGCCCGCCTGCCGAACCAGGAGAACGTCACGACCAGCAAGTACCCCATGCCCCGCCTCTACTACGCCTATCTCAACCGTACCCCCGGCGCCCCCCTGCCGGCCCCGGTCAATGAGGTCATCCACTTCCTGCTGACCCAGGAAGGGCAGAACGCCGTGGCCGATTCGGGCCTGCTGCCCGGCCCCCCGGAGTTCATCACCATCGCCCTGAAGCGCCTGAGCCGCTAGAAGAAGGCGGCCCCCGAGAAGAAGCGGCCCCGCGGGGCCGCTTCTTCGTTTAGGCCCGGCGCCAGCCGGTGCTGCCGTCCTTGCGGTCCTCCAGCACGATCCCCATGGCCTTGAGCTGATCGCGCACCCGGTCGGCCTCGGCCCAGTTCTTCGCGGCCTTGGCGGCGCGGCGCGCGTCGATGAGGGCTTCGACCTCCGCATCCAGGTTCTCGGTTTCGTGAGGCCAGGCGGCGAAGATGGCATCGGACTCGTCCAGGAAGGCGAGCACCGCGCCGCGCTCCTCCCGGGTGAGGGCCACGTGGTCGTCCATGGCGTTGAGGTCGTTGATGAGGGTGAAGATGGCAGCCAGGGCCTCGGGGGTGTTCAGGTCGTCGGCCATGGCGGCCCAGAAGGCTTCCCGGGCCTGCTCCAGGCGTGCCATGGGGTCGAGTTGCTCCTTCCAGGGGCCGCCGCCGGCCTGGCCTTCCCCCTCCATGCGCTTGCGGAAGGCCCGGATGCGCTTGAGGGCGTTCTCCGCGGCCCGGAGGCCCTCGAAGCTGAAGTTGAGCACCTTCCGATAGTGGTTGCTCTGGATGGCGTAGCGCAGGGCGATGGGATCCACCCCCTTGGCCACGAGGTCGCGCAGCGTGAAGAAGTTGCCCAGGCTCTTGGCCATCTTCTGGCCTTCGACCATGAGGAATTCGCCGTGGACCCAGTGGTTCACCCAGCGGTGGCCCAGGCAGCCCTCGCTTTGGGCGATCTCGTTTTCGTGATGGGGAAAGATCAGATCCACCCCGCCGCTGTGGATGTCCACGCGCTCGCCCAGCAGCTCCATGCCCATGGCCGAGCACTCGATGTGCCAGCCGGGCCGGCCCTGGCCCCAGGGGCTGTCCCACCAGGGCTCGCCGGGCTTGGCGCCCTTCCACAGCACGAAGTCGCTGATGGCGTCGCGCTCGTATTCGTCGGCATCCACCGATGCGCCAGCCTGCATGCCCTCCCGGTCCAGGTGGGCCAGGCAGCCATACTGGGGCAGGTTGGCGATGCGGTAGTAGACACTGCCCTCCCGCGCGTAGGCCAGGCCCCGGGCTTCCAGATTCTGGACCAGCCGGATCATCTGAGGGATGTAGTGGGTGGCCCGGGGAAGATGATCGGCGGGCCGGACACGAAGCGTTTCCAGGTCCTCCAGGAAGATGGCGGTGAACCGCTCGGTCAGCGCCTTCATCGCCGCGTGGCGGGCCTCGTTCGGTGCGTCCGCGGAGAGTCCGCCCTGGGAATCCCGGATGATCTTGTCCTCGACGTCGGTGATGTTCATGCAGTGCATCACCTGGTGGCCGCCCGCCGCGAAGGTTCGCTTGAGGAGATCCTGAAACAGGAAGGTTCGCAAATTTCCGATGTGCGCGTAGTTGTAGACGGTGGGCCCGCAGGTGTACAACGAGATCTGCCCTTCGATCACCGGAACCACGGGCTCGACCCGCCGCGTCAGGGTGTTGAACAGGGAGATGGTTCGACGCATCTTCTTCATGACTCTAGGAAACCATCTTTTCGCCCATCATCCAAAGCCCCGGTGTCCGCATGGCCCTGTTCGGTGGCAGAAAGCAGGACGAGGCGCTGGCCGAGCGGGATGAGCGGCTGCGCAAGCTGGAGGCCGAGCGGCAGGCCCTCCAGGCCCGGGTGGACGAGGTGCAGGAGCTGGTGAGGCACCTGGACCAGGACCGGGACCTGCTGCTGGGGGCCCTGGAGCACATGCGGCCCGGGGAGGATCTCCAGGTGCTGGCCCAGGCCCTGCTGGACATCTGTTTCAAGCCCCTGGGCCTCGCCTGTTTCTACGTGGCGGTGGCCGACTGGGAGGCGGACCAGCTGCGCTTCGTGCTCTACCACGAGGGCGGCCGGGCCCGGAACCACCCGGCCCGGAAGCTGTCCGACCGCATCGGCCTGTCGGAGCGGGTGCTGTCGGGCCGGCGATCCTTCTACGTCCGCACCCTGGAGGAGGGCCACGCGGCGGGCAGCCTGCTGACGGCCGCGGAACAGGCCACGGGCCTGATCCCCCACTCGTGGTACGGGGTGCCCCTGGGCTGGGAATCGCGCCCCGCGGGGCTCGTGAGCTTCCAGAGCTTCCAGACCGACGCCTTCAGCGAGAGCCGGCGCCGGGTGATGGATGCCCTGGCCGCGCTCATGTCCACCTGCATGGGGAGCCACCCGGATCAGGGGCGCTGACCCCGGACCTGCCCAGCGCCGGGAGCGCTCAGCACCGCTGGACCAGGTCCAGCAGGTCGTCGGGAAGCACCCGGGCGCGGTTGTCCGAGCCTGCGACGAGGTGCACGCTCTCGCCCTCGGCCAGCAGGATCCCGTCCCGCTCGATGCGGTAGCCGAAGGTCATGCGCCGCCGTCCCGTCTCGCTGAGAAAGGTCTTCACCTGCACCAACTCGTCGTACCGGGCCGGGGCCCGGAAGCGCACGCGGATCTCGTTGACCACCAGGCGCACGCCGCGGGCCTCCCAGTCGGCGTAGCTCTGGCCGAGTTCCCGCAGGAAGTCGCTGCGGCCCAGCTCCATCCATACCGGGTAGGTGGCGTGGTGGACGATGCCCATGGCATCCGTCTCGGCATAGCGCACTCGGAGTTCGGTCAGGGATTCCATGCTGGGATTATCCACCACTCTGACTGCCCCCGGATCGGACAGCGGCCCGCGCCAGCCAGGAAGAAGCCCCGCCGGGGCGGGGCAAGAAGAAGCCCCGCCGGGGCGGGGCTTGGGCTGCGACGGACGGGGCTCCCGGCTACTCGACGGTGACGCGGATGTGATCGCCCTTGTCCGTGGTGACTTCCAGAAGCAGGTCGCCGGCCTTGGCGTCGGTCAACAGCTTCAGAAGCTGGTCGGGCTTCATGCCCTTCCTGGTTTCGCCGTTTACTTTGATCTCGCCTTCGCCGGCCATGTCCAGCACGCCCTTGGCCAGGCTGATGGGCATGCGCACGTGGACTTCCGTGGGGCCGTCGTAGTCCTTCGCCTTCTGCTTGGCATGGTGGTGGAAGGACTTGGAGACGATGTCCACCTTGATGAACCGCGCGCTCTGCGCGGCCAGGGGAAGGCTGAGGCTGGCCGCCAGGGCCAGCGGGATCATGATGGCGCGCATGGGCGGCCTCCTTGGTAAGGATGGGGGTTCGGCACTCGCCGTTCGCATGGGATTACGGGAGGGGCTGTGGGGGGATTAGCCCGGGTATGCTGATTGCCGGAATGCCGTCCGGCCTGCCTGCATCCAACCCTGTGCGGTCCGCCGCCCAACCCCGGAGCCCCACCATGAAGTTCATCGCCCGCCTCCTGCTCGCCGCGCCCCTGGCCGTCTCGCTGACCGCCGCGGCCCCCGTCAAGTGGGAGCACGACTACCAGTCCGCCATGAAGCGCGCCAAGGCCGAGAAGAAGCTCATCTTCATGGACCTCTGGACCGAGTGGTGCAGCCCATGCCTTCGCCTTCAGAAGGACATTTTCCCCACCGCCGAGGCCCAGGCCGCTCTGGCCAAGGTGGTGCCCTTCTCCGCCCTGGTGCAGAAGCGGGACGGCACCCCCGTCGCCGAGGGCACCAAGCTGGCGGATCAGTTCAAGCTGGAGGCCTTCCCGACCATGGTGATCCTCGATGCCGACGGCAAGGAGGTGCGCCGCCAGGTGGGCGCCTTCCGCACCGGCGCCGAGTTCGCGGCCTGGCTGGGCGCGAAGTAGGGGCGGTTCTCCCGCGTCAGACGGCGGCCTCCGGGCCGCCGTCTTGTTTCCGGCGTTCCGCTCAGAGGTCCTTCACCCCGGCCGGGGCCTTGGGGGGCTTGGGCAGGCGCTGCTTGAGGCCCTCCAGCTCGTCCTGCTGGGCGCCCAGGCTGGGGCGGGGCGGCGGAGGCGGCGGCGGATTCTTCGGGTTGGGCGGCGGGGGAGGCGTGGCGTCCTTCACCAGCGTCTGGAGGTCGTGGATGGCCTCCCTCTGGCCGGGCTGTTCCAGCAGGAGCCGCTCGAGCAGGGCCTGGGCCTCCGCGGGCCGGTTGGCGGCCAGGTGGGCGCGGGCCGCCAGCAGCAGGGCGGGGGCGCGCCAGGCGGGCAGGGGCCTGGGGGCGCCCTGGCCCACGAGGGGGGCGAGCACCTTCAAGGCGTCCTCGGGGAATCCCGTCTGCACGTCGATGTGGGCCGCCAGCAGCGCGTGGGCGGGCTTGGCATCCAGGGGGCGCCACCGCCGGGCCCCCGGCAGGTCGCCGCCGTCGATGGCCCGCTGGGCGAGCCAGGCGCGGACACTGGCTGGAGCCCAGCGGTACCCGGAAGGAGGAGGGCTCTGCGCCAGGAGGCCCGGGGCGACGAGGCTCAGGAGGACGAGCAGGATCGGCCGCCAGCGGGCCAGGGGCTTGCCCGCGAAGGCCAGCCAGAGCGCCAGCCCGGCCAGGGCCAGCCAGGCGCCCACCTCGGGGTGGGCCGGCTGGATGGATCGCCGCGCCGGCAGGGGCAGGTGTCCCGCGGCCAGGGCTTGGAGTCCCTGGGCGGCGGCCTCGCCATCCTTGAACACCTGGCCGCCGGTGGCCTGGGCCAGGCGCGCCAGATACTCGGGGTGGGCGGTGCTGACGGCGGGCTCCTGGGCGGAGGATCCAGCCGCTGAGGCAGGCGGCTCGGTGGAGGGCCGGGGCGGCACGGCGTGGGGCTGGCCGTCGCCAAAGGTCATGACACAGACCGGCAGCCGGGCCTGCTTGAGCTGGGCCACGGCCCGCTGGAGGGCCTCTTCCGGGGCCTCCCAGGTTTCCTCGCCATCGGAAAGCAGAAGGATCACGGCGGGCGACTCGCGGTCCGCCTGGGCCGCCACCTGAGGGAGCCCACGCCCCAGGCTGGTGCCTGGCGATCCCACCTCTCCGGGCACCATGGCGCGGAGGGCTTCGCGCAGCAGGGTCCGGTCCTCGCCGGGGGGCTGCACGGGAATGCTGTCCCCGGTGAGCAGGTCGAGGCCCCAGCGCAGGCCCGGCTGGGGCTGCGACCAGATGCGGTCCAGGGCCGCGACAGCGGCCTCCCAGCGGGTGCGGCCGTCGGCATCTGGCACGGCCATGGAACGGCTCGCGTCGAGCGCCACGTGGACCGTGAGGCGCGGGAATTCGGGCAGGCCCCAGCGGGGCTCCGCCAGCCCCAGGCCCAGGCCCACGGCCATGAGGGCCATGCCCAGGCCCTGCCAGAGGGGCCGCTGGCCCACCACCTGCACCCCGAGGCCCGGCCGCAGGTGCGCCCGCAGGGCCAGGCCCAGGGCCAGCAGGGCGAGGGCGCCGGCCGGGAGGAGCATCCAGGGATGGGAGAAGGGGAGGGTGGCCGGGTTCACGTGCCCTCCAGCCAGGCGGGGCGCGGTTTGCCGCGCTTGAAGGCGAGATCCAGGGCCAGGGGGAGGGCCAGGAGGGCGGCGGCCAGCAGGCACCATCGCGCCAGAGGTCGGCCCTCCGTGGGGGGATCCACGGGCAGCAGGGTGGTCTCCAGCTGGTCCACCGCCGCCAGGCTGCGGGCGAGGCCACCGGGATCCTCGGCGCTGAAGGTCTCACCGCCGGTGAGGCTGGCCACCTGCTTCAGGGTGGCGTGGTCCACCTCGACCCGCAGGCGGGCGAAGCCGCCGCCCTCCAGGGGCACCAGGCTCTCGCCGTCACTGCCCAGGGCCACGGTGTGGATGCGGATACCGTTGCGACGGGCCTCCTCCGCGGCCTCCAGGGGCAGCACCCGCCCCCGGTTCTGGACGCCGTCGGTGATGAGCAGGATCACGCGGCTCCGCGCCGGGCTGTCCTCCAGGCGCCGCACGGCGGTCATGAGGGCCGAGCCGATGGCGGTGCCGTCGTCGCGGCTGTCGATGTCGAGGCGGGCCAGCATGCGCAGCAGCCGCATGTGGTCCGAGGTGAGGGGGCTCAGGGTGACGGGATGGGCGCTGAAGAGGATGAGCGCGAAGCGGTCATCGGGGCGGCGCAGCACGAACTGGGCGAGGGTGCGGCGGGCCGCGTGCCAGCGGTCCTCGTCGGGGCGGTCGAGGATCCGCATGCTGCTGCTGCCGTCCAGCACCACGGCGAAGTCCACCACCGGCGCCACGCCCCGCAGGGGCCGCCGCCACTCGGGACCCGAAGCCGCCAGGCCCAGGGCCAGGGCCAGCAGCACCGGCAGCCAGTGGGAGGTGTGCCGGGCCAGGGCGCTGGCGGGTCGCGACGAGGGGATGCCCCAGCGGTAGACCACGCGCCAGGCCCAGATCAGCAGAGGCACCGCCACCAGGAAGGCCAGAGGGTGGCGCAGGGCGATCATGCGTCCCCCTTCGCCTGGAGGGCGGCCAGGAGCGGCTCGGGGGCGGGGAAGGGCGGCTCGGTCCGGCCGAAGCGGGCCGCGTCCAGGCTCAGGGCCCACTGGTCCCAGGGCCCCAGGTGGCGGGCCTGCAGCTCCGCGGGGCCCCAGGCCCGGGCGGCCTCGCCGAACCGGGCGGCGAGCAGGTCCCGGCCCAGGTTGTGCGCGGCATCCAGGGTGGTCCGCTCGCGGTTCGCGGGCGGCCAGTGGTGGCGGAAGACATGGGAGGCGTGGCGCAGGCGCCTTCGCCCGGAGCCCTTCCGCCAACGCCGGATCGCCCAGGCGGCGAGGCCCAGGGGCGGCAGCAGCAGCAGGCTGGCCCAGGCCCAGGGAAAGGGAATGGCCGGCAGCCGGTCCTCATTGCCGCCGCCGAAACCCACCCAGGGCCCGCCGAAGGGGATGGTGCGCGGCACCTGGAAGCGCAGCTCGGGGCTGCGCTGGCCGTTGCCGAGGTCCAGGGCCGGGATCACGGCGGCGCCGGGTTCCAGGGCCTGCACCTGGAAGCGCCAGCCGCGGCCATCCGGCAGGGGTTCCATGGAGCGCAGCCGCAGGGGACCGAGGCGATCCTCCACCGTGGGGCGGGGCGGGGCGGGGCGAGTGGGGTCCTCCTCACGGAGCTCCAGCACCTGGAGTTCGCCGAGCTTCCATTCGGTGGGGGCCTTCCAGGCCGGCGCGGCCAAGGCCGCGGTGGCGGCCAGGGCGCAGGCAACAGCCATGGGGCGTCCTCCGGGGGTCATGCGCCCCCCGCCCGCAGCCAGGCGTTCAGCTTCGCCACGGGATCGTCCATCACATCCCAGCTCTGGCGCTCGATGGCGGGGGAAAAGCCCGGATCGGGCCAGGTGATGCTCCGGGATGGCCTCTGGCCCGGGCCCTGGGTCTCCGGCTTGAACCACACCAGCCGGTGGCGGGTGGCCAGGGGCTTGAGCAGGGGTGCCAGGCCCCGCAGACCCGCCCCGTTGCTGAAGAGCCACATGCGATGCCCCTTGCCGTGCTCGCCCCAGTGGCCCAGGGCCTCGCGCCAGGCGCCCTCGGTGGGAATGGCGGGGCCGCGATCCGCCAGGGTCTCGAGGATCCGCAGGCCGTGGATGCGGCCGCGCTTGGGGGCGATGCGCAGCGCCGGCGTGCGCCCGTCGCCGGGCACCACCAGGCCCAGGCGGTCCCCGGAGGTCTGCAGGGTGGCGAAGGCGGCGCCGCAGAGCTCCAGCGCCCAGCGCAGAGGCGAGACGGGGTCGCCCAGGAACATGGAGGGCGAGGGATCCACCACCAGCCAGAGCACCAGGTCGCGGCTGCTCTCGAAGCGCTTCATCACCGGTTCGCCGGTGCGGGCCGTCAGGGGCCAGTTGATGAACCGGGGATCATCCCCGGGCACGTAGAGCCGGTTCTCCACGAAGCTGAGGCCCGCGCCCTTGAACGTGGAGGGATGCAGCCCCTCGGTGCCGCCGCCGAGGCGCCCGCGCAGGCGCAGGGGCAGCCGGCGCAGGCGGGCGAGGAAGCGGGCGGGAAGGGGCATGGGGGTTCAGTATGGCGGAATTCGGGCAGGAGTCCGGAGTCGGGACTCCAGACTCAGCCTCCGCCTACCATTTCACCCGCACCCGGTACGTCAGCGTGGCGCTGCCTTCGGCGGGCACCGTGACCGTGAAACGGGCCGTGCCGGCGGCCTCCTTGGTGGGGATGTGGCTGCTCTGCAGCACCTCCCAGTCGCCGGGCATGGGTTCCAGCAGGCTCACGGTGACGGGTTCCTTCTTGGCGTTCTTCAGCACCACCTCGAAGGCGCTCTCGTGCACGTAGCCGAACTTGCCCTGGCGGCCCAGGCTCTTGTAGTCGGTCTGCTTGCGCTTGGCGGTCACGTCGAAGGCCTCACCCAGCTTCAGGCGCACCAGCTCGTTTTTGGGCGTGTGGTCCACGTTGTCCTCGCCCACGAACTGGGCGCGGCCTTCGCTGTCGCGCTTGTAGACACGAATGATGCCCTTGGGCAGGGGCATGCCCAGGCGGCTGGATTCCTTGTTGTCGAACTCGACGAACACGCCCACCTTCTGCTTCTCGCCCAGGTCGCCGTAGCTCCCCGAGTAGTAGTAGTTCTGGCCCTGGAGCAGGTATTCCTTGCGCACCGGCACGCCGCTGGCGCTCAGTAGGGCCACCTGCTTGGTCTGGTTCACGGCCAGGGTGGTGGGCCGGTCCAGGGTGTAGAGGTGGTATTCGAAGAGGCTTTCTTCGGCCATCTTGGGGGCGGGTGGGGCGGCCTTGACCGCGCCCGCCGACAGGAAGGCCACGTTGTCCATGCGCCGCTCCCGGGCCCGGTTCACGTCCCCCGCCACCAGCTGCAGGGTGGCGTGCGGGTAGGCGGCGCCGCTCTGGTTGGTGAGGGTCACCCAGCCGCTGAGGTCGAGGGTCTTTTCATCCGCGGCCAGGTTGGCCACGTAGTCGGCGCGCCAGGAGAGGCCGCCCGTGAGGTAGCTCAGCTCCAGCTGCTGGGCCCGGTCTGCGCCGCTGTTGAGGCTGATGACGAGGGTGGGCCGGGCGCGCAGGTTGCCTGGCACCTTCGGGTAGACGAGGCGGCCGGGCACGCTGGTCTCGATGCGGTCGGCGAACTGCAGCACGGTGCCGTTGTTGGTGGCCAGCACCGTGGCCTCCTCGCGCACTTCCTTCGCCCCGGCGCCATCGGCATTGGGCACGCTGCGCACCACCGTCACCTTCTCGCCCACGTACTTCTCCAGCAGCTTCTGGGGCGTGAGCAGATCAAAGTCGAAGTTCTGCTCCGCCACCCAGAAGTCCTTCGGGTGGGTGAGGTTCCGCAGCAGCGCGGTCTCAGGCCGGATCTGCGCCGACACCTCCTGGAAGGCGAGGCGCGCCTCGCCCTTGGGCAGCCGCACCTCGCGGGTGTCTTTCACCAGGGCCAGGTTGTCGTTGTAGATGGTCACCGCCAGGGCCTTCTGGTCCTTCAGCGTGGTCTCGGTCTCCTGGGCGACCAGGAGCGAAGGCAGGGTGGCGAGGAGCAGGGTGGCGCGCATGGAACCTCCGGGGTGGGATGGACGCAGGGGCCGACGGGGCCCGTCACAGGGTCATGTCACCGAACCGCGAATCCTTTCATGAAATCGCGAAAGCGAAGAGAAGCGCGGAATTCGGGCGTTTGGTCCACCCCTCGGCCCTGCTCCCCGAGGCCGATGCTTCCGCTAGGCCAAGTTTCCGCCCGCCGCCAGCTCCTGGATTCGCGCCAGCGCCGTGTCCAGCTGGCCCTGCAGCAATTTCTCGGCGCCCATCATGGCCATCATCATGGGGATGTCAGCCTCATCCACCAGGCGCAGGGTGCTGCCGGTTCCTGCGGCGGCGATCTCGAAGCGCAGCTCATGGTCGAACATCTTCTTGGCGCCGGGAACCAGGCTCACGAGCTGGCCGGGAACGCGGGTCTTGGCGACGAGCTCCTGGGGCATCTTCATGCCCATGACCTCGATGACGTAGCTGTGCCGGTCGGCGTCCCCCTGGAAGTTCATGGCGGCGGGCTCGAGGAAGGCGCGGTGCTTCGAGAGGTCGGAGAGGAAGCCGTAGAGCGCGTCCGCGGAGACGGGCAGCGAGGCGGTGGCGGTCTGGAGGGTGGTCATCTCGGCTCCGGGGTGAAGAAGCATCGAACCATGAAGCCAGTCGTCGGGCGAGGCCCTACCGCCGGGAAGGCAGGTCAGTACACCCGCTCCCCGAAGAAGGCGGTGCCGATGCGGAGCTGATCCGAGCCCGCGGCGACGGCCGCTTCCAGGTCGCCGCTCATGCCCATGCTGAGGCGGAGAACGCGGCCGAGATCCTGCTGCAGCCGTTCCCGCAGATCGGCCAGCTCGCGGAACGCGCCCTCGTTTTCCGGCGGCGGAATGGCCATGAGGCCCTTCAGGGGCAGGCGGGGGGCGTCGCCCAGCGCGGCCAGGAGGTCCGGGAGATCCTGTTCCGTGCAGCCGCCCAGCTTGGTGGCCTCGTCCCAGAGATCCACCTGGATCCACACGGGCCGTGTCACTGCAAGTTCTTCGGCCAGGCGGCGGAGGCGTTCGGCCAGATCGGGCCTGTCCAAGCTCTGGATTTCCGTGAAGTGTTGCAGTGCGGGCTTGGCCTTGTTGCGCTGGAGCGGGCCCAGCAGCACGAAGCCCAGGTCCGGCGCCTGCGCGGCCTTGTCGGCGCCTTCCTGCACGTAGTTCTCGCCGAACCGCGTGAAGCCCAGGTCCGCGGCTTCGCGGATGAGGGCCAGGGGCTGCTTCTTCGAGACCGGGAGGAGTTCCAGCGTGGCCGGATCCCGCCCCACCGCCTCGCAGGCGCGGTGGATCCGGGCCTTCAAGTCGGCGACACGCTCACTCAGGTTCACGGCAGGAAGAGGATCCGCTGGCAGGATTCGCAGATGACCAGGTCCTTGGCCTCCCTCAGCTGGAAGAGCAGGGGACTGCGCAGCTTCACGCGGCAGCCGGTGCAGGCGCCGTTCTCGACGGGCACGACCACCTTGCCCTGGCGGGCGTTGGCCAGTCGGTGGAAGCGGGCGACCTCATGGGCCTGCAGCCGCGCTTCCAGGTCGGCCTGCTTGGTCTGCAGCTGCTTGCGGCCTTCCACCTGGTTGGCGTGCTCCTCCAGGAAGATGGCGTGCAGCTCGTCGAACTGGGCCTGAGCCGCGGCGCGCTCGAGCTCGAGCGCGGCGAGCGTCTCCTCCAGGGACTGGGCCAGAGCTTCCAGAGCCTTGAGGGGCTTGGCGACGGAGGCGCGCAGGCGCTCCTTCTCGTCGAGCTCGCGGATGGCGGAGGTGTAGTGCACCTTCTGGCTGGTGGCCTTCACGGCGGCGCGGGCGCGATCCTCGTCCTTCTGGGCCAGGACGAGCTCCTTGGACTTGACGAGGAGCTGGGCGCGGGTGGTTTCCAGGGACTTGGTCCGGTCGGCGATCTGCTTTTCCGCGGCCTTGACCTTGGCATCCAGGGCCGCGAGGTCCGGAGGGAGGGCCGACAACTCGCGCTGGATGGTGCTCAGGTAGTCCAGGGTGGCTTGCAGATCGCGAAGGGTGGCCAGGTGTTCCATGAATTGAGGCTACACCCCTATCCGTTCCGCGCCGGTCCTTTCCGATTATTGATTGTTTGGAAGAAAATATGATTCAAATTATTAAGATTTTGCGATTCGAAGGCTAAATCGCCTTGACGGCAGGAGACACGGATGGGAGACTTGGCACTCGCTGTGGCTGAGTGCTAACAGACTCATTCGCTCTCTCCAACAACCCATCTTTCTCAGGAGGTCCCATGGCCATCCAGCCTCTGTCCGACCGCGTGGTGCTCAAGCGCGTGGACGCCGCCGAAACCGTCAAGGGCGGCATCATCATCCCCGACACTGCCAAGGAGAAGCCCATGGAGGCTGAAGTGGTGGCTGTCGGCGAGGGCAAGATCAACGAGAACGGCACCCGCAATCCCATGTCCGTGAAGGCCGGCCAGAAGGTGCTGATCGGCAAGTACAGCGGCACGGAAGTGAAGATCGACGGCGTTGACCACGTGATCGTCCGCGAAGACGAAATCCTCGCCATCGTCAGCTAACGACACTGAGACCAAGGAGACACACATGGCCAAGTCCATCATCTATGCCGAAGATGCCCGCCAGGCGATCCTGCGCGGCGTGAACAAGCTCGCCGACGCGGTGCAGGTCACCCTCGGCCCCAAGGGCCGCAATGTCCTCATCGAGAAGAAGTTCGGTTCCCCGCTCATGACCAAGGACGGCGTCACCGTCGCCAAGGAGATCGAGCTCAAGGACAAGTACGAGAACATGGGCGCCCAGCTGGTGCGTGAGGTCGCCTCCAAGACCTCCGACGTCGCCGGCGACGGCACCACCACCGCCACCGTGCTGGCCCGCGCCATCTACAAGGAAGGCATCAAGGCCGTCGTGAGCGGCGCCAACACCATGGAGATCAAGAAGGGCATCGACCTCGCCGTCGATACCGTCGTGGCCGCCATCGATGAGATCAAGAAGCCCGTCGAGGGCAATGCCATCGCCCAGGTCGGCACCATCTCCGCCAATGGCGACGCGGAAATCGGCAAGATCATCGCGGAAGCCATGGCCAAGGTCGGCAAGGACGGCGTCATCACGGTGGAAGAGGCCAAGGGCCGCGACACCGAGCTGACGGTGGTCGAGGGCATGCAGTTCGACCGCGGCTACCTCAGCCCCTACTTCGTGACCAACCCCGACCAGATGAAGGTCGAGCTGGAGAACCCCTACATTCTCGCCTACGAGAAGAAGGTCTCCAACATGCGCGACCTCCTGCCCCTGCTGGAGCAGGTCGTCAACAGCCGCCGCCCCCTGCTGATCATCGCCGAGGACGTGGACGGCGAAGCGCTGGCCACCCTCGTGGTGAACAAGATCCGCGGCACCCTGAACGTGGCCGCCGTGAAGGCCCCCGGCTTCGGCGACCGCCGCAAGGCCATGCTGGAAGACATCGCCATCCTGACCGGTGGCAAGGCCATCAGCGAGGATCTGGGCCTCAAGCTCGAGAACCTCACGCTGGCTGACCTCGGCAGCGCGAAGAAGATCGTCATCGACAAGGAGAACACCACCATCGTCGAGGGCGCCGGCGCCACCGAGGCCATCCAGGGCCGCGTGAAGCAGATCCGCGCGCAGGTCGAGGTCTCCACCAGCGACTACGACAAGGAGAAGCTGCAGGAGCGTCTGGCCAAGCTCGTGGGTGGCGTCGCCGTCATCAAGGTGGGCGCGGCTTCCGAGACCGAGATGAAGGAGAAGAAGGCCCGCGTGGAAGACGCCATGCACGCCACCAAGGCTGCCGTGGAAGACGGCATCGTGGCGGGCGGCGGCGTCGCGCTGCTCCGCAGCCTGACCAAGCTGGCCGGCCTGAAGGCCACCGGCGACCAGGCCACGGGCATCGAGATCGTGCGCAAGTCCCTGGAGGAGCCCCTCCGCCAGATCGCCAACAACGCCGGCGTGGAAGGTTCCGTGGTCGTCAACACCGTCCGCGAGGGCAAGGGCAACTTCGGCTACAACGCTGCGACCAACGAGTACGGCGACATGGTGGCCTTCGGCGTGGTCGACCCCGCCAAGGTGACCAAGTCCGCGCTCCGCAATGCCGCTTCCGTGGCCGCGATGATGCTGACCACCGAAGCCATCATCACGGAGATCCCCGAGCCCAAGTCCGCGGCCCCCGCGGGCCCCGGCATGGGCGGCATGGAAGACATGTATTGATCACCTTCCAGCCCACGGCTGGATGGTGCATGGAAACGCCCCGCATCGCGGGGCGTTTCCATGCATGGGCGCGATGTGACCGGCTTCCCATGGACAGAGGGCTACGCTGGATCTCTTGACCCAGGAGTCCACCATGAAGAAGCTGCTCGTCGCCTTCGCCGTCACGGCCTTTGCCGTCACGGCCTTCACTCAGGACAAGCCCAAGGAGGCCCCCGCGCCAAAGGCGTGTGAGGGCTGCTGCAAGGAGAAGAAGGCCGAATGCAAGGACGCGAAGTCATGCGACAAGAAGGGCGATTGTCCAAGGGCCGAGTGCAAGAAGGCCAAGCACTGAAGCCCTAAAACCTCTGCAGATCCACAGACGCTCCGCACCTGCGGGGCGTTTGTTTTAATAATGACAACAATATCGTTTTTAATTACTACCAAGGGGTTGACTATAAGAAATCCAGGGCGCATGCTTCCTCCCGAATCCCCCCCGGGAATTCCTCTCGGGGATGATCACCAGGCAGGAGAACCCATGGGCATGGGCCTTCTCTTTGACGCCACGCGCTGCATTGGATGCGGCGCCTGCAGCTCCGCGTGCAAGGAGCAGAACAAGCTGCCGCCGAAGGTAGAGGAGGTGTTGACGGCCTATACCTGGACCACGGTCCAGCAGAAGGAGGGCCTCAACGTCCGTCGCATGTGCATGCACTGCGAGGTGCCCACCTGCGCCTCGGTCTGCCCTGTGGCGGCGCTCACGAAGACAGCGGATGGTCCCGTGGTCTATGACGCTGAGCGCTGCATGGGCTGCCGCTACTGCATGATGGCCTGCCCCTTCGAGATCCCGAAATACCAGTGGGATCGTCCTGTTCCCGTGGTCGGGAAGTGCATCCTCTGCGCCGGGCGGCTGAAGGAGGGCAAGCCCACCGCCTGCGCCGAGGCCTGCCCGGCGGAGGCCACGATCTTCGGCAAGAAGGAGGACCTGATCTGGGAGGCCCGCACGCGCATCCGGCAGAAGCCCGGAGAGTACGTGGACCACATCTACGGTCTGACTGAAGCCGGCGGTACCTCGGTGATGATGATCTCGAACGTGCCCTTCGAGAAGCTGGGCCTGAAGTCGAACCTGCCGGCGGATCCGCCAGCCATGCGGACGTGGCAGGTGCTCTCCAACATCCCTGACTTCGTGGGGGTGTGGGGCGTCTTCCTCTACGGCGTGCACTGGATCACGGCGCGGCGCCAGGACGTGGCGAAGGCGGGGATGAACGGCCATGGACAGAACAACGGACGGGAGGACCGGTCATGAATTCCACCGCCACGCTCAGCCAGCGCCGCTTCCGGCCGGGCTTCTGGACCGCCGTCTTCGTCATTCTCTTCCTGGCCTTCTGCGGGGTCACCGTCTACCGGTTCACCAAGGGCCTCGGCGCGGTCACCAACCTCAGCGATCAGTTCCCCTGGGGCCTCTGGATCGGCTTCGACCTGCTCTGCGGCGTCGGCCTGGCCGCAGGCGCCTTCACGCTCACGGCAGTGGTGCATCTCTTCAACCTCAAGCGCTTCGAGCCCATCGTGCGGCCCACCATCCTCACCGGCTTCCTGGGCTACGCCTTCGTGATCATGGCGCTGCTGCTCGACCTGGGCCAGCCCTGGCGCATCTGGCACGCCATCGTCTACTGGAACCCGCACTCCGTCATGTTCGAGGTGGCCTGGTGCGTGATGCTCTACACCACGGTGCTGGCGGTGGAGTTCTCTCCTGTCGTGTTCGAGCGGTTCGGCTTCCATGCCCCGGCGCGGCTCATCCATCGGCTCATCACGCCCCTCGTGATCATCGGCGTGATCCTCTCGACCCTTCACCAGTCGTCATTGGGATCGCTCTACCTGATCGTTCCCAGCAAGCTCCATCCTCTCTGGTACTCCCCGATGCTGCCGCTGCACTTCTACATCTCGGCCATCGGGGCGGGCATCGGCATGGTGGTGCTCGAGTCCTACCTCAGCAAGCGCGCCTTCCACCGGCATCTGGAGATGGATCTGCTTGAGCCTCTGGCCCGCGGCATGGTCGTGGCGCTGGGCATCTACGGGTTGATGCGCCTCCAAGCCATCCGGCGCAACCATGCGTTCGGCTCGATCCTCGAGTTCGGCTACGAGGGCCAGATGTTCCTGCTGGAGTTCACCCTCGGCGTGGTGCTGCCGGTCGTCCTGATGTCCTTCCGCCGCCTGCGCACCAACCCGGACTGGCTCGTCGGCAGCGCCTTCCTGGCCGTGCTCGGCTTCGTGATGAACCGCCTCAATGTGAGCATCACCGGCATGGAAGCCGCTTCGGGCACCCGCTACCTCCCCTCGGCGATGGAGATCATCGTCTCGGTGGGCCTGGTGGCGACGGGCATGGCGGTCTTCGCCTTCGCCGTGCGCAACTTCCCGATCTTCCCCGAGGGCCCCGTGGCGCATCCCCAGGAGCCGAAGGAAGGAGCCTGAGCCATGCGCACCCGCATCGGTACCCGTCTGATCCTCGGCGCCGGCCTCGCGACGGCGCTGGTGATCGGCGGCATGTCCGTGGCTGTGCTGCGGTCGCACACCGCCCAACTGATGACCGAGCGCACCCGCAGCGCGGACCAGCTGAGTGAGACGATCAAGAGCGCGACCCACTTCGACATGCTGGGCAACCGCAGGGAGAATCTGCACGAGCAGATCCGCGCCGTGGGCGGACTGCAGGAGCAGGGCATCCGGAAGGTTCGGGTGTTCAACAAGGAAGGGCGGATCATGTTCTCCTCCACGGCCGGGGAGATCGGCACCAGCCTGGACATTCGCGGAGAGGCTTGCTACGCCTGCCACGCGGAGGGACGGCCCCTCGAACGCCTGGACATCCAGGCCCGGGCCCGCACCTTCCGCGGGGCGGACGGGCACCGCGTGCTGGGGGTGATCAAACCCATCCCGAACGAACCCTCCTGCTCCACGGCCGCCTGCCACGCCCACAGCGCCAAGCAGAGCCTGCTCGGCGTGCTGGACGTGAATGTCTCCCTGGCCGAGGTGGATCAGGAAATCGCCCGCAGCCGGGTGGTCATCGTGGCCTCGGCCATCCTGGCCATCCTGGCCGGCAGCACCATGCTCTGGTGGCTCAACCGCCGCCTGGTGGTGCGCCCCGTCGCCGCCCTGGTGGAGGGCACCCGCCGCGTCACCGAGGGCGACCTCAGCACGGCCATCCCCGTGGGCGGCAACCACGAGCTGGGCGAGCTGGCGAAGGCCTTCAACGACATGACCCACACTCTGGCCGAAACGCAGGGCCAGCTGGCCCAGGCGGACAAGCTGGCCTCCGTGGGCCGACTGGCCGCGGGCGTGGCGCACGAGATCAACAACCCGCTGACCGGGGTGCTCAGCTATGCCTCCCTGCTCCGCAAGCGGCTCGACCAGGACGCGTCGGCCTGCGAGGACCTGGACGTGATCGTGCGGGAGACCGTGCGCTGCCGGGGCATCATCCGGGGGCTGCTGGACTTTGCGCGGCCCACCGCGCCGGCCCGGAAGCCCATGGACCTCAACGAGGTCGTCCGGCGGTCCGTCTCGGTGGTGATGACCCAGCTCTCCCTGAACAAGGTGGATCTCTCCCTGCAGCTGGATTCAAGCCTTCCGGAAGTGCAGGCGGACGCCAACCAGATCCAGCAGGTGATGGTGAACCTGATGCTCAACGCGGCCGATGCCATCGGGGAGGAGGGCGGCCACATCCGTGCCATCACCCGCTCGGCGTCGCCCGAGGCCATCGAGTTCCTGCTCGAGGACAGCGGGCGCGGAATTGCCGCGGAGGACTTGCCGCGGATCTTCGAACCCTTCTTCACCACCAAGGGCAACCATGGCACCGGCCTGGGGCTCGCGGTCAGCTGGGGCATCGTCGAGGCCCACGGCGGATCGCTGACCGTCCAAAGCGAGCCGGGTCAGGGAACCACCTTCATCCTCCGCCTGCCCACGGCCGCCCTACCCGATGGCGGCGTGTCCTCCATTCCCACCCCTTCCTAGGAGGTCACCATGACCGCCGTATTGATCCTTCTCATGTTCGTGGCTTTCGTGGGCATTGATTTCCTCGTGCGCACGACCCTTCGCAAGGCGAAGGAAAAGCGGGAGCGCCAGGCCCGCGAGGCGGTGCTCAACACGTCCATCCGCCTCGACTTCACCCATGAGGCCAAGAGCCTCAAGCGCGTCGAAGTGCCCAACCCCAAGGCCCGCATCCTGGCCGTGGACGACGAGGCCGTGGTGCTGGATTCCTTCCGACGCATCCTGGTGCTCGAAGGCTTCAGCGTGGACACGGTGGAACACGGCCCCGAGGCGCTGGGCCTGATCCAGCGGCACGACTACGACTTCGTCTTCACTGACCTCAAGATGCCCGACATGGACGGCGTGGAAGTGGTGAAGGCGGTGAAGCACCTCCGCCCCGATGTGGATGTGGTCGTCGTCACCGGCTACGGCAGCATCGAGACCGCGGTGCAGACCCTGCAGCACGGGGCTTGCGAATACGTCCAGAAGCCCTTCACGGCCGATGAGCTGGGCGAGTTCGCCCGGAAGCTGCTCATCAAGCGGGAAGCCCGCATCGAGGCGGCCCGCCAGCCCAGCGTCCGCGTGGTGGCGCCGGAAATGGCCGAGGTCGTTCCGGCCAGCGATTTCTGCGTGCCGGGCGGCGCCTTCCTGTCCGCGGGCCACGCCTGGGTCCGCATCGAGCCCGAAGGCCAGGTCCGCATCGGCATGGACGACTTCATGCGCAAGGCCCTGGGCACCGTGAAGGAAGTGGTACTGCCTCAGCGGGGCAAGACCGTGAAACGGGGCGAGACCCTCTTCACTCTCAAGGGCGCCACGGGCACCGTCCACGTGGCCGCGCCCCTCTCCGGCCGCATCGAGCACGACAACGCGGGCCTGAAGAGCGATCCGGCGGAGCTCATCCACAGCCCCTATGACCGTGGCTGGGTCTGCCTCATGACGCCTTCGGACCTCGCCACCGAGCTCACCGCCCTGAAGATCGGCAAGCCGGTCATCGACTGGTACCAGGAGGAGATCACGCGGTTCCGCGCGACGGACGGCGTGCAGGGCACCGGCACCCTGGACTGGGCCGCCTTCGAGCAGCAGTTCCTGGGCGCCAAGGAAACCACCAGCGTCTAGGCCCGGCACCTGGCAGGCCGCGGGGGCTTCGGAGGCATCAGCCTCCGAAGCCCTCGCCCGCGTGGTAGCTCGAGCGCACCAGGGGGGCGGATTCCACCCGCTCGAAGCCCATCTCGAGTCCCTTGCGGCGGTACATCTCGAATTCGTCAGGCGCCACGTAGCGGTCCAGGGGCAGGTGCAGGGCGGAGGGCGGCAGGTACTGGCCGATGGTGGCGATGTCCACCCGGTGCTGGCGCCAGTCGGCCATCAGGGTGAGGACCTGCTCGGGGGTTTCGCCGAGGCCCACCATGATGCCGCTCTTCACGCGCATGGCCGGGGCGTGGACATCGCGCCAGTCCGCGGTGCGGCGCAGCACCTCGAGGCTCTGCCCGTAGTCGGCATCGGGCCGCACGCGACGGTAGAGGTGTGGCACGGTCTCCACGTTGTGGTTCAGCACCTCGGGGCGGGCTTCCAGCACCGTGAGCAGGTCGGCCTCGCGGCCCCGGAAATCGGGGATCAGCACTTCGATGCCGCAGCGGGGCGAGAGGGAGCGGATCCAGCGGATGGTGTCGGCGAAGTGCGCCGCCCCGCCGTCGGGCAGGTCGTCGCGGTTCACGGAGGTGACCACCGCGAACTTCAGGCCCAGCTGGGCCACGGCCTCGGCCACCCGCTGGGGCTCGCCGGGATCCAGCTCGCCGGGCCGGCCCTTGCCCACGTTGCAGAAGCCGCAGTGCCGCGTGCAGATCTCGCCCATGAGCATGAAGGTCGCGGTGCGGTGGACGCCCCAGCATTCGTGCAGGTTCGGGCATCGGGCCTCCTCGCAGACCGTCACCAGGCGCTGTTCCCGGATCAGGCCCTCGACTTCGGCCACCACCTCGGGGGCCGGCACGCGGATCTTCAGCCAATCGGGACGGGGACCGGGGAGGACGGGAGGTCGGGCCATAGCCCTCCATTGTGGGGGAAGGGCGGCGCTTGCACACGGATGAACCGACTGGGCCTGGGGCATCCGCTGTTTTGCCTCGGGTTGGCCGAGGCCCATGCGCGGGAAGCGAAGGTTCTGGAGGGGCCGGAAACCCGGGTTCAGGCTAGAATGCAGGCATGTCCGACACCCCCCAGGAACCCTTCGACTCCCCAGCTGAGTCCGCCACCGCGCCGGAGGCAGTCGAGGCCCCCGTGGCGGAACCTGCGCGAACCTTCGAAGCCCCGAAAGGCTTTGAGACGAAGTTCCGGGGCCTGGCGCTGCACCTGACCGCCTTCGATGGTCCCCTGGACCTCCTGCTGCACCTGATCCACGAGCAGAAGCTGGACATCCTGAACCTGCCCATGGCCGAAGTGACCCGGCAGTACATGGACTACCTGAAGCTCATGGAGGAGCTGAACCTGGAAATCGCCGCGGAATTCGTGGCCATGGCCGCCCAGCTGCTGCAGATCAAATCCCGGCTCATGCTGCCCCGCCCGCCGGAGGCCTGCGGCGAGGAGGATCCCCGCGAGGCCCTGGTCCAGAAGCTGCTCGACTACCAGCAGATGAAGGCCGCCGCCCACCTGCTGTCCGACCGCGAGAGCGACTGGCAGAAGATCGCCTTCGCGCCGGGCCTCGACCTGGACGACCACAAGCGCGTGGAGGACGAGCCCATCCGCGCCACGCTCTTCGACCTGCTCGGGGCCTACCGCGAGGCCTTGAAGCGCCTGATGCCCCCGCCGCCCGTCGAGGTCCGGACCCAGCCCAAGACGCTGGAACAGCGAGTCATGGAAGTGCTGAGGGACCTCCAGGACGGGCTGTGGAAGCCCTTCCAGGGCCTGCTCGGCCAGGCCCGCAGCCGCGAGGAGCTGGTGCTCACCTTCCTGGCCCTGCTGGAGCTGGTCCGCACCGGCCGCATCGCGCTGGTGCAGGGCGAAGCCTTCGGCGAGATCCGGGTCAAAGCTGCCGAGGCCGCGTGAACGACGGTCCCTCCCTCCGAACCGCCCACCGGATCGCCTACCTCCTGGGTCTGTCGCTCTGCGTCGGCACGCCCGGGGTCATCGCCGTTCTGCTGGCCACGGGGATCGTTCCGCCGGGCGCCGAGGCCCCCGAGGGCGTCTACCAGCAGCTGGGCTACCTCTTCACGGGGCTGGTCTTCCTCTCGGCCACCTGGGTGTTGTGGCGCAGCGGCCGCGTCCTCCGGGGCTTCCGCCTGGTGCCCGAGGGCCAGCGTCCGGGGGTGGTCCTCCGGGAAAGCCTCATCTATGCCGCGCTCTTCGAAGCCAGCGCGATCCTCGGCCTCATCTACTGGATCCTCGTCGGCACCCACGCGGCCCGGCACGCCTGGGGCTTCATCCTGCTCACCCCCCTGCTCTTCGTCGGCCTGGTGCCACGCGAAGCCCGGTGGATGAAGGCCCTGGAAGGGTAGGGCTGGGCGTATGCTTGGTATCCCCATCGCCATGGAGGCGCCATGAGCGACCCCGAGATGTCCGCCCCCGAGCACCCGGAGCCGTCGCCTGACGCCACGCAGCGGCTGGTGGTGGGCGTGCCCGAGGATCCCCTTCGCACTCAGCGTCTGGAGCGCGATCCTGAGCGCAGGGGCAGCCAAGCCTCAGCCGGCACCGTGAAGCTCACCCGCGAAGACATCGCAGCCTCGGAGACCCATCGGGTGGCGAACCCCATGGCCGGAGATCCGCCCATCCGGGTTCAGCGGGAGGACCAGCCCGCCCTGGCCACCGGGCAGGCCCAGAAGCTTCCCCAGCAACCGGCGTCCCCCTCGCGGCGGTGGCCCATCCCGCTGGCCATCGGATTTCTGGTGGTTCTGGTGGCCGCGGCCTTCTTGATGATCCCCCGGGCCTCGGCGCCTCAGGCGTCCCCCGTCGAGCCCACGCCCCTCCCGGCGGAGACCACCCCCCCCGGCGCCCAGGTCTACCTCGAGCAGGCGAAGGCCGGCGATGCCCACGCCATGCGGATGCTCGGCGTCATGTACTACTACGGCCTGAATGTCCCGCAGGATCGCGAGAAGGGCCTCTACTGGTACCGGCAGGCCGCGGAAAAGGGCAGCGACGCGGCGCGGGCCGAGCTGAGCCGGCTGGAAGCGGCGAACTAGGAAAGGTGGTCAAGGCGTGGGTGCTGCCGGCTGGGCGGCGCGCCAGGCCAGCACCTTCCTCGTGGCGGCCGCTCCGATGGCGGCGGCGAGGTCGGCTTCGCCGGCCTCCCGCACCTGGGCGGCACTGCCGAAGGTCTGCAGCAGTTTTTTCGCGGTGGCGGGGCCGATGCCGGGAATCTGGGTCAGCTCGGTCTGGAGGGTGCGCTTGGCCCGCAGGGCCCGGTGGTAGGTGATGGCGAAGCGGTGGGCCTCGTCGCGGATCCGCTGCAGCAGCTGGAGCACCGGCGAGGACTTGGGAATCCGCAGGGCCTCGCTGGAGCCGGGCCGGAAGACCAGCTCCTCCTTCTTGGCGAGGCTGGCCAGCTCCAGCTGCTCGAGCCCCAGTTCCTTCAACGCGGCTTCGGCGGCGTGCAGCTGGCCGAGGCCGCCGTCGATGATCACCAGGTTGGGGAATTCCTGGCCCTCGTCCCCCATGCGCTTGTAGCGCCGGGTCACGGCTTCGTGCATGTTCGCGAAGTCATCGTTCTGCTCGTTGGTCATCTTGAAGCGGCGGTAGCGGGCCTTGTCCGGCACGCCGTCGCTGAACACCACGCAGCTGGCCACGACTTCGCGGCCCTGGCCGTGGCTGATGTCGAAGCACTCCAGGCGGCGGGGCAGATGGCTGAGGCCCAGGAAGGCCTGCAGGCCTTCGAGCACGGCTTCGTTCAGCCGCGCCGGCTCGAACTTCCGCTCCAGGGCCAGGCGGGCGTTCTCCTGGGCCATGGTCAGCAGATCCACCTTCTCGCCCTTCTGGGGCACGTGGAGGCGGGCCTTGGCGCCCCGCAGGCCCGAGAGCCAGTCGCGCAGCAGGTCGCCATCCTCCGGCTCCACTTCCACGAGGAGCTTCGCGGGCACGGGGTCGGCGCTGTAGACCCGCTGGATCACCTGGGCCAGCACGGCGCCGTCGAAGGTCTCCACATCTTCCAGCACGTACTCCTGCCGGCCCACCATGCGGCCCTCCCGCAGCATGAGGCGGTGCACGCAGGCCCGGCCATCCAGCACCGCGCTGCCGTAGACGTCCGTGTCGTCCAGGTCGGCACTGGCGGCCTTCTGGCGGGTGAACCACGCATCCACCTGCTGGAGGGCGTCGCGGTGCTGGGCTGCCTGCTCGAAGGCGGCGGCCTCGGCGGCCTTCCACATGGCGGCCTCCAGGCGGGCCTTCAATTCGTCGCGCTTGCCTTCGAGAAAGAGCCGCGCTTCCTTCGCCTGCTCCCGGTAGGCTTCCTGCCCCACGGCCGCGATGCAGGGCGCGGTGCAGCGGTGGAGCTGGTACTTCATGCAGGCCCGGCCGCGCTTGCCATCGATGTCGATGTCGCAGTCGCGGATCTGGAAGAAGCGGTAGACCAGCTCCGCCGTGCGGTAGGCGGTGCTGGCGGGGAAGAAGGGGCCGAAGTACAGGCTGCCGTCCTTGCGGACTTTCCGCGTGACATAGACCTTCGGGAAGGCCTCCTTCCAGGTGAGCTTCACGTAGGGGTAGCTCTTGTCATCCTTCAGCAGGATGTTGAAGGGCGGCCAGTGCTCCTTGATGAGGTTGTTCTCGAGGATGAGCGCTTCGAGTTCCGTCTCACAGACGATGAGCTCGATGTCCCAGACGCGCGCCACCAGGCGGCGGGTCTTGGCGTCCAGGCGCTTCTGCTGGAAGTAGGATTTCACCCGGTTCCGCAGCACCTTGGCCTTGCCCACGTAGAGCAGATTGCCGCCCTCGTCGCGGTAGAGGTAGCAGCCGGGGCGCAGGGGCAGGTCCGCCAGCTTGCGCTTCAGGACGGGGGACTTCTCGAGGTTGGTTCGGACGGCGGCCACGGAATTAGTCTAACGGCGGCCCGCCGATCATCGGCGCGTCCTTCGGCGTCCGGATTTGAGACAATGGAACCATGCTGAACCTCGAGACCTTCCCCGTGGGCCCCCTGGGCTGCAACTGCTCGCTGCTGTGGGATCCCGCCACAGGGCAGGGCGTGGTGGTGGATCCCGGCGGCGACGGCGCGAAGATCCGCAAGCGGGTCGAAGCGCTCGGCTTCAAGGTCACGGCCCTGCTACACACCCACGCCCACTTCGACCACGTGGGCGCCACCCGGGAATTGCAGGATCTCTGGCAGTGCCCGGCGGTGCTGCATGGCGAGGATACCTTCCTCATCGAGGCGCTGGCCCAGCAGACCGGCATGTTCGGCATGCCCGCCATCCCCCAGCCCGAGATGTCGGACTTGCAGGCCGGCGACCGCCATCTGGACCTGGCCACCCTGCACACGCCGGGGCACACGCCGGGTTCCTGCTGCTTCCACGGGGCTTTCGCCAAAGGCCAGGTGCTGCTGGCGGGGGACACCCTCTTCCGGGGCGGCGTGGGCCGCACGGACCTCTGGGGCGGCAGCTGGGAGCACCTGGAGCAGAGCATCCGCTGGGAGCTCTATGTGCTGGATGGCGCCACCCTGGTCATCCCCGGGCACGGCCCCGCGACCACGCTGGGCGTGGAGGCGGAGACGAATCCTTTCGTCCGGAAGTGAGCCGGGCCTCAGGGGACCGATCGTACATGGGTTCACCATGGAGGCACGGAGGATCACACCATCTCGGTGCCCTTGGTGTCTCCGTGGTGAATCTCCGCCTTCGCGTCGGGACTCAGCGCCCGAAGCGGAAGACGGCGCTTACCGCCAGCCAGCTGATGTTGTCATAGCCGAGGCCGTCGGAGCCGTCCTTGTCCACGGCCACGCTGTTGAGGTGGCCTTCCAGGCTGAACAGGCGGTTGAAGGTGTAGCCGCCGCCGACCCGGACCCCCAGGCGTCCCGACTGGGTGATTTCTCGGTCCGGGCCGAAGGAGTAGTCGGCCTTGGCCTTCACGTGGTTGAGGTTCAGGCCGGCCAGGAAGTAGCCGCCCCGGGTGGGGGAGCCGGCGTTGTAGACATAGTCGGCGCCGACCTGGGACACCGCGAAGGCATTCTGGCGGGTGCCCTGGTAGAGGCCGCCCACGAAGAGATCCTGCTCCTTGCTGGCGAAGCCGTTGACGTTGGCGATGAGGCGCAGCTGGTGGTGGAAGGTGAAGTTGAAATCCAGGTGGCCGCCGAAGTGGAAGCCGGCCCCGTCATTGGCGCCCAGGTACGTGCCGGTGGGGCCCTCCTTGTCGGCGAAGTCCCCCGTCGGGATGCTGCCCCCCACCTGGAGGCCTCCGTTCATGGGAACGCCCTGGGCGGCGAGGCCGGCGCCGGCCAGGAAGGCGAGGGCGAGGATGGTCGGACGCATGGTTCCTCCCTGATGGGTCGGCGGTTCAGCCGCCCGGGCTAAGGATAGCTGAGAGGTGGGTTGTTTTTCCAAAGCCATCCGGTGGCATGATGGGGCAACTTCCCGAGGTGCTGCCATGGATGCCCTGCTCACGTCGTTCGGCTGTTTCGGTCCCGCCGCGATCTTCCTGATCATCTACCTCTTCAGCTGCATCAAGATCGTGAACGAGTACGAGCGGCTGGTGGTCTTCACGCTCGGCAAGGTGGAGGAGAAACCCAAGGGCCCGGGCCTCTGCTTCGTGTGGCGCCCCTTCCAGACCGCGGTGACCGTGAGCCTCCGGACCGTGGTGATGGACGTGCCCAGCCAGGACATCATCACCCGCGACAACGTCAGCCTGAAGGTGAGCGCCGTCGTCTACTTCAAGGTGCTCGATCCCAAGGCCGCCATCGTGGGCGTGGAGAACTACTACTACGCCACCAGCCAGATGGCGCAGACCACCCTGCGCAGCATCCTCGGCGAGGTCACTCTGGACGAGCTGCTGGCCGACCGCGAGAAGCTCAGCCAGCGGCTGCGCGAGATCATCGACCGCTCCACCGAACCCTGGGGCATCGAGGTCACCAGCGTGGAACTGAAGAGCGTGGACCTGCCCGAGCAGATCCAGCGCGCCATGGGCAAGCAGGCCGAGGCTGAGCGCGAGAAGCGGGCGAAGATCATCGCCGCCGAAGGCGAGCTGATGGCCAGCCAGCAGCTGCTGGAAGCCGCCGACAAGATCAGCCAGAACCCCACGGCCATCCAGATGCGCTACCTGCAGACCCTCGCGGAAATCGCCACGGAGAAGAACAGCACCATCGTCTTCCCCCTGCCCATCGAGCTCATGAAGGCTTTCGAGAAGTTCGGGGGGAAATAGGCGCCTTCCAGCCCCGCCAGGCCTCGGCCTCCGCCCGTGCCAGGGCGGCGGCCGAGGGGTTTCCGGCACCGTAGGCCTCGGCGTCCACCGCATCGGCGAGGCGCAGGAGTTCCGCCCGGCGCTCCGGACGCAGGGCGCCCAAGGCCAGGAGCCAGGTGCGGGCCGTGGCGCCCGGTTTGGGGGCGGCGTAGGCCCGGGTGCGCGCCAGCAGGGGGCGCAGCGCGCGGACACGGCCCGGGCCCGGCGGGGGACGTCGCCAGAGGCCGCGCGTGCGCCAGAGGATCCAGGCCGCGGCGGCCAGGCCGAGGGCCCAGCCTTGAGATGGCGACGGAGTCCGCCAGCGCCACTCCCAGCCCTGGAGCCACCCCTGAAGTTGGCCCTGCATCCAGGCCAGGCCGCTCTGCTGGTCCTGGTCGGAGAACCGCACCACGTAGCGTTCCCAGCGGTACCGGGCGGCGTCGAGCCAGCGGCTGAGCGCCCCCAGCTGCCGGGGCCCGGCGCCCAGTCCCGCCGCGCCCCGGGGGGTGGGATCGGCGGTCCACCAGCGTCCCTCATGCCAGTACTCCACCCAGCTGTGCGCCTCGTTCTGGCTCACGCGGAAGTAGCCGCCTTCCGGGATCCAGGGGCCCAGCCGGTATCCGTTGACCACCCGGGCCGGGATGCCCCTCGCCCGCAGCATGAGGGCCATGGCGGAGGCGAAGTACTCGCAGTGGCCGGCCTGGGTGCGTTCGAGGAAGTCCTCGATGGGATTGGCTGCCTGCCCTGAGGGGTTGTCCAGGGTGTAGGCGAACCGCTGGAGGGCCGCTTCGAGGGTCCTGGCCAGCTGGGGCGTGGGCAGGATACCCGGGGCGTAGCGGAAGCTGGCCCGGCGCGCCGCCTCGTGGGCGGGGTCGAGGTGGGTGAGGAGTTCCTGGCGGTGCGGCGTGAGGCGGGGTTCCCGCTGGCCGGGAAGGGCGGGGTTCCAGGCCACCGTGACGGGCACTGTGCGGAGCCGCGCGTAGCGCCATCGGATGCTGCCGCCGGGGCCCGCGGGCAGCAGCAGCTCCGGGGGATCCAGCTGGGAGACGCCGGCGGGCAGAGTCAGGATGCCGTGGGGGCTCGGGGAGAAGAGGAACTCGGCCCGTCGCGCCTCCTGTCCCGCGTTGGCCCGCAGGCTCACCGGGGGCGTGAGGTCGTGCGGCTCCCACCGGAAACCCTGGACGGCCTCCAGGGTGATGCCCCGCAGCAGTTCCAGGCCGTGGGTCCACTCCGGCTGGGCGACGGGATCCACGCCGGCCGGTGGCTCGATGCGCACCGCCACCTCGGGATTGGGCTCGATGGGACCGCCCCCTGCCAGGTCGAGCCGCTCGCCCAGGCCCGCCTGGCCGAAGGCCCGCGAGGCGCCAGCCAGCAGGCCGGGGCGCAGGCCCAGGTTCAGCCTCGGCAGGATGACGAAGAAGCCGGTCCCCAACAGCAGGGCGGCGCCCACCCACAGCGGCACATGGGCGTGCGGCGGCGAGGGGCTGGCGCCCCGGCGGAGGGCGGCGGAGGGCTCCCAGCTCTGCTGGAGGAGCGCCTGGGTGGCCGCGCAGGCCCAGGCCAGGGTCCAGACCAGGAACAGGATGTCGGCGGTGCCCACGGCGGCGGTGAGGAAGAGCAGGAAGCTCATGAGCAGGAGCTGGCGGCGGTGGGCGAGCTCCCGCGGCAGCATCAGCCGCACGCCCCCCAGGACGTAGAGCGTGTGGATGGCCACGGTGAAGACGCCCTGCCCCCGACTCAGATCGCCCAGGAAGATCAGCAGGGCGAGAATCTCAAGCCACCGCTGGTGACGGCCCAGGTCCCACCGGAACACCTCCACCACCGCGGCGACGGCGAGGGGCAGGCCCATGAGCAGCAGCTCCCCAGGTTCGTAGATGCCCGCCGAGAGGGCGATGCCCAGCGACACCCACAGGGGCAGGTGGTCGCTCCATCGGCTCCACCTCACGGCCACACCCAGCTCCCCAGCACCACGGCGCGGGCGGCCCCGGTGACCTCCGGCAGGTTGCCGGGAAGACCCAGGGCCGAGGCGGCGCCCAGCAGCGCCCAGCTCGCCGCCTCCCGGGCGCCGGAGGGGAAGGCCACGTCTTCCGACAGCGGCAGGGGCATGCGTTCGGCCAGTTCCTGCCATACCCGCTGGTGGCGGGCGCCGCCCCCGCTGATGAGGAGCTTCAGGTCGGCCGGCCAGGGCTGAACACGCCCGGCTTCCTGGGCCACGGAGGCCGCGGTGAAGGCGGCCAGGGTGGCCAGCCGGTCGCGCAGGGGGAGCCCCTCCAGGACGACGGCGTGCTCGGCCAGCCAGGCCTCTCCGAAGACCTCGCGGCCCGTGGATTTGGGCGGGCGAGCGGCGAAGTAGGGATGCTGGAGCCACTCCGTGACGAGCGCGTCATCCACCTGGCCCGTGGCCGCGGCGCCTTCCGGATCGAAGGGGAGGCCGAGCCAGCGCTGGGCGGCGAGATCGAGCAGGGACATGCCCGGGCCCGTGTCCCAGGCCCGGGTGCGGCGCCCGTCCCAGCAGGTGAGGTTCGCGATGCCACCGAGGTTCAGGGCCAGCCAAGGCTCGGCGCCGTGCAGCCAGCGCTCAGCCTGGGGCACCAGGGGCGCCCCCTGGCCGCCGAGCGCGAGGTCGCGGCGCCGCAGGTCCCACACGACTGGGCAGCCCAGGGCCTCGACCAGCACGTAGGGGTCCGCCAGCTGAAGGCTCGCGCCCTGGGCCGGATGGTGCTGCACCGTCTGGCCGTGCAGGGAGGCGAGGTCGGGCTGGAGGCCGAGCCGCTCGCTGAGGTCGCGGGCCGCCTGCGCATGGTGGTCGCCCAGCTGCCGCTGGAGGATGCACAGCCGAGCGGGCGCGAGCTCATTGGCCGCGGCCGCCAGCACCTGACTGCGCAGATCCTTCGGATAGGGAGAGGCCTGGTGGCCCAGCAGGCGCCGAAACGGCTGACCCGAAGTGAAGGCCCGGGGCTCCACCTCGACGAGCACGGCGTCCACGCCATCGGCGCTGGTGCCCGACATGAGGCCGAGGACCCGCCAGGGGCGATCGGCCGGGATCGGGATGCGGGGCTCCATGACGCTGATGATGCCAGCAAGTGCCGTCAAGTGCCGTTGGCCGCCTGAATCCGGGTACCCTGGTCCCGTCCGGGGGGTTCCCATGACCATGCTCATTGTCCTCATCATCATCGGCACCGTGATCTACCTCGCGATGCGGGGCCGGCAGGACCGTCCCGAGCAGCTCGGCGCCGCCCGGCGGGGCCTGCCCACGGGGCCCCTGGAACCCCACACCTTCCCGTGCCCCTATCCCAAGTGCCCCGCCTGCGGCGCCTCGGGCGACCGGATGAAGCAGGAATGGGACGGCCTCCGCGCCGTGAAGTGGACCTGCGGCTACTGTGGCGGCCTGGCGGGCGTGCAGACCCTCAAGGACGAGGAGTTGCCGCCTTCCGCCCGCCGGAAGCTGGGCCTGGACGCGCCGGTGCAGGGCTCCGTCCCCATGCAGCAGGGCGGCTACGGCCAGCCCGGCGGCGGCATGGGCGGCCTGCTCACCGGCATGATGATCGGCAGCATGATGGGCGGTGGCGGGCATCACCACCATGACGGCGGCAGCGACTCGGACGGCTGGGGTTCGGGTTCCTCCGACAGCTCCTCCAGCGACTGGGGCGAGTCCAGCTCCAGCGACTGGGGTGACTCCGGCGGCGGCGATTCCGGGGGCGATTCTGGCGGCGGCGACTGGTAGGCGCTACAGCACCTTCGGCACCACGAAGTGGCCCCGGTCCTGCGCCGGGGCGTTCCCTAGCGCCTGCGCCTGCGTGAACCCGTCGCGGGGCTCGTCCTCCCGGCGGGGCAGGTCCAGGCCCATGCCGGCGAGCATCGGTTCCACCTGATCCAAGGGCAGTTCATCGAGGCTCGCCGCATGGGTGAGCATGCGGCCCATGGCCTCGCGCATGGGTTCGATCTCCTCCTCCCGCAGGCTCAGGTGGGCCAGGGCGGCGCAGCGCAGCACGTCGTCGCGGGTGATCTCCATGTCAGGCCTCCAGCTTCAGGTCGGAGTCGGCGTTCTGCGTCCAGGGATCGTCATCCAGGTCCAGCAGCGCCCCGGCGGCGCCGACCATGGCCCCGTTGTCGGTGCAGAGTCGGGGCTCGGGGATGGCCAGCACCAGGCCTTCTCGCTGCGCCAGGCGTGCGGCCCCCTCGCGCAGGCCCGAATTGCAGGCCACGCCGCCGCTGATGACCAGGCTGCGGGCGCCATGCTCGCGCGCGAGCTCCGGGATGGGCTTCAGCAGCCAGGCGGTGACGGCCTCCTGTAGGCTGCGGCACAGGCCCCGCACGTCCGGATCGGAAGCCCCGGCTTCGGCCAGGCGCGGGTTCCGCTCGATGCGCAGCTTCACACCGGTCTTCAGGCCCGAGAAACTCCAGGAGGCCTTGCCGTCGCGGAATTTCGGCGGGGTGAAGGGCAGGTCGGCCCGGCCGCCTCCGCGAACCGCGGCCTGGGCACAGGCATCGACCACCGGGCCGCCCGGATAGCCGAGGTTCAGCATGCGGGCCGTCTTGTCGAAGGCCTCGCCGGCGGCGTCGTCCCGCGTCTTCTGCAGCAGGTGGAGCGAGGTCCAGTCCTTCGCCAGGTAGAGGTGGGTGTGGCCGCCTGACACCAGCAGCACCAGGGCGGGGAAGGGCAGGTCCGGCGCGGCGAAGCGGGCGGCGTTGAGGTGGCCCAGCAGGTGATGCACGCCCACCCAGGGGATCCCGTGGCGCCAGGCGAGGGCCTTGCTGGCGCTGAACGTGGCCAGCAGGCTGCCCACCAGGCCCGGGCCGCGGGTGACGGCGATGCGGTCGAGGTCCTCCAGCTTGACCCCGGCCTGGGCGAGGGCGCTGGCGATGACGGCCCGCACCTGCAGCAGGTGTTCCCGGGCCGCCAGTTCCGGCACCACGCCGCCGAAGGGGCCATGGATGGCGTCCTGGCTCTCCCGCGCCAGGGAGCGGAGCACCGGGCCCGCGGCCGTCTCCTCCACCACGGCGGCGGAGCAGTCGTCGCAGGAGGATTCCAGGCCCAGGACCAGCATCGGGATAGTGTAACTTGGCAACCGGAGCCCACCCATGCGCCATCCGCTGCTGATGCTGATTCCGGCCGTCCTGATGGCCCAGCGGCCCGCCCTGCCTCCCGCCGAGAGCTTCGACCGCGAGCTGAAGCGCAACCGCCTGGGCACCTGGCTGGTGCTGGAGGACGAGGGCGCCGCCTGGGGCGCCGTGGTGCGTGCCGCGCTGGATGACGAGGCCCTGGCCGAGCTGAACCTGCCCCTCCGGGTGGTGGCTGGCGGCAAGTCCCCCGATGCGCTGGCGGCCCTCCTGCGGGACCGCTACGGGTGGACCAAGGGCGCGCACTGGGCCCTCGTCGACGCCAAGGGCCGGATCCTCGCGGAGGGGGCGGGTCAGCCCACCGCGTCGAGCCTCGCCGGAGCCGCCGAGCAGGCCGGCGTCCAGTCCCGCACCCGGGAGTTGACGGCCTTTCTGCGCCAGCACCCGGATCACCTGGAAGCCCAGGGCGCCCTCCTGCGGGAGCGGGTGCTCGTGGCCAACCGGCGGACCAGGAAACGCCTGGGCCCGCCCAAGGAAGCGGCCAAGACGGAGGCGAAGCCGGCCGATGAGAAGCCGCCGGAGCCCCCGAAGGAACTGGACGCCGAGGCCGACCTGCAGGTGTGGTCCCAGGTGGCCGGGCAGCTGGACGACCTGTTCACGGGCGCCTTCCCAGAGACCGCCTGGGATCTGAGCCTGAGCCTGCGCCTCTCGCTCGCCGAACATTCCCCCACCGTGAAGGCCGTGCTGGCCCGGCACCGGGGCGCCATGGAGGAGGTCCTGAGACGGCGGCCCAACGCGGTCGAACCCTGGATGGTGTGGCTGATGGCCTCGCAGAAATGCGGCGGCTGGCCCCTCCGTCCCCTGATCCAGAGCCTCCAGCCCTTGCCGGGAATCGGGCCCGCGGAATGGCCGCCCATCATGGTGCAGTCCGAATTCATCAAGGAGGCGCGGTCCCGGCGCGACTGGGTGGCCATCCGGGAGCTGCTGGAGCCCCGCTGGGAATCCATGAAGACCGGGGAGTTCGGCCCGGGTTTCATGGGAAACCTCTGGACCCAGACGCTGTCGCCGTTGATGGAGGCCCTGGTGGCCACAGGCGCCACCGAGTCAGCGGACCAGGTGCTGAACGAAGCCCTGTCGATGGGCGGCTCGGCCAACCTGCCGGGCCAGGCCCGGGATCTGGCCACCCGCCTGAACCGCCCCGACCTCGCGGCCCGCTGGGGTGTCCTCACGCCGAAGGGCCGATGACCCTCGTACCGACCCGCATCCAGCTGAACCGACCGCTGCCGCCCCTCACGTACCTGGCGCCGGAGGGCCTGCCGGCCGGCGTGCGTGTGCGCGTGAAGGTGCGCACGAGCCTGGCGGTGGGCCTGGCCATGGGACCGGACCCCGCGCCGCCCGCCGCGAAACTCAGGCCCATCGAGGCGGTGCTGGATCCCTTCCCGCTGCTGCCTCCGAAGCTGCGGGAACTGCAGGCCTTCGCCGCCCGGTACTACGGCTGCCTGGAGGCCCACCTGCTGCCGCTGAGCCTGCCCCAGGCCCTGCTGCCCCACTGGGAGGCCGACGAGGATGGCCAGCGGCTCTCCTTCCACCGGGAGCGGGGGGCCTGGGATGTGCTGTCGGACCTGGGCGAGGCCTGGCATCGGGACCCCGCCATCCTGCCCACGCTGCTGCACCGCTCGGGCCTTCGCAGCGCCGGCTTCACGGAGGTTCGCCTCACGGGCGCACCCCATCCGCCGCGCGTCACGCCCGCCCAGGCCAAGGTGCTGCTCCTCCTGGAAGAGGCGGGCGGGGCCCTGATGGAGCCCGAGCTGCTTGAATCGGCCAGCGTGGGCGTGTCCGTACTGGGCACCCTGGAGAAGCGCGGGCTCATCGCCCGCATGAAGCGGGTGGATCTGCTGGGCCAGCGCCGCGCCGCCGGACCGGACCGCACCGTTCAGCTGAACGAAGAACAGCGGACGGCCCTGGAGGCGGTGCCCCTCGGCGCCTTCGGGGTCCACCTGCTGCAGGGGGTCACGGGCTCGGGAAAGACCGAGGTCTACCTGGCCCTGGCAGAACGGGTGCTGGCCCAGGGTCGCCGCGTGCTCTGGCTCGTGCCGGAGATCGGCCTCACCGGGAGGCTGCTGGATCGCCTCGAGGCGCGCTTCCCGGGCCGCGTGGCCGTGGGCCACGCGGGTCTCAACGCCGGGGAAAAGCACGGCGACGTGGTGCGCCTGCTCTTCAACGGCGCCGACCTCTTCGTGGGCGTGCGGAACGCCGTGCTGGCGCCGCTGCGGGACATCGGCCTCATCGTGGTCGACGAGGAGCACGAGGGCTCGTACAAATCCGAGGAGCACCCGCGGATCCACGCGCGGGACCTGGCCATCAAGCGGGCCCAGCTCGAAGGCTGCCCCATCGTGCTGGGCAGCGCGACGCCCAGCCTCGAGAGCTGGCAGGCCGCCCGGAACGGGCGCTACCAGCTGCTGCAGCTGCGCCAGCGGCCCGCGGGCATCACGCTGCCCTCGGTGGAGATCGTCGACCTCCGGGACGCCTACCGCCAGCTGCGCCGGAAGGTGATCCTGGCGCCGACGCTCATGCAGGCGCTCACGGACACGCTGGCGAAGGGCGAGCAGGCCCTCCTGCTGCTGAACCGCCGGGGCTACGAGAACTTCTGGATGTGCCGGGCCTGCGGCAAGACGCTGGGCTGCCCGCACTGCGCCATCTCCCTCACCTACCACCGCGGCGACTACCGGCTGCGCTGCCACCTGTGCGGCCACGAGACCGTGCCGCCGGAGGCCTGCCCCGACTGCGGTGCCGACCACCTCCGGGGCGTGGGGGAGGGCACGGAGCAGGTGGAGGATCACCTGCGCCAGCTCTTCCCGGCGGCGCGCATCCTGCGCCTCGACCGGGACACCACGCGCCGGCGCGGATCCTTCGAGGCGGGCCTCCTGGCGGCGGAATCCGGGCAGGTGGACATCCTGGTGGGCACCCAGATGCTCGCCAAGGGGCACACGTTTCCCAGGCTCACCCTCGTGGGCGTGCTCAACGCGGACCAGGGCCTCAAGGTGGCCGATTTCCGGGCCTCCGAGCGCACCTTCCAGCTGCTCACCCAGGTGGCGGGCCGCGCGGGCCGGGCCGAGCTGCCGGGCCGCGTCATCCTCCAGACCTATTCGCCGGAGCACCCCGCCATCACCTTCGCCCTGGCCCAGGACTTCGAAGGGTTCGCCGCCTCCGAACTGCCTTTCAGGGAAGGGCTGGGCTACCCGCCCTTCACGGCCCTCTCCCTCTACCGGGCCGAGGCGGACACGCCGAAGGCGGCCCGGGATGCCCTCGACGCCTTCCGCCAGCGGCTGACCGTGCCGGGTCTCCGCGTGCTGGGTCCCCTCGAGGCGGCGGTCCCCCGGGTCCGTGACCAGTGGCGCATGCACCTGCTGCTCAAGGGCGGACGGGGGGCCCTCGGCGAAGTGCTGGCCCGGCATCCCCTGGACCCGGCCGGATCCATCAGCCTGGACCGGGACCCCCTGCAGTTCGGGTAGTGTGTATTTTGTATACAGTCATGAATTCCAGGTTTAAATTCGTGGCCTGCGGTCATGATTAGTCTTTTATTTTCAATCTTTAAAAATAGTTTTCAATCCATGCACCCGGGCCGATTCTTGGGTGTCAACCAGGAGGGACGCATGCTGAGACGATCCGCGCGAGGGTTTTCGCTGCTCGAACTGCTGGTCGTGCTGGTCATCATCGGCATCGTGGCCGCAGTATCCGGGACCTGGTACGGCGCCGCGCAACCTGCGGCTGTCAAGGGGACAGTCAACACACTGTATGGCGTGCTGTCGGAAGCCCGCACCGTGGCCCGCACCACCGGCCGGACCGTCACGCTCACCACGAGCGGACACCAGGCGAACTTGACGCTTACCTTCCCCTCCCAAGGCGATGTGCTTCCGGTTCCAGCAAACCAGCCGTTGACCACCTGGCTTCGAGCCGCCGCCGGGGGCAGCGCCAGCAAATATTCGGGCGTTGATACGGACGGTTCCTGGCCGATCTACACCCAGGCGGCCCCGAACCCCGATCCTCTTGCGGGCGGCGAGCCCGCCATCGCGGCCCTTTTCACGAACGGCGTGGCGCCCGGCGCATCGGGGAAGCTCTTCACCGGCAGCACCAGCACCGCCATGTCGTTCGACGCCACCGGGCGGGCCAATCGCGACTTCTACGTCTACGTCGGGGGCATGCGGGATGGCGCCTCCTATCGAAGCGCCCCCGTGGGCCTGGTCCTGGTGACCCGCGCCAACGGCATCCACGCCTTCTACAAACCGAACGCGGGCGATCCCGCGGTGCCCTGGCAGCGCCTCTAGGAGTCCCTTCCATGTCCCGCCGACCTTCCCGTCAATCCGGATTCTCCCTGGCCGAGCTGCTCGTGACGGCCCTCATCTTCGGCATCGGCCTGCTGGGGCTCGCCGCCCTCCAGGTGTCGACCCTCCGCAGCAATTCCGGGGGACGCAACCGCGTCACCGCCGCGGCCCTCGCGGAAGGCTGCCTCGGCGCCATCCAGGCCGAGGGCAGCCTGTCCTGGTCCTTCGCGGCCGGCGTCATGGGATCTTCTGCCGTCTACGCGGGGGCTCGCCCTTACACGGGCGGCGCCACCAATGGCACCTTCGGCTCCTTTGACGTCAATGGCCAACGCGTGGTGGCTGGGGACCCTTCTCGAACATTTGTCGTGACCTGGGCGCGGTTGAACCCTACCGCCGCCACGCCGAAAGCTGCGATCACCAACATGAACATGAATGAATTCGTCGTGACGGTGACATGGACGGATCAGGCCAAGGCCGCCGACGGCGTCACGGACCTGACTTCCACCCTCACGCTCAGCCGTCTCATCCGCTACGGAGTCCAGCCATGACGCTCCAGTCCTTCCGGCGGTTCCGTCCCCTCCAGCACGGGTTCTCCCTCATCGAGATGCTGGTGGCGGTCATGTTCATCGGCATTCTCACCGCCGGCATGCTGCGCATCTATTCGGCCAATTTGGCGAGTTTTCAGCGCGTCAACGACATGATCGGCAGCCAGCGCCGGGGCCGGTGGGCCCTGGCATCTCTTCAGGACGATGTGTCCTTGGTGGGCTACTTCGCATTCGTGCCTTTCAACCAGCCCACAGGCTACTCCGTGGCATCCGGCACCCAGGAACCCTTCATGATCCTGCCCGCGCCGACTCCCGTTCTGACGACCGGGCCGGATCCCGCCAACCCAGGCGGAGCCCTGATTACGGGTCCTCTGACCCCCAATCCAGACGAGATGCAATTCGTGGGGGACCTTCCCCTGCCGATCATGGCCACCGTGGCAGGCACCACGCCCGCGGCTCTGACGGTCAATGTTCTGAGCGGCTCTCTTGCGGATGTGCAACCGGGCGATATCGTGGCCATCCTCGACGCGGCCTTTGAGCAGGTTCAGGTCGCGTCCGTATCGGGCAACGTCATTGGCGTTTCGGCCGCGGGGATGGCCATGGCAGGCAGTACCCAGGCCGGTGGCTATGCCCTGGCGCCCGTGCTGACCTTCCATCCCCCCGATACGCCCATCGCCATTTTCCGGCCGAACGTGGTGACTCGGTACGCCATCCAGGCGCGGGCCTGGGATCCCTCCAACCCGGCCATCACCGTGCCTTGCCTTGTCCGCCAACAGGCCCTGTACCCCCCCGGAGGCACCCTGATCAATTGGGCTGGGGCGGCTACGGATGTGATCGCAGAAAACATCGAGGGTTTCACTGTGGATCTCAGCTTTGACGGTGGAATCAACTGGCTACGACAGGGGGCGGCCGACTGGAATGCGATTGTCGCCAACATCTCGTCCAAGTCACCAGGCGGGAAGCCCGTCAATCCGCGGGATCCCAGCAATCCCTTGTGGTTCAGGACCTTCCCCTTCCTGATCCGCATGGACATCGTTTCCCGGTCTGCGGCTCCTCGGGCTCAGGGCGCCACCACCGCCCAGGTCGACTACGTGCGCCGTACCCAGACCCTGATGGTCTCCCCCCGCAATTTCGGATTGCCCCTCTAGAGGTGCTCACCATGATGCCGACTGCCTCCACCTCCTTTCGAGCCCGTCAGCAGGGCGGATTGACCATCATCATGGCCCTCGTGCTCGTGGGCGTGATGGGCGCCGCTACCTTCAGCCTGAGCCGCAATGCCATCCGGGAACTCTCCATGGCCGGCACCATCGTCCAGGGCAACAAGGCCGCGGCATCCGCGGATGCCGGGCTGGACTGGGTGATCATCTGGGGCCAGGGTGCCGTGAATGAGGCCAGTTTCACCAGTGCCACCCCTTCTGCGAAGGAGACGGCCCTCCTCAAAATGATCAAGGACACCCTCGCCTCGACCACGGGCCATCCTCCAGTGACCCTCGCCAGCGGCGGTGATTCTTCCATGAGCCTCAATCAAGTAGGCGCGGCCCAAACGCTCCAGGATTTCGATATCGAGGCGCGATACCTGGGCAACCTGCCTGCGGGGCGCACCGGGGGAGGCAGTTCGGATAATTCAGGGGCTTCCGGCGGAACCAAGGTGGGCGGTGCCTCCGGAGACTACTTTTGGCGGTTCCTATCAACGGGGCGTGCAACCCCCACAGGTGCAGCCACTTTCCAAGCTCAGCGCGAACTCGTAGCCACTTTGCCTCCTTTCTGATCTGAACCGCAGTTCACCCACCGGGAGTAACCCATGGCCTTCTCGTTGATTCGCCTGAAATCACTGCTGCTCGGCTTGGCTGCGTCGTCCATCCTCTTGGCTCAGGTGGACCCGAAGCTGCTCACGCCCACGGACCTGCTTGACGTCTACAAGAGCGGCGGCGTGAAACCAGAAATGATCACCATCCTCGACTTTTCCGGCTCCATGCACGCCGTTTTCTGGCACAAGGACTACTTCACGGACTGGAATCAGAGCATTCACTCAAGAACTCCCACTGGGAGGTACACCGACTACCCGGGTGTTGTTCCTTACCTGAACACCACCTCCAAGACTGTGTCTTTCCGGTACAACGCCTCCGGCTACGAGGATTCTGGCAGCAGCGGCACTTACATGAGCATGCTGGGCGGGAAGCTTATCAAGCCAGATGGAACCTACGTGGACACGTCCACAGGCACAGCCCTCTCCTGGGTGCAGCAGGCCACCCACGTGGAAATCACCGCTACACATCCGACCACCGGGGTCAAACGGACGCTTCACATCCCTCTGCCGTGGGCGCTCTTCAAAACCACGAGTACGGATGCCCTTGGGAATGTGACGCCCATGACGTCTCTCGTGGTGGACACCATCAATGATCCTGGCGCTGGCACCGACGTGGCTTTCGACAGCCTCTACACAAATACTTACAACATCCTCCAGACCGGTTCCAACCCGGCCAATAAAATTGGGCGATTTCACTACAACTACGATTACCTCTACTGGCTCTTCTTTGGCACCCAGAAGAAGGGGCCGACCGGCGATGACGAGAGCGGTGGTTCCGGGTCTTTCAAGGATGATGCCGGCGGCGGCGGCACTTATGTGATTCCACGCCCTTCTGAGGGTGGCGTGGCCTTCGCCAATGGGATCCCCGCCGGAACTCGTTACCAGTTCCTCAAAGCTGCGCTCTTGAAAACTTGGTATGCCAACCAAGATAAGCTTTGGTGGGCTTACCGGTTCCTCGACGGAAATAACGAGGAGGAAGGCAAATCGACCATCAACTCGGCCAATTTTACGGGCACTCAACGGAAACTGGCGCTCTTCAAAAAGTCTTCTGCCGGAACCGTCCACAGTTCTGTGACGGCGATTCAAAGCAAAGAGCCCTCCACCTCCACACCCTTCAACTACGCCCTGGCCAACGCCTATGCACAGATGGTGCTCAACGATAGCGGTTCCAGCGTCTTCGATTTCTCGAGCACCGGTGAGAATCCTTCACCCTGCCGAACCTCATGGGTCGTCCTGTTCACGGACGGCAACGCAAATGACTCCACTCCTGCTGGCAGTTGGGATAGCACGAGTGGTGGAGGCTGGACCACCTTGGGACAAGTCAAAGCAATCCCGTTCTCGGGGCTGAACCCCGATGGTGGCTACTTCAATGTCTGGAGCCTCTCCGCGGTGGCTGCGCATGCGAACCCGGTGGCAGGACAAACAACCACCGGTTCAGCTGCTCCCTCAGCCTTCGCTCCTTTCCGCGTGAAGAGTCGAGGATCTGCGGGGACCGACGGGCGGTACATCACCACCCTGACCGTCGGGCTCAGTCTGGCTGGAACGGGATCGGACACCAGCGGTGGTAAAGGTCCCCTGATTAAAACCGCCGGTTATGGCGATCCGAAGACGCACAAGGACAAGCTCTCGACGGACGTGATTTTCGATCCGACCAACTGGGTGGCGGATGGCGTCTCCGTCACGGGGAAGACCCCTGTCAACTTCTTCGATGCAACCGACCCCACGTCTCTCTCCGCCAGTCTCGGCAAGATCATTTCCCGGATCACACAGGCGGATACCAGCATCACCGCCCCTGCGGCGCCTCTGGTGGGATTGAACCTCGGGAACCGAGCCTACCTGGGGCGGTTCGGCTCCTCCAACGATGGGCAGGGCTCCATCTGGAAGGGTGACCTTCTGATGGCTGGTCTGGGGATCCAGCCAGACGGTACCGTGGGCCTCAAGGACAAAACGGGAACCTTCCAACTCGACATCAATGAATCGAATGCCGTTGCCTCCGCCTCCGCCATGCTCAAGATCAAGGGATGGAAGAACCGAAACGTGTTCACGGTTGTGCCAGGCACAGCCATCCCATTCGGTGGCCTCGACCTGACAGCTGCGGACCAATCTTTCAGTGATCAGAATTCGAAATTAACACCCAAGGTCATGGGTGTTGGCACCCCGCAAGAGGCGTTGAGTCTCATCCGATTTATTCGAGGTGCTTCAAGGGATGCCCAGAATGACACCTCCAATCCGACGACCATCGTGACCTCCCGAACTGACCTGATGGGCGACATCATCAACAGCTCTCCTGCTGCGGTTGAGTACGACCCCAGCCTGATACCTTCAGGTAGTCTCCTCGCTGGCAAGTGGGCCACCTACGCGGCCATGAAGGACCCCCGCTTCCAGGTCATTTTCGTCGGGGACAACCAGGGACATTTCCATGCCTTCGGGGAAGTAAGTGGCATCGATGGAGCCGGCGTGCTCAAGGCCGATATTGATGAGCTCTGGAGTTTCATCCCTCCGGAACTTCTCAACAATCCATCTGTGGCTACGACGGTTTCCAAACTCGGTCTTCTAAAAACTTCAGGGAACGACCACATCTACACGGTTGACGGCTCGCCTTACATCTACTTCAAGGACAAGCCCTTGCCTGGTTCTCCCACGGGGAACCGCCGGGTGGATAGCGCCGATACTGTCCGCGTCATCATTGGCATGCGAAAGGGCGGACGCAGCTATTACGCTTTTGATGTCCTGAATCCTGGCGCGCCAAAGCTCGCCTGGATGCTGGATCCAAGCAACTCTGCCGACCCTGCCATCAAGACCATGGGGCTGGCCACATCGACTCCTGCGGTAGCCCGGGTCGAGATGGGCAGTCCTGCCGTGGAAAAGGATGTGGTGTTCCTCGGCGGCGGTTACAGCAACAACGAACTCGATGCGCTCACCATTGGCACGAACCCAGGCCCGGCCAAGTTGGGGCGGTCACTCCTTGCCCTGAATGTGGAAGATGGCAGCATCCTCAAGGTCTATGACTTCGTAAATAACGGGTCTCTTGCCGTGGGCTTCCCGACCATGGGGGCCATCAGCGCCGGGGCTTTCCCCCTTGAGTTCTACGTGGGTTCCAGAAAGACTCAGCGCGTCTATTTCGGCGACCAGTCGGGCGGCGTCTATGCCCTCGGTTCCATGCAAACCCTGTCGACACAACCTGTCGGATGGCGGTTGGACAGCTCAAATATGGACCAGTGGACCACAGACGGTTCCATGAACATCAGCCAGACCCCAGCCAATGCCGGCATCCGGTGGATTTATAAGGGCCAAACCACCCTGGCATCCGGCAAGGTCACCGAGGCATCGCCCGTTTCGTCCACGCCCGTGGCGTACCGTGTGCCAAAGGCCATCCCCCAGTTCATGAGACCTTCCTCTGCGACCAACGCGCCGAATATGATCCCACCCGTGGTGGCTGTCACCTTCGGCACAGGGGATCGCAACGACCCCATGGACCTGGATCCCATCGGTCCAGTGGCCAATGCTCCCTACCGGCATGTCATGGTCTTTGACCGCCAGGATAGTGCGGACCTTCCGACGATTGGCGACGTGAATGGCGCTGGGAACGCCATCACCGATGCCCTGCTTTCGGATCAAACCTCCACATCGGTGCCGGGCGATACCAGCTACCTGGGTGTCAATCAGAAGCTTGGCTACTTCCTTCGGTTCCACGCTCCCACCACCGACCCGCTCTCAAGCAAGCCATTGTTTGAAAAGTCCTATCTGAATCCCCTCGTGACCAACGGCGGCCTGATCTTTTCGGCGTTCAAACCCGGAAAGACGGGTAGCACGGTGGTTTGCGAAGGTGCTGGCGTTACGCATACCTACCGCATGTGCGATGCGTTGGTGCCTGTCTTCGGCAACGGAGATGTGGCGACGACTGGCTCGACGGACAAGCAGTTGGCAGGTTGCAATGGATTTGTCTTCACCTGGACCAACTTGGCCGGTGATCTCACTGCGATCGGTAGCCGCATGGTGCTTCAGAGCGGACAGGACACGCCCTCTGGAACGTCTTCCTCCGGAAACGTGAAGATCCAGGACCTCGTGGTTCAAGGTGGTACCCAGTCCTTCGCTCCCCGCGCCTGGCGCATCATCCGCTAGCCGCCAGCCACAACCACCTCAGGGGCCCGCGAGGGCCCCTTTTTCGTGGTGGGCCCTGCAGGTGGTACGCTGGGGTGTGTCAGATCCTTCCCCCATCGCCCGTCTTCGGCCGAAAAAGGCCTTCGGTCAGAACTTCCTGGTGAACGAGGGGGCGATCCGGACCATCGTGGACGCGGCGCTGGCGGTGCCTGCGCCGCGGCTTCTGGAGATCGGGCCGGGGCCGGGGGTGCTGACGGAGCGGCTGCTGGCGGACGGCAGGTCCCTCTGGGCGGTGGACCTGGATCCGGAAGCCTGCGACCTGCTTCAGCAGCGGTTCGGCGGACCGCCCCACTTCCACCTGCTCCAGGGCGACGCGGTGCGGATCCCCCTGCCGCCAGGCGAGGCCTGGTCGGTGGTGGGGAACCTCCCCTACAACGCCGCGACGCCCATCCTCGCCCGGCTGCTCACCGAGGATCTGCCCTGGCAGCGCATGGTGCTCATGTTCCAGCTGGAAGTGGCCCAGAAGCTCATGGGCGAGCCGGGGACCAAGGCCTACGGGCCGCTGTCCGTGGTGGCCCAGCTCTGCTGCCGGCTGACCCGCCTCGTCAAATTGGGGCCGGGCTCCTTCCGCCCGGCGCCGAAGGTGGATTCCGCCGTGGTGCAGTTCGATCCCCGCGAAGATGCCCCGACCCTGGCCGAACGGCGGGCCCTGCTGGCGGTCCTGCACCGCTCCTTCGCCCACCGGCGGAAAACCCTCGCCAACAACTGGCAGGGTGGACTTCTCCCCGCCGCCCTCGAACGCGCGGGGCTCACGCCTTCGCTGCGCGCCGAGGCCATTGTCCCGTCCCTGTGGCTGGCGGCCACCCGCTGCCTGCGAACCAATCACCCGGAGGTGTTCCCATCGTGATGTCCGTCGTCCCCGAATTCGAAGCCTGGACCGAAGCGCCCGCGGAGGGCGAGCTGCGCCTGATCCCCATCGGCGGGCTTGGCGAGTTCGGCATGAACGCCCTGGTGGTGCACAGCGCGCGCAGCCTGTTCCTGGTGGACTGCGGCCAGCTCTTCCCCTCGGACGACCAGCCCGGCATCGACTCCATCGTGCCGGACTTCGCCTACCTTGAGCCCTTCGCCGACCAGCTGCAGGCAGTGCTGCTCACCCACGGCCACGAGGACCACATCGGCGCGCTGCCGTATTTTCTGCGGCGCTGGCCCGTGCCCGTGTACGGCACCGCGTTCACCCTGGGCCTGGTGGAGGGCAAGCTGCGCGAGCACGGGCTGGATACGACCCTGCTGCGCCCCGTGCGGGACTACGGCCGGGTGAAGGTGGGCGACGGCGAGATCGAGGCCGAATGGATTCCAGTCACCCACAGCCTGCCGGATGCCTGCGCGCTGGCCCTGCACACGCCGCAGGGGGTGCTCGTGCACTCGGGCGACTTCAAGCTCGATCCCGAACCGTTGGACGGCCGCTTGACGGGCCTCGAGCGGCTGACAGCCCTGGGCGATGCCGGGGTGCGGCTGCTGATGGCCGATTCCACCAACGTGGGCCGGCCCGGCCGTTCGCCCTCGGAGGCCGTCTGCCGCGAAGGGCTGGAGGACGCCTTCGAGCAGACGAAGGGCCGCCTCTTCGTGACCACGTTCAGCTCGAACATCCATCGCCTCCAGACGCTGCTGGACCTGGCCTACGAGTTCCGCCGCCGCGTGGTGCTGCTGGGGCGCAGCCTCGACCGGAACCTGGCCCTGGCGCGGTCCCTCAAGAAGCTGTCGCTGCCCGACGACATCCTGATCGACGCCAAGGACGCCAAGCTCTTCGATCCGGATGAGCTGCTGGTGCTCTGCACCGGAAGCCAGGGGGAGCCCATGAGCGGGCTCGCCCGGCTGCTCCGGCGTGAGGTGAAGGGGCTGCCCATCGAGCCCGGCGATCGGCTGGTGGTGAGCGCCCGCGCCATTCCCGGCAATGAGGTGGCCATATCCCGCATGCTGGATACGGCGGAGCGGCTGGGGGCGGAGACCTCCCTGGAGGGCATGGGCCCCGTTCACGCCTCGGGCCACGGTAGCCGCGAGGAACTGGCGGACCTGATCCGCGCCGTGCGCCCGGACCACATGGTGCCGGTGCACGGGACCTACCGGAACCTTCGCGCCCACGGTGCCCTGGCGGCCTCCCTGGGCTGGACGCCCGAGCGCATCTCCCTGCTGGATGGCGGCCTCTGCCTGCGTCTCTTCGCGGACGGCCGCGTGGACATGGCGGGCTCGGTGCCGGTCGGCAAGTGCTTCGTCCATGAGGGCGTGGACCACATGGTGGACGCCCGCGTGGTGCAGGACCGCCTGATCCTCCAGGAGGATGGCGTGGTGTTCGCCACGCTGCTGGTGGATTCCCAAACCGGCGATCTGGCGGCGGAACCCACCATCCTGAGCCGGGGCTTCGTGATGCTGTCCGATGACGAGGCCTACGCCGAGCTGCTGGCCGGCGTCGCCCGCAAGGCCTACGAGGAGGCTCCGTCGGAAGTCCGGAAGGACGACGCGGCGCTGCGGGACACCCTGCGGCTGGCCCTGCGGCGCATCATCCGCAAGACCACCCAGTCCAGGCCCCTGGTCATCCCCGTGATCCTGGAAGCCCCGACGACCTGATGCGGATCAGCGGAACCCCCGGCGGCCGCCCAGGCCGGGCCGGAGGCCCCCCGGCCGGTTCTCGAACCCTTCCTTGAGGGCCTCGACGACGCGGCGCTGCATCTCCTCGACCTGGAGGATGAGGCGCACCTGCTGGGCCGGGCTGAGCTTGGCCCGGATGTCGTCCTCGAAGCGGAACTTCAGGTCGGCCTGCTGCCGCCGCAGCTCCACGAACCGCTCGAGGAGAGGCCGCACCTTGGCGTTCTTGTCCTCCTCCGTGCCGGGGCCCAGCAGGATGTCGTTGAAGCGGCGGCGGAGCTGGCGGATCTGCTGCGTCTTGTCGAACTGCTCGCGATCGTACCTGGACCAGCGCTCCACCACGGCCCGGGCCTGGTCCTCGGGCAGGCCGACGGTCTGCTGGAGCTGCTCCATGCGGAACCGGACCAGCGGACGGTTATCGTCCGCCTGGGCCCGGGCCGGGAGGGCGATGGCAAGGGACAGGGACAGGAGCAGGGCAGGGCGGAACATGGCTACCTCGGGGTGGTCGGGGGCGGATCCAGCCGCTTCAGGAGGGCCTTCATCTCCTCGGGCGTGAGGGCCTGGACCTGGGCGGCGTCCTCCTCCCCATCATGGAACGGCGTGTCGGAGAGGGAGACGTTCGATTCCACCGTCTCGGCGGGGCGGGGCAGGGTGGCCTCCACCAGCGGGGTGCGGTTGGCCCGGCCGGCCCAGAAGGCGCCGGCGCCGACCGCCATGAGCAGGGCGGCGGCCGCGGCCCAGGCCAGGGGCCCGAGCCGGTGCTGCAGGCGCGGGCGGGCCGGGAGCTTGCGCAGGATGCGGTCGGGCAGGCGCTCGTGGTAGCCCGCGGGCGCGAGGGGCTCGGGCACCTCCTCCTGGGCGAGGTAGGCCACCCGGGCTTCCGCGCAGGCGCGGCAAACCTGGAGATGCATCTCCGCCTCGACGCCTGGGTCGAGGGGATCGGCCTGGATGGCCGCGAGCGCCGGGGTACAGGCATCAGGCATCGGAAGGGGCTGGCTCATGCGCGGCCTCCTTTCACGTGGCGGGTCAGGTTCTGGATGGCGTGGAAGATGTGGGCCTTCACGCTGCCCACCGAGGTGCCCATCTCCTGGGCGATCTGCTCGTACTTCCAGTCGTGCTGGAGCTTCAGCGTGAGGGCCTGCTTCTGCCGCCTGGGCAGCTTCGGCATGGCCTCCTGGAGCAGCCGCCGGGCCTCCTGGTCCAGAAGCGAGGCGATCTGGGTCTCCTCCACGCGGAGGGCCGGGTGCTCCAGGTTGCCGTCGGCGTCATCCAGGCTGTCGTGCTCCCGGGTCACCCGTTCCCGGAAGTTCAGGGCCTGGCGGGTGGCGATGGTGATGAGCCAGGTGCGGAAGGAGGACTCGAAGCGGAAGCCGGGCAGGGCGCGGAAGACCCGGATGAACGTCTCCTGGACCACATCGTCGGCGTCCTGGTGGTTCTTCACGATGGAGAAGGCCTTGCCGTAGACATCGCGGGAGAAGAGGCGGACCAGGGCGCTGAACGCGACCTGATCGCCCTGCTGGGCCTCTTGCACCCAGGCCAGCACCTCGGGGGTGTGGTACGGCGAGCCCGGATCGGGAGACCGATCGGCGGTCGGGGTGGCCGTCTGGGTCATCAGGGGCTCGCTCAAGGTGGCTGACGCCATCATGTTAGGCTCCGGCGGCCGCGATCAAGGAGAATCCGCCGTCAGAGGATGGACCCGGCTGGGCTACCTGGGGTTGAATGGACTAGGCGTTAAGTGTTCATCCGCCCCCAGGAGCCCGCATGCGCGACCGCGTCACCCCTCTGCTGTCCGAGGCCCAGATCCGAGCCCGGGTCCAGGAGCTGGGGGCCCAGATCGCAAAGGACTACGCGGGAAAGGACCTCGTGGTGGTGGGCCTGCTCAACGGCGTGTTCCCCTTCTTCGCCGATCTCGTGCGGGCCATGGACCTCGAGCTCGAGGTGGGCTTCATGCAGGTGGCCAGCTATGGCGGCGGCATGGAGAGCACGGGCGAGGTCCACATCCTGAAGGACCTCGACAAGAGCATCCAGGGCCGGCACGCCCTGGTGGTGGAAGACATCGTGGACACGGGGCTCACCCTGTTCAAGGTGCGGAACCTGCTCACGGACCGCGAGCCCGCCAGCCTGAAGATCTGCACCCTCCTGGACAAGCCCAGCCGCCGGAAGATCGAGGTTCCCGTGGACTACGTGGGCTTCCCCATCGAGGACCACTTCGTCGTGGGCTACGGCCTCGATCTCGATGGCAAGCTCCGCAACCTGCCGTACGTGGGCATCTACCACCCGTGAGGCCCGTGCCCTCCTTGATCCGTTCCCTCCTCGCCGCCTGCCTCCTGCTTGCCTCCGGCTGCGGCTACCACCGCCTCGACCGGCAGCAGCGGGCGGCGGCCTGGGCGAAGCCCGGCGAGACCATCCGCCTGGCGCGGTTCCGCAACCTCACGCCCCGGTTGGGGCTGGAGGACCGCTTCACCAAGGCCCTGGAGAACCGGGTGGTCGCCGCGAGCCCCTGGCGCCTGGTGGCCCAGGGCGAGCCCTCCCGCTGGGTGCTGCAGGGCACCCTCGAGGAGTACAAGTCCCGCCCCATCGGCCTTACCCTTGGAAGTGACAAGGCCACCAAGGCCAGCGCGGGATCCGCCTCCCGCGTGGAGGTGGCGGTGGTGGCCAGCGTCGAGCTGCTGGACGGCCAGACCGGCGCCGTGGTGCTGTCCCGCCGGGGGCTGACCTTCTCCAACCAGTACCGGGTGGACCAGAATTTCGCCAGCTTCGACAGCCGGGAGCTGCAGATCATCGAGAGCCTGGCCGACGACTTCGCCGAGAGCTTCCTCACCCAGCTGCTGGAAGGCTCGGACTGATGGCCGCGCCGGCTGCCTGGGTGGCGCACACCTTCGCGCTGGTCCACGGCGAGGACGGGGACGGGCGCCGGGAGGCCGTGGAGGCCTGGACGCGTGCGCATGTGGATCCCGAGTGGGCGGATTTCTCCCTGACCACCTGCACGGAAGGCTGTCCCTGGGCCGAGGTGCACGCTGCCATGCAGGAGGCCACGCCCCTGGGGGCCGCGGCCCGCACGGTCATCGTGCCCGCGGCGGACAACCTGTTCACCCGCGCCAAGGAATTGCCGGCAGCGGTGAAGGCGATCCTGGACAAGCCCCTGCCGGACGTGAACCTGCTGCTGGTGGCGTGGACGGCCTTGCCCGCGGCCCCTGGCAAGGCGCTGGGCGCCAAGCCATGGACCGACTGGACCAAGGCGGGCCGCATCCTGAAGGTGGGCGCGCTGGAGGCGATGGAGATCCCGGCGTTCATCGAGGCGGAAGCCCGGCGCCTGGGCCTCGCGTTCCAGGGTGCCGCCGCCACCCTGCTCGCCCAGCGGCAGGGGGGGCACCCGGGCCTCCTGAAGCGGGCCATCGAGGTGCTGGATCTCCTCGCGGAGGATCGGCGCGTTACGGAGGCCATGGTGGACCAGGTCACCTTCCGCCTGGCGGGACAGCGGGCGTTCGCCTGGTCCGGGGCCTGGCAGAAGGGGGACGCGGCGGGTGCGTTGAAGGCGCTCCGCACCGCGCTGGAGGACGGGGACGAACCCCTGATGATGCTCGGGCAGGTCCGTCGCGAGGTGGACCGTCTGCTGCGACTGGCCGAGGCTGAGGCCGCCGGGCTGAAGGGCGCGGAGGTGCTTGGGGCCCTCGGCCTCTCGCCCAAGCAGGCCTTCCTGCTCGATGGCTACCGCGGCGCGCTCGCCAAGTTGAAGCCCCGGGGGGTCAAGGCCCTGCTGACCCGGGTCAACCAGTGCGAGAAGGACCTCAAGGGCATGGCCCTCACCCGGAGCGAGGCGCCCCTGCTCGACCTCACTCTGGCTTTGTGCCGGGCGTGGGGCCGGTAGGCGGCGGGGCGGGCTGCTCGGCGAGGGGCACGGCGGCCAGGTTGGTGAGGTGAACGGTGTTCTGGTAGTTCCCGTTCCACACGAGGATGGTGTAGGTGCCCGTGGTGCCATTCGCCGTGAAGACGGGCGCGAGGGCTTCGCCGTGGCCGTCCGTCACCACGGAGGCCTCCTGGGGATATAAACCGCTGAAGGTGCCGCTGGCCCCCGTGGTGGGGGCCGTGAACAGGATCAGGTGGCCGCCCAGGGACATGCCGTTCTTGTGGAAGCGCACCCGGATCTGGGTCGGGAAGGCGGAGTTCACGGGCGCGGACTGGTTGTCGCCCGCCAGGATGTCCACCCGGGGGGTCAGCTCCTCCGGGGACTGGGTGTAGCCCGCGTGGTCGCCGCAACCCACCAGGAGGAGGCACGCCACGGCGGCCAGCGGCCAGGAACGGGACAGACGGGGGCTCATGGGATACCTCAAGGGCTTGGGATGGGATTCCCCATGGTGATCCCCCCTCGCCGTGAGCGGAAGGGGGAACCCGGCGCGAACCGGACATTGATCACTTGAGCGTAAGCTTCGCGGGGCGGATCATGGATGACCGACTCCCGGAGGGCCCATGTCCGAATGCGTCATTCCCACCCTGACCTCCCCCGAGGTGGTGGCGTCCAAGTCTGTGCTGCCGGCGGGCTGGAAGGCCGACCTCTCGAACCTGAAGGCCCTCGACCTGACCCTCCCGACGACCGAACTGCTGCGCCGCACGACGACCCGGCTGCCGCAGGACGTGATCGACGCCATCGTCAAGGGGCGCGACGCCGAAGAAGAAGGCAGCCGCGCCTACAACACCCTCAACGACATGGTGCGCAACATCACCCTGGCGGACGGCCAGGTGACGCCCCTCTGCCAGGACACGGGCTCCATCATCGTGTGGGTGCGCCATCCCTTCGGCCTGAGCCAGCGCGCGGCCAAGCAGCAGATCCGGGCGGCCGTGGCGGAAGCCACCAAGCGCTCCTGGCTCCGGCCCAACTGCGTGGAATCCCTGTCGGGCAAGAACACCGGCACCAACATGGATCCCTTCCATGAGCACCACCCCGCCATCCACTTCGAGGAGTGGGACAAGCCCGAGGTCGAGATCTCCGTCATGCAGAAGGGCGGCGGCTGCGAGAACGTGGGCGCCCAGTACCGCCTGCCGGACGCGAGCATCGGGGCAGGCCGCGACATCAAGGGCGTGCGCAAGTGCATCATCGACGCCGTGGTGAAGGCCCAGGGCCAGGGCTGCAGCCCCGGCATTCTCGGCGTGGCCATCGGCGGCGATCGCGTCACCGGCTACGAGAAGAGCAAGGAGCTGATCCTCCGAAAGCTCGGCACCAAGAACCCGGTTCCCGCCATGGACACCTTCGAGAAGGAGATCACGAACGATCTCAACACCCTGGGCATCGGCCCCATGGGCTACGGCGGCAACACCACCGTGCTCGGCGTGATGGTGGAGGAGATGTACCGGCATCCAGCCAGCTTCTACGTGAGCATCAGCTACATGTGCTGGAGCAGCCGCCGCGGCACGCTGACGTTCAAGACCAACGGCGAACTGTCCTTCGACTGAACCGCGACGACGAGGCTTCCCATGATCCGACTCACCACCCCCATCACCGAAGACCAGATCCGCCAGCTCAAGGTCGGCGACGAGGTGCTGCTCAACGGTCGCGTCGTCCTCAGCCGCGACATGGGCCACAAGTTCATGAAGGAGCAGAAGCCCGAGTGGCTGAAGCCCATCCTCGAGAACATGGTCATCTACCACTGCGGCCCCGTCGTGAAGAAGAACGCCGACGGCACCTGGTCCTTCGTGGCCGCCGGCCCCACCACCAGCATCCGGGAGGAGCCCTACCAGGCCGATGTCATCGAGACTTACAAGGTCCGCGGCGTCATCGGCAAGGGCGGCATGGGCAAGAAGACCAGCGAGGGCCTGCAGAAGACCGGGGCCGTCTACCTCCACGCCACTGGCGGCGCCGGCAGTCTGCTGGCCGAGCGGGTGAAGCGCGTGGTGGACGTGAAGATGCTCGAGGAGTTCGGCAGTCCCGAGGCCTTCTGGATCATCGAAGTGGAGGACTTCCCCCTGGTGGTCACCATGGACAGCCACGGCGGCAGCCTGCACGAGATCGTGGCCCAGCAGAGCCAGGAGCGCGCCAAGGCTTTGATGGCCTGATGTTCTCCGGGGGTGCCGTGCGCAGCACGGAACCCCGCGCCTCGGCCCGGCCGGAGCCGGGCCGGGGCTTCACCAGGATTGGCGTTCGAGGTCTGCTTCTCCCACGCTAGGCTGGAGGGATGGCCCAGACCTACCATCAGCTCCGCCTCGACCTGGCCGCGGCCCTGGCCCTGTTCCTGGATCCGGAAGAAGCCCACGCGGAGTGCGTCCTCTGGTTCGAGGAGGGGCTCGGCCTCTCCCGAAGCTGGATGGTGGCCCATGGCACTGAGCAGGTGCCTGCCGAGGTGCGGCGTCGCATCAGCGGCTGGGTGCGCCGCCGGAAGAAGGGCGAGCCCTGGGCCTACATCCTGGGTTCCAGCGCCTTCCGCGGACGCCGGTTCAAGGTCAGCCCCGACACGCTGATCCCCCGGCCCGAGACGGAACTGCTGGTGGAGGCCGCCCTGGACGTGGGCCATCGACTGAAGGTCGATCGCTGCGTGGACGTGGGCACCGGCAGCGGGATCATCGCCGTGAGTCTGGCCCTGGAGACAGACTGGCAGGTGTCGGCGTCGGATGTGAGTCTCGGCGCCCTGGCCACGGCCCGCGAGAACGCCAGCACTCTGGGCGCGACTGTCCAATTCCATGAAGGGCACCTGCTGGACCCGGTGCCCGACCCGTTGGGAATGGTGGTGGCGAACCTGCCCTACGTGGATCCCGCCGACCAGCCCACCCTTCAGCGGGAGCTGGCCTTCGAGCCAGCTTCGGCCCTGTTCGCGCCAGACCGGGGCCTGGCCCTGTCCGACGCGCTGCTCCGCCAGGCCCGCGCCCGGCAGGCACCGGCCTGCCTGCTGGAGATCGGGGCGGGCCAGGGGGGCGAGTTATGCCGCCGAGCTATGGGCATGGGTTGGCATAAGGCCATGGTTCATCAGGATTTTGCGGGACACGACCGGATTCTGATCGCCCTCATGTAAGACCTTGGCACCATCCTCGCCCTGTTCAGGAGCGGAGGTGTCCAATGAGGAAAATGCTGCCCATCATCCTGGTGCTCCTGGGAGTCGGCTGCTCCATTCCCCGGCGCCATGACCCGAACCTGGTGAAGAAGCCCGCCATCCCCCTCGTGGAGGAGGCCCCGGCGGCGCAGCCCCTCAATGAAGGCAGCCTCTGGCGGGACCGTCCCCTGGTGGCAGACCTCCGCGCCTACCGGGTAAATGACCTGGTCACCCTGAAGATCAGCGAGAGCACCAACGCCATCAGCAAGGCGGATGTGACCACCAACCGGGCCGGCAGCAACAAGCTGAGCAGCCCCAATCTCTTCGGAGCCCTGGCCGGCTTCGGCATCGGCAGCAGCACCGCCGACAAGGCCACCTCCAACACCAACAAGTTCGCCGGCACCGGCACCACGGGCCGCAGCGCCACCTTCACCACCACCATCACGGCCCGGGTCGTGAAGGTGATCGGCAACGGCAACCTCATCGTGGAAGGCTTCCGGGACATCCAGCTGAACAACGAGACCCAGCGACTCTATGTGGCCGGCATGATCGACCCCAACCGGCTGGATGGCACCAACACCATCACCTCGGGCCAGGTGGCCGAGCTGCGCATCGGCTACGGCGGCGAGGGCGTGGTGGACGAGACCCTGAAGCCCGGCTACATCAGCCGCCTCCTCAACTACATCTGGCCCTTCTAGGAGGCATCCATGCGCTTCACGGCTCTCTTCCTGGCGGCCCTGCTCCTCCCGTCCACCTCCCTGGTGGGGGCGGACGCGGCGAAACCCGAGAAGAAGATCGAAGTCCGCCTGAAGGAAGTGGCGCGGCTCCAGGGCGTGCGTTCCAACCAGCTGCTGGGCTACGGCGTGGTCGTGGGCCTGGACGGCAGCGGCGACAAGGATCAGACCAAGTTCACGGTCCAGTCCCTCATGAACCTCATGGCCCGGCAGGGTCTGACCGTCAACCCTGCCACCGTGAAGGTGAAGAACGTGGCCGCGGTGATGGTGACGGCGGAACTGCCGCCCTTCGCGCGCGCCGGTTCGCGCATCGACGTGACGGTCTCCAGCACGGGCGACGCCAAGTCCCTGGCCGGTGGCGTCCTGCTGATGACCGCCCTCCAGGGGCCGGACAGCCAGGTCTACGCTGTGGCCCAGGGGCCGCTGCTGGTGGGTGGCTTCAGCGCCGCCGCCGGTGGGGCCTCCGTCACGAAGAACCACCCGACCGTGGGCCGCGTGCCCGAGGGCGCCCTCATCGAGCGCGAGGTCGGCGGAAGCTTCAACGCCCGGGCCACCCTGCGCTACAGCCTGATGGAAGAGGACTTCACCACGGCCGTGCGCGTGGTGCACGCCATCAATGAGGAACTGGGCGAGCAGCTGGCCCAGCCCCTGGATTCCCGCACCGTGGAACTGCAGATTCCCAAGGCCTTCCAGGGTCGCGCCGTGGAGCTGGTGGCCCGCCTGGAGAACCTGAGTGTGCAGCTGCAGACCAAGGCCCGGGTGGTGGTGAACGAGCGTACGGGCACGGTGATCCTGGGCTCCGACGTCCGCATCGGCGCCGTGAGCATCGTGCAGGGCGGCCTGAGCATCGTGGTCAGTTCCACGCCGCTGGTGAGCCAGCCGGCGCCCTTCAGCCAGGGCAAGACGGTCACGGCCACCAAGAAGGACGTGACGGCCCAGGAGGAAAAGCCCAAGACCGTCAGCGTGGAACCCGGGGTCAGCGTGGGCAAGCTGGCGGAAATGCTGAACGGAATGGGCGTCACCCCCCGCGACCTGGTGGCGATCCTGCAGGCCATCAAGGAAGCCGGCGCCCTGCAGGCGGAGCTGAGGGTCCTGTGATCGCCCAAGGACTTCCCTCCGTCGACGCCCTGACCCAGGCCCGGGCGGCCGAGGTCACGCCGGAGGCCTCGGATAAGACGGAGAAGGCCGCCCGACAGTTCGAAGGCCTCCTGATGGGCCTGCTCTTCCAGACCATGCGCAAGACCGTGGAACCCTCAGGTCTGCTTGGGGATTCAGGCCAGTCCCGGGCCACGTATGAATACCTGATGGACCAGGCTGTGGTCGACCGGGCCGTGACTTCCGGCCGCGGCTGGGGTCTGGCGGATCGCCTGAAAGCCGCCTGGAGCCAATCCGGCGAGCCGACCTCGAAAAAGGACCCCCAGGGGGTTGAAGGTTCTTGGCAAACTGCCGATAGAGCCTTGTCGAGGTAAATCATGCGCATCAGTGGCAAACCAGGAAGTGTCGGCAGTGCCCAGGGTGTCTCGGGGGGCAAGCCCCCTGCCACGCCAGGTGCCGGGCCCGTCAGTTCCGCGCCCGCCACCGATGCCGTGCAGGTGTCCTCCGCCGCGCGGCTCGTGGCCGTGGCGCAGGAGGCCCTGGCCGTGGTGCCTGACATCCGGATGGAGAAGGTGGAAGCCATCAAGAACCAGCTGGATGCGGATGCCTACGACCCCGACGGAGAGGCCGTGGCCGAAGGGCTCATCAAGGAACACCTGGCGCGAAGCCACCGTTCCTAGCCCCGAGGTCCTCGTCGTGAGGACATGATCAGCCCCCTGGGACAACGCCAGATCCTGCAGACCGCCGCCGTCGAGACGGTGCGGCAGGCCATGGAGGGCGGGTTCCAGGTGCAGCGGGAGCAGGCCCGCCGCCAGGCCTTCGACGCCAAGCTGGCCGAGGCCATGGAGGACGTGGCGGACGTGTCCGAGACCGATGTCCTGAAGCTGACCGAGCATCAGGAAGGAAGGCAGGGCGCCGAGCAGGGGAAGGGGGCCTCCGAGGACCTGCCCGCCGAAGACGCCGACGGGACCCCGGCAGAGGGTGCCGGGCCGCACCTGGACCTCTTGGCCTGAGCCTTGCCGGAAAGGGCCGTAGGAGGTCTTCCATGCTGCATGCGGTGCCCGAACTCCTGGACGCGCTCGAGACCAGGCTGCTCGAGGGCGAGGATCCAGCGGAGCTCCTGTCCAACATCCGGTGGTCAGAGCTGGTGGGCTGGCCTGAGAACGCCGAAAGCGCCAAGTCGCTGAAACAGCGCATCATCGCCATTCAAACCCTCCTCATGGGCCTCCAGTCGCCCCTCCGCGCCACCTTGGCCAGCCTCTCCGGATCCGCCCCCTATGGCCGGAACGGGATCCCGGCCGACCTGCCGATCCTCACGCCCCGGCTGCACGGGAAGGTGTAGTCATGCCAGGACTTAACGCAAGCCTCTTCCTCGGACTCTCGGGCCTCCAGGCCCAGCAGTCGGCCCTGAACGTGGTGGGCCACAACATCGCGAACGTCAACACCCCCGGCTACTCCCGCCAGCGGGCGGATCTCACGGCCAACCAGGCGCTGATCCAGGGGCAGGTCTACTTCGGCACCGGCGTCACGCTCAACGCGGTGCAGGGGCTCCGGGACCGGTTCCTCGACCTGCAGATCTACCGCGAGACCTCCCGGCAGGAGGGCGCCTCCGAGCGTTACACCGGCATCGAGGCGGTGTCCACCAGCCTGGGCGACACCACCAGCTCTGGCATCGCCGCCCAGATCCAGGCCTTCTTCCAGGGTTTCCAGGAACTCTCAGCCCGGCCGGAGGACAGCGCGCTGCGGACGAACCTGATCGGCAAGGCCAACACAATGATCTCGGGCATGCAGGCTCGGTACCGCATGCTCAACGACCAGCGGGACAACGCCAACCAGGCGGTGACGAGCCTGGTGACCGAGGTCAACACCCTCACGAAGCAGATCGCCGACCTGAACCGGGAGATCACCGGCGAACTCGTCCCCGGCTCCAACAACGACGCCCGGGACCAGCGGAAGTCCCTCACTGACAAGCTCTCCACGCTGGTGGGCATCTCGGTGTTCGAAGGGTCCCACGGCGAGTACCAGATCACCCTGGATTCCGGCCTCGCGGTGCTGGTCAGCGGTCAGACCTCTTTCGACCTGAAGGCCACGCCCGATGCGACCCTGGACAACAACTACTACCGGGTCGATTCCCTCATGGGGACCACCACGGTGAACGTCACGGCCGACATCCGGGATGGTCAGCTGGGCGGGAAGCTGGATCTCCGCGACCGCATCCTCGTGGACTTCCAGCAGCAGCTCGACACACTGGCGGCGGGGCTCGCCAGCCAGGTCAACCTCCAGCACCGGGCGGGCTTCGACCTGAATGGCGTGGCCGGCCAGGATTTCTTCCTGTCCGGGGTGGCCAACGGCGCTAACGGCATTCCGGCCCTCATGACCGCTGCCAACGCCTACAAGGGCATGGTGAACGCCCTGACCGTGAATGCCGCCGTGGCGGGCAATCCGAAGCTCATCGCTGCGGGCGGCATCGCCGCCGCGGGCGACAACGCGAATGCCAAGCGGCTGGCCAACCTGCAGCTGGACGGGGGCGTGAACGCCGCTGGCGTGGTGCTCGGCGCCTCCTACAGCAGCGTGGTCGGCACCCTCATCAACGATGTCGGAACCACGGCCCAGACCTGGGAGGCCCAGACCACGGCCCAGGAGAACCTGGTGTCGGCCCTCCAGGCCCAGCGCGACCGGCTCTCCGGCGTGGATCTCGACGAGGAAGCCGCCAACATGATGATCCTACAGCGGGGCTACCAGGCCTCCGCCCGTTTCTTGAGCGTCATCAACCAGCTGACCGATCAGCTGGTGAACGAGTTCGGCAAGTAGCCAGAAAGCCAGGTGAGTCCCATGTCCGTCCGCACCCTCGCCACCACCCAGCAGCGCCAGACCCTCCTCGCCCTCCAGCGCACCAAGGAGCGGATGGCCGCGAACCAGACCCGCATCTCCACGGGCAACCGGATCACGCGCCCCAGCGACGATCCCACCGCCGCCGCCCTGATCCTGGACTTCGGGAACTCCATTCACGCCAACGAGCAGTATCTCAAGCAGGCGGACTCCGCCCTGTCCTTCCTGAAGCCCACGGAGGACGTGGTCACTGCCGCCATCGACCAGACCATCCGCCTCCAGGAGCTGGCGCAGCGGGGTCTCTCCCCCACCGCCGGCGCCACGGGGCGGGCCGCCATGGTGGCCGAGGTGGATTCCATCCGCACCAGCCTGCTCTCCCTGGCGAACACCCAGTCCCAGGGGAAGTACATGTTCGGCGGCACGGCCACGCTTGGCCCGCAGCCCTTCTCCGGACCCGCGGCCGGCCCCATCACCTACAACGGGGATGACAACACCATCAGCCTGGATGTGACCTCCACGAGCTCTGTGAACATCAACATCCCCGGCCAGCTGGTCTTCTTCGGGTCCATCGGGGGCCAGGGCTCGAACACGGACCTGTTCCAGGCGGTCACCGACCTGCGGGACGGCCTCGCCGCGGACAACACGGCCACGATCCAGGCGGCCTACGACCACCTCAAGCTGGCCCTGTCCAACCTGAACCAGCACCAGGCGGACCTGGGCGGACGTCAGGCCGGGCTGCTGAACCTCAAGGACATGGTCTCCGGATTCAACGTCACCCTGCAGGACCTGCAGAACACCCAGCAGGACACGGACTATCCCCAGGCGATCGCCGACTACAACACGGACCAGATCATCCAGCAAGCCACCCTGAACACCATGGCCAGGTCCAACCAAACCAACCTGTTCGACTACTTGGGCTGAGCCGCCTGCAGGTGGGCGGTCAGGGCCTCGAGGGCCCGCCGCCGGTGGACCTCGCCCTTGGCCTGCTTGACGGCCCGAGTGCCGCCGGTCCGCTTCAGAGCGCGCAGATCGAGACCTTCCTCGGAGATGGGCGGCAGGAGGCCGAGCATGGCGTTGGTGGGGCCGAAATCCTTGGCCGAGGCGTGGGCCAGGTAGTGCAGGAGGCTCCCGATGACCGTCTCGGGAGGGAAGGGCGATGGTGCGAGCCCCCGCGTGGCACGGTCCACGGCGAAGGCTGCCGCCAGGCCGCCTGCGGCGGATTCCAGGTAGCCCTCGACGCCCGAGAGCTGGCCGGCGAGCCAAAGGTTCGACACTGATTTGACAGCCAATGTCGCATCCAGCACCGAGGGCGCCTGGACGTAGGTGTTGCGGTGGATGCTGCCGAATCGCGCGAATTCGGCGGCACCGAGGCCGGGGATCAGGCGGAAGACCTCTTTCTGTGCGCCCCATTTGAGTCGGGTCTGGAAGCCCACCAGGTTGAAGTGGTCGCCCGCGAGCGTGTCCTGGCGCAACTGCACCACTGCGTGGGGCCAACGGCCGGTCCTGGGGTCGTCGAGGCCCACCGGCTTCATAGGGCCGTGGCGCAAGGTCTCGCGCCCGCGATCGGCCATCACCTCGATGGGCAGGCAGGCCTCGAAATAGGGCGTGTCCACATCATGCAGGGGCGTGCGTTCCGCGGCCAGCAGGGCATCCAGGAAACTCTCGTATTGCGCCTTGTCGAGGGGGCAGTTGATGAAGTCGGCGCCGCCCTTGTCATAGCGGGCGGCCATCCACGCGACATCCATGTCGACGCTGTCGCGCTCAACGATGGGCGCGATGGCGTCGTAGAAATGGAGGCGTCCCTGGCCCGTGACGGCGGAGAGCCAGTCCGCGAGCGGATCCGCGGTGAGCGGGCCCGTCGCGAGGATGGTCGGGTGGCTGAGGTCGGGCGCGACGATCTGCTCCTCGTGCCACTGGATGTTCGGGTGGGCCTTCAAGGTCTCGGTGACGCGATTCGAGAAGGCCTCCCGATCCACGGCCAGGCTGCTTCCAGCGGGAACCCGCGTGGCTTCCGCGCAGCCCAGGATCAGGGAATTCATCTGCCGCAGCTCGGCCTTGAGGATGCCGGTGGCGGAATTGGGATCGTCGCTCTTGAAGGAGTTCGAGCACACCATTTCCGCGGCCTGGCCGGTGGTGTGGGCCGGCGTGTTCCATTGGGGCCGCATCTCCGAAAGCCGGACCTTGTGTCCCCTGGAAGCCAGCTGCCAGGCGGCCTCCGATCCCGCCAGCCCCGCCCCGATGATGTGGATCACGCGCCCCCCTCGTGGGGGCTGATTCTACGCCAGGCCTGGAGATTCGAGGTTCCGGGCGGGGTTGGGGAAAATTTCTGTTGCACTTTCGGTCCTCGGTGTTAGTCTGAATGTCCTGCGCAGTTGAGGCTGCGAGGTGCCAGGGGGAGCCGAGAGGCAACTTCGGACCATGCGGAGAGCATGGGGGCGTCTTTGAAAACCGGATAGAAGATAGGAAGCCTTTGAGGGTTCCGGATCGCGTCTAAGGATGGGGTTCGGGATTCAGAACAATTTTTCGACCAGAACATTGGCCTGAGGGACGAGAGTCCTGAGGGTAAGAGTTCAGAATGAAACTTGAGAGTTTGATCCTGGCTCAGAATGAACGCTGGCGGCGTGCCTAACACATGCAAGTCGGATGTGCCGCAAGGTGCATGGCAGACGGGTGAGTAACGCGTAGGGAATCTACCTCTTTGTGGGGAATAACGCTCCGAAAGGAGTGGTAATACCGCATGAGACCGTGGACTGGGATGTTTACGGTGAAACCTGGGGACCGCAAGGCCTGGGGCAAGGAGAGGATCCTGCGTCTGATTAGCTAGTTGGCGGGGTAATGGCCCACCAAGGCGACGATCAGTAGCCGGCCTGAGAGGGTGATCGGCCACACTGGAACTGAGACACGGTCCAGACTCCTACGGGAGGCAGCAGTGGGGAATTTTGCGCAATGGACGAAAGTCTGACGCAGCAACGCCGCGTGGGTGATGAAGGTCTTCGGACTGTAAAACCCTGTCGTCAGGGACGAAGGTTGGGGGGTTAATAACCCTTCAGCTTGACGGTACCTGGAGAGGAAGCCCCGGCTAACTCTGTGCCAGCAGCCGCGGTAATACAGAGGGGGCAAGCGTTATTCGGAATTATTGGGCGTAAAGGGCGCGTAGGCGGTTTTTTAAGTCAGAT
>Ga0316605_10000112_pt1 | contig 80562 bp, 80 predicted proteins | sample OWC_soil_day20_n_FD_207666 | JGI IMG/M metagenome (GOLD analysis project Ga0316605, IMG submission 207666) | Wetland soil microbial communities from Old Woman Creek delta, Ohio, United States - OWC_soil_day20_noCT | ecosystem: Environmental > Terrestrial > Soil > Wetlands | place: USA: Ohio...
AGATGGAGGTAAGGCTGGAGGACAGCAGGCCATCGGGGGTTCCCCCTCCGGCTCTGCCCTCGAATTCGGGACGTCGATTGCCGACCCAGGCGCGTAGCGACTCTCTCAAATCATGCTGCGAGGTGGCTGCATGTTGTGACTGAAAAACCAGGTCGGAAGCGGCGATTTTCATGGCGGTGGTCCTTTGCATGGGTTTACGACCACCATCGGAAAAGGTTGAGGCGATTACAAGTAACTTTGTACCCAGCGCAGGATGCCGGCTGTGTCCATGGCGCCGGCCTGGCGCGCGACCTCCCGACCCTCCCGAAACAGGGCCAGGGTGGGAATGGAGCGGATGCCAAAGCGCGCCGCAAGCGCCTGCTCTTCTTCCGTATTGACCTTGATGAGCCGCAGCCGGGGTTCCAGCTTTTGGGCCGCTGCGGCGAAGGCCGGCGCCATCATGCGGCAGGGGCCGCACCAAGGCGCCCAGAAATCCACCAGCAGTGGCAGGTCGGAGCGGCTGACGTGTTTATCAAAGCCGGCCTGGTTGAGTTCAAGGGGCGAACCCGTGAACAGGGCCTCCTTGCACTTGCCGCAGGTGCCGCCTTGCGTCAGGCGTTCGGCAGGCACACGATTGACGGCGTGGCAGTGGGGGCAAACGATATGCAGGGCGTTGCTGGGTGCGGCCATGGCGGACTCCGAATATCAGATTCTGCTGATGTGGGGGCGCAGGCCGGGGATTCAAGAAGCTGCGCCGAGACTCCTGGCGCGTTGATTGGCCTGAGAGTCGGAGCGGGTTGCCACGGGCCAGCCGGCAAGGTTGCTGGCGGTCAGGTCCGCCAGAGCAGCAATCCAGTCCGGACGCTCGTTGACGCAGGGAATGTAGTGAAACTCCTTGCCGCCGGCGGAAAGGAAAGCCGCCTTGCACTCCAGGGCAATTTCTTCCAGGGTTTCCAGGCAGTCGGCGACGAAGCCCGGGCAGATCACGTCCACGCGACCAATACCTTGTTTGCCAAGTTGTTCGAGAGTGGGCTGGGTGTAGGGTTGCAGCCACTCGGCCTTGCCGAAGCGGGACTGGAAGGTGATGGCGTAGCGATCGGCGCCAAGGCCCAGGGCCTCGGCCAGCAGGCGGCTGGTTTGCTGGCATTCGCAGTAGTAGGGGTCGCCGAGATCGAGGGAGCGTTTGGGCAGGCCGTGAAAACTCATCACCAGTTGGTCCGGTTTGCCGTGGGTGCTCCAGTGTTCCCGCACCGAGGCCGCCAACGCCTCAATATAGCCGGGAAGGGCGGGAAAGCTGCGCACAAAGCGCAGTTCCGGCAGGTTGCGGCGGCTGTTTGTCCAGACGGCCACGTCATCCATGACGCTGGCGCTGGTGGATGCGGCGTATTGCGGGTACAGGGGGATGACGAGGATGCGGTCGACACCCTCGGTCATGAGTTTATCCAGAGTTGCCGAAATCGAGGGTTGGCCGTAACGCATGGCCCATGCGACCTGGATTTCGGATTGTCCCCTCTCGCCGAGCAAACCCCTGAGCAGCTTGGCTTGGCGCTCGGTGTGCACGGCGAGGGGCGATCCTTCGGGCAGCCAGACCTTGGCGTACTTGGCGGCAGACTTGGCCGGCCGCAGGTTGAGGATGATGCCGTTGAGAATCAGCCACCAGATTGGTTTGGGAATCTCGACGACGCGGGGATCGGAAAGAAACTGTTTCAGATAACGCCGCAGGGCTGGCGCCGTGGGGGCGGCCGGAGTGCCAAGATTGACCAGCAGCACGGCGGTGCGGCGCGGGGCGCCATGGGTGTGGGGTGGTTCGGGAGCGTAGCGGGGCATGGTGCTGGCCCTTTCAGAGAGCCGCCACGGTCAGGGGGCGGAGAGGGCGTTGGAGAGCAGCTTCGAGGTGATGTCGACGATGGGAATTACCCGCTCGTAGGCCATGCGCGTGGGGCCGATGACGCCAATGGTGCCGACGACCTGGCCATCCACCTCGTAGGGGGCGGCGACGACGCTGCATTCGTCGAGGGTGGCGATGCCGGACTCGCCGCCGATGAACACCTGAACGCCCTCCGCGTTGGAGGAGAGTTCCAGCAACTGCATGAGACCGGTCTTCTGCTCAAAGAGATCGAACAGGCGCCGCAGGCGGTCCATGTTGGAAGAGAGGTCTTCGACGCCCAGCAGGTTGCGTTCGCCGGAGATCACATACTGGGAGGAGGTTTCGGATACCACCTCGTTGCCGGCGGTAACGGCAGCGTTCATGAGTTCGGTCATGTCGGCATGCAGTTGCTGGAGTTCTTCCCGCAGGCTGCTACGGATCTGCTGGAAGTCGTGGCCGGCGTAATGCTGGTTGAGATAATTGGCTGCCGTGACCAGCTCCGATGGGCTGTAGCTGCGCTGGGTGAACAGGATGCGGTTCTGCACGTCGCCGTTGGTGGTGACGATAATCAGCAGAATGCGCTTCTCGGTCAGTTGCAGAAATTCGATCTGGCGAATGCGCGGCGCCTGCCGCCGCGGCGCAACGACGACGCCGGCGAAGTGGGTCAGTTCAGACAGCAACTGGGAGGCATGGCTGATGACACGCTGGGGCTGGTCGGGTTGAATGGCGCCCTTGATTTCCGAAAGCTCTTCCCGAGCCAGGGGCTTGACCGTCAGCAGGGTGTCCACGAACAGGCGGTAGCCCAGTGGCGTGGGAATGCGGCCTGCCGACGTATGGGGGCTGGCGATGAAGCCCATTTCCTCCAGGTCCGACATGACATTGCGGATCGTTGCCGGAGACAGTTCCAGGCCGGAATGGCGGGAGAGGGTACGGGAACCCACGGGTTGCCCTTCGGCGATGTAACGTTCGACGAGGGTCTTGAGCAGGGTTTGGGCGCGCTGGTCGAGCATGAAGGCGATTGTAGTCAAATTTCGCCATGAAAAAAGCCGCAGGCATTTGTGGTTAAATCAGTCCACTATTTCAGGGGAATCCGTGAGTTCATCGCCCGCCATATCCACCATCGCCCTGATTGGCAAATATCAGAGCAAGGACGTTGCCGCTTCCGTGATCGAGATGGCGGGGATTCTGCGTGGCCGAGGCATTGAAGTGCTGCTTGAGGAAGGGACGGCGGCGTCCGTCGGAGCCCAAGGCCATGCCGTCGCCAGTTATGAAACCATCGGCGCCCGTGCCGACGTGGCCATGGTGCTCGGCGGTGACGGCACCATGCTCAACGCGGCGCGGCGCCTGGCTGAGTTTGATGTGCCTTTGGTGGGCGTGAATCAGGGGCGACTCGGATTCCTCACCGATATCGCCCGTCAGTTCATGGTGGAAGCCGTCAACCAGTTGCTGGCCGGCGCCTTTCAAGAGGAAAAGCGCTTTCTACTTGACGTGGAAGTGCTGCGCGGCGGCGAACGCGCCTTTCATATCCGGGTTCTCAATGATGTGGTGGTTAACAAGGGCGAAATGGGGCGCATGATTGAACTGGAGGTCAAGGTCAATGGCGAATTCATCTACGTGTTGCGCGCCGACGGCATGATTGTTTCCACCCCCACTGGCTCCACCGCCTATGCCCTGGCGGCCAACGGACCGATTCTCCATCCTACGGTGGCGGGGATTGCCATTGTTCCCTTGTGCCCTCATGCCCTGACCTATCGGCCGATCACGGTGAACGACAGCAGCTGCATCGAACTGACTCTGGTGCCGCCCAATGATTCGCGGGTTCACTTCGATGGTCAGGCGCGTTTCGATGCCCGTTCCGGTGATTGTGTCCGGGTGCAGCGGTCATGCCATGAGGTGACCCTGCTGCATCCGCCCGGTTACAGCTACTTCGCCATGTTGCGGGAGAAGCTGCATTGGAGCGCCACGCCACGGCACTGAGCGTTACAGAAACGAACTTCGGACTTTCCCATGCTGCGCCGCCTTTATATTCGCGACTTCATTATCGTCGACCGCCTCGAACTGGAGTTCGATGCCGGCTTTGGCGCCCTCACAGGGGAGACTGGCGCCGGCAAGTCGATTCTGGTGGATGCCCTTTCCCTGGCCCTGGGGGAACGTGCCGATGCCAGCGTGGTGCGGGCTGGAGCAGAACGCGCCGAAGTGGTGGCGGAGTTTGATGTGGCCGCGGGATCGGCCCTCGAAGCCTGGTTGCGGGCTAATGATTTCGAGGCCGATGGCGGCCTCATGCTGCGGAGGGTGGTAGATGCTGGCGGGCGTTCCCGTGCCTATCTCAATGGTTTGCCGACCACCCTGGCGCAACTCAAGGAGGCGGCCGAGTCCCTGGCGGATATCCACGGCCAGCATGCCCATCTTTCCCTGCTCAAGCCGGAAGCTCAGCGGCGTCTGCTGGATGCTCAGGCCGGGCAACTTGAATTGGCAAAAAATGTCGCCACTGCCCATCAGGAATGGCGGCGGCGGGTAGAGGCGCGGCAGCGGGCCGAGCAGGACATGGCTGCGGTGCTGCGGGAACGGGAATTGCTGGAATGGCAGGTCAAGGAGCTGGATGGCCTGGGTTTCGAGGCCAATGCCTGGGCCGAGGAGAATGGCGAACACCGCCGCCTGGCCCATGGCGCGGCGCTCATCGAGGGCGTGGATGCGGCGCTCAATCTGTTGCAGGAAGGTGATGCCGCCGCCGGCAACCTGCTTGATCTGGCGGCTTCGCGCTTGACCCATCTGACGGAGCACGACGAAGCGCTCAAGGAACCGGTGGAACTGCTTGAGGGCGCCCGCATCCAGTTGGCGGAAGCCGTCCACGCCCTGTCGCGTTACCAGCAGCGCCTTGATCTCGATCCGGGGCGTCTGGCCGAGCTGGACGGACGCATTGAGGCGGTGACGGCAGCGGCGCGCAAGCACCGCATCAGCCCGGAAGAGTTGCCGGAACTTCTCGCCAATTTGCGCAACAGACTGGATGAGCTGCGCCAGTCGGCAGACCCGGAACTGCTGGCGGCAAGGGAGGCAGAAGCTTGGGATAGCTACGAAAAGCAGGCAAAAAAACTCTCCGCCGGACGGCGCAAGGCCGGCGTAGCCCTGGCCAAGGCGGTGACCGAGTCGATGCAGGTTCTGGCCATGGTGGGCGGTGTATTCGATGTGGCGCTGGTCGCACTGGAGTCGCCGGCGGCCTATGGCCTGGAGGCGGTCGAGTTTCGTGTTTCAGCGAATGCCGGCCAGCCGCCACGCTCTTTGGCCAAGGTGGCGTCCGGCGGCGAACTCTCGCGTATCGGCTTGGCGATCCAGGTGATTGCCAGTCAGGCCAACGAGGCGCCAACGCTGATTTTCGACGAGGTGGATGTGGGAATCGGCGGCGGTGTCGCCGAAACCGTGGGCCGTTTGCTGCGCCAGTTGGGCCGTGAGCGCCAAGTTCTTTGCGTGACCCATTTACCCCAGGTGGCGGCCCAGGCCGACTGGCAGTGGTCGGTGTCCAAGGAAACCCGCGACGCAGTTACCGTGAGTCACATCACGCCCCTGGATCAGGAAGGGCGCGTGGAGGAAATCGCCCGCATGCTGGGCGGGCTGCGCATCACCGATGCGACGCGGGGCAATGCACGGGAGCTATTGGGCTACTAAGGGGCTACTGAGGCTGTTCCTTGCCTTCGTGGCGATGGGGGCAGCTTTCCTTGAGGCAGTCGCAGTAGAGATGCATGGCGTGGCCCTTGATGGCGAAACCACGCTCCTTGGCAATCTTGGCCTGACGCTTCTCGATTTCCGCGTCATAGAACTCTTCCACCCGTCCGCACTGGAGGCAAACCAGATGGTCGTGGTGATGCCCTTCATTGAGTTCAAACACTGCCTTGCCGGATTCAAAGAAGTGGCGTTCCACTAGCCCCGCCTGTTCAAACTGGGTCAGGACGCGATAAACGGTGGCGAGGCCAATATCCATGCCCTGGGCCTCAAGCTGGCGGAACACGTCCTCCGCCGACAGGTGACGGGCATCGGAATTACGAAACAGATCGAGGATGGTCAGGCGCGGAAAAGTGGCCTTGAGACCGATGCTTTTCAACTCTTCTGGGTTGGACATGGGCATGCCTTGTGGGGTTTAGGGCGTATCATATAGTTTTACGCACTCCTTTCGGAAATTCCGATGAAGTACATCCCTTTACTTGCTTTGCCGATTGTTGTCGTGGCCTGTTCCACGGCACCCGACATCAACATTACGTCGAGTCTGAGTCCTTACAAGATCGACGTGCGCCAGGGTAATTACGTCAGCCAGGAAATGGTGGCGAGCCTCAAGCCGGGCATGACGCGGGATCAGGTACGTTTCATTCTCGGTACTCCCATGGTTGCCGACGTGTTCCACGCCGATCGCTGGGATTATGTCTATCGCCTACAGCTTGGCAAAGGCGAGCTGCAGCAGCGCCGTCTGGTGGTGTTCTTCGAGGAAGGCAAGCTGGTGCGGGTTGGCGGCGACGTGGTCGCCAACGATCCGTCCGCACCGGATGCCGCGACGGAAAAGCCGGCGCCACGGGTGATCGAGATTGCTCCGGCCGAGGGCAAGGCTGAACCAAAGGCCGAGGCCAAGAGTGACGACAAGGCGGCCGGTTCCGACGCTGCCACCGCCAAATAATTTTTTACCCACGGATAGTTGAATGGAAAAGATGCGTTTTGCCATCGTTGGCAGCGGCGGCCGCATGGGCCGCACCCTGATCGAGGCCGTGCTCAAGGCGCCGGACGCCGAACTTGCCGCCGCTCTGGAACTCCCGGGTAGTCCGTTTCTCGGCAAGGATGCCGGCGAACTGGTCGGCTCCCCCTGCGGTGTTGCGGTGAGTGACGACCTGGATGCCGCTCTGGCCAAGGCGACCTGCCTGATCGACTTTACCCGTCCGGAAGGCACCCTGGTGCACATGGAAGCCTGTCGCCGCCGTGGCGTGCATATGGTGATCGGCACCACGGGGTTCTCCATCGAACAGAAACTGTCGATTCAGGATGCTTCCCGCGACATCCCGATTGTTTTCGCGCCGAACATGGCAGTAGGCGTTAACGTTGTCTTCAAGCTGTTGGAAACCGCATCGCGCATTCTCAATGAAGGCTACGACGTGGAAATCGTTGAGGCCCATCATCGTCACAAGGTCGATGCTCCGTCGGGCACCGCTCTGCGCATGGGCGAGGTGGTGGCCCAGGGCCTCGGTCTGAATCTTGACGAATGCGCTGTTTATGGGCGCGAGGGTCATACCGGGGAGCGTCCGGCGACCCAAATTGGTTTTGCCACCGTGCGCGGCGGCGATATCGTCGGCGATCACACGGTATTGTTCGCCGGCACCGGCGAGCGCGTGGAGATCACCCATAAGGCCGCCAGTCGCATGCCCTATGCCCTCGGCTCGCTGCGCGCGGCGCGCTTCCTGAGTGGGAAATCCAAGGGCTTGTTCGACATGCAGGACGTGCTGGGTTTGCGTTAAGCGACGCGGCGGATTTGCCTCGAACAGGCTCTGCGGGCTATAATTAGAAAGTTTGCGCGGCGGAAGAAATCCTTCTGTTTCTTCCCTGGGTCGCGCATCTTGATACCCATAGGAGTCCGCCGTGCCAAAGTTCCCGCCCGCCATACTAGCTCTTGCCGACGGGACGGTTTTTCGGGGGCAGGGCATAGGCGCCACGGGCGCCAGCGTCGGCGAGGTGGTGTTCAACACCGCCATGACCGGCTACCAGGAAATCCTCACCGATCCTTCCTATTGCCGTCAGATCGTCACCCTGACCTATCCCCACATCGGCAATACCGGCATCAATCGCGAGGACTGCGAGGCGGGCAAGGTGCATGCCGCCGGCCTGGTGATCCGTGATCTGCCGCTGCTGGCCTCCAACTTCCGTTCCGAACAGACGCTCGATGCCTATCTCAAGGCCGAGAATGTGGTGGCGATTGCCGATATTGATACCCGCAAGCTGACCCGCATCCTGCGGGAAAAAGGCGCCCAGGCTGGTTGCCTGGTGACGGGCGAGAATTTGAACGCCGACGATGCCGTGGCGAAGGCCAAAGCCTTCCCGGGTCTGGCCGGCATGGACCTGGCCCAAGTGGTTAGCGCCGATGCCGCCTATCCCTGGACCGAAGGCGAGTGGGTTCTGGGCAAGGGGTATGTGTCCCAGGACGTCGCCAATTTTCATGTTGTCGCCTACGACTTCGGCGTCAAGCGCAACATCCTGCGCATGCTCGCCGAGCGCGGCTGCAAGCTGACCGTGGTGCCGGCGAAGACGTCGGCGGCCGAAGTGCTGGCGCTGAATCCGGATGGTGTGTTCCTTTCCAACGGCCCCGGCGACCCCGAGCCCTGTGATTACGCCATTGCCGCGATTCGTGAATTCCTCGACCGCAAGCTGCCGACCTTCGGCATTTGTCTCGGCCACCAGCTCATGGGCCTGGCGGCGGGCGGCAAGACGCTGAAAATGAAGTTTGGCCACCATGGCGCCAACCATCCGGTCAAGGATCTGGATTCGAGTCAGGTACTGATTACCAGCCAGAACCACGGTTTCGCCGTCGATCCTGCGACCTTGCCAGCCAATGTGCGCGTGACCCACGTTTCGTTGTTCGACGGCAGCCTTCAGGGCATGGCCTGGACCGACCGGCCCGCCTTCTGCTTCCAGGGCCACCCGGAAGCCAGTCCCGGTCCCCATGACGTTTCCTACCTGTTTGACCGCTTCATCGGGATGATGGAAAACAAGAATGCCTAAAAGAACAGATATCCATAGCATCCTCATTATTGGTGCCGGTCCGATCATCATCGGTCAGGCCTGCGAGTTTGACTATTCCGGCGCCCAGGCCTGCAAGGCTCTGCGCGAAGAAGGCTACAAGGTCATCCTGGTGAATTCCAATCCGGCGACGATCATGACCGACCCGGAAATGGCCGACGTGACCTACATCGAGCCGATTACCTGGCAGGTGCTGGAAAACATCATCGCCAAGGAAAAACCTGACGCGATTCTGCCCACCATGGGCGGCCAGACGGCCCTGAATTGCGCCCTCGACCTGGCCAAGCACGGTGTGTTGGAAAAGCACGGCGTTGAGATGATCGGTGCTTCCCAGGAGGCCATCGATAAGGCGGAAGATCGGGAAAAGTTCAAGCGCGCCATGACCAAGATCGGTCTCGGTTCGGCCCGTTCCGCCATCGCCCACAGCCTGGAAGAGGCCCAGCAGGTGCAGGGCGCTCTCGGTTTCCCGGCCATCATCCGTCCCTCTTTCACCATGGGCGGCAGCGGCGGCGGCATTGCCTACAACCAGGAAGAATTCGTCGAGATCTGCAAGCGTGGCCTCGAAGCCTCGCCGACTAAGGAACTGCTGATCGAGGAATCGCTGCTGGGTTGGAAGGAATACGAGATGGAAGTCGTGCGCGACAAGCACGACAACTGCATCATTGTCTGTTCGATTGAGAATCTGGATCCGATGGGCGTCCATACTGGCGACTCCATCACCGTCGCTCCGGCCCAAACCCTGACCGACAAGGAATACCAGATCATGCGCAACGCCAGCATTGCGGTGCTGCGCGAGATCGGCGTCGATACCGGCGGTTCCAACGTCCAGTTCTCCATCAATCCCGCCGACGGCCGCATGATCGTCATCGAGATGAATCCGCGGGTGTCACGCTCCTCCGCCCTGGCTTCCAAGGCCACAGGCTTCCCGATCGCCAAGATCGCTGCCAAGCTGGCCGTCGGCTACACGCTGGATGAGTTGAAGAACGACATCACGGGCGGCGCCACGCCGGCTTCCTTCGAGCCTTCCATCGACTACGTCGTGACCAAGGTGCCGCGTTTCGCCTTCGAGAAGTTTCCCCAGGCGGATAGCGGCTTGACGACCCAGATGAAGTCGGTGGGCGAAGTCATGGCCATCGGCCGCAGCTTCCAGGAGTCTTTGCAAAAGGCCCTGCGCGGCCTTGAAGTGGGCGTAGACGGCTTCAACCTCAAGACCGCCGACCCGGAACTGATCGAAGAGCAGATCGCCAACCCGACCCCGGACCGGCTCTGGTATGTGGCCGACGCCTTCGGCATCGGCATGAGCGTCGAGCGTGTTCATGAACTGACCCGCATCGACCCCTGGTTCCTGGTGCAGATCAAGGAACTCGTCGATCTGGAACTGGATATCGAGAAGCGCACCCTGGAGTCCTTCGATGCCGTCGAACTGCGCCAGTTGAAGCGCAAGGGCTTCTCCGATCGGCGTCTGGCCCATCTGATGAAAACCGACGAAACAGCGGTGCGCGCCTATCGCCACGCCCTCGGCATCCGGCCGGTTTACAAGCGCGTCGATACCTGCGCTGCGGAGTTCGCCACCAACACCGCCTACATGTATTCCTCCTACGAGGATGAGTGCGAGTCCCAGCCCAGCAACCGCAAGAAGATTATGGTGCTCGGCGGCGGACCCAACCGCATCGGCCAGGGTATCGAGTTCGACTACTGCTGCGTCCATGCCGCCTTCGCCATGCGTGAGGATGGCTACGAGACCATCATGGTCAACTGCAACCCGGAGACCGTGTCTACCGACTACGACACCTCCGACCGTCTGTATTTCGAGCCGCTGACGCTCGAAGACGTGCTGGAAATCGTCCATGTGGAAAAGCCGGTTGGCGTCATTGTCCAGTTCGGTGGTCAGACGCCGCTGAAACTGGCGCGCGACCTGGAAGCCAACGGTGTCCCCATCATCGGCACCACGCCGGACATGATCGACGCCGCCGAGGATCGCGAGCGCTTCCAGAAATTGCTCCACGAGTTGGGCCTCAAGCAGCCGCCCAACCGCACCGCGCGGGCTCCGGAAGAGGCGATCGCCCTCGCTCACGAGATCGGCTACCCGCTGGTGGTTCGCCCCTCCTACGTCCTCGGCGGTCGTGCCATGGAAATCGTGCACGAGCAGAAAGACCTGGAGCGCTACATGCGCGAGGCGGTGAAGGTCTCCAATGACAGCCCGGTGCTACTGGACCGCTTCCTCAATGACGCCACCGAAGTGGACGTGGATGCCCTCTGTGACGGCAAGCAAGTCATCATCGGCGGCATCATGGAGCACATCGAACAGGCGGGCGTCCATTCCGGCGACTCGGCCTGCTCCCTGCCGCCTTTCACCCTGTCGAAAGAAATTCAGGACGAACTGCGGCGTCAGACCGAGATGATGGCCAAGGGCCTCAATGTGGTCGGTCTGATGAACGTTCAGTTCGCCATTCAGGGTCATGGCGACGATGCCGTGGTCTATGTGCTGGAAGTGAATCCCCGTGCCTCCCGCACCGTGCCTTTCGTTTCCAAGGCCACCGGTCTGCCTCTGGCCAAGGTCGCTGCCCGCTGTATGGCCGGCCGCAGCCTTGCCGACCAGGGCATCACGGGTGAGGTGATTCCGCCCTTCTATTCGGTCAAGGAAGCGGTTTTCCCCTTCAACAAGTTCCCGGGCGTCGATACCATCCTTGGCCCGGAAATGAAATCCACCGGCGAAGTCATGGGTGTGGGCCGCAGCTTTGGCGAAGCCTTCGTCAAGAGCCAGTTGGCGGCGGGCACCCGTTTGCCGGCCAAGGGCAAGGCCTTCATCAGCGTCAAGCCGACGGACAAGCCCAAGGCGGTGGAGGTGGCGCGGGAACTGCACGAACTGGGTTTCACTTTGCTCGCCACCAAGGGCACCGCAGCCGCCATCAGTGCTGCCGGCATTCCTGTCGCAGCGGTGAACAAGGTCGCCGAGGGGCGCCCCCATATCGTCGACATGATCAAGAATAACGAAATCGCTTTCATCGTGAATACGGTGGAAGAGAAGCGTTCAGCGATTGTCGATTCCCGCTCCATCCGCACCTCGGCGTTGGCTCAGAAGGTGACGCTATTCACCACTGTGGAAGGTGGCCGCGCCGCCTGTGCCGGTCTGCGCCACCTGGACGGACTGGAAACCTACGCCCTGCAAATGCTCCACACGGAGCTGTGATCCCGATATGAGCAAAATTACCCTTACCCTGCGGGGCGCCGAACTATTGAAGGCCGAACTTCAGCGGTTGAAGACCATCGAGCGTCCGGCGGTCATCGCCGCCATCGCCGAAGCCCGTTCCCATGGCGACCTCTCGGAAAATGCCGAGTACGACGCCGCCAAAGAACGTCAGGGCTTTGTTGAAGGCCGGATTGCCGAGGTTGAGGGCAAGCTGGGCAATGCTCAGATCATCGACCCCAAGTCTCTCGATGCCGACGGCCGCGTGGTGTTTGGCGCTACGGTCGAACTTGAGGATGTGGATGCCGGCAAGACCGTGACCTACCAGATCGTCGGTGACGACGAGGCCGACTTCAAGCAAGGCAAGATTTCCCTCAATTCCCCCGTGGCGCGCACCCTGATCGGCAAGTTCGCCGGTGACGTGGCGGAAGTGCAAACGCCGGGCGGCGTCAAGGAATACGAGATTCTCGACGTTCGCTACGAGTGAACCCGCTACGAGTGAACCGTGTCCTCGCGGCACTGGCGTCCTCCCTCGTAACCCTTTGGGTGGGCGGCCTCTGGATCGTCGGCTACCTTGCCGTGCCGCTGTTGTTCAAGGGCATTTCCGATTCCATGCTGGCAGGGCTGGTGGCGGGGTCCATGTTTACGGTTCTTGCCTGGATCGGTCTTGGCGCCGGATGTTTCCTGCTCGGGCTGCTGTCGCGCCTAAACGGTCGTGCTGTGACCAGGGAGCCTCTGGCCTGGGTGCTGGTGGCGATGCTGGTGTTGACCGCCGTGGGGCAGTTCGGCATTCAACCGCTGATGGCCGACCTCAAGGCCCAGGCCTGGCCTCGGCATGTGATGGACAGTGCCGGGGCCGACAGTTTCCGCCTCTGGCATGGCGTGTCGAGCGTGATGCACCTGGCCTTGAGCGTTCTTGGTTTGGTGCTGGTGTTACGCTGGGGTCGGGAACGAAGACCAGAGATTTAGCGGCGACGGCGCTTTTCGGCGGCGGCTTCGAGCTGCTTCTTGGTGCGCGGCTTGGTGCCAGTGCGGCGCGGTGCGGGCTTGGCTTCCTTCTCGCCTTCGGGCTTTTCGCGCCAGAGAATCAGCAGGTTGCCGATGCTCTGAACCGGGGCGCAGGCGAGCTGGGTGCAGATTTCAGTCAGCAGGGCCGGTCGGGTATCGCGCTCGATGCCGTAGAGCCGAACCTTGATGAGTTCGTGGGACTTCAGGCAGAGGTCGATTTCCTTCATCACCGATTCGGTGAGACCATTCTGGCTGATCGAGACCACCGGGTTCAGGTGGTGGGCGGCGGCGCGCAGGGCGCGGCGCTGGATTGGGCTAAGTTCTATCATTTTCGTATTGTAACGTGACCCTCAAATCGAAACGACACAAGAAGAGCAAGGCGTGGATGAACGAGCATGTCCACGATACCTATGTGCAGCGGGCCAAGGCCGAGGGCTGGCGCTCCCGCGCCGTGTTCAAGTTGATGGAAATCGACGAAAAGGACAAACTCTTCAAGCCGGGCATGGTGGTGGTGGACCTGGGTGCCGCGCCTGGCAGCTGGTGCCAATATGCCGCGCCGCGCATTCAGCCCGGTGGGCGTCTGCTGGCCCTGGACCTGCTGGAAATGACCCCGATGGCGGGGGTGGATTTCATTCAGGGCGATTTTCGCGAGGATGCGGTGCTGGCCGAAGTGGAAAAACGCCTCGATGGCCGTCCGGTGGACCTTGTTTTATCCGACATGGCGCCCAATATGTCCGGTATATCGGTGGCGGACGATGCGCGCATGATGCACCTGGCGGAACTGACCATGGAATTCGCCCGCGAGCATTTGAAACCCGGCGGCCGTATGCTGGTCAAAGTGTTTCAGGGCGCGGGATTCATGGAGTTGCGCAAGGAAATGCAGGAGGCTTTTGAGACCCTGTCGGTACGAAAGCCGGCTGCCTCCCGCGACCGTAGCGCCGAGACCTATCTTTTGGCGGGTGGAAACCGTGCGGTTTCCGCGCTGAAGGCGGCGGATTGAGGTTTGCAGGGTAGTTGAAACGGCTCTAGAATGGACTCTTCCCAGTCCCTTTCGGGGAAATTTCCGGGAAACAGAGAGGAAAACAGTTGAATAATCTTTTCAAGAATCTCGCCATCTGGCTCGTGATCGGCATCGTCCTCATGACGGTGTTCAATCAGTTCAATACGCGCCAGACCGCTCAGACATCCATCGAATATTCCCAGTTTCTCGATGAAGTGAAGCAGGGGCACATCACCAAGGTGGTGATTCAGGGCCGTACCCTTGAGGCCACGACGACGGACAACAAGAAGATCACGTCCTACGCGCCGTCGGATCTCTGGATGGTGTCCGACCTGCTGAAATACAACGTCAAGGTGGTGGCGAAGCCGGAAGATGATCGTCCCTTCCTGCTCGATCTGCTCATCAACTGGTTCCCGATGCTGCTGTTCATTGGCGTCTGGGTCTTCGTCATGCGCCAGATGCAGGGCGGCGGCAAGGGCGGCGCGTTCTCCTTCGGCAAGAGCCGGGCGCGGGTACTCGACGAATCCAACAACGTCATCACCTTCGCCGACGTGGCGGGGTGTGAAGAAGCCAAGGAAGAAGTCTCCGAACTGGTGGATTTCCTGCGTGACCCGACCAAGTTCCAGAAGCTCGGCGGCCGTATTCCCCGTGGCGTGCTGATGGTGGGCTCGCCCGGTACCGGCAAGACGCTACTGGCCCGAGCCATCGCCGGTGAGGCCAAGGTGCCCTTCTTCAGCATTTCCGGTTCCGACTTCGTTGAAATGTTCGTCGGCGTCGGTGCGGCGCGGGTGCGCGACATGTTCGAGCAGGCCAAGAAGGCGGCACCCTGCATCATCTTCATCGACGAAATCGACGCCGTCGGTCGCCAGCGTGGCGCCGGCTTGGGCGGCGGCAACGACGAGCGCGAACAGACCCTCAACCAGTTGCTAGTGGAGATGGATGGTTTTGAAGGCTCGGCCGGCGTCATCGTCATCGCCGCCACCAATCGCCCCGATGTGCTCGATCCCGCCCTGATGCGTCCGGGCCGTTTCGACCGCCAGGTGGTGGTGCCGCTGCCCGATATCCGTGGCCGTGAGCAGATCCTCAAGGTGCATATGCGCAAGGTGCCGATTGCTGCTGACGTGGACGCCATGGTGCTGGCGCGCGGCACCCCCGGCATGTCCGGCGCCGACCTCGCCAATCTGGTCAACGAAGCCGCCCTGTTTGCAGCCCGCGTCAATAAGCGCGTGGTGGATATGGACGACTTCGAGAAGGCCAAGGACAAGATTTTCATGGGCCCCGAGCGCCGTTCCATGGTCATGACCGAGGAAGAGCGCACCGCCACCGCTTATCACGAGTCCGGTCATGCCGTGGTCGCCAAGTCGCTGCCGGGGACCGATCCGGTGCACAAGGTCACCATCGTCCCCCGTGGCCGCGCCCTTGGCGTTACCTGGCAGTTGCCGGAGCGTGATCGGCTCAGCCATTACAAAGACCAGATGCTCAACGAAATGGCAATCCTGTTCGGCGGCCGCATTGCCGAAGATCTGTTCGTGCATCGCATTTCCACCGGCGCCAGCAACGACTTCGAGCGCGCCACCAACATTTCCCGCAGCATGGTGACCCGTTACGGCATGTCCGACAAGATGGGCCCAATGGTGTACGGCGAGAACGAAGGCGAAGTCTTCCTCGGCCGTTCCGTGACCACCCACAAGAATGTCTCCGAAGCCACGCTGCAACAGGTGGATGCGGAAGTGCGGCGCATCATCGACGACCAGTACGCCGTTGCCTCACGCATTCTCGAAACCAACCGCGACAAGGTAGAAGCCATGACGGCCGCGCTGCTGGAGTGGGAAACCCTGGATGCGGAGCAGCTTAACGACATCATGGAAGGCAAGCCGCCGCGTTCGCCTAAGCCCCTGAGCGCCAGTGTCCCGCCGCCCGCTGACAGTTCCCCCGGAGCCGCCCCGACGGCTGCCGCACCGGCCTGATCTTCTTCCACGTCAACAAAGGCCGCGCTAATGCGCGGCCTTGCTTTTTTTAACGTGAAATACAACGAAGAGAGCGCCTGGTGACGGTCGAGCGCAGCGAGCTAAGCAGAAGCCTCCCCCGTGAGGGGGAGGATGGGAGGGGGCGGGTCTTTATGCCGCTTTTCTTCGCGTGTTTCATCATCAGTGGGTGGCCTTCCCTGCCATGAGCGTTTCTCTCCGCTGCGGCCGTTTCGTCCTCGATCTCTCCCAGCCCCGGATCATGGGCATCGTCAATCTGACCGACGATTCCTTTTCCGGCGACGGGCTGCATGGCGATATTTGCCGCGCCATTGACCAGGGCCTGCGCATGGTGGAGGAGGGCGCTGCTCTGCTCGACATCGGCGCCGAGTCCACCCGTCCCGGCGCTGGGCCGGTGTCTGCTGCCCAGGAACTGGAGCGGGTGCTACCGGTACTCGAAGGCCTGAGTGCCTGCGGTGTTCCGCTTTCTGTCGATACGCTCAAGCCGGAGGTGATGCGCGCCGCGTTGGCCGCTGGCGCCGATCTCATCAACGATGTCGCCGCACTTGGTACTCCTGGCGCGCTGGAAGCCGTTGCCGCCTCGAAGGCTGCCGTCTGCCTGATGCACATGCAGGGCGAGCCGCGCACCATGCAGCAGGCGCCGGTCTATGATGACGTGGTTGGCGAGGTGCGCGAGTTTCTCGCGGCGCGGGTGGCGGCCTGCGAGGCGGCGGGCATCGGCCGCGAACGTATCCTGATCGACCCCGGTTTCGGCTTCGGCAAGAGCGTGGCGCACAATTACGCCTTGCTGCGCCGTTTGGAGGATTTCAGCCCCCTCGGGCTGCCGCTGCTGGCGGGTTTGTCGCGTAAGTCGATGCTTGGTGCGGTGACCGGCCGTATCGCGCCGGATCGTGTGTATGCCAGCGTCGCGGTGGCGGTGCTGGCGGTGGAGCGCGGAGCGCGCATCGTGCGGGTGCATGACGTGGCGGCAACCCGCGACGGCTTGGCGGTATGGAATGCAATGGAGAATCAGCAATGAGCAGAAAATATTTCGGCACCGACGGTGTGCGTGGTCGCGTTGGCAATAGCCCGATCACGCCGGATTTCGTCATGCGCCTCGGCTACGCCGCCGGCACCACCCTGGTGGCCCAGGACAGCCTGCCGCCGGGAGAGCATCCGGCGGTGCTGATCGGCAAGGACACGCGCATCTCCGGCTACATGCTGGAGGCCGCGCTGGAAGCCGGATTCGCCGCCGCTGGCGTCGATGTGATGCTCTGTGGGCCGATGCCGACCCCGGCGGTGGCCTACCTGACGCGCGCCTTGCGGCTCCAGGCCGGCGTCGTCATCTCCGCCTCCCACAACCCGTTCGACGATAACGGCATCAAGTTCTTTTCCAGCCAGGGCGCCAAGCTGCCGGATGCGGTGGAACTGGAGATCGAGGCGCGCATCGACCAGCCCATGGGCTGCGCCGACTCGGCACGGCTTGGCAAGGCGCGGCGGGTGGATGATGCCTGCGGCCGCTACATCGAATTCTGCAAGAGCACTTTCCCCAACGAGCTTGATCTACGCGGCCTCAAGATCGCCCTCGATTGCGCCCACGGTGCGGCTTATCACATCGCTCCCAGCGTCTTCCACGAACTCGGCGCCGAGGTGGTCAGCGTTGGTACCGCACCCAACGGCCTCAACATCAATGATGGCGTTGGCGCCACGGCCCCGGATTCCCTGCGCCGCGCCGTGCTCGACAATCGCGCCGATCTTGGCATCGCCCTCGATGGTGACGCCGACCGGCTGCTGATGGCTGACGCCAAGGGCAAGCTCTACGATGGTGACCAGTTGCTCTACATCATCGCCCGCCACCGTCAGCGCCAGGCTGCTGTGGCCGGCGTCGTTGGCACCCTGATGAGCAATCTGGGTTTCGAGCATGCCCTCGGTCGTCTCGGCATTCCCTTCGCCCGTGCCAAGGTGGGCGACCGCTATGTGCTGGAGCAGATGCTGGAGCGCAACTGGCTGCTCGGTGGCGAGAACTCCGGCCACATCCTCTGTCTCGACAAGCACAGCACCGGCGATGGCATCGTCTCGGCGCTCCAGGTGCTGGCGGCCCTGCGTGGCAGCGGTGAATCGCTCCAGGAGGCCTGCGCCGACCTGACCATGTACCCGCAAAAGCTCATCAACGTGCATCTGCCGGCCGGCTTCGACTGGAAGGCCGATCCGGCCATCAAGACCGCTGCCGACGCGGCGGAAGCCGCCCTTGACGGCAAGGGCCGCGTCCTGCTGCGTCCCTCGGGCACGGAACCGTTACTGCGGGTGATGGTGGAAGGCGAAGACGGTGCTCTCGTCAGCGCCCAGGCCGAAGCCATCGCGGCGGCGGCGCGAGTGGCCTGCGCGGCCTGAATTTATTGCATTGCTACCTGGCTAGAGCCCGATAGTGCCTGATGCCTTGAAGGCAGTGCCGGCCGGTTGCAGTGGTTGCGCTGCCGACCTGACGCCCTGTCAGGATAGGCCTAGAATGCAGCCAACAATGGTTACCTTATCGCGCTTCTTTCTGTTTTTCCTGCTCGCCATGGCGTTGGCGCCGTGGGGGTGGTCTGCTCCCGCTGCGAAATCGGTGGAGCCTTTGCGACTCAATTCTGGGGTCGGCGCGCCCTACATCCAGAGCGACAAGAAGGGCTTCCTGGATATCCTTGTGCCCGAAATATTCCGTCGTCTCGGGATAGCAGCCGAGGCGGTGGGCTACACCGCTTCGGAGCGGGCGATGATTAACGCCAACAGCGGTCTCGACGACGGTGTTGCCATGCGCGTCAAGGGTCTCGATGTTGCCTATCCGAATCTGGTGCGGGTGGATGAAAAAGTCATCGACAACGATTTCGTCGCCTATTCGGTACATCATCATTTTCGTAGCACCGGCTTTGACACCCTCAAGCCCTACCAAGTGGGCTACATCGTCGGCTGGAAGGTGTTCGAGGCGCGACTGGATGCGGGCTACAGCACGACGCGGGTGCAGGATGCCGAGCAGCTTTTTAACCTGCTTGGCAATGACCGCGCCGATGTGGTCCTGTTCGAGCGTTGGCAGGGCAACTGGTTGATCCGGCAGCGGGGCCTGCCGGCCAAGCTGCTGCTGCCGCCACTGGTGTCCACGGAAATGTTCATGTACCTGCACAAGAAGCACGCCCATCTGGCCGAGCCGGTCGCCCGTGCCTTGCGCGAGGCCAAGGCGGATGGCACCTATCGCCGCATCTTCGAGCAGAGCCTCCAGGTGCTCGAACCCCGATGACCAGCGGGAGCCCCGCAGAGGCGGAGCGCCCCAGGCACCGGCTGGCGGCACGACTGGTCCAGTTCATCGTCGTTGCCAGTTCGCTGATTGCCATCGCCATTACGGCCGCCCAGTTGTACCTGGAATATCACCGCGATGTGGGAGATATCCACGCCCGCTTCGAGCAGATTGAGGACGCCTACCTGCCCAGCGTGATCCAGAATGTCTGGCTCACGGACCGGGCCCGGGTCCAGGTGCTGCTGGATGGCATCCGGCGCCTGCCCGACTTCTCGTCCGCGCGCGTACTGGTGGACGGAACACCCTTTGCCGTCAGCGGCGAGACAGTGACCAGCCCGGAATTGATCCGGCGTTTCCCCCTGCGCCAGGAGTTCCGTGGTCAGTGGGTGGATATCGGCCAACTCGAGGTTACCGCCAGCCTGGACGGTCCGCTGCGGCGGACGTGGCAGCGGCTGTGGTTCGTTCTGCTGCTCAACGGCCTCAAGACGGCGGTGGTCGCCAGCCTGATTTTTCTGCTGGTGCGGCGCATGATCACGCGTCCGATACAGCATATGGCGAGCCAGGCCCAGCGCCTGGCGGCCGACAACCTGGAACAGCCTCTGGTCCTGCGTTTGCGTTACCCGTCCCGTCCCGACGACGAAATTCACGACCTGGCGGCGGACCTGGAGCGCATGCGCGTCAACCTGCGCCAGCGGAGGGAGGCGCTACAGCGGTCCAACGACGAACTCTCCGAAGCCCTGGCGGACAAGGAAGTTGCCTTGCTGCAAAGCAAGGCCAGCGAGCAGGCATATCAGGAGAGTCGCGCACACCTGGCGCGGGCGCAGCAGGTGGCCAACCTGGGGAGTTGGGAATGGACTTGGGGTGACGAGGAAATGCGCTGGTCGGAGGAGGTCTTTCATCTCCTCGGTGTGACGCCGGCGACCGGCAAACTGGCCGACTCTTCCCGCGCGTCCATTACTCAATTGCGGTCCACGCTTCATCCCGAGGATCTCGTGGTTCTAGACGCCCAGTTGGCCGAGGCACGGCTATCGCTGCATATGTGCTCGTCGGAGTTTCGCATCGTCACTGGCAGTGGCGCCGTGCGGCTCCTGCGTCAGATTGTGGAACCGATCACGGATGGTAGTGGCGGCGCTCCCCGGCTACTCGGTACGCTCCAGGACATCACCGAGCAGAAGCGGGTTGAGGAAGCCCTGGAACTCGCCGCCAGCGTCTTCACCAATACCCGGGAGGGGATACTGGTGACCGATGCCCGCAATGTCATTCTGACAGCGAACCCGGCCTTCACCGCTATCACCGGTTACACCCCGGAGCAGGTGATTGGCACTACCCCGGGATTCCTCCACTCTGACCGCCACGATGCTGCCTTCTACGCCGATCTGGAGGCGGTCCTGAGGGCGACCGGAACCTGGCAGGGGGAGATATGGAGCCAGCGCCAGAACGGCGAGGCTTACCCTCAATGGACCACTATCAGCAGCATCGTGGATGCGGAGGGGCGGCTCAAGCGCCACGTGATGGTTATCAACGATGTCAGCGAAATCCGCCGCAAGGACGAGTGGATTCGCCACCAGGCCTACCACGACGCCCTTACTGGCTTGCCCAACCGGCTGCTGCTGGAGGATCGCCTGAGCCAGGCGATTAGTGTCGTTGCCCGCAACGGCAGCCGCATCGCCGTGCTGTTCCTCGACCTCGACCGCTTCAAACTGGTGAACGACAGTCTCGGCCACCGCGCCGGTGATGAGCTGCTACAGCGGGTCGCCGCCCTGGTTAATGAATGTGTGCGCGCCACCGATACCGTGGCGCGTCCCGGAGGCGACGAGTTTGCTCTGATTCTGCCCGGATTCGGGGCCGTGGCCGACGTCGCCCACATCGCGGAAAAGATCGTCTCCGCTCTCGGCCGGGGCTTCGATATCGGCGGCCAGCATGTGCATGTGGGGGCCAGCATCGGCATCAGCGTTTATCCCCTGGACGGGGGTGATGCCGATACTCTGCTACGTAATGCCGACACGGCCATGTACGAGGCCAAGGCGGCCGGCCGCGGCACCTTCCGCTTCTTCGACAGCCACATGAATGCCCGCGCCGTCGATCGCCTGCAACTCGAAGCCAGCCTGTGGCGGGCCCTGGCGGAGCGCCAGTTCGAGGTGTTCTACCAGCCCAAGGTGGGGCTCGCCGACGGCAGGATCCACGGCATGGAGGCGCTGATACGTTGGCGCGATCCGCAACGGGGCTTGATCCCTCCGGTGGAGTTCATCCCGGTGGCGGAAGAGACCGGCCTGATTTGCCAGATCGGCGACTGGGTGCTGGATGAGGCCTGCCGCCAGATGCGCCTATGGGTCGATCAGGGCCTCATGGATGGCCCGGTGGCGGTCAACGTCTCGGCGCGCCAGCTCGGCGACGGCGAGTTCGCCGGCCGCGTCCGCGCCACCCTGGAGCGCCATGGTCTGGAGCCGCGCTGGCTGCAACTGGAAGTTACCGAATCCGTGGTGATGACCGAGCCGGAGAAGGCCATTGGCATTCTCGGCGCCCTTGCCAGCGCGGGTATCACCATCGCCATTGACGACTTTGGCACCGGCTATTCGAGCTTCAGCTACCTGAAACGTCTGCCGATTCATTTGCTCAAGATCGACCGTTCCTTCGTCGATGACATCGGCGCCTCGCCGGAGGGGGAGAGCATCGTCGTTGCAATCATCACCGTCGCCAAGTCCCTCGGCCTGCAACTGGTGGCCGAAGGCGTGGAAACCGTGATCCAGGCTGAGTTCCTCGCACAGCGGGAATGCGACTTCGGCCAGGGCTACCTGTATTCCCGGCCGGTGCCGGCGGCGGAGTTTGCCGCCCAGTTGTCCCGGCCGAGCGTTTAAGGCGACCGACGGGCGGCATTGCAAAAGCCGCCAAACCGCCTATCGGGCTGTAGACCGCATCCAGACGCCTTTTCGTCAAGGCGTCTGGATGAATCGTGCAAATTCCGCCAAATGGCGGGGCCTAGGTCTAGCGTTCGACGAAGTGCTTGACGTAGCGCGGGCTGATGCGTGACATGGGCAGCAGCAGCAGGAAGTCGGCGCTGTTGAAATCGGGGTCCCAGGCCGGTTCGCCGCAGACATAGGCACCGGCGCGCAGGTAGCCCTTGAGCAGCGGCGGCACCTCGGCCTGCTGTCCTGTCACCAGACGCTCGAAGGGCAGGGCGTTGCGCGGAAAGACGCGGTATTCCTGCGGCGCGATGTGCTGGTCGATCAGTTGCACAAACAGGTTGGAGGCGTTGTGGCCGCCGTCGCCCATGCCCACCGAGGCACAGCCCATCAGGTAGCCATAGCCGTTTTTCACCATGTATTCGGCCAGCTTCGACCAGAGCAGGGCGATCACCGCGCCGCTGCGGTAGTCCGGGTCAATGCAGGAGCGGCCCACTTCCACCAGGCGCGGCCGCAGGTTTTGCAGGCGGGTGAGATCGAACTCGGCATCCGAATAGTAGTTGCCGACCCGCTTGGCGGCCTCAGGGGAGAGGATGCGGTAGGTGCCGACGATCTTGCCGGCGGCCTCGTCGCGCACGATCAGGTGTTCGCAGAAGGGGTCGTAGAGGTCGGCATCGACGCCGGGGGTGCGGCAGTTCAGGTGGGCGCCCATTTCCTCGGCGAAAACGCGGTAGCGCAGGCGTTGGGCGGCGTGAATCTCACTCTCGCTGCGGGCAAAGCCCACCGAGTACTGGTGTCGTTGTTCTTGTGCCTGGCGTTCCAGGGTTTGCAGCATCGCTGTCTCCTTTTGTCCGATTGATGGCGGGCATTTTGGGCGGCTGCGGTTACGTCCCTGTGTCGGCCAGATTGCGTTCCGGTTACTGGTGACAATCAGTGCGTGAGCGGAACGCCGGTGACACGCCGGCGCTCGATGAACAGCGAGTTGCCACGGGTCTTCTTGGCCTGCTTCTTGGCCTCCACCACGGCGGCGGAAACCTCGTGGTGGCTGTGATAGGCGAAGGGTTCCACCACCAGGCAGCCAATCGACAGGGACGGCAGGGGATGAAACTGCCACTGGTTGCGTCGGTCCTCGCCGTAATAGCCGCCGCGCTGGCGCGCTTCTTCCGGCAGCAGCGGCAGTAGGCGTTCGTCGAGACGTTCCAGCAACTGGGCGAGGCGGGTTTGCCAGTCGGGACTTTGCAGCAGCATCATGAAATCGTCGCCGCCAATATGGCCGACGAAATCCAGACGCGGGTCGCAGGCCTCTTCCAGCACGTCGCCGAGGGTCTGGATGATCTGGTCGCCCTCCCGGTAGCCGAAGCAGTCGTTGAAGGGCTTGAAGTGATCCAGGTCGCAATAGCAGGCGGCGAAGGTGGCGTGGGCTTCCAGCAGGCGGTCGATGTGCTCGTTGATCGGCACGTTGCCCGGCAATTGGGTCAGGGGGTTGGCATAGCGGGCGGCGCTGATCTGCAAGTCGGTAATCAGGGCCATCAGGGACTGACTGCTGCCGATGCCGCGATAACGCCCCTGGGCGGTGATGACAAAGCCGTCAAGCAGGCGATGCTGGGGCGCTTCGGCCACCAGGCGGCCGATTTCCTGCACCGGTGTGCTTTCATCCACCACCAGGGGGCCGGGGTCCATGAACAGGGTGCACGGCCGCTTGCCGTACAGCTCGCGCCGGTAGGGGCGGGCAAAGCGGTCGATCAGAAAGTAGCGGTTGATGAGGCCCAGGGGCTCGCCCTGGCGACCCACCACTGGCAGCACCATCAGCACCGGATCGTCCTCGAAGCGATTGAATACCTCTTCATTGAGGGAACTTGGCGAGACGGGGGTGATTTCCTGAAGCAACTGCCGGGCGGTGGCGCCGCCTCGCGCACCGGCGCTGGGATAGACGATGATGGTGCGCTGGATCAGCAGGCTGGCGACCGGTCCGCGCAGTTCCTGGGACGGATGCTCGCTGGGACGCTCGATCAGGAAGCCCTGGCCGAAGCAGATGCCGAGGTCGCGGATGGTGGTGAATTCGGCTTCGGTTTCGATGCCTTCGGCGATCAGGTGGGCGTGGCTGATTTCGCCGATCTGGTTCATCGACTTGACGAACTGGAGCTTGAGCGGATCGTCGGCGATGCCGCTGATGAAGTGGCGGTCGATCTTGACGTATTCGGGCCGTACTTCGGTCCACATGCGCAGGTTGGAAAAGCCTTCACCCAGGTCGTCGATGGCGATGGAAAAGCCACGGCGGCGGTACTCGGTGAGATCGCCCTGAAGTGCGGCGAAGTCTTCCACCTGCTGGTTTTCGGTGATCTCGATGACGATGCGGTTGGCCGTCAGTTTGAGGCTGTCCAGCAGGCGCGTCATCTCCTCGCCGAACAGGGTGGGGTCGGCGAGGCAGCCGGCGCTGACATTGATGAACAGCTTGCCCGGCAATTGCAGGCGGGCGAATTCGCGCAGCACCACCTCCCGGCAGACGCGCTCGAATTCCATGGTCAGGTCGGTTTGTCGCGCCAGGCCGAACAAGGTTCCGGGGTTGTGCAGCGGGGAATCGGCCGGTCCCCGGATCAGGCCTTCGTAGCCCAGATAACCGCCGCCCTTGAAGTCGAGGATGGGCTGAAACACGGCAGAAAGCCGCTTGCGTCGATAGATGTCGAAGAACTCGCGCAGATTCGATTCCGTCAGCCAGATGGGTGGCTCGGGCACCAGGCGCGGCGCGAGCGGGGGGCGATCAAGCAGTGTCGTGTCGACCATGATGGGAGTCTCGCGGGGATGAGGATGGGGCGGAAACCGAGGGCGCACTAGAACGCAGGGCGCACCTGGGGGGGCAGACAGTAATGGGCGCCAGTCTAGGCAGCGAACGTGACAGTCGTGTTAATAGCGCCCGGTTTCCCGGTCTGAATCAAATCAGCAGCACCAGCTGGGCGATGAGGGCGCCAAGGCCGGCGCCGGCGAGAACGTCGCTCGGGTAGTGCAGGCCCAGCACCGGCCGTGACAGGGCGACGAGAAAGCTGAAGGGCCAGGCGATATAGGCAAGTTCCGGGTAGGCCTGGCAGGCCACCAGGCTGAAGGAAACGGCGTGGAGGGTGTGGCCGGAGGGGAAGCTGAAGCGGTCGAGCACCGGCGCCGCCGCCGAGATGACTTGATAGACCTGATAGGGCCGCGGGCGCGAGGTCTTGGCCTTGAGCCACTTGTAGGCCATCAGTCCGAGGCCTGCCGCCAGCAGCATACGCGCCACCACCGGCAGCGCCGCCTGGCCCTGGGTCAGGACCAGGGCCGCCATCAGGGTGTACCAGAAGACGCCATTGCCGAGCCGGCTGACGAGGCGGAACAGGCCGCGCCAGAAGCCGTAGCGGCTCAGGCGGTTGCAGTGCAGGCAGAGCGCCAGGTCGGCGTCTTCAATCCGGCGCAATGACAAAAAGATTTTCGGCATGATTCTTCCTTTCGCTGCTGCGGACCAGCTGCCAGAGCAGGCTGGAAAAGCGCTCATGAACCCGGTCCCAGGCCAGATGGGCCACCGAGGCCTGGGCCAGGTTGCGGACCTGGGCGAGCAGATGTGGCCGCTGGACGAGGCTGGCGGCGGCGGCGATGAAGGCGGCTTCGTCGCCGGGTGGGGCGAGGCAGCCGCTGAGGCCATCCTCGATCAGGTCGGCAGCCGCCGCGCAGTCGTAGGCGACGACGCCGAGGCCGCTGGCGAGGGCCTCCACAGTGACGTTGCCGAAAGTTTCCGTCAGGCTGGGGAAGAGAAAGATGTCGGCGGAGGCGTAGTGCGTCGCCAGGTCTTCCCCATGGCGCGCACCGCAGAAGACGAAGGCCGGGTCACGGTGGCGGGCGGCGAGGGCGGTGCGGGCCGGGCCGTCGCCGACGAACACCAGGCGCGCTCCTGGCTGCTGGCGACGAAGCGCCTCGAAGGCGCTCACCGCGAGGCCGAGATTCTTTTCCGGTGCCAGGCGACCGACATAGATCAGCACCGGATCGTTTGCGCCGGCGCCCCACTGCTGGCGCAAGGCCTCGGAACGGCGACCGGGATGAAACAGGCGCAGATCGACGCCACGGGAAACCACGCTGACGTTCTGGTAGCCGTTGCCGCGCAAGTCGTTGGCGAGGCTCTGGGTGGGCGCCAGGGTGGCGTCGCAGCGGTTATGGAAGCGACGCAGATGGGCGGCAATCGGCCGCCGCAGCCAGGCCGCGCCATAGTGGCGGCAGTAGGCGTCGAAATTGGTGTGAAAGCCGGAACTTACCGGCAGGCCAAGGCGTCGCGCCGCCGTCAGGGCGGAACTGCCGAGGGGGCCTTCGGTGGCGATGTGCACGATGTCGGGCCGCTGCCGGCGCCAGTGGCGGATCAGGGCATCGGCGTTGGGCAGGCCAAAGCGCAAGCCGGGATAGAAGGGGATCGGCAAGCCCGGCACCAGCAGGTCGGGGAAGTCGGCGTCGCCCGATGGGCTGGCGGACGGTGCTTCGTTGCGCTGCCGGGGCCGCACCACCTGGACCCGGTGGCCGCGCTGGCGCAGGCCGGCGGTGAGGCGGCCGAGGGTCATGGCGACGCCATTCACCTCGGGCGGATAGGTTTCCGTGACCAAGGCCACGGTGAGCTGCGGATTTCGGTTCTGGGATTCCATGCCGCCATGGTGGCGGCAGCATGCGATGGTTTGATGACGGCGAGATTGCCGCTGCGTTACCGGCTTATCCGAACAGCACCAGACTCCAGGTGAGCGCCACATTAAGCAGGGCGACCAGCACGGCGGCGCTGCCGATGTCCTTGGCGCGTTTGGAGAGCAGGTGTTTTTCCAGGGAAATGCGGTCAATCGCCGCCTCGATGGCGGAGTTGAGCAGTTCGACGATCAGTACCAGCAGCACACTGCCCACCATCAGGGCCTTGCCGATGGCGGTGGCCGGCAGCCAGAAGACGAGAGGAACCAAAATCAGGGCGAGCCAGACCTCCTGGCGGAAGGCGTCTTCGTGGCGGTAGGCAGCCTGGAGTCCGGCCCAGGAATAGAACATGGCATTCCAGACGCGGCGCAGGCCGGTCTTGCCCTTGAAGGGGCTTTCGTTGCTCGGTGGGTGGTGGGGCAGGGGAGCGTTCATGGTTTCACGGTTGTGGTTTGGGGCTGCGGCGCAGGCTTCGATAAAGATCGGCGAGTTGTTGCGCGCGCTGGGGGGCCGACCATTCGGCGGCGAAGCGGCGGCCTTCCTGGCTTAGGGAGGCCCGCAGGGGTGCGTCGCCCACCAGATCGGCGAGGCCGGCGGCGAATTCGGCGGCGTCTTGCGGCGCCGGTAGCGCGCCCCGGCGCGGTTCGATGATGTCACAGGTTCCCATGGCGGCGAAAGCATACACGGGAACGCCCGCCGCCATGGCTTCGAGCAGCACCAGGCCCTGGGTTTCGGTGCGGGAGGAAAACACGAACACGTCGGCAGCGGCATAACAGCTTGGCAAGTTTTTGGTTCGGTCCAGGTAGCCGACAAAGCGGGTGTGGTCGTTCAGGCCCCGCTGCTGGGCGTCGCGCTTCAGGGCCGGCAGGGCCGGGCCCTCGCCGGCGATCACCAGCATTAGCTCCGGACGCAGTTTGATGGCACGGGCAAGGGCGTCGAGCAGGAAGCCGATGTTCTTTTCGTGGGCGACGCGGCCCACGTACAGGGCTACCTTGCGTTCGGCGAGGATGTCGTGGCGCTGGCGGAAGGACATACCGTCGCCGCCCTCGAACTGACCGACGGGAATACCGGTGGGCAGGATGTGCATGGGCGCCGTGACGCCATAGTCGGCGAGGGCGTCACGCATGGCTCGCGAGGGCACCACTACGGCATCCAACTCGTTGCACTGCTGGCGCGCGACGCGGCGCGCCAGGCCCTTGAGCAGACTCTTGGGCGCCAGGGGCAGGTAGTGGTGAAAATATTCCTCGAAATGGGTGTGGTAGGTGGCTACCACCGGCAGGCCATGGCGGCGGGCTGCCTTGACGCCGGCGTAGTGGGCGGCGAAGGGGGTTTGCACGTGGATCACGTCGGCATTGACCGACGCTAGCCGGTCGGTGGTGCGGCGCAACTCGCCCCAGTGCATCAGCCGGTCTTCCGGGTCAAAGGGCAGTTGCCGCGCTGCAACGCGGTGAATGCCGGCGCTCTCGCTGGCCTCGGGATAGGCGGGGGCCACTAGGGTGGTCCGGATATGCTGGGCGGCGAGGTCGTTGCGGAAGGTTTCGATGGAGGTGGAGACGCCGTTGATGCGGGGGAAATAGACGTCGGAAATCATCAGAACGCGCATGGTATCGGGCCGGGAACGGCGTAAAGGAGACGCCGCGCACGATGCCCGGCAAGAAAGTCCCGGTCGTTGCAGTTGAGTGACAGTCTCGTGACAGGGTGAGGTCAGGCGGGGTTATTCTATTTTTGGTTGGGGCTGGGTTGCCGCTATTTCGGCGCTTGTCACGGGGTTGTCACATTGGCTGCATATACTCCGAAGGGTCAATTGTGACTACTCCTAGGAGAGCTTAATGTTCAAACAAATCAAGCTGATGGCCGCTGCCGCCGCGATGGCCACCTGTTTCTCCGTGCAAGCTGCCGAGGTGACTGGTGCTGGCGCTACCTTCCCGGCACCGCTTTACGCCAAGTGGGCCGACGGCTACCAGAAAGCCACCGGCAACAAGATCAATTACCAGTCCATCGGTTCCGGCGGCGGCATCAAGCAGATCAACGCCAAGACCGTGGATTTCGGCGCGTCCGACATGCCCCTGAAGCCTGAGCAGCTCGAAAAGGATGGTCTGATGCAGTTCCCGGCCGTGATCGGCGGCGTTGTGCCGGTGGTCAATATCGCCGGCGTCAAGCCAGGTGACATGCATCTGACTGGCCCGGTGCTCGCCGATATCTACCTGGGCAAGATCAACAAGTGGAACGACAAGGCGATTGCCGAACTGAACCCGAAGCTATCCCTGCCCGATCAGGCCATCGCCGTGGTGCGTCGCGCCGATGGTTCCGGCACCACCTTCATTTTCACCAACTATCTGTCCAAGGTGAATGATGAATGGAAGAGCAAGGTCGGTGAAGGTACGGCCGTGCAGTGGCCGGTGGGTCTGGGCGGCAAGGGCAATGAGGGTGTTTCCGCCTTCGTCCAGCGTGTTCCTTTCTCCATCGGTTACGTGGAATATGCCTACGCGAAGCAGAACAAGCTGCCTCACACCCTGCTGAAGAATGCCGCCGGCAATATGGTTGGTCCTGATGACGCCGCCTTCAAGGCTGCCGCCGCCAGCGCTGATTGGGGCAAAGCGGCCTTCTACGAAATCCTGACCAATGAGCCGGGCAAGGATTCCTGGCCCATCACTGGCGCCACTTTCATCCTGATGCACAAGACTCAGGACAAGCCGGCCCAGGCTGTTGAGGCTCTGAAGTTCTTCGAGTGGAGCTTCAAGAACGGCGCCAAGATGGCGGATGATCTGGATTACGTTCCCCTGCCTGATGCCCTGGTGAAGCAGATTTTCACTGCCTGGGGTCAAATCAAGGACGCTTCCGGCAAGGCGGTTTGGGTAGGTAAGTAAGTATTTGGTGTGGAATCCCGCGCCGCCCGGCGGCGCGGGATTGTTTGTGTCTGAATGAAGCCTAAATTCAAATAGTCCTGCTCGCCATGAATTCACTCGCTGCGTCAAACACTGCCAGCAAGGCTCCGCGCCAGTTTGGTGATTGGTTGTTTTTCAACGTCACCCGCGCCTTCGCCGTCCTGACTCTGCTGTTGTTGGCAGGGATCATCGGCTCCCTGATTATCGGCTCCTTGCCCTCCATCAAGCAGTTTGGCATCGCCTTCCTCTGGTCCGGGGAATGGAATCCGCCCATGGATCGCTTTGGCGCTCTGATTCCGATTTACGGCACGGTGGCAACGTCCATCGTCGCCTTGATTATCGCCGTGCCAGTGAGTTTCGGCATTGCCATCTTTCTTACCGAACTGTCGCCGCCCTGGCTGCGCCGTCCGCTCGGCGTCGCTGTTGAACTACTGGCGGCGATTCCATCCATTGTTTATGGCATGTGGGGTCTGTTGTATTTCGGTCCTATTTTTGCCCAGCATGTGCAGCCCTTCCTTGCCGCCACCCTGGGCAATGTTCCTCTGATTGGCTTGCTGTTCGAGGGCGCTCCTCTGGGTATCGGCATCCTCGCCGCCGGCCTGATTCTGGCGATCATGATTATTCCCTTCATCGCCTCGGTGATGCGTGATGTGTTCGAGGTCACGCCAGCGATGCTCAAGGAGTCGGCCTACGGCGTCGGCAGTACGACCTGGGAAGTGGTGTGGAACGTCGTCCTGCCCTATACCAAGGTGGGTGTGATCGGCGGCGTCATGCTGGGTCTCGGTCGCGCGCTCGGGGAAACCATGGCGGTGACCTTCCTGATCGGCAACATGAATGTGTTCAACGGCATTTCCCTGTTCCTACCCGGCAACAGTATTGCCTCGGCGCTGGCTAACGAATTCGCCGAGGCGGAGTCCGAGCTTTATACCGCCTCGCTGATTGAACTCGGACTGATTCTGTTCATCATCACCTTCATCGTCCTGAGTTTCTCCAAACTGCTGCTCCTGCGTTTGTCCAAGCAGGAAGGCGCAAAGACCTGAAAGGCGCGTCATGGAATTGCATCTACAGCGCAAACTGGTCAACAAGCTGGCTCTCACCATGTCGATGGTGGCCATGATCTTCGGCCTGTTCTGGCTGGCCTGGATTTTGTACACCACCATCGAACTCGGCATTGCCGGCATCACTCTTGATCTGTTCACAAAGATGACGCCGCCGCCGGGAACCGCAGACGGTGGCTTGCTGAATGCCATTGCTGGCAGCCTCATCATGGTCACTCTGGCGACGGCAGTAGGGACGCCGATGGGCATTCTTGCCGGCGTCTACCTGGCTGAATATGGGCGCCACACCTGGCTTGGACATACCACCCGCTTCATCAACGATATTCTCCTTTCGGCGCCGTCGATTGTGATTGGTCTGTTCGTGTATGAGATCTATGTCGCCAGGATGGGGAATTTCTCCGCCATGTCGGGTGTTCTTGCCCTAGCCCTGATTGTGGTGCCGGTGGTTCTTGCCACCACCGAGAACATGCTCAAGCTGGTGCCCGACAGCATGCGTGAAGCTGCCTACGCTCTCGGGGCGCCGAAGCGCACCGTTATCATGACCGTGACGCTCAAGTCCTCCATGACCGGGGTCATCACCGGAATCCTGCTGGCGGTGGCGCGTATTTCCGGCGAGACGGCGCCGCTGCTCTTCACCGCACTGTCGAACCAGTTCTGGAGTCTCGATCTCAACAAGCCGATGGCCAGCCTGCCGGTGACCATCTTCAAGTTCGCCATGAGTCCCTTCAAGGAGTGGCAGGAACTGGCCTGGGCCGGTGTTTTCCTCATCACCCTTGGCGTCCTGGGTCTCAATATCGTGACCCGCGTTCTCTTCCGCCAGAAGCACAAGCAATGAGATCCCCCACCATGAATGACACAACGAGCCACGACATGATGATGAGTGAAGCCGAGGTCGCGCTTGAAGCGCAGATGTCCTTCCGTAAGTTCGATTTCTATTACGGCAAGTTCCACGCTCTGAAGAACATTAACCTGGATATCTACAAGCGCCATGTGACTGCCTTCATCGGTCCGTCCGGTTGCGGCAAGTCCACCCTGTTGCGCACCATGAACCGCATGTACGACCTGTATCCGGAACAGCGTGCCACCGGTGAACTGCTGCTGGACGGCAAGAACATGATCGACCGCAATGTGGATTTGAACCAGTTGCGCGCCAAGGTCGGCATGGTGTTCCAGAAGCCGACGCCTTTCCCCATGTCGATCTACGACAACATCGCCTTCGGTGTGCGTTTGCATGAGCGCATGTCCAAGACCGATATGGACGAGCGCGTCGAGTCGGCCTTGCGCAAGGGAGCGCTGTGGGATGAGGTTAAGGACAAGCTGAACCAGAGCGGCATGAGCCTCTCCGGCGGTCAGCAGCAGCGTCTGTGTATCGCCCGCGCCGTGGCCGTCAAACCCGAAGTGTTGCTGCTCGACGAGCCGACCTCCGCGTTGGATCCGATTTCCACCATGCGCATCGAGGAACTGATTTCCGAACTCAAGGGCGAATTTACCATCGCCATCGTCACCCACAACATGCAGCAGGCGGCGCGTATTTCCGACTACACCGCCTATATGTACCTGGGCGAGATGATCGAATTCGGCGTCACCGACCAGATTTTCATCAAGCCGACCAAGAAGGCCACCGAGGATTACATTACCGGGCGCTTTGGTTAATCGGGCAGTGTTGCAGCCTTACTTATCGCTGCATTCACAAGTCGTTTGACCCCCCACCAAGGCGCCGTTATAATCCGGCGCCTTTCGCGTATTACGTCTTCTCAATGACCCTTCGCACCAAATTCGTCGCCGGAAACTGGAAAATGCACGGCAGCCTGGCCTCAAACCAGTCGCTGCTGGAGGCTGTCCGCGTCGGCGCGGCGGGTTTGGGCGCCCAAGTGGCGGTTTGCGTTCCCTTCCCCTACCTGGCTCAGGCCCGGGCAGCGCTGGCGGGAAGCAATGTCGCCTGGGGTTCCCAGGATGTGTCGGCTCAGAGCCAGGGCGCATTTACCGGCGAAGTGGCGGCCTCCATGCTGTGCGATTTCGGTTGCAGCTACGCCATCGTTGGTCATTCCGAGCGTCGCAGCCTTCATGGCGAGGTTGATGCCACCGTGGCGGCCAAGGCTGCTGCGGCACTCGCCGCCGGCTTGACGCCGATTGTCTGTGTCGGCGAAACCCTTGCCGAGCGCGAAGCGGGTGTCACCGACGCGGTGGTGATTCGGCAACTGGATGCCGTCGTGGCCTGCATCGGCACTGCCGGTCTGGCGCGGTCGGTGGTCGCCTACGAGCCCGTGTGGGCCATCGGCACCGGGCGCACGGCCTCGCCGCAGCAGGCCCAGGATGTCCATGCCGTGATCCGTGGCCGCATTGCCCAGTCCGATGCTGCCGTGGCGGTGAAGGTGCAGATTCTGTACGGCGGCAGTGTCAAGGCGGCGAACGCCAAAGAATTGTTCTCGATGCCCGATATTGATGGCGGGCTGATCGGCGGTGCAGCCCTGGTGGCCAAGGAATTCCTTGCCATCTGTGCCGCAGGTTAATTTTAAGGAATTCTGATGAGTGGTTTCCTGTCCAATTTGCTGTTGATCGTTCATATCCTGGTGGGCCTGTCGGTCATCGGTCTGGTGTTGATCCAGCATGGCAAGGGTGCCGACATGGGCGCTGCCTTTGGTAGTGGCGCTTCGGGTAGTCTGTTTGGGGCCTCGGGTTCCGCCAACTTCCTTTCCCGCACCACCGGTGTACTGGCCGCAATCTTTTTTGCAACAAGTTTGGCTCTTTCTTATGTTGCTACCTCCAGAACCGTTGCCTCCGGCAGCGTGATGGATGCGGTTCCCGCGCAACCGGCGTCGCCTGCCGTGCCAGCAACCGCGCCGGCTGCAACGAATGGTGGTACTGACTCAAAGGCGAAAGAAATACCGAAATAAATGTTTTTGTTGCGGTGCATAAGTGTTATGATTGGCACCGCATTCGTAGCCGCCCTGAATGCAGTTTCAGGAGGCCAAGCCGTCGTGGTGAAATTGGTAGACACGCTGTCTTGAGGGGGCAGTGGCGAAAGCTGTGCGAGTTCGAGTCTCGCCGACGGCACCATAATTTGTGAAGGGCGTCAAAAGCGACCGGCACATCCATGGTGGATGCATTACAAATCGCATTCAGGACAAAAAGTTGGAAAACTACTTCCCAATTCTCGTCTTTGTACTCGTAGGCCTAGCCTTCGGGTGTGTCCCGATCCTTCTCGGGTGGCTGGTTGCCCCTAATCGGCCCGATAGCGAAAAGCTCTCCGCTTATGAATGCGGCTTCGAGGCCTTCGAAGACGCGCGGATGAAGTTTGATGTTCGCTATTACCTGATCGCCATCATCTTCATTCTCTTCGATCTGGAAGTTGCCTTCCTGATCCCGTGGGCCACGATCTTCAAGGAGATTGTGGCAACTCCTGAAGTGAAGTGGTTTGGCTTCGTCGAAATGCTGGTTTTCCTTGCCATCCTGGTCGTCGGCTATGTCTATGCCTGGGCCAAGGGTGCGCTGGATTGGGAATAGGGGCGGTCGCGTGAGTATCGAGGGAGTTCTCCAGGAAGGCTTCGTCACCACGAGCCTCGACAAGATTATCAACTGGACCCGTACCGGTTCCCTGTGGCCGATGACCTTTGGTCTCGCCTGCTGTGCGGTGGAAATGATCCATGCCGGCTGTTCTCGTTACGACCTGGATCGTTTCGGTGTGGTGTTCCGGCCCAGTCCGCGTCAGTCCGATGTGATGATCGTGGCCGGTACTCTGACCAACAAGATGGCGCCGGCCCTGCGCAAGGTTTACGACCAGATGGCCGAGCCGCGTTGGGTGATCTCCATGGGCTCCTGTGCCAATGGCGGCGGTTACTACCACTATTCCTATTCCGTGGTGCGCGGCTGTGATCGCATCGTGCCGGTGGATATTTATATTCCCGGTTGCCCGCCCACGGCTGAAGCGGTTCTGTACGGCATCATCCAGTTGCAGAACAAGATCAAGCGCACTTCCACCATCGCCCGCTAAGGACAGGTAAGACGACGCCATGAGCGCCAAGCTGGAACGACTTTGCCAGAAACTGACCGAGGTATTCGGTGATCGCATCTCCGCTCCCGTGCTGCGCCTGGGCGAGGTGACCATCGAAACGTCGGCGGCCGATTATCTTGAGGTGGCGCAGACTTTGCGCGACCATCCTGAACTTTATTTTGAGCAGTTGATCGATCTCTGCGGCGTCGATTACTCGGCCTTCAATGGCTGGAGTGGCAAGCGCTACGCTGCGGTGAGTCACCTGACGTCGATACGCTTCAATTGGCGGCTGCGCCTACGGGTGTTTGCCGAAGATGAAGGATTTCCGGTCGTGCCCTCGGTGCTCGATATCTGGAACAGCGTCAACTGGTTTGAGCGCGAAGCCTTCGATCTTTACGGCATCATGTTCGAGGGTCACCCGGATCTGCGCCGCATCCTGACCGACTACGGCTTTGTTGGTCATCCGTTCCGCAAAGACTTCCCCATCTCCGGTTACGTGGAAATGCGCTACGACGCCGAGCAGAAGCGGGTTGTGTACCAGCCGGTTACCATCGAGCCGCGCGAAGTGACGCCGCGCATCGTGCGCGAAGAGAATTACGGAAAGGTGGATGGCCGTGGCTGAAATCCGCAATTACACCCTCAACTTCGGCCCTCAGCACCCGGCGGCCCACGGTGTGCTGCGTCTGGTGCTGGAACTCGACGGCGAAGTCGTCGTGCGCGCCGATCCCCATATCGGCCTGCTCCATCGCGCCACCGAGAAGCTGGCGGAAACCCGCACCTGGATTCAATCCGTGCCCTACATGGATCGTCTCGACTATGTGTCGATGATGTCCAACGAACACGCCTACTGCATGGCCATCGAGCGCCTGCTGGGGCTGGAAGTACCGCAGCGCGCCCAATACATCCGCGTCATGTTCGATGAGGTGACGCGCATCCTGAACCACCTGCTCAACATCGGCACCCATGCCCTTGACGTCGGCGCCATGGCGATGGTGCTGTACACCTTCCGTGAGCGGGAAGATCTGATGGATGTGTATGAGGCGGTTTCCGGCGCCCGTATGCATGCTGCCTACTATCGTCCGGGCGGCGTCTACCGCGACCTGCCGGACCGGATGCCGAAGTACGAGACCTCCAAGTACAAGAGTGAGGCGGATGTGAAGCGGTTCAATGCGAATCGCCAGGGTTCGCTGCTGGATTTCCTTGATGACTTCACCGAGCGTTTTCCCACCTATTGCGACGAATACGAAACCCTGCTCACCGACAATCGCATCTGGAAGCAGCGTCTGGTTGGGGTTGGCGTGGTGACCCCCGAACGTGCCCTGCAAATGGGCTTCACCGGTGCCATGCTGCGTGGCTCTGGCATTGAGTGGGATTTGCGCAAGAAGCAGCCCTACGAGGTGTACGACAAACTGGATTTCGATATTCCGGTTGGTGTTGAGGGTGATTCCTACGATCGCTATCTGGTGCGCATGGAAGAAATGCGCCAGTCCAATCGCATCATCCGTCAGTGCATCGACTGGCTGCGCAAAAATCCGGGGCCGGTCATCAGCGACAACCACAAGGTGGCACCGCCATCCCGCGAAGGCATGAAGTCCAACATGGAAGAGTTGATCCATCACTTCAAGCTCTTCTCCGAAGGCATGCATGTGCCGGCCGGCGAGGCCTATGCGGCGGTTGAGCATCCCAAGGGTGAGTTCGGCGTGTATGCCATTTCCGATGGTGCCAACAAGCCCTACCGTATCAAGCTGCGGGCGCCCGGCTTTGCCCATCTGGCAGCCCTCGACGAAATGGGCAAGGGTCACATGATTGCCGATGCCGTCACCATTATCGGCACCATGGACGTGGTGTTCGGCGAGATCGACAGGTAAGACGATGCTGAGTCAGGAATCCCTCCAGAAGATTGATCGCGAGATCGCCAAATACCCGGCTGACCAGAAGCAGTCGGCCGTGATGGCGGCATTGACCATCGCCCAGGACGAAACCGGCTGGCTCTCCAAGGAGACCATCGCCGAAGTGGCCGGCTATCTGGGCATGGCGCCCATGGCTGCCTATGAAGTCGCCAGCTTCTACAACATGTACGACCTGCACCCGGTCGGCAAATACAAGCTGACGGTTTGCACCAATCTGCCCTGTGCCCTGTCCGGTGGTGTTCATGCGGCGGACTACCTGAAGGAAAAGCTCGGCATCGACTTCAACGAGACCACCCCCGACGGCAAATTCACCCTCAAGGAGGGCGAGTGTGCGGGGGCCTGTGGCGATGCGCCGGTGGTGATCGTGAACAACAAGCGCCTGCATTGCTTCATGACGCCCGAGGAAATCGAAAAGCTACTCGCGGAGTGCAAATAAGATGGCCATCCTCTCCGCAATCAATCCCGTACTCACCGTTGGCTGGAACAACAGCGACGCCGGGTGGCATCTCAAGGACTATGAAGCCCGTGGCGGCTATCAGGCGCTGCGTAAGATCCTGACCGAGAAGACGCTGCAAGACAACATCATCGCCGAACTCAAGACCTCGGTTTTGCGTGGTCGCGGCGGCGCCGGTTTCCCCACCGGCCTCAAGTGGAGCTTCATGCCCCGCGCCTTCCCCGGTGACAAGTACGTGGTCTGCAATACCGACGAGGGCGAGCCCGGCACCTTCAAGGATCGGGACATCATGCGCTACGATCCCCACGCGGTGATCGAAGGCATGATTATCGCTGGCTACGCCATGGGCGCCACCCGTGGCTACAACTACATCCACGGCGAAATCTTCGAGCTGTATCAGCGCTTCGAGCAGGCCCTGGATGAGGCCCGTTCCGCCGGATTGCTGGGGCAGAACATCCTCGGCTCCGGTTTCAATTTCGAGCTGTTCGGCCATCATGGCTTCGGCGCCTACATCTGCGGCGAGGAAACCGGCCTGCTGGAGTCCATCGAAGGCAAGAAGGGCCAGCCGCGCTTCAAGCCGCCGTTCCCCGCCAGCTTCGGTCTCTACGGCAAGCCCACCACCATCAACAACACCGAAACCTTCGCCTCCGTGCCCTACATCATGCGCAACGGCGGCGAAGCCTTCCTCAATTTGGGCAAGGCCAACAATGGCGGCACCAAGCTGTTTTCCGTCTCCGGTCATGTCAACAAGCCCGGCAACTTCGAGATTCCCCTCGGCACCCCGTTTTCCACTCTCTTGGAAATGGCGGGCGGCATGCGCGGCGGTCGCAAGCTGAAGGCGGTGATTCCCGGCGGCTCCTCCGCCCCGGTGTTGCCAGCGGACATCATCATGGATTGCACCATGGACTACGATTCCATCGCCAAGGCCGGCTCCATGCTCGGTTCCGGCGCGGTGATCGTGATGGACGAAACCGTCTGCATGGTCAAGGCCCTGGAGCGCCTGTCCTGGTTCTACTACGAAGAATCCTGTGGTCAGTGCACTCCCTGTCGCGAGGGTACCGGCTGGCTCTACAAGGTGGTCCATCGCATCGAACATGGCGAGGGACGCCCCGAGGACCTGGATCTACTCAACAGCGTTACAGAAAACATCATGGGCCGCACCATCTGCGCCCTTGGTGATGCCGCCGCCTTCCCGGTGCGTAGTTTCATCAAGCACTTCAAGAGCGAGTTTGAGTATCACATTGAGAACAAGAAATGCCTGGTGGCGCCGGATGTGCAAAAGGCCGGCAGCACCTTCCACACGCGTCTGATGGCGGGGGCCTCATGCTAGAAGTTGAAATCGACGGCAAGGCGCTGCAAGTCGAGGACGGCAGCACGGTGATGGACGCGGCCCACCAGGCCGGCGTGTACATCCCGCACTTCTGTTATCACAAGAAACTTTCCATCGCCGCCAACTGCCGCATGTGTCTGGTGCAGGTGGAAAAGGCGCCGAAGCCGATGCCGGCCTGCGCCACGCCGGTCACCAACGGCATGAAGGTGTTCACCCATTCCGATTTGGCGGTGACGGCCCAGAAGGGCGTGATGGAGTTCCTGCTCATCAATCACCCCCTCGACTGCCCGATCTGCGATCAGGGTGGCGAGTGCCAGTTGCAGGACGTGGCCGTGGGTTACGGCGACGTCAAATCCCGCTACGAAGAAGAGAAGCGGGTGGTGCCCAACAAGGATCTGGGTGCGCTTGTCTCCACCGACATGACCCGGTGCATCAATTGCACCCGCTGTGTCCGCTTCACTCAGGAAATTGCCGGCTTCATGGAAATGGGACAGGCCTTCCGTGGCGACCGCGCCGAGATCATGCCCTTCGTCGAGAAGGGAGTGACTTCCGAACTTTCCGGCAACATCATCGACCTGTGCCCGGTGGGCGCGCTGACCTCGAAGCCGTTCCGCTTCTCCGCCCGTACCTGGGAACTCTCCCGCCGCAAGTCCGTAAGCTGTCACGACAGCCTCGGCAGCAACCTCATCGTCCAGGTCAAGAACGATCGCGTGATGCGGGTTCTGCCCCTGGAGAACGAAGCCATCAACGAGTGCTGGCTGGCCGACAAGGATCGTTTCTCCTATCAGGGCCTCAACAGCGCCGAGCGTCTCACCAAGCCCATGGTGAAGCAGGGTGGCGAGTGGAAGGAAGTGGAGTGGAACGTGGCGCTGGACTACGTTTCCCATGCCTTGCGTGACGTAGCCAAGAATCACGGCGCCGAGACTATCGGCGCTCTCGTCAGCCCCCATGCCACCCTTGAGGAAATGGCCCTGGCTGCCAAGCTGATGCGCGGCCTCGGTTGCGAAAACATCGACAGCCGTCTGCGTCAGAGCGACTTCTCCGCTGACGGCAAGCGCGCCGGTACTCCCTGGCTCGGCCTGCCCATTGCTGAAATCAACAAGCTGGATCGTGTCCTCGTCATCGGCTCCTTCCTGCGCAAGGACCATCCGCTGATTGCCCAGCGCCTGCGTCAGGCTGCCAAGCGCGGCACCCAGATCAGTGTGCTGCACAGTACGGATGAAGACCCGCTGTTCAAGGTCTTTGCCAAGTCCATCGTTGTGCCTTCCGCGCTGCCCGCCAGCTTGGCCCAGGTGGTCAAGGCGGTGGCCGAGCTGAAGGGTGTTGCCTGCGATTTGGCCGTGACGGCCTCCGATGCCGCCAAAGAGATCGCCGCCAGCCTGCTGTCGGGCCGCAACGCCGGGGTTCTGCTTGGCAATTTTGCCCAACAGCATCCCCAGGCCGCCAGCCTCCAGGCCCTTGGCCAGCAGTTGGCCGGACTTCTCGGCGGCAAGCTGGGTGTGCTTGGCGAAGCCGCCAACAGCGTCGGCGCCTACGTCGCCAAGGCCGTGCCGGGCGCCTCGGGTCTCAATGGGGCAGCCATGCTCTCCGCGCCGCGCAAGGCCTATGTGCTGCTCGGCGCCGAGCCGGAATTGGACTGCGCCGATGGCGCCGCCGCCCTCGCGGCCCTGAAGCAGGCCCAGTCGGTGATCGTCATGTCGCCCTTCAAGTCGGCAGCCGCCCTTGAATATGCCGATGCGATCCTGCCGGTGTCGCCCTTCAGCGAAACCTCCGGTACCTTTATCAATACCGAGGGCCGGGTGCAGAGCTTCCATGCCGTCACCAAGCCCCTGGGCGAAACCCGTCCGGCCTGGAAGGTGTTGCGCGTTCTCGGCAACCTGCTGGACCTGCCCGGTTTCAATTACGAAAGCAGCGAGCAGGTGCGCGAGGAAGTTCTCGGCGGCAAGCCGGAGTTTGTCTCCGGTCTCGATAACGGACTCAATGGCGTCGCCATCAACATCGCCGCCGCGCCGGCCGCGATGGAGCGTGTCGCCGACGTGCCGATCTACTTTGCCGACGCCCTGGTGCGCCGCGCGACTAGCCTGCAAGCCAGCGCCGATGCTGGAGTGCCCGTGGCGCGCATGAATGCCGCCACCCTGGCCAAGGCTGGCGTGTCGGCCGGCGCCTCGGTGCGGGTGAAGTCCGCTGCCGGCGAAGCGACGCTGACGGCGCAACTTGATGCCGGCCTGCCTGATAACTGTGTTCGTGTTGCCGCCGCCCATGCCGCCGTCGTCGGTCTGGGAGCGATGTTTGGCGCGCTGACCGTGGAGCGTGCATGATGGAACAGTTGATACTGAGTGCCTTCGCCTGGTTCTGGGGACTGTTCGGTCTCTGGGATACCCTCTGGGCTCTGGTCAAGCCGGTCTGGCCGCTGATCTGGACCCTGATGCGCATCGTTGTCATCATCACGCCGTTGATGCTCTGCGTCGCCTACCTGACCCTCGCCGAGCGCAAGGTGCTGGGCTTCATGCACGTTCGTATCGGCCCCAACCGGGTCGGTCCCTTCGGCCTGCTGCAACCGATCGCCGACGGCATGAAGCTGTTCTTCAAGGAAGTGCTGTTGCCGACCCGCGCCGATCCGGTGTTGTTCTTCCTCGCTCCGATCCTCGCCCTGGCGCCGGCCCTGGCGGCTTGGGCCGTGGTGCCGTTCTGGGATGGCGCCGCCCTGGCGAACGTGGACGCCGGGGTGCTCTACCTGCTGGCGATTACCTCGGTGGGTGTGTACGGCATCATCATCGCCGGCTGGGCCTCCAACTCCAAGTACCCGTTCCTCGGCGCCCTGCGCGCCGCAGCCCAGATGATTTCCTACGAGATCGCCATGGGCATGGCGCTGATCGTGGTGCTGATGGTGTCCAACAGCCTCAACCTCAACGACATCATCAAGGCCCAGGATCAGGGGCGCTTCGCCAGCATGGGCCTGTCCTTCCTGTCCTGGAACTGGTTGCCCCTGTTCCCGATGTTCCTGGTGTATCTGATCTCGGGCGTCGCCGAAACCAACCGCGCTCCCTTCGACGTGGTGGAAGGCGAATCGGAAATCGTCGCCGGCCACATGGTCGAATATTCCGGCATGGCCTTCGCCCTGTTCTTCCTCGCCGAATACGCCAACATGATCCTGGTTTCGACCATGGTCTCGATTTTCTTCCTCGGCGGCTGGCTGTCCCCGGTGGGTTTCCTGCCCAACGGCCTGTGGTGGCTGGCGGCCAAGGCGTCGTTCATCCTGCTGCTGTTCCTCTGGTTCCGCGCCACCTTCCCGCGTTACCGTTACGACCAGATCATGCGCCTGGGTTGGAAAGTCTTCGTGCCCCTGTGCATGGCCTGGATTTTCGTCGTCGGCGTCTGGATGATGTCGCCGCTTAACATCTGGAAATAAGGAGGAATCATGGGAGCCAAGGATTTCATCGGCAGCCTGTTCCTCAAGGAACTGGTCAAGGGCATGGCCCTGACGGGGCGGTATTTCTTCGCCCCCAAGATTACCGTTCAATACCCGGAAGACAAGACGCCCCTGTCCCATCGCTTCCGTGGCCTGCATGCCCTGCGCCGCTACCCCAATGGTGAAGAGCGCTGCATCGCCTGCAAGCTGTGCGAAGCCGTCTGCCCGGCGATGGCGATCACCATCGAGTCCGCCGAGCGCGAAGACGGCAGTCGCCGCACCTCCCGCTACGACATCGACCTGACCAAGTGCATCTTCTGCGGTTTTTGCGAGGAAGCCTGCCCGGTGGATGCCATCGTCGAAACCCATATCTTCGAATACCACGGCGAGCAGCGCGGCGATCTCTACTACACCAAGCAGATGCTGCTGGCCAACGGTGACCGCTACGAAGCGGACATTGCCCGCAATCGCGAGCTTGACGCCAAATACAGGTGAGCCTCCACTAATGGAATTCAAAAGCTTCGTTTTCTATGTGCTGGCGACGATCATGGTGGTCGCCTCCCTGCGCGTCATCACGGCCCGCAACCCGGTGCATGGGGTGCTGTTCCTCGTGCTGGCCTTCTTCAACGCCAGCGGTATCTTCCTGCTGCTGCATGCCGAGTTTCTCGCCGTGGCATTGGTCATGGTTTACGTCGGTGCGGTAATGGTGCTATTTCTGTTCGTGGTGATGATGCTCGACATCAATATCGAGCGTTTGCGTCAGGGCTTCTGGAACAATCTCTGGATCGGTCTGCCCATCGGCCTGCTGATGGTGGCGGAAATGGGACTGATGCTCTACGTCCAGTACCACAACATCGACACCCCGGTTCCCAGCGAGGCCGACCCGGCGGCGGCGGTCAGCAACACCAAGGAACTTGGCCGACTGCTGTTTACCGACTACGTTTATCCCTTCGAACTGGCTTCTGTCATTTTGCTCGTCGCCATCATCGCCGCCGTCATGTTGACCTTGCGCCAGCGTAAGGAAACCAAGGCGATGAATCCTTCCGACCAGGTTGCCGTCAAGCGCAATGACCGCATCCGCATCGTTCGCATGCGCTCCGAAAAGGAAGGGGAATAAGCCGTGCCGCCCGTCACCCTGTCCCATTACCTGATTCTCGCTGCCATGCTGTTCGCCATCGGCATCGTCGGCATCTTCCTGAATCGCAAGAACCTGATCGTGTTGCTGATGGCCATCGAGCTGATGCTGCTGGCAGTGAATATCAACTTCGTCGCCTTCTCCCATTATCTCAACGACCTCAACGGCCAGTTGTTCGTGTTCTTCATTCTCACCGTTGCGGCGGCCGAGGCCGGTATCGGTCTGGCCATCCTGGTGACCCTGTTCCGCAATCTTTCCACCATCCATGTCGATGATCTCGACAGCCTGAAGGGATAAGGCATGGACATGAAATCCCTCTACCTCGCGGTTCCTCTGGCGCCTCTCGCCGGCGCCATCGTCGCCGGCCTGTTCGGCAAAGCCATCGGCCGCGCTGGCTCCCACATTGTCACCATCCTCGGTGTCGTCATTGCTCTGGTGTGCTCGGTGCTGGTGTTCCAGGACGTGCAGGCCGGCCATCTGTTCAACGGCACGATTTACACCTGGATGGAGAGCGGCGGCCTCAAGCTCGAAGTCGGCTTCATGATCGACTCCCTGACGGCGACCATGATGTTGGTGGTGACCTTCGTCTCCCTGATGGTGCATATCTACACCATCGGCTACATGGCCGAAGATCCCGGCTATCAGCGCTTCTTCAGCTACATTTCCCTATTCACCTTCTCGATGCTGATGCTCGTCATGAGCAACAACTTCGTCCAGCTGTTCTTCGGCTGGGAAGCGGTGGGCCTGGTGTCCTATCTGCTGATCGGCTTCTGGTACACGCGGCCGACGGCGATTTACGCCAACCTCAAGGCCTTCCTGGTCAACCGCGTTGGCGACTTCGGCTTCCTGCTCGGCATCGGCCTCATCGCCGCCTACGCCGGCACCCTCGACTATGTTCAGGTTTTCGCCCAGCGTGAGTTCCTCGCCAAGCAGAGCATCGAACTGTTTGCCGGCGCGCCCTGGCTGCTGATTTCCGTGATCTGCATCTGCCTGTTCATCGGCGCCATGGGCAAGTCGGCCCAGTTCCCGCTTCACGTCTGGCTGCCGGATTCCATGGAAGGCCCGACGCCGATCTCGGCCCTGATTCACGCCGCCACCATGGTGACCGCCGGTATCTTCATGGTGTCGCGCATGTCGCCGCTGTTCGAGCTGTCGGACGCCGCCCTGTCTTTCGTTATCGTCATTGGCGCAATCACTGCCCTGTTCATGGCCCTGATCGCCATCGTGCAGACCGACATCAAGCGCGTGGTGGCCTATTCGACCCTGTCGCAACTCGGCTACATGACCATGGCCCTGGGCGCTTCCGCGTATTCGGTGGCGATCTTCCACCTGATGACTCATGCCTTCTTCAAGGCCGTGCTGTTCCTCGGCGCCGGTTCCGTCATCATCGCCATGCACCACGAGCAGGACATGCGCAAGATGGGCGGTCTGCGCAAGTACATGCCCATCACCTACCTGACGGTACTGATCGGCGCCATCGCCAACGCGGGTCTGCCACCCTTCGCCGGCTTCTTCTCCAAGGATTCCATCATCGAGGCAGTGCAACTGTCCCATGTGCCCGGCGCCGGCTTCGCCTACTTCGCTGCCCTGGCCGGTGTGTTCATCGGCGGCCTGTATTCCTTCCGCCTCGTCTTCTTCGCCTTCCACGGCAAGGAGCGTTTCCGCGATGCCCACGATGACCATGGCGATCACGGTCATGATGCCCATCATGACGAGAGTCACGACGACCATGGCCACCACGGCCCGGTGGAACCCCACGAATCACCCAAGGTGGTTACCGTGCCGCTGATCCTGCTGGCGATCCCCGCCGTCTGCGCCGGCTGGCTGATTGGCCCGATGCTTTACGGTGGCTACTTCGGCGATGCCATCACCATCGGCCACGAGCACCACGGCTTGGCTCATATGAAGAGCGAATTCGAGGGCGTTATTCCGATGATGCTGCATGCCGTGAAGACGCTGCCGTTCTGGCTTGCCATCAGCGGCGCCGCCACCGCTTGGTTCCTCTACATCGTGCGTCCCGATCTGCCGGCCGTCATCAAGCAGAAGTCGGGCATTCTTGCCACCATCCTCGAACGCAAGTACGGCCTCGACGACTTCAACGAGTGGTTCTTCGCCGGTGGCGCCCGTGGCATCGGCAAGGGCCTCTGGAAGGGCGGCGATCAGGTCTTGATCGACGGCATTGCCGTCAATGGCTCCGCCAAGCTGGTGGGCTGGATTGCTTCCGTGGTGCGCTTGTTCCAGAGCGGCCACGTGTACCAGTACGCCTTCTCCATGATTATTGGTGTCTTCCTGCTGCTGACCCTGTGGTTCAACCGCGGATAAGCACGGCCGCTGAGGAAATATAGACAGATGAGTTCCCACCTGCTGAGCCTTGCCATCTGGCTCCCCATCGTCGGCGCGGTTCCGATCCTCCTGCTCGGTTCCGGCCGTCGCGATGCCGTGCGCTGGCTCTCCCTGCTGGTCGCCGTTGCCGGCTTCGTCGTCACGCTGCCCCTTTTCACTGGCTTCAACACCGCCGAGGCCGGCATGCAGTTCGTCGAGAAGGCGCACTGGATTCCGCTGCTCAACATCCAGTACTACCTCGGCGTGGACGGCATCTCCATGCTCTTCGTGCTGCTCAATGCCTTCATCACCATCATGGTGGTCTTGGCCGGCTGGGAAGTGATCGAGGAGAAGCAGGCCCAGTACATGGCCGCCTTCCTCATCATGTCCGGCCTCATGAACGGCATTTTCAGCGCCCTCGACGGTGTGCTGTTCTACGTCTTCTTCGAGGCCAGCCTGATCCCCATGTACCTCATTATCGGCGTCTGGGGTGGTCCAAACCGGGTCTACGCGGCCTTCAAGTTCTTCCTCTACACCCTGCTCGGCAGCCTGCTGATGCTGGTGGCCCTGGTTTACCTGTTCATCAGTTCCGGCACCTTTGAAATCCTTGAATGGCATGCCTTGCCCATCGCTGGCGGCATACAGAATCTGATCTTCCTCGCCTTCCTGATTTCCTTCGCCGTCAAGGTGCCGATGTGGCCGGTGCATACCTGGTTGCCGGACGCCCACGTTGAGGCCCCCACCGGCGGTTCCGTGGTGCTGGCCGCCATCGCCCTCAAGCTCGGCGCCTATGGTTTCGTCCGGTTCTCCCTGCCGATCACGCCCGATGCCAGTCACGCCTTCGCACCGATGATGATCGCCCTGTCGCTGATCGCCGTGGTGTACATCGGCTTCGTCGCCCTGGTTCAGGCCGACATGAAGAAGCTGGTGGCCTATTCGTCGATCTCCCACATGGGTTTCGTTACCCTCGGCTTTTTCATCTTCAACCAGATCGGCGTCGAGGGCGCCCTGGTGCAGATGATTTCCCACGGCTTCGTCTCTGCCGCAATGTTCCTTTGCATCGGCGTCATGTACGACCGCCTGCACAGCCGCCAGATCGCCGACTACGGCGGAGTGGTGAACACCATGCCCAAGTTTGCCGCCCTGTTCCTGTTTTTCTCCATGGCAAATGCAGGGCTGCCCGCCACCAGCGGTTTCGTCGGTGAGTTCATGGTGATTCTCGGCGCCATCAAGTTCAATTTCTGGATCGGCTTCGCCGCCGCGACGACGCTGATTCTCGGCGCCGCCTACACCCTGTGGATGTACAAGCGCGTTGCCTTCGGCGCTGTCGCCAACGACCATGTGGCAGAACTCACCGATATCAACGCCCGCGAATTCCTCGTCCTCGCTCTGCTGGCGGTGGCCGTCCTCGCCATGGGCCTGTATCCCTTCCCCTTCACCGATGTCATGCATTCCTCGGTGGACAATCTGCTCAAGCACGTTGCCGTGAGCAAGCTCTAGGCTAAATGACGCGATGCTGAACACTTTCCTTTCGCCCGATCTGCAACCGGCCGCCCCGGAGATCTTCCTCCTGACGATGGCCTGCGCCATCATTCTGGTGGACATCTTCTTCGGCAAGAGCCACCGTTACATCACTGCCGGCCTCACCATGGTGACGCTGTTCGGTTGCGCCGTCATCACCTACACCACCATGAGTGGCGAGCTGGTGCTGACTTTCAGCAACATGTTCGTGGATGACCTGCTGGCCGACTTCCTCAAGCTGCTGGTGTATATCACCGTGATGATGGTGCTGGTGTACAGCCGTGGTTACCTGCGCGAGCGCGGGCTGGACAAGGGCGAGTATTACGTTCTGATGCTGTTCGCCACCCTGGGCATGATGGTGATGATCTCTGCCGCCCATCTGGTCACCATCTACCTTGGCCTCGAATTGCTCTCGCTCTCGCTCTATGCCCTGGTGGCCCTGGAACGGGATTCGGTCAAGGGCACCGAGGCGGCGATGAAGTATTTCGTCCTCGGCTCCCTGGCCTCCGGCCTGCTGCTCTATGGGATGTCCATGGTGTATGGCGCCACCGGCACTCTCGAGATCGGCGGCATTTCCCAGGCCCTCAGCCACGGTGTCGCCAACAAGACCGTGCTGGTGTTCGGCCTCGTGTTCCTGGTTTCCGGCATCGCCTTCAAGCTCGGCGCCGTGCCTTTCCACATGTGGGTGCCGGATGTCTATCAGGGCGCCTCCACTCCAGTGACTCTATTCATTGGCTCCGCCCCCAAGCTCGCGGCCTTCGCCATGACCATGCGCCTGCTGGTGTATGGCCTCATTGACCTGGCTGCCCAATGGCAGATGATGCTGATCCTGCTCGCCGTCGCTTCCATCGCCCTCGGTAACCTGGCCGCCATTGCCCAGAAGAACCTCAAGCGCATGCTGGCCTATTCCACCATCTCCCACATGGGCTTCATGCTGCTGGCCATGGCGGGCGGGGTGATTGCCGGCGACCGCCAATTCGCCCTCAATGCCTACAGCACGGCGATGTACTACACCGTGGCCTACGTCATGATGTCCCTGGCGGGCTTCGGCACACTGCTGCTACTCTCCCGTGCCGGCTTCGATGCCGAGCAACTCGATGACCTCAAGGGCCTCAACAAGCGCAGCCCCTGGTTCGCCCTGGTGATGCTGATGACCATGTTCTCCATGGCGGGCATCCCGTTCTTCATTGGCTTCTTCGCCAAATTCAACGTGCTGCTGGTGATCGTCAATGCCGGCTACCTGAGCGTCGCCGTGATCGCCGTGATGTTCTCCCTGATCGGCGCCTTCTACTACCTGCGTGTCGTTAAGCTCATGTACTTCGACGCCCCGGTGGACAACACCCCGATCGAGGCCGATCTCGACATGCGCGTGGTTCTTTCCGCCAATGGTCTGGCCATCGCTGTGTTCGGACTCTTCCCGCAGTCCATCATCGCGCTCTGCGCCTATTCGCTGATGCGTTCGCTCTATTAGGCGACAGGCTCCGCTCCAATGCAAATCGCCCCGTGAAGGGGCGATTTGCATTTCAGGGGGAAGAATTCACGCGGCCTTCGCGTAGCGCTCTTTCGCCGCCTTGGCTTCGGCGGCCTCGGCGGGCGAATAGGCCTTGCCCGACCAGAGCATGCGATAGGCGATCTCTTCGTTGCCATTCTCACAAAGCTCCAGAACTTGCTGGAACAGGGGCTGGAAGGTCGGGCTGCGGTGGGATTGCTCATGTTCCTCGAAGGAGCGCCAGAAGGTGATGATGAGGGCCTCCCGGTCTTTGCCGATGCTCTCCACGGCCTGGCCGATGGTGCTGCCTTCGTTGGACACGTTGCCGCTGTTGAGTACCACCATGCCGCCGACGAAGCCGGTTTCCGAGTGGTAGGTCTTGACGTTCTCGCACAGCAGGGCGACCCTTTCCTCCAGGTCGTCTACCGTAAAGCCGGGTTTCAGGATCACACGATTGACGGTTACCACGCCGTCACTGTCGAAGCCGGGAATGAAGCCGCTCATGGCAGTCTCCTATATGAATGAACGCTAATGTAAGATGGCGGTTGATCCATAAAGTTCAAGCGCAAAATATAACCACGTCATGGAAATGGATGATGCCGACCTGAGGGAGGAAACCCTCGCCAGCGAGGAGGTTTTCGCCGGCAAGCTGCTGCGGGTGCATAGCGACCGGGTGCGCATGCCCGACGGCCACGAGTCGGTGCGGGAATGGATCGCCCATCCGGGCGCCGTGGCCATCATCGCCGTGCTCGACAACGGCAAGCTGCTGATGGAGCGCCAGTGGCGCTATCCCCTGCGCCGTGCCGTGCAGGAAGTGCCGGCAGGCAAGATCGACGCCGGCGAGCATCCTTTGGACACGGCCCGCCGCGAGCTGCGTGAGGAAACCGGCTACAAGGCCAAGACCTGGCGCCACCTCGGCACCATGCACCCGTGCATCGGCTATTCCGACGAGCGCATCGAACTCTATCTGGCCCTCGGTCTCACCTATGTTGGCCACGAGCGCGACCATGGCGAGTTTCTCGAAGTGCTGGAAATGAGCCTGGCGGATGCGGTGCTTGCCGTGCGCGACGGCGAGATCACCGACGGCAAGACCATCTCGGCCCTGATGTGGGCGGAGAAGGTTTTCTCCGGAGCCTGGGAAATTCCGACTTAAAATACACAAAGAGCGTTGCCCCGAAGCAGGATGGCGCACTTGGAGAGAGATCAAATGCACGCCAAGGTTAGCCCCCACGGGGCCGATCACATCGACATGCCGGTGGACGAAAGTTCCCACCTGGCCGCCCTCAGTATCATCTCCGAAGTCTCGGCGAGTCTCGCCGACGAAGACGATGTCGAGGAACTGCTGGGGCGTTTTCTCGGCACCATGATCCGCCTTGCCCAGGCCAGCGCCGGGGCCGTGCGGGTGCTGACCACCGACAACAAGCACCTGCGTCTCGTCGCCGCCCGTGGCCTGCCGCGCGAAGTGGTGGAACACGAACGCTTGGTGCCGATCGACTGCGGCCAGTGCGGCAATGCCATGCGCGACAACCACTCGCGCTACGAAATCGACCTCCAGACCTGCGCCGCCCGCACCCATCACCCATACTTTGGCACCGAGTGCCAGGCCATGGTGGTGGTGCCGCTGCAACACGGCGGCAAGCTCCTCGGCGCCTACAACCTCTTCCTCCCCGAGCGCTTCGAGTTGCCCGAAGAGGTGGCCCTGCTGTTTCGCTCCATCGGCGAGCATCTGGGGATTGCCCTTGAAAACGCCCGTCTCAAGCGCGAGAACCTGCGCATCACCCTGATGAACGAGCGCCAGATGATGGCCGCCGAAGTTCACGACTCCCTCGCCCAGGCTCTGGCCTACGCAAAAATGCGCGTCGCCATGCTGCAAGACGCCCTGGTGGATGGGGCCGACTACATGGCGGCCAAATACGCCGGCGACGTCACCCAGGCTCTCGACGAAGCCTATGCGCAGTTGCGCCAGTTGCTGTCCCAGTTCCGCAACCGCATGGACCCTCTGGGCCTGATCCATGCCCTCGAAGGCCTCGCCGACGGCTTCCAGGACCGTACCGGCATTGCCCTCGACTACCAGAATCTGGTCGCCGACCTGCGTCTCTCAGTGGACCAGGAAGCCCAGGTTTTCTTCATCGTCCAGGAAGCCCTTGCCAACGTCGTGCGCCACTCCGGGGCCACCCTGGCGCGCCTGCTGATCGAGGGCGTCGGTGACCACTACATGATTACCGTCGAGGACAACGGCAAGGGCGGCCAGGGCTATTTCGCCATCGCCAACCGTACCGGCGGCTTTGAAGAACACCCGAAGCTGCGCGACCACTTCGGTCTTTCCATCATGCGCGAACGCGCCCGCAAGATCGGCGGCCGCATCGAAGTCACCAACCTGCCCGAAGGCGGCTTCCGCGTACATCTCATCATCCCGGTGCTGGCCGGCCGGGACAACTGGAAGCAGGACGAATGAGCGAAGCCCCTCTGCGCGTATTACTCGCCGACGACCACACCCTGTTCCGCAAGGGGTTGGCCGAACTGCTTGAGCAACATGGCACCATCAGCGTCGTCGCCATCACCGGCAACGGCGACGATGCCATCCGCCTCACCATCGAAGGCAAGCCTGACGTGGTGATTACCGACCTGAACATGCCGCCCCTGGGTGGCATCCACGTCCTACGCCGCCTGCGCGCCGAAGGCTGGGCCGGGCCGGTGCTGGTGCTGACCGTTTCCGACGCCGAAGAAGACCTCGCCAGTGCCATGCGTGCCGGCGCCCAGGGCTACCTGCTCAAGGACATGGAACCCGACGACGTGGTGGATGCCGTGCAGCGCGCCTACCGGGGCGAAACCGTGGTTGCCCCCACCATGACCCTCAAGCTGGTGCATCTGCTGCAAGGCGGCGGCCAGGCCAGCGCCAAGGCCGACGCCTTCAAGCTGCTCACCGCCCGCGAGCGGGAGATTCTCGATCACCTGGCTCAGGGCATGTCCAACAAGGCCATCGCCCGCGCCCTCGATATCAGCCATGACACGGTGAAGCTTCACGTGCGTCACATCCTCTCCAAGCTCAATCTCACCTCCCGCGTCGAAGCCGCCGTCTTCGCCGTCGAGCACAAGAGTTCTCAGGGGCGCAATTAGGCTGCTTCACGGGACGTCGAATTGGCGTTTCAGACCGGCATGGATTTGAGGATGTGTATCGAGGCGTGTATCATCGCCAATGGGTGTCTACGCTACGAAATCATGTAAATAGCTAGGCAGGGTTTTTGTGCCGGTCGGGCCGCCGCACATTGATTGGTATCCCCTGTGAAACCTCCTCATTGCGCCCACCAGCAGCATTCGCTGCGTCCTGTCCAAACCCGCTTGCTCCGCAGTCGCGTCAGAGATTGTTCTCAGACCGCCGGCTGCTCAGGCACGGCATGCGACCCCGCCTGGCGGGCACCCGTTTTTCAATCATTCAATACCTTGAAGGACCTCTGACATGCTCACCGCACTCGTCATCGTTTTCGTCGTCGCTTACGCGGCTATCGCCCTTGAACATCCCCTCAAGATCAACAAGTCGGCATCGGCGCTTGTCGGCGCCGGGTTGTTGTGGACCATCTACGCCATGGCCACCGGCGACCACCACCTGGTGGGCGAGCAACTGGGCGAATCATTGACGGGGACGGCCCAGATCGTGTTCTTCCTGATGGGCGCCATGACCATCGTCGAGGTGGTGGATGCTCACAACGGTTTTGCCGTCATCACCCAGCGCATTCGGACCACCAAACTGTCGTCGCTGATGTGGCTGGTGGGGTTTGTCACCTTCTTTCTCAGTTCCATCCTCGATAACCTGACTACCACCATTGTCATGATTTCCCTCATGCGCAAGCTGCTCTCCAAGCATGAGGATCGCCTCTTCTTCGCCGGCATCATCGTAATTGCGGCCAACTCCGGCGGCGCCTGGTCGCCGATCGGCGACGTCACCACGACCATGTTGTGGATCGGCGGCCAGATCACGACCCTGGCGATCATCAAGTCGGTGTTCCTGCCAGCGATGGTGAGTATGCTGGTGCCCTTGGGCATCACTGCTTACGCCTTGCGCGGGCGCCCTGTTGAAGCCCCCGAGGTTCGCGATAACGACCACGGTCTGCACACTACCAACTTCGAACGGAATTTCATGTTCTTCCTCGGTATCGGCATTCTGGTGGCGGTGCCTGTATTCAAGACAATTACCCATTTGCCGCCCTTCATGGGCATCCTGTTTGGTCTTGGCATTCTCTGGCTTGCGGGGGATCTGGTGCATCGCCACAAGGAGGATGAATTCAAACAGCATCTGACCCTGATTCATGCCCTGAGCCGGATCGACATGAGCTCCATTGTGTTCTTCGTCGGCATCCTGCTCGCCGTCGCTACCTTGGAACACACCCATATCCTCACCTCCCTGGCGCAATGGCTGGATACCGCCGTGGGCCGGCAGGACGTCATCGTGCTGATAATCGGTATGGTCAGTGCGATTGTCGACAACGTGCCCCTGGTGGCCGCATCCATGGGCATGTACAGCCTGACCCAGTTCCCGGCCGATCATTTCCTCTGGGAATTCCTCGCCTACTGCGCCGGGACTGGTGGCTCCATCCTCATCATCGGTTCCGCCGCCGGTGTGGCGGCCATGGGACTGGAGAAGATCCATTTCTTCTGGTATGTGAAGAAGATCAGCGGCCTGGCGCTGATCGGCTACTTTGCCGGCGCCGGCGTTTATTTGCTCCAGTACCAGATGTTGCATTGATGGGGTTTTCCGCCCCATCGCGTGCGGTGTTCTGAAGCAAAAATGGCGCGAAGTCTTCGCGCCATTTTTCTGCCTTCCAGATGCCGAAGGTCAGCTTTGGGGTTTCTCGAACCAGCCCAGCTTGTCGCGCAGGGTGACGACTTCACCGACGATGATGAGGGTCGGCGCCTTGAGTTGCGCGGCTTCGGCGAGGGAGGGGAGCGTGGCGAGGGTGCCGGTGACGCTGCGCTGGTTGGGGGTGGTGCCCTGCTGCACGATGGCGGCGGGCCAGTCGGCGGGGAGGCCGTGTTCGATCAGCTTGGTGCACAGTTCGCCAAGGCCGTGGAGACCCATGTAGATCACCACCGTCTGGCGCTTGCGGGCGAGGCCGGGCCAGTCCAGGTTCATGGAACCGTCTTTGAGGTGGCCGGTGACGAAGACGCAGGCCTGGGCGAAATTGCGGTGGGTGAGGGGGATGCCGGCATAGGCGGCGACGCCGGCGGCGGCAGTGACGCCGGGGACGACCTCGAAGGGCACCTGGTGCTCGAATAGGGTTTCGACTTCTTCACCACCGCGGCCAAAGGTGTAGGGGTCGCCGCCCTTGAGGCGCAATACGCTCTTGCCTTCCTTGGCCAGACGTACCAGCAGGTGGTTGATGTCTTCCTGGGGCAGACTGTGATTGCCCCGTTCCTTGCCGGCGTAGATCTGCTCGGCGTCGGGGGCGATCAGGGCCATGATCTCGGGGGAGACAAGGGCGTCATAGACCACCACGTCAGCTTGCTGGATCAGCCGCGCGGCCTTGAGGGTGAGGAGTTCCGGGTCGCCGGGGCCGGCGCCGACGAGATACACGGTGCCGCGCTGGGCGGTCTTGGCGGGGAGGAAAGTCATCGCTTTATCGTGGGCAAAAAATTGGTGTCGAGTCGTTAATCGAGCGTAGCGAGCAAACCAGTAGCCTCCCCCGCGAGGGGGAGGATGGGAGGGGGCGGGCGTTTATGCCGCCTTTCGCGTCTTTCAGCGTCAACGGGTGGGCCCTCTACGAGCGTTATCCTTGCTTGGTGTTGCAGCTGCTGGCTTTGCCGCAACCGGCGCAGCCGCCGCCCTGGGGGCCGGTGTCGAGGGGGCCATCCTTGGGATTGATGAAAATGAACTGGAATTCGCCGGGATGGAGCTCCATGAAGTCGAGCACGGTGTCTTCGAGCAGGGGTTTGCTCGGCGGGGCGATGAGGACGGTAACGCCCTCGGCGGGGATCACGAGATCGTTCTCCCGCTCTTCGTCGAAGCCCATGCCATAGACGAGTTCGCCGTCCTCATCGAGCTTGGCGGCAATGCGCAGCATGGGGTTGGCGGCCTGATCGGGTTGCTGCTGGGCGGCCTGGACCACTTGGTGGGCGGCGGCGGGGGTCAGTTGGAACATGGCTTGATCTCCTGGCCTGGGGGTTGGTGCGATGGTTTGTTTTGCACTTCGTTACGCACGGTGCGAGCGAAATTGACGAATTTTGCCGGCCAGTCGCAACCGGCGGTGGCCCGCAGGTGAGTGTACGAGGCCAGAAGGTTTTTGTGCACGATTCCGTCACGTTTTCCGTCGATGCCATGGCCACGGCTCATGGTGTAGGCGTAGCAGGTATCGGCGGGCAGGTTCTCGATGCTCGAGTAGTGGAACTCATGGGCCTTGAGGGTGGGCACGGGTTCGCTGTTGCCGCTGCGCCAGGGGTGTTCGGCGGTAGGCTGCAACACGACATAGCCGCGACCAACGGGCTTCGGGTGCATCACCACGTTGCCGCCGATGGCGCCCACCATGCGGCGCGTCTTGCCCTGCCATTCAATGCTGCGCGCCAGATACATGAGGCCACCGCATTCGGCGTAGGTGGGTAGGCCGCCTTCGATGGCGTCGAGTATCTCGCCACGCAGGGTGGCGTTGGCTTCGAGTTCGTCGAGGAAGGATTCGGGAAAGCCGCCGCCGATGAAAAGCCCATCGCAGGCGGGCAGATGCGGGTCCTTGAGGGCGTCGAAGAACACCAGTTGCGCGCCGGTGGCCTGGAGGGCGTCCAGATCATCGGCGTAGTAGAAGCCGAAGGCGGCATCCTGGGCCACGGCGATGGTCAGCGGCTTGCTGCCGCCGGCGATCACCTGGGGCTGGGGGCGCGGCAGGGGCGTGGTGGTGGCGCTGAGTTGCAACAAGGTGTCGATATCCACCTGCTCGGCGACGGCGCCGGCGATCTCGTTGATGTGGCGCTGGGCGGCGTGGGTTTCATTGGCCGGCATCAGGCCGAGGTGACGTTCGACCAGGGTCAGGCGCGGGTCTTGTTGCACCGCGCCGATCACCGGCACGTCGGTGTAATGCTCGATTACGGCCCGCAGCTTGGATTCGTGGCGGTGGCCGCCGAGCTTGTTGAGAATCACGCCGGCGATTTTGATCTCCGGGTCGAAGGCCTGGTAGCCGAGGATCATCGGCGCCACGCCCCGCGTCATGCCACGGGTGTCGAGCACCAGCACCACCGGCAGGCCGAGCAACTTGGCAACGGCGGCGTTGCTGTTGGAACCTTCCAGGTCGAGGCCATCATAGAGGCCCATGTTGCCTTCGGCGAGGCAGACATCGGCGTCAAAGCCATGGCGGGCGAAGTAGGCTTCGATTTCGCCCGGCGGGGTGAGATACAGGTCGAGGTTGCGGCAACGGCGCCCGGCAGCGGCGGAGAGCCAGAGCGGGTCGATGTAGTCCGGCCCCTTCTTGAACGGCTGTACCGTGAGGCCGCGCGCCTTGAGGGCGGCGGCGAGGCCGATGCTGAGGGTGGTCTTGCCCGAGGACCGGTGGGTAGCAGAAACGAGGAAGCGGTGGGCGGTGGTCATGGCGTCATGGGTGGGGAGCCGGTGTCGGAGCGTTTGCTCCGCCACCGGCATGGTCCCTTATTCCATGATATGGCCGGCGGCTTCCAGTTTCGCGATGTCGTCCTGGGGCAGGAAACGCAGCAGGCGGACGCCGATGGTGGTCATGGTGAAGGCGATGCCAAAACCAGCCATGCCGAGCAGGAACTCCGGCAGGCTCGGGGAATAGTGGTCCACCTGGCCATCGAAGAAACTGCTGCTTGCCATCATGTCGGGGAACAACTCCAGCGGGAAGGACTGGCCGCCGATGATGAAGACGTAGAGCTGGCAGAAAGCGCCGAAGATCACCAGCAGGGAGGCGACGACGACGGAACCGCGAATATTGCTGAGGCTGGGCAGGAACAGGATCGCCAGGGGCAGCAGGGTGCCGGCGCCGACATAACCGAGCCAGAACAGGGCCGGGAAGATGCCGCCTTCGAGCAGGATGAAGCGCTCGAAAGCCATCTGCTTGGCGAAGTAGGCGTTGGTCAGGTGATAGACGATGATGAAGTAGAGCACGGCGGCGATGAAGATGCCAAGCAGGTTCTTCATGCGGTTGCGCACGGCGGCCGGCAGTTCCATGTCGTTCCAGCGATACATGGTGCGTTGGACGATGAGGAAGGCGGCGAGGCCCCAGGCGAACGACATGATGATGAACATCGGCGCCAGCACCGCAGACTGGTAGGCCTGACGGGCAACGAGGAAGCCAAAGATGGAGCCGGTGCCGGTGGTCAGCAGCAGACGCCAGATGAAGGCGGCGAAGCCGGCGGGCTTTGACCAGGGGTTCATGCGCCGCTCCATCATGGTCCAAAGATAGACGCCGACGATGCCGAACATGCCGGGATACAGGATCACGTTCCAGCCGAACACCGAGGTCGGGTTGAAGTGGGTGGCAGCGACCATGAGACGATCAGCGCGGCCCAGGTCAAGCATGATGACCGTGAGGCCGCCGGCGAGCATGGCGATGCAGAGCAGGCCGGAGAGCGGGGCGCGGGATTTGTAGATCACCTTGCCGAACACCGAGCCGATGGAGGCGACGTTGAGTACCCCGGAGGCGGCGACGATGAGGAAAATGGCAAACACGTGGGGCAGGCCCCAGACGATCTGCTGGTTCATGCCGGTGACGGCATGGCCCATGTGTTCCATGTAGAGGGCAGCGGCGAGGCCGATGGCGGTAACCAGACCGCCCAGGGCGACAATGCCGTAGAACAGGGGGCCTTCGATGCGGTTGAATGCGGTTCTCATGAATTCGTCCCTCAGATGCCGTGGTAGCGGACGCCGGTGCCGAGTTTGAGGTCGGCGCGCACCTGGGTGGAGGAAATGGCGGCCAGCTTCTTGGCGATGGCGCTTTCCGGATCATTGAGGTCGCCGAAGGTCATGGCGCCCTCGGGGCAGGCCTCGGTACAGGCCGGCTTGAGGCCCTTGTCTACGCGCTGGACGCAGAAGGTGCAGCCTTCGACGCAGCCAAGGCCGCGCGGCACTTCCGGGTTCTGCTCGGTGAGAGGCTGATGCACGAAGGAACGGGCCTTGTAGGGGCAGGCCATCATGCAGTAGCGGCAGCCGATGCAGATGTGACGATCGACGAGGACGATGCCGTCGGCGCGCTTCATGGAGGCGCCGGTGGGGCAGACATCGACGCAGGGCGGATGTTCGCAGTGCTGGCACATCATCGGCAGGGAAACCGCATGCCCGGTCTTCAGGTTCTTGAGGTCGATCTTGCGGATCCACTGGGAAGCCTGGCGCGGATCGGCCACCTTCTCGTTGATGCCGTTCTCGGTGGCGCAGGCCTTGACGCAGGCGTCGCAGCCGGGAGCGCACTTGGTGGTATCCACCAGCATGCCCCAGCGTACTTTGCTGGAGGCGGGTTCGCCGGCGGCGCGGGGCGGCGTGGCGGCTTCGGCGACGGCAATCAGGTGGATGCCGGGGGCGACGGCGACCCCGGCGGCGGCGACAACACCGGCGCCGACGAGGGCGCGGCGCGACAGATCAGGCTTGTTGCGTTCAGTCATGGGGTTTGGCTCCCGTTGCCTTGTATCCGGCCTTGGCCTGGTGGCAGTCCCAGCAGTCCAGCTTTACGGCGGCGTAGGTATGGCAGCTCTGGCAGAAATTATCACCACCGGTGACGCTGCCCGAGGATTTGCTGGCGTGGCACTCGATGCAGCCGTTGAGGCTGACCTTGGCGCCACGCACCCCCTCGCGCAGGGTCTGGTTGCGCTGGTGCTTGAGCATCTCCATGTGGTTGCGGCGCATTTCCTCGGCAGGGGCGACGCACTTGCCCGGATTCTCAATCGTCACCGAAGGCTTCGGCACCTTGCTCTCGGCGGCGAACGCGAGGTTCGCCACGAGGGCAAGGGCGCCGAGGAGCAGACTCCAGCGGAAGCGGGCGGGGGATGCCATGGCAGCCATGCAAAACTCTCCTTATTCGCCCAGACCCATCTGGATGTAGCCGGTGGGGCAGACATCGTGGCAGATGTGGCAGCCGATGCACTTGTCGTAGTCGGTGGCGACGTAGCGGCCGGTCATGGTGTCGGTCTTCTTCACCTTATAGACGGCGGTCTGCGGGCAATAGACGACGCAGTTGTCGCACTCGAAGCACATGCCGCAGCTCATGCAGCGCTTGGCTTCGTCGATGGCTTCCTTCTCGGACAGGGCTTCCAGACGCTCCTCGAAGTTGCCCAGGGCGGTCTTGGAGTCGAGGGTGATGATCCTGCGTTTGTTGCGATCGACAGCCTGGAAGTGGCCGAGGAACAACTCGTCGTGGGCAATCACATAACGTTCGGAGCGGTTGTCGAAGTTATGAACGGCGTTCTTTTCCTTGTCGGTGCCGTTCACGGAACCCTTGATCTCGCCAACCTGGATGCCCTTTTCTTCGTACTTGCGCATCAGGTCGAAGGTATGGACATCGATCTTCGGACGGCGCTCAAGTTCGATGCCGTTGAGGAAGGCGTCGATGCCGTCGGCGGCAATGGAGCCGTGGCCGATGGCGGTGGTCAGCAGGTGGGGACGGATCACGTCGCCACCGGCGAAGACGCCGGGCTTGCCCTGGAGCTGATAGTTCTTGTCGGCAGTGATGCCGCCCTTGCCGTTGTTGAATTCGTCGAGGCCGGTCAGATCGACGGCCTGGCCGATGGCGGAAACGATCAGGTCGGCTTCGATGTCCTTCTCGCTGCCTTCAACCTTCTTGATGTCGAGCTTGCCGCCGGCCATCTTGGCTTCGCACTGGCAGACGCGCAGGGCGGTGGCGCGGCCTTCGGCGTTCTTCACCAGACCCACGGGCATCCAGCCGCCCATGATGTGGATGCCTTCGGCCTGAGCCTGTTCGATTTCGTGCTTGTTGGCCATCATCTTGTCGATCGGGAAGACGGAGGTCAGGGTCACATCGACACCCATGCGCACGGAGATGTCCACCACGTCCTGCGCCATCTGGCCGGCAATGGCCTGCTCGAAGTCGGTGGGCTTGGCATGTTCGATATGGCCGAGACGACGCGCAACGGTGGCGACGTCGATGGAGGTGTCACCACCGCCGACCACGACCACGCGCTTGCCGACGTGTTGCAGACGACCGTCGTTGAAGGCCTTGAGGAAGGCGGTGGCGGTGACGACGTTGGAGGCTTGCGAATCTTCGATCGGCAGGGCACGACCGCCCTGGGCGCCGAGGCCGAGGAAGACGGCGTCGAAGTCCTTCTTCATCTGTTCGACAGTGATGTCCTTGCCGACCTGGCACTTCATGCGGGTTTCGACGCCAAGGTCGAGAATGCGCTGGATTTCAGCGTCGAGCACGTCACGCGGGGTACGGAAGCCGGGAATGCCGTAGCGCATCATGCCGCCGAGGAATTCGTGGTCGTCAAAGATGGTAACGGCGTGGCCCTTCTTGGCCAGTTGGTAGGCGACGGAGAGGCCGGCGGGGCCGCCGCCGATGACGGCGACCTTCTTGCCGCTCTTCTTCTCGACCGGCTTGAACTTGAGGTTGTTCTTGATCGCGTACTCGCCGAGGTAGTGCTCGACGGAGTTGATGCCGACGTGGTCTTCGACTTCGTTGCGGTTGCAACCGGTTTCGCAGGGAGCCGGGCAGACACGGCCCATGACGGCGGGGAAGGGGTTGGCTTCCGTCAGACGACGCCAGGCATATTCCTGCCAGGGCATGGAGGGCTTGCCGTCAGCGCCGACCGGGGGCTTCTCGGTGCCACGTACGATGGCCAGGTAACCGCGGATGTCTTCACCGGCCGGGCAGGAGCCCTGGCAGGGGGGGGTGGACTGGATGTAGGTCGGGCACTTGTGGGACCAGCCGGCCTGGAAGATCTTGTCTTGCCAGCGAGAGTAGTCGAACTTGTCGCCATCCTTGTAACGGCGGAAGTTGAGCTTCTGGGTATCGGCTGTGGTGTTGGTGGCTGACATGAGGGGGTCTCCTAGATATCGTTATTTACTGTTCGTTGCCAAGCTGGATGGCGGTACTAACAAGTTGGTGCACACCACCGACCATGCCCATCTTGAAGCCGTAGTAGGGCAGAACCTTGGTGAATTGGGCTTTGCAGATGGCGCAGATGGTGGCCATGAAATTGACGCCGTGCTGATCGACTACCTGTTGCAGCGCTTCCATGCGCGGTAGGGCGCCCTTGACGCGCAGGTCGAGGAGTTCGTCGGTCAGCACACCACCCCCGCCGCCGCAGCAGAAGGTGCGCTCGCGGGTGGTTTCGAGGGACATCTCGTGGTAGTTGTTGGCCACCGCCTTGACGATGTTGCGCGGAATGTCGAACTGGCCGCCGGGGTAGTCACCCATGCGCGAGGCGCGGGCGACGTTGCAGGAATCGTGGAAGGTGATGATGCGGTGATCGTTGGCCGACTTGTCGAACTTGAGGCGACCCTGCTGGATCAGGTCCCAGGTCACTTCACAGATGTGGGAGGGCTGCTTGTAGTTGGGGTCGAGCTGCTTCTGCAATTCGATGGCGAACGGGTCGTTGGCGCCGGCGCCAATGCCCGTCAGGGTGTTCCAGAAGGCATAGGCGACGCGCCAGGCGTGGCCGCATTCGCCAACCACGATGCGCTTGACGCCGAGTTCGAGGGCGGCTTCGCGCACCCGCAGGGCGATCTTGCGCAACTGGTCGTAGTTGCCAATGAACATGCCGAAGTTGCCGGCCTCGGAAGCCTTAGTAGAAAGCGTCCAGGAGATACCGGCGGCGTGGAACACCTTGCCGTAGCCGATCAGGCTGTCGATGTGGGGCTCGGCGAAGAAGTCGGCGGAGGGCGTCACCAGCAGCACTTCAGCACCCTGGACATCAAGCGGGTAGCGCACGGCGACGCCGGTGTCTTCCAGTACGTCTTCCTCAAGGCCGCTCAGGGTGTCTTCGAGGGCCGGGCCGGGCAGGCCGAGGTTGTTGCCGATGCGATGGACCTTGCCGATGATCTCGTTGGAGTACTTCTGGCCGTAGCCGACATGGTCGAGAATCTCGCGTCCGGCCATGGTGATTTCGGCGGTGTCGATGCCGTAGGGGCAGAACACCGAGCAACGGCGGCACTCACTGCATTGCCAGTAGTAGGTGAACCACTCGTCGAGCACTTCCTTGGTCAGGTCGCGGGCGCCGACCAGCTTGGGGAACAGCTTGCCGGGCAGGGTGAAGTAGCGGCGGTAAACACTGCGCATCAGTTCCTGGCGCGCTACCGGCATGTTCTTCGGGTCGTTGCTGCCGATGAAGTAGTGGCACTTGTCGGTACAGGCGCCGCAATGGACGCAGGCGTCCATGTAGACCTTGAGAGAACGGTACTTGCCGAGCAGATCACCCATCTTGGCGATGACCTGGTCGTGGACCACGTTCCAGTCATCGTCCATCTTGCCCGGGAAGCCGATCGCCTCGTTGATCTTGTCATTGGCGACATAGGAGCGAATGCTGTCCATGGAGCCGGCCTGAAGAGCGGGCACCGTGGGGAATTCGCGTAGAGCCGGCGCGACGATGGCGGGCTTTTTTGCGGCGTCGGGAGCTGCCATTTACTTGCCCTCCATCTTGGCGGCCCAGGGGGCGATGTGGCGCGTTTCACGCGGGTTGTCGACCTGGTTGCGGCTGGGGCTGAAGAAGACGCCTGGGGCGTGGAGCAGCTTGCTGATCGGGAACACGATCATCAGTAGCGCGACCAGGAGCAGGTGGATGTAAAGACCGGGATGCGCGGGCAGGGGCTGAATGTCGAACATCATCAGGCCGAGGAAGAAAGTCTTCACGGCGACGATGTCGGTGTGCATGACGAACTTCATGCCGAGGCCGGTAACGGCGATGCCGAGCAGCAGGGCCAGCATCAGGTGATCGGAGGGGGTGGAAATGTAGCGAATGCGCTCCACCAGGAAACGCCGCGCCCAGAGGCCGGCGAGGCCGGCAGCCATGGCAAAGCCGGCGTACATGCCGAAGGGCTGCGCGATGGCGACCCAGAACCAGACCGGCTCGGTGAAATAGCGCAGATGGCGCACCAGCACCAGGGCGAGGCTCACGTGGAATAGCCAGCCGAAGGCCCAGATCCACAGATTGCTCTTGAACAGGCTCTCGAAGAACACCACTTCCCGGGCCATGCGGGCATAGACGCCGAGCTGGGTGGTCGGGGCAGGAGTGGTGGGAATCAGCAGCGGCGCCGGCGTCTGGGCAAACACCCGGATCCGGTAGGCCAGGCCAACCACCAGAACCAAGGTGGCGACGTAGAAAAGGATGGCGAAGAAGTAGGTCACGGCGTTGGTTGTATCCGACAAAAAAACGATCGTTGGACGGCAATCACCCCTGCGACCCTGATTCCAGGGACCGCATGCGCTTCAATACAGGGCCAATCGATGATGGGCGCGACCAAGGCCGCGCCCATCAGGCTTGCTTTAGACGCAGCCGGTGGGCTTGGGCAGGCCGGCAATCTTACAGGCCTGCTTGGCGGGTCCATAGGGGAACAGTTCGTACAGGTACTGGCTGTTGCCCTTTTCAGCGCCCAGCTTCTTGCCGATGGCCTTGGTCAGCACACGGACGGCGGGAGCGATCTGGAACTCGTTGTAGTAGTCACGCAGGAAATTCACGACTTCCCAGTGCTGCTCGGTGAGTTGGACGTTCTCTTGTTCGGCCAGAACCTTGGCCACATCCTCGTCCCACTGGCTCAGGTCAACCAGATAGCCTTCTTCGTCGGTGTCGTAGGTCTTGCCGTTGATTTCGATTGCCATGTGTGTTTCTCCTAGTGAATTTCAGTTTGGCTTAGAGCCAGGATTGATTGGTCTTGTATTCGGCCACCAGATCGACGAAGCCGGCGTAATCAACGGCGGTAACGCCATCGACAACGCGGTCGGCAACGCCGCGGGCTTCCAGGTCGGGCGCCAGGGCGTAGATCTTGTAGCTGCCCATGGCCGCCTTGAGCTTGGCCTCGAAGGCGTTGCCCTTGGTGGCGGCATAGACGCCATCTTCAATCAGCAGAATGGCGCCGCCAGTGGCGGCATCAAGACAGGATTGCAGGGTGTTGCGATCCAGGGGGGACTTGTTGACGATATTGAGCATTGTTGGTCTCCCTTAGAACGACAGCAGAACGTCTTGTTCTTCCATAAGCTTGCCGAGGGCGGCGCGGCTCATGATTTCAACGGGTACGCAGAGGTCGTCGGCAGTCAGGCCCCGGGCGGCGAGAGATTCCTCATCCACATAGAGCTTGTTGACGTCGTAGTCATCGAGGGCGCCGTAGGTCTTTTCGAAGCCCTTCATGCCGATGCCCTTGGTCTGGTGGCCCTTTTTGAGTTCGTAGACGCCGTCATCCATGAAGGCCAGCGACACGTCCTGCTCGAAGGCGGCGGCGATCAGCACCACTTCCAGGGACTCCAGGGCGTAGATCGTGCCGTAGGGGGCCTTGCGGTTCACGAACATGAATTTCTTGATTGTGCTCATGTCGTTCCCCTTAGTCGCCGAAGACGACCGTGCGGTCGGCCTGAATACCGGCTTCGATCAGCTGACCGAGGCCGGAGATACGGAAACCGGGAGCCAGGTTGGTGGCGTCCTTGCCATTGCGCTTGGCTTCGCCATCATCGACGATACCGCGACGCTGGGCGGCGGCAACACACACCACCATGTCCAGCTTGTGCTCCTCGGCCAGCTTGCTCCAGCGGCTGATGACGTTGCGGTCATCCTGGGGCGGCGTGGTGAGGCGCGTCGCGTTGTTAACGCCGTCGTGATAGAAGAACACGCGGAAAATTTCGTGGCCCTTGGCCAGGACCGACGCGGCAAAGTTGTATGCCGAGTCGGAGGCCTGGTGGGTGTAAGGGCCTTCGTTGACCATAATCGCAAACTTCATGAAGCGTCCTTAGAAGCGGATGTGGTTGGAGGCGTTGAGGTTGTAGCGGGAACCACGCCAGTCGTCGATCAGATACTTGGTGAAGGGCAGGTCGCACTTCTCGAAGAAGCGGGGCCAGCCGATACGGTCGATCCAGTCAGCCAGACGCTCCCAAGGACGGGCATCGGCCTTGTAGGTCATGAGGATCTTCTTCACCACGGCGTTGACTTCGGGCCAGCGCGGGGCGTTGTTGGGCAGGCCGGAAGCAACCATCTTCATGAAGGTGGGCTTGCCGCGGGCGTTGGAGTTCTTGCCGCCCACCCAGATCGCGAGCTTGGAGTGCTCGGGATCGTTGATCTGCATCGGGGGGCAGGGGGGGTAGCAGGCGCCGCAGCAGATGCACTTCTTTTCATCCACTTCGAGGGAGGGCTTGCCATTCACCAGCGCCGGACGGATCGCGGCGACGGGGCAGCGGGCCACCACGGCGGGGCGTTCGCAGACGTTGGCGACCAGATCATGGTTGATCTTCGGCGGCTTGGTGTGCTGGATGATGACAGCGAGGTCGGCCTGGCCGCCGCAGTTGATTTCGCAGCAGGAGGTGGACAGGTGCACCCGGTTCGGCATCTGCTCGTTCTTGAACTCCTCGTAGAGGTTGTCCATCATCGACTTCACCACGCCGGAGGCGTCGGTGCCGGGGATGTCGCAGTGCAGCCAGCCCTGGGTGTGGGCGACCATGGAAACGGAGTTGCCGGTGCCGCCGACGGGGAAGCCTTCGGCTTCCAGCTTGGCGATCAGGGGAGCAACCTTCTTCTCGTCGGTAACGATGTACTCGATGTTGGAACGGATGGTGAAGCGGACGCGGCCTTCAGCGAACTGGTCGGCGATGTCGCACAGCTTGCGGATGGTGTAGATGTCCATCTGGCGCTGGGTGCCGGCGCGCACGGACCACACTTCGTCGCCGCTGTGGGCGACGTGGTGCAGAACGCCGGGACGGGGACGATCATGGTATTTCCACTCGCCGTAGTTCTTGGCCAGGGTGGGATGCAGGAAGGGCTTGTTGTCGGGTACGCCACATTCGACGGCACGACGTTGAGCTTGAGCCATTATTTTGTCTCCGAAAATGTCGGTATTGGTAGCAGGGGAATTGCTGCGTCGCACAACACGACACCCTCGCGGGCGCCGTGTCGGGAGACTCCAATCAGGCCGCGGCCTTCTTGGCGTTGATCTTCTCTACTTCCTCGTCCCAGCCATCGGTACGAACGTAGGGGTTCATACGGGGGCTGGAAACCATGTTGGCGTCGATATCAAGCTCGATGCCTTCGAGGAAGTTAGCCAGACCGATACGCTCGATCATTTCGCCGGTGCGCTCGTGTTCGAGAGCGTTTTCAGCGAAGAAATCAATGATCTTCTGGGCCAGTTCGACCAGACCTTCGTAGTCTTCGTCGTTCTTCAGGGACATGAAGGGGACCACCACGGTACCCATCAGGCCGCCAATCTTCAGGTGGCTCTTGCCGCCGACGAGGATGGTGGCGCCCTTGTCCTTGCCGACGCCAAGGGCGCCGGTCATGACGTTGATGCAGTGCATGCAGCGCACGCAATCCTTGTTATCCACTTCCAGGGACTGGCTGTCGTTCAGGGCCACGGCGGAGATGTGGGCGTCCTTGCGCACATCCTTGCTGTCCTTGATCTGTAGCGCCTTGGTCGGGCAACGGGCAACGACGTCGTTCACCAGCTCGTTCATGCCGTGCTTGGCGAACCACTTCTTGCCGAGGGCGTCATCGGTGCGGATGTTGTCGCGCCAGGTGCCGATCACGGCCATGTCGGCGCGCTGGATGGAGTTCATGCAGTCATTGCCGCAACCGGAGAACTTGAACTTGAACTTGTAGGGCAGGGCCGGACGATGGATGTCGTCGAGGAAGGTGTTAATCACCATCTTGTGGGCCTTGGCTTCGTCGTAGCAGGACTGCTCGCAACGAGCGGCGCCGACGCAGGACATGGAGGTACGCACGGCGGGACCGGCGCCACCCATGTCGAAGCCCATTTCATTGATCTCGTCCCAGGCCTTTTGCACGTTTTCAGTGGTGCAGCCCTGGAGCATGATGTCGCCGGACTGGCCGTGCAGAGCGATCAGGCCGGAACCGTACTTTTCCCACACGTCGCAGAATTTGCGCAGGGTGGCGGTGTCGTAGTGCATGCCGGGGGGCGGCATGATGCGGATGGTGTGGAACTCGGCGGCGTCCTTGAAACGGGGCTGGCCGTTCTCGTCCTTGATTTCGGTGAAGCGGGGGATCACGCCGCCGCCGTAGCCGATAACGCCGACGGTGCCGCCCTTCCAGTAGCCCTTGCGGGTCTCGTAGGAATGCTCCAGGTGGCCGAGCAGGTCGACCACGTAGTCCTTGTCCTTGGCCAGGTGCTTCAAACCGGTGATGAAGCTGGGCCACGGGCCTTTTTCAAGCTCGTCCAGCAGGGGGGTGGGGTGCAATGGTTTGGCCATTTATGAGGTCTCCTCTTGTTGGATTTCCGCGACGAGCTCGGCCATGGCGGGCCGGACTCTTGAATGTTGGGGCGATGTTACGGAGGGAGGTCGGGCGACACCATACCTCCGGCAGGTAGACTAGGCCTCCTGTTGGGGGTAGGGCAACCTACCCTTAAGGGGTATATTGGTCCCCCTCCCATGCGGGAATGGTGGCGGCCTTACTATTGATGCGATAGTGCGCCGCCTCCCCTCGCGGCATAGAAAGCCCTTCTTGGACAAAATAACCAGCCTCGACAAGTTCCGTGTGCCCATCGGCAACCAGGAAATCGAACTCCAGCAGATTGAATATGAGGCTGGCGGTACGCCCATGCTGCGCCTGCGCATCCGCGAGCATAGCCGCTTCACCATTTTCGACATTGACCCGGTTACCGCTGAGCGCTGGGGGCGTCTGATGCAAAGCTGGGGCGCCGAGGGCACTAAAACTGCCGGGGATGCCGCGTCGTGAGCATCATCGATCACGAAATCGACCCGGATTTCGTCGATCTGGCCTTCGCCCTGAAGGGCCAGGCCGTGGCGGTGGCTTACCTGGATCGCCTGTGGGGCGAGTTGGTGGCTCGCCTGCCCTGGTTCGAAAACGAGCCCCACGCTGCCCTCTTGCCCCTGGCGGGGGTGACGGTTACCGATGCGGCGGTCTATCTCTCCAGCCGGGCGCGGCTGATCCTGCGTCTGCCCCGTGAGCGGGTGGACGAGGCCCGTGCCCTGCGTGGCGCAAGCTTCGATCTCGGCGGGCCGGTGGCGGTTGAGGTTGGCGAGGCCCTTGCGCGCCCTCTGGTGGCGGCCACGGTGATTCATTCTGCCTTTGTTACCTACGCCCCCCCCGAGTCGCCCGACGAGGCGGCGTTTGTCGCTGCCTGCCGCGCCGAACTTGAAACGCTTGCCCTGGCGCCCCAGATGGTGTGTGGCAAGGCCCGCAGTGCCCAGGTCGGCGGCTGCGAACGGGCCGGATTCAGCCTTATGCTGCACGGCCTGGGCAGCAAGGATTCCCTGCGTCTGCAACGGCTCGGCCTCGGCGCCGCGCGCCAGCGCGGATGCGGTGTTTTCGTGCCGCACAAGGCGGTTGCCGCCGTCAGCGGTTGAGCCGATTGAAAACTTAGAACCTGAACCAGGAGATTCCCATGTCCGACAAGCCTACCGTAACCATCGACCTCGCCGGTCTGCCGTGCCCCGCGCCGCTGCTGGGCGCCAAGAAAATCATCGACGACCTGCAACCGGGCCAGACCATGCTGATGCTCTCGGATTGCCCCGGCACCTCCGACGATCTCCATGCCTGGTGCAGCTTCACCGGCAACCAGATCCTGAGTTCAACCAAGCAGGCCGATGGCAAGACGGCGTATCTGCTGCAAAAGGCCGGCGGCGCCGACACCACCCCGATCGCCCATGTGACTCTCGACATGCGTGGCGTTTCCTGCCCCGGCCCGATCCTGGAAGCCAAGAAGCTGCTCGACGGCATGAAGTCCGGCGAGACCCTGCAACTGGTGAGCGACTGCTCTACTGCCGTCAACGAGATCAAGACCTGGAGCCAGGTTGCCGGCATCGAACTGCTGGCCTCCTTCGAGCGGCCGCGCAATGCCCATGAGTTTTATCTGAAGAAGAAGTAATTTCCCCACATCCAACGACAAGGAGGCGGTCCCATGAGTTATGTCATCAATGGCGAAGAAAAAGAAGTCGACGATTACGGCTATCTGCTGGAAGCCGATTTCAGCGACGAGGCGGTGCAGGTGATCGCCGAGGCCTGTGGTCTGGCCCTGACCGAGCAGCATCTGAAGGTCATCAACTACCTGCGCGAGCAATACAAAGAAGACGGCAGCACCCCCAACCTGCGCAATCTCATCAAGGGCTTGCAGGACGATGGCGACATGCCGGAAGCTGACAGCGCCCTGCTGTTCGACCTGTTCCCCGATGGCGGTGCCGCCAAGCAGGGTTGCAAGGTTGCAGGCTTGCCGCAACCGAAGGGTAAAGGCGGGTACTAGCGTACCCGCCGGGCGGCATAAAGGCCCGCCCCCTCCCGGCCTCCCCCTCGCGGGGGAGGTGACTATTTAGCTCGCTGCGCTCGATAAGTTCACACCATGGCCATTCGCGTCCGCAATCGCTTTCACACCGCAGGTCAGCGCTCCATGGCGACGCTGGCTTCGGTGGTGGCGTTGACGGCCTGGAAGCTGGCGCTGGAATCGATCAAGCGCATGCGGCGGGCGGATTTCGACATCGACATCGGTCAGGCCTATTTCGATTTCGTCTGCGAGTTTCTAGCTTTTCTCACCCATGCCGCCGACCGGGTCGCCTATGCGCGTCTGAGTCCGGAGCAGCGGGTCGAATTCACCACCGCCCTGGTCAAGCGCCTTGCCGAGCATGTGGAAGAAAGCAGCGATGCCTTGCTCGGGCCGGGAGAGGCAGAGCGCTGCCGGCGGCAGTTTCTCGATGTCTTCAACCGCTCCGGCGAGGGCTACAGCGAGTTTGGTTACGACGCCGACGGCGAGGGGCCGGACTTCGGTTTCCGCCGTTATTTCGGCGCCTGCCTGCGGGAAATCCTGCCGCAGAAAGATCAACTCTGGGTTATCGACCAGGCCATGGATATCGAGGCGCCGGATGCCATCGAAGCCCTGCACAAGACCATGAAAGGACTGTTCGCGCCGCCGGGCGAGGACAAGCCGCGCCGTAGCCGCGAAGGGGTCAGCGGTGACTGATTCTCCCTTTGACCTAGCCAACGCCGCCGCCTACGCTGCCTGGCGCGATCGCAAGCTCGATAGCGCTCCCCGGCGTCTGGAAGACATTCTGGTCACGGTACGCGATCCGCGTCGCCTGACGGCCGACGAGCGTGGCAAGTTGCTCGACTGCTGTGCCAAGGCCAACATGGTGGTCTATGCCGGCGCCACCGGCGGCGACCCGGACAAGGACATCCCGCGTCTGCTCGGTCTGCAACTCGGCCTCAGGACTCTCGATGGCCACTGGCTGACCGACAACGATGGCATTTCGCCGCTCTCGGTCACCGGCGCCGAGGAGCGCGGCGAGCGGCGCGAATTCATCCCCTATACCGACAAGCCGATCCGCTGGCACACGGACGGTTACTACAACACCCCGGACCATACGGTGCGCGGCCTGATCCTGCACTGTGTGCAAAGCGCCGCCAGCGGCGGCGACAACCAGTTGCTCGACCATGACATCGCTTACATCCTGTTGCGGGATGAGAATCCGGATTTCATTCGTGCCCTCTCCGCCCCCGATGTCATGACCATACCGGCGCGTACCGATGACTCCGGCGTGGTGCGGGCCGAGCAGCCCGGACCGGTGTTTTCCGTCGATGGCGAGGGTTTCCTGCACATGCGCTACACGGCGCGCAAGGTCAGCATCGCCTGGAAGCACGATGCCGCCACCGAGGCCGCCGTGGCGGCCCTGGAGCGCATTCTCGCCGCCCGGACGCCCTGGACTCTGCATGGTCGTTTGGAGCCCGGCATGGGCCTGGTGTGCAACAACGTGCTCCACGACCGCAGCGGCTTTACCGAGACGGCGGAAAAGCGTCGCCTGCTCTATCGCGCTCGTTACTACGAACGGGTTAGTGACAGGGATTTCGTCACGGTCTGAGCCGGTTGCCTGCCCCTATAATGGCGACTTGACTAAACGCCGGGGCACCCGTGGGCAATCTGACTCCCGAACTCGAACGCAAGCTGGGCATGGCGGTGGAACGCATGCCCGCTTTTCCCAAGAGCGTTCAGAAGATTCTCGAACTGACCCGCAACATCAACTGCCTGCCCAAGGAGTTGGTGGCGGTGATCGAGAAAGATCCAGTGATGACGCTGAAAATTCTGCGCGTCGTCAATTCGGCGTTTTATGGTCTGCCCAACAAGGTGACGTCGGTGAATCAGGCCGTGGTGTACCTGGGCATCAATACCCTCAAGAATCTCGCCCTTTCCTTTGCCGCCGTCGGCATCCTGCCCGGCTTCAATGCGGCCGGTTTCGACACCCAGCGTTATCTGGTGCATTCTCTGACGACGGGTGTGCTGGCACGGCAGTTGTGCCAGAAGTACAGCCAGGGCCAGGCCGATCCCGGTGACTGCTATATCGCCGGCCTGCTGCATGATTTTGGCAAGGTGGTGTTCGCCCTCTTTCTTGCTCCCGAATTCAGCCATGCCATGGCCCTCACCGAAGAAAAGGGCATACCCCTGCACGAAGCGGAGCTGGAGGTGATCGGCGTCGAACATGGCTACGTCGGCGCCATGCTGGCCGCAAAATGGCAGTTTGCCGAACCGCTGGTGGAGTGCATCCGCCTGCATCATATGAAAGATGCCGAGCCGACCGCCATGCTCGATTGCCTGCGCATGGCCGATCAGATTGCCCGTCAGCGCGGCCAGTTCATTTCTGGTACGCCCTACCGGGACGATGAGGCGCCGATAGCGCCGGAGCGTTTTGGCGCCGATCTCGCCACCGTAGTGGCATCCCTCGGTGATCTCGACAAGATCGTCGCCGAGGCCATGGCCTTCGTGGAGGTGCAATGAAAATACGTTTCTGGGGTGTGCGCGGCTCCATCGCGTCGCCGGGGCCGGCGACGGCGCGCTATGGCGGCAATACCACCTGCATCGAGGTGCGTGGCGACGACGGCGAACTCATCATTCTCGATGCCGGCACCGGTATCTTTCCCCTCGCCCAGGCCCTGCTGCGGGAGTTGCCGGTCAAGGCCAATGTCTTCATCACCCATACCCACTGGGACCATATTCAGGGCTTGCCCTTCTTTACCCCGCTCTACATTCCCGGCAACACGGTACGCATCCACGGCGCCTACGACGTGGTGACTGGCGCCGGCATCGAGCAGGTGATGAACGTCCAGCTTCAGTACAGCTATTTCCCGGTGCGTGAGGCGGAAATGCGCGCCGGCATCGAGTACGAGACCCTGAATCTCGGTGAACCGCTCACGATCGGTGGCGTTACCGTCACGGCCACCCTGCTCAATCATCCGGTGGTGAATCTCGGCTACCGCGTCGAGTGCAACGGCAAGTCCATGTTCTTCACCGGCGACCACGAGGTCTGGTACAACATCTACGAGCCGGAAGACGAAGGCTACGAGGAGTACGCCCGCCTCATCGCCGAGAAGCAGGAGGCAGTGGCCGAGGCCATGCGCGGCGTGGATGTGCTGGTGGCCGATAGCGCCTACACCATCGAGGAATACCCAACCAAGCGCGGCTGGGGTCACGGCACCTTCGACAGCAGTCTGGCAATGGCGCGCCGGGCCGGCGTCAAGCGCCTGATCTGCACCCACCACGAGCCGACGCGCAGCGACGACGATCTGGAAAAGGTGTTCGCCGCCGCCCTGGCGCGCAACCCGCTCGGTGCGGGTGACCCGGAAGTGATGCTGGCCCGGGAGGGGCTGGAAATCACGCTCTAACGGGGTTGTTCAGCCGGAACTGACGATGCGGTCGCGGCCGCTTTGCTTGGCGGTGTACATGCGCTGATCGGCCAATTCCACCAAGCCCTTCCAACTGTCGATATTGTTCTCGACCCGCTCGGCGATGCCGATGCTGGCGGTGATCGGGGTGCCGTCCGGGCGCTTGCCGAGGCCGTTGGCGCGTACGCGGTCAAGAGCGGCGCGAGCCTGTTCCAGAGTGGTGTTGGGCATGATGAGGACAAACTCTTCGCCGCCCCAGCGCACCAGCATGTCGCCCATGCGTAAATCCTTTTGCAGGCACAGTACGGCGGTTTTCAACACATTGTCGCCGGCGTCGTGACCGAAACGGTCGTTGACCTGCTTGAAGTGGTCAAGATCGACAAACGCCACTGCCACCGAGGTGCCGCCACGGGTGGCGAGTATGAATTGCAGTTCCAGCAGTTCCTCGCCGCTGTTGCGCGAGAAGCAGCCGGTGAGTCCGTCGCGTATCGCCTCGCGCACCAGCACGATCATGAAGGCCAGTTGCGACAGGCCGGCGAGGGTGGAAACGCCGGAGATCAGCAGCAGCAGCCAGAACGAGGCCGCCGAGGTGGGCCATTCCATGATCTGCAACTGCATCAGGGAAGCGCCGACCTGGATCAGCAGCATCGGTGTGGCGAAGATCACGCTTTCCAGCAGGGTCAGGGGGAACACCGACAGGCCCGCCAGCATGACGAAGGGCAGGAAGGCATAACCAGTGGCGAAGGCCTGCTGGAATCCGACCAGTTGGAACTGCGCCATGTGCTGGTAGGAGAAGAGGAAGAACGAGGTCGGCACCGCCAGCAGCATCGCCAGGGCGCGATAGGCATCGGCCAGGTTGTGCATCTTGCGCAGCGAAACCAGAATGGCGACAAAGGCCAGGGTTGCCGCCAGTCGCGCCGACGCCAGGCCGAGCCAGATTTCCTGCGGGAAGGCGACGATGTCGACGATGATCCAGAGCGGTGTCAGTACCGCAAACAAACCCGCCACCAGCCGCACCCGCGACACGATCATGGTGACGCGGCGTGACGACAGCAGGGAGATGTGGTCCCGGGAGCGGATCAGCCAGCTCAACTCCTGCGGCGACATTTCCACCAGCACCAGAGACCAAGCCTGCAACCAGAGATTGCGTATGGATTGTTTCATGTATTTCTTATGATATAGGTTGGCCAGTGGCGAAAGTAAGGCTTCAAGTCACGGCAACTGTAAATTAGATTACAGATAAAAGTCTGTAAACATGAATTTTCAATATGTTAGCACGATGTTATGAGGTTCGTTCGTAACATCGGTGGGGCTTCCGTGACCACCGGGATGTCAATTTCAATCGCCGGCGCCAGCCGGGAAAGCTGTTCCAGCACCCAGGGGTTTGCGCCGTTGGCGCCCGCGCGATTTTGCAGCGGGGCGCCCGAATAGGCGGCGGCGAACAGGGCCACGGCAGCAGAGCGGCTGATGCCCTGTTCGCAATGGACGACGAGTTTCAGGGCTGTGGGTGTGCCATGGAGTTCGCCGATGAAGTCGAGTATCTGTCGCGCCATCCGGTGGTCGAAGCAGCCGGGTACGGGGATGGGAATGAAGTCGTCGCCGGGCACGGCGTCATAGAACGACAGTCGCAACACCTTGCGGAACCAGGCCGCCAGCGCTGCCGCGCGTTTGCCCGGATCGGTGATGGAGATCACCGCCGTGTCGGCATGAAACAGCAGGTTCTCCGCGGCCTCACGGGAGACGAAATAGACCTCCGATATCGTCATCGCCGATCCCGGCTAACCCATGAACACCGGGTCGGAAAACACCAGGGTGCCGTCCTTGCGCATCATCAGGTTGTCGGCTTTGATGATGTCCGGTAGGGCATCGTATTCCTCGGTGAAGGCCTCCAGGGCCTTGAGGGACTGCTGCATGGCGTCGGTCCAGCCCAGGGGCGTTACGGTCAGGTGATGCAGGGCGATACGGCCCATGCCCTCCGCCAGTTCGCGCCACAGACGGCAGGCATCGAAATAGGACGACGTGATGCGGGTCGCCACCTCCACCGCCTCGCCGCTGGCCGGCAGCGGGTAGAGGCGTTCCACTTCGATGATGTGGAAGGGAAAGCCGCGACTCGATTTCCCCGCCGTGCCGTGATCCGCATACACCACGGGAAAGTGCAGCCCGGTGGGGCGATCATCCGCCGTGTAATAGGCGTAGTCGGTGGGGTCGGAAACCAGCTTGAACACCCGTTCCTGACCGTCCACCGAGTCGCCTTCGAGAACGATGGTGTTTTCGCCCCGACCGAGTTCCCGGCGCCCGTCCAGCAGCGGATGGGGCGGCACCGGGTCGGCAATGAGTTGTCCGTTGGGTTCGGTCACGGCGAAGGCGTGGGCGTGGGGTCAGGCTGACTTGCGCTTCTCGGTCGGCACCATCAGGGTCGCCTCGCCGTCGATCACCTGGGTGTCGCCCACATAGCAGGCGGTCTGGCAGATCACGCGGCGCTTCTCGGCGATGATTTCCTTCACCGTCACCACCGTGCGCACCGTGTCGCCGGGGCGCACCGGGGCGAGAAACTTCAGGTTCTGGCCCATGTAGATGGTGCCTTCGCCGGGCAGGGTGGTGCCGAGAATGGCGGAAATGAAGGAGGCGGACAGCATGCCGTGGGCGATCACCCCTTTGAAGGGTGTGGTGGCGGCGAATTCCGCATCCAGATGTACCGGATTGTGGTCGCCGGAAACATTGGCAAAGGCTTCGATATCGAGAATGGAAATGGTCTTCGAGCTTTCCGCCGACTGGCCGACGCTGAGTTGTTCAATGAACATGGTGCGATCCTCTTTGGGTTTGGGGGGGGGAATCAGGCAACGATATGGGCGCCGGCATCCACATAGATGGTCTGCCCGGTCATGCCGGAGGCGCCGTTGGAACACAGGAAAGCGGTGAGGGCGCCGACCTCATCGATGGTGACGGTGCGACCCAGGGGCGCCTTGACCGCATCGGCTTCCAGCAGGGCGTTGAAGTTGTGGATGCCGGAGGCGGCGCGGGTCATGATCGGGCCGGGCGACACGGCGAAGACGCGGATGCCCTTGGGACCGAGGTCGTAGGCCATGTAGCGCACGGCGGATTCCAGCGCGCCCTTGATGATTCCCATCAGGCCGTAGTTGCGCACCACCCGCTCGGCGCCCAGATAGCTCATGGTGATGATGGCGCCGCCTTCGGTCATCAGCGGCTCGACAGCCTTCGCCATGCGCAGCAGGCTGTGGCAGGAAACGCTCATGGCCTGGTTGAAACCTTCCAGCGACGCATCGACGACGCGGCCGTGGAGGTCCTCGGCATTGCAGAACGCCATGCTGTGAATGACGAAATCGAGGCGGCCGCCGAAGGCCTCGGCGCACTTCGCCACCACGTTTTCCAGGCTGCCTTCCTCGGTAACGTCAAGCTTCTCGAACACCTGGGCGCCCAGGCTTTCGGCCAGCGGCGCGGTGTATTTCGCGGTCTTCTCGTTCTGGTAGGTGAGGGCAATCTCGGCCCCGAGGCTGCGGGCAGCCCTAGCTACCGCGAAGGCGATCGACTTGTCGTTGGCGACGCCGGTAATCAGCCCCTTCTTGCCGGCGAGGAGGGCGGGTTGCAGGAAATTGGCGGAGTCGGTGACGGTGTTCATGGGCGGGTTCCTTTCGAGTAGGGGGCATGGAAAACCCGGTGGACGCGATATCCCTCGAAAGGCATGTTTCAAGAAAGGCGGCCTATTTTGTGCGTGGCCCTGACTCCTCAAATTCCTGAATATCGCTCCGGCGTCCAGCAAGGACACGGGCGATTCGATAATACCGGCTTATTGTTACATTTGTTGGCAGGATGGCCGGGGAGCGAGAGATTTTGCGCCGGGCACTGGAGGCTGTCGGGCCATCGGCCTGCAAGCCGCGTGGAATGGCGCTTCCAGGCATGGCATGCCTGAAACCGCCGCTGCATGCGGCTCCCAGGCCGGAGTTGATCCGAAATGCCGTCAGGAGGCCTTTCCGGGCAAGTCTGCACTTTAGAAAAAAAGCCCCCCTAGCTGTCGTCGACAGCTAAGGGGTCTGTGGGTTGTTACATAAGCTGCAAGTTCCTTACGGGATTTGCGCGCAAGCTGCAATTTTCTTAATGGACTCCGTGATTACGTCAAGCGTAATGGTTGTTTAAGGGGGTCACCGGCCCCCTTTCTATTTGCCCGTAGTGTATTTAGTCTAAGAAGCGCGCAATCAGCTTGGCTACGCTACTCATGTCGCGGTGGTCCTGATAGTCTAAATCGGTGTGGGTCAGCGCTTTCCAGCAGGCAATTCCAACACATAAGAGCAGCACGGCTATGCCAGCCCATTCTGACGGGTGAATGAAGCGCCGGATGAACACCTCATCCAGAACCTCTCGCATGGCATTGCCTACCGCACTTGCGGACATCTTGGACTTGGTTTGTTCCGCCCATATGTGCAGAAGCCACGGAATCACGAAATACAGGGCGATGAAGCCGATGCCCCCAGTAATCAGAGCCCCCTTGGAGCCAAACTTGTTTGCAATAGCAGCGGTGTCGCCAACCATTCCGCTAAAGCCATTTGAGGGACGCTTACGCCACTTGGAGTTGCGACGTCTTCCGTAACTCATGTGGCAGCCTTGTTACCACGAATTGCATCAAAGATTTTGGCCAAGAATTTCTTGGTGACAGGGTTCTCGGGAGTGGCTGGTGCGGGAGCTTTGCGGGAGCCGGGGTTGTCGCGGATTTCCATGAAAACACCTGCAACAATTTCTTCCTTGTATTCCGGTGCCTCGCGCTTAAAACCGTCAATCGCCTTGGCCATCGTAGCTTTGTGGGCATATTCACGGTGCAGATGAAACAACTCAGCGTAGTTGTTAGCAAAGAATGCAGTGGCCCACGTAGCGGGGAGAAGGAGGATGAACTTGCCGAGAGTGGCAAGCCACGGGTCTGTGTTTCCTCCTTGCGGAGCTTTGAACCACTCTTGCCAAGGTCCAGGAATAAGCTGGCCTGCAATGGGTATCAAGCAAATAAGCAGTACGGTTACGGAGCCCAAGAACCAGCGACCTGTTTTTTCTAATCTGTCTTCATATGCATTTTTGGTCTCATCGAGACTGAGTGACAAACCCGCTGTCGTTGCCCCTTTAATCATCGTGTCGGACTTGGCTATTAGGCCATCAATTGTTGATTCACGTTCCTGGTTGGTTTTTAGGGCTGACTTCATGTCAGCAGAAAATTTCTCGTGTGCTTCGATACGAATATCCAGCGACTCTCGGAAGGAATTAAACGACGCTTCGTACTCGTCAACTTGGGTACTCAGGCTGTTGGCCGCATGTGTAATTTCTTTTATGTGAGTTAGCTTGGCTTCGATTTCATTTGACGCCTTCTGTGCAGCCCCAGCCAACGCGATAATGTCCTCCTTATGCTCGGTTGAGGTTTCATGCGCTCTTTCGCACTGCTCAAGAATTTCGGTCGCCGAGTTAAGAAGCTCCTTAATCTCGGCAATTGACGATTTGCCAGTAGAGAGAAGGGATGCTAATTCGGCAGACATCACTTGCATCTCACGGGCACGTTCTTGGAACAGTCCAGCCCCCTTATATCGGCCAAAGCGGAGTGAGAGCGTTAGCTGGTCCAGAAGAGCCATCTGGACTCCGGAAATGCTATCCAGGTGCGATGCTAGGCTCCAGTTTGTGACCACCGAACCACCTCGCATAATCTGAACACTCAGATTCCCTCCGGGGTCGTTGAACGTAGCATCAGGGTAAGCCTTGAATTGTGCGAGTGCTCCTACAGCTTGTTGCTGAATTTGATTCAGAGGTCCGTCAATGGCAGCTAGTCGTGGAGCAACAAGAATCGCGCCAGTGTCGTCGATGTTTCGTAGACTCTCTGCTAAGACAAATGTTGCATTCAAGCGTGCATTTAGCTCGTTCAGAGATGACCCGGATAGGCTTGAATAAACCCGTTCCATTTGTAGGCCGCTATTTGCCATTAAATCAAAAAGCTCATCCCAAGATTTCTGGGCAGAGGCTGCTTTCTGGAGTGTCTGTTCAATCTTGTCGTTCAAAGAAAGTCCTTTCCTTGCAAACCGCACACGTAAAAAAATGGTGTCGTTGTCACTGTGCAGCAGTAATCTGCTTCTGCTGACTATCTTGAGCCGAGTCTCAGTACGCCAGTCTCAGACGCTACCAAGTACGTGTAAAGACAACCTAGGCCGCAGGAAAAAACGCTGCCCCAAAAAGGAGATTACGGCGGGTTTGCGGTTTTTTTTATTTGGCCAACGTAACCGTTCCGGCACCGGGAAGCTTAAAGCATAAATCATATCGCATGCCGAACTACGGCTTCTGGCCGATTGTCGTCTTTTACCTTCAACCGCCGATTCTGGCTACCCAAAAGAGAAACCCCAGCGGTCATTTCGACCGATGGGGTTTCGGAGACTACTTGCAGCTTATGGCGTAACCCACAGAGGGTCTCGTGACGGTTGGGTCCGGGCTTAGCCGCAGGCGCCGACAGCGCCGCAGGCGGTGCAGAAGTCGCAGCCGTCCTTGCGGATCACGGTGGTGTTGCCGCACTCGGCGCAGAGGGAACCCTGCTGCACCTTGACCTCGCCCTTTTCGCGCGGGGTTTCGAGGATGCCCATTTCGCGCGTCGGGTAGCCGTTTTCGTCGAGGATGCCGAGCATCGAGTAGCGGTGGATGACGAGGCGGGCGATGTAGGCCACGGTGGAGGGCCAGTTCTGCTGCTTCTGGCCGCCGGGGACGCGGGCCATGAAGTCGCCCAGAGGCTCGGCGTAGTTGAGCAGCTTGCGCAGCTTCATGCCGATCCAGGCTGGGTCCATGACGCGCATGTCGAGGGACAGCAGCTTGGTGAGGCCGTCGAGGGCGCGCGGGTAGTTGCCGGACAGCCACACCGAGTAGGGGCGGGTGACGCCGTCGGGGAGGGTGATTTCCTTGACGCCGAGCACGAAGTCTTCATTGGTGGCCGGATTGACAATGTCCACGGTCCAGGAGAGGGTGCCATCGGTGCCGGTCTTCGGCTCGTCGCGGGAGAACATGGCGTCCAGCACGGGGGTCGGGCCTTCGCCGTCGAGGGCCTTGATTTGCTCGCAGCGGTAGCGGATCACCTGGGCCATGGCGGCGACGGCGCCGGGGACGATCTTCTTTTCGCCCAGGGGCGGGAAGGCCATCTCGAAGGCTTCTTCGCCCACGGTCTTGGCCAGCACGTCGAGCTTGAGCTTGAGGAAGGCCTTGTCGTTGGCGCGCATGTCCATGGACAGGGTCTTGGCCACGGCGCCAATGCCGCGGGGCTGCTCGCCGCCATTGACCCAGACCTCGAAGGGCACGGCCTGGCCGAAATCGTTTTCGATCTGGCCGACGAAGAGGGCGTATTTGCCGTGGGGGGTGGCGATCATGTAGGTCCACGCCGTGTTGCCGTCGGTCAGGCGCGGACGGCCGGGCCAGCGCAGGGAGGCCAGCACTGGGGCGGGCAGGGCGCCGATGGAGAGGCGCTTGTTGGCGCTGTCGATGGTGACGTCCTGGGGCTGCTTCTGGGTGGTCTGGCCGCTGGGTTCGACCGAGAGCACGGAGCCGAGAACGCTGTTGGGACGGTAGGTGGCGAGACCCTTGAGGCCGGCCTTCCAGGCATCCAGGTAGAGGTCTTCAAATTCGGCGTAGGGGTAGTCGCCGGGCACGTTGACCGTCTTGGAAATCGCGGTGTCGATGCAGGGAGCGACGGCGGCGACCATGTCCTTGTGGGCCTGGGCGGAGATTTCGAGAGCGGTGACGAAGTAGTCCGGCAGCTTGGAAACATCGCCGCCCTGGTGCTTGTAGAGACGCCAGGCGTAATCCTCGACCGCGTATTCCTTGTGGGTGCCGTCGGCCATGCGCTTTTTGCGCGTGTAGGTCCAGGAGAAGGGCGGCTCGATGCCGTTGGAGGCGTTGTCGGCGAAGGCCAGGGAGATGGTGCCGGTGGGGGCGATGGAAAGCAGGTGGGAGTTGCGGATGCCGTGGCGGCGGATTTTTTCCTTCACTTCGGCGGGCAGGCGCGAGGCGAAGTTGCCGCCGGAGAGATACAGGTCGGCGTTGAACAGCGGGAAGGCACCGCGCTCTGCGGCGAGATCAACGGAGGCTAGGTAAGCACGGTCTCGCATGAACTCGGAAATGCGCGTCGCCATGGCACGGGCGTCGGGGGTGTCGTACTTCAGGCAGAGCATGATGAGGGCGTCACCGAGGCCGGTGAAGCCAAGGCCGACGCGGCGCTTGGAGGCGGCTTCCTGGGCCTGCTGTTCGAGGGGCCAGTGGGTAACGTCGAGGACGTTGTCGAGCATGCGCACCGAAGAGTCGATCACCTTGCCGAAGCCGGCGAAGTCGAACTCGGCTTTTTCGGAGAAGGCGTTGGTGATGAACTTGGTCAGGTTGATCGAACCCAGGCAGCAGCAGCCATAGGGCGGCAGGGGCTGTTCGGCGCAGGGGTTGGTGGCCTCGATGGTTTCGCAGTAGTTGAGGTTGTTGTCCCGGTTCATGCGGTCGAGGAACAGGATGCCCGGTTCGGCGTGGTCGTAGGTGGACCGCATGATCTGGTCCCACAGGTCGCGGGCGCGGGGCTTGTGATAGACCCAGAGGCCATCTTCGCGCTGGTAGGCGCCGGCGGCCTTGATGTCGGCGGCGGGCTCGGCGCGGTGGGTCAGTTCGACTTCACCGTCGGCTTCCACGGCGCGCATGAAGG
>Ga0316605_10000113_pt1 | contig 79041 bp, 62 predicted proteins | sample OWC_soil_day20_n_FD_207666 | JGI IMG/M metagenome (GOLD analysis project Ga0316605, IMG submission 207666) | Wetland soil microbial communities from Old Woman Creek delta, Ohio, United States - OWC_soil_day20_noCT | ecosystem: Environmental > Terrestrial > Soil > Wetlands | place: USA: Ohio...
CCAACCTTGGGCCATGCCTCGACTGATCTGCTCCCGTTCTTCGGCACTCAATTGAACATAAGCCATCTCAACTACCTCCTCCATTCATCTTCACATAGAGGTGTTGCACTTGATAGTTGAGACCGCCTCAATTCCCCACCACCACCTTCCCGTTCGGCGACTCGCCGAACACGTCCGGGGCGTACATGGCTTCGACGCGGGTGGGGGGCAGGGCGAATTCGCCGGCGTTGTTGATGCGCACGGTGTAGTCGATCTTGAAGCCGCCCTTGGGCACGACTTCGTAGTAGGCGCGGAAGAAGCCGAAGGTGCGTTCGATGAAGGTGGGCCAGAGGCGGCGGCCGAGGCGGTCTTCGTCCATCGTCGCGATGCTCGAATCGCGGCCGTCGCCGTCGCCGAGGATGCGGGCGCCGGCGGGGATCGGATCGGAGAGCACCACCCAGGTCATGTCCTGGTCGGCTTCGACGTTGAGCGTGACGCGCCAGAGGTCGCCACGGCTGACCTTGCCTTTCTCCTTCTCCTGCAGCGGCGTCACGGTGCGGCTGACGCGGTAGCCGAAGGCCTTGGGCGCGCCGACGGGGACGGCGGCGAGCACCTGCACCGAGGCCCAGGGCTTGCCCGTGCCTTCGTGGCTGAGGTTGAAGGGATTGCCGTTCACCGCGCCGTTGTTGGGCCAGGGAAGGCTCAAGGGAGCGGGCGGATTGTCGGCGTCGGCGCTCTTCCAGGCCAGTTCCGCCGTAGCCTTGCCGAGGCTGGCGCGGGTGACGCCGGTGACGGGTTCGCGCTCGAACTTGCGGCCGAAGCGGTCGAGGGTGACGCTGGCCCAGGCGTTGGCCGTGGTGGTGAACCAGCGGCCGCGCACCTGACGTTCCATGGTGCCGCGCATCAGCTTGGGCAGGTCGTCCTTCCAGGCCGGCTCGTCGAGCATGGCCTCGATCAGGCGGAAGGCGTTGGAGTCGCCGCTGACCATCATCCACCACCAATAGTCCGACTTTTCGGTGGTGAAGCCGAGGCGGCCGCCGGTGTAGGCGAGGCGGTTGCGGATTTCCTGTTCCGCCGCTGCCCGCTTGGTGTCGCGCTGGGGCAGGTCGGCGAGGCGCTTGGTGACGAGGAACCAGTCGAGCAGCGCTGCCGTGGGCAGGCGGATCGGGTCCACGTCGAGGGCGGAGGCGGCGCGCACGACGGGCGCGCTGGTCCCGCCGGCGCGCGTGAGTGCTTCCAGAGCCAGCAGCTTGCGCGCCAGATTATCGTCGTAGGGCGACCAGTATTTCGGCTTGATGCGGCCTTCGACATAGGCGGTGAGGCCCTGCACCATGCGCGCCTTGGCGTCCTCGGGCAGGACGAAGCCGGAGAGGGCGGCCATGTCCAGCACGTAGGCGGTCAGCGCCACGTTGCCCGGACCGTCGCCGGGGAAGTAGCGCGCCAGGCCGTCGCCGTCGAGCAGGGCCGGCAGTTCGCTGACCACCGCCTGCCAGCGCTTCTCGTCATGCAGACCGACGGCGATGGAGGTCTTCTGCTCCAGGCAGGAGAAGGGATAGCTCTCGAAGAAGCGCTTGAGGCCCGAGGGCGGCGTGGATAGCTTGGGCGACAGGCTGATCTCCAGGCCGCCCTTGCCCGGCAGGGCGCCGGCCGGCGGCTCGGCGGGCACGGTGTACTTGCCCTCGATGCGCAGGAAGGTGGCTTGCTGCACCGTCACCGGCACGGCGGGGGCGATCTCCTGGGTGATCTTGAGGCGGTCTTTTCCATTGCCCCCCTCTTCCTTGGCGTCGAACTCCCACACCATCTGATTCACGCCTTCCGGCGCCTGGGCGGTCCAGCTGATTTCCGCCGCGCCTTCCGGCTCGAGCTTCACCGTGCGGGCGTCGAGATTCTTGTCGCCGGCCTTGGCCGTCACTGCCACGCTCATGGCGCGGGCGGTACCGTTGCGCAGGGTAAGCAGGGCCTGGAAGCTGTCCTTCTCCCGCACCAGAGGCGGCAGGCCGGAAATCATCTGCAAGTCCTGCTTGGTGCGCACGGCCGCAGAGCCGGTGCCAAACAGGCTGGCACCCGAGGTGGCGACGGCCACCAGCTTGAACTCGGTCAGCGAATCGTTCATCGGCACCTTGAGGGTGGCCATGCCTTCACCGTCGAGCTTCACCTTCGGGTTCCACAGCAGGAGCGTGTCGAACAGCTCCCGCGCCGGGCCGCGTCCGCCTCCGCCGCCGGGAGGCAGGGCCTTCTTGCCGAAGTGGCGCTTGCCGATCACCTGGGATTGGGCGGTGGCGGTTTCCACCTGATAGGCGCGCTTTTGCAGCAGGGCTTCGAGCAGGCCCCAGCTCTCGTTGGACTTCAATTCCAGTAGCGCCTGATCCACGGCGGCGAAGGCCACCTCGGCGCCGGCGGCGGGCTTGCCGTCCGGCGTCTTCACCTTGACGCGCACGGTGGCTTCTTCGCGCGGGCGGAGGTCGGCCTTGTCAGACGTCACTTCGACGTTGAGCTTGAAGCCTTCGATGCCGACGCCGATTTCGCCGAGGCCGATGCGGTAGGCCGGCTTCGCCAGATCCACCATCGCCGTGGGCTGCTGCGGGTTCCACCATTCCTTGAACCAGCTCGCCGGCTCGCGCCAGCCCCACTGGAAGAAGGAATACCACTTCAGCGGCTCGACGCGGCCGCGCACCGCCAGCACCGAGACATACACATTCGGCCCCCACTCGGCCTTTACCGGCAGTTCGATCACCGGCTTGAAGCGCGACAGGGGCTGGACCAAGGTTTCGATGATGCCGTCGGCCTCGACGGAAATCAGCGCCGTAGCCTCGCGGAAGGGCGTGCGCACCTGGAAGCGCGCCGTCTCGCCGGGCTTGTAGCTGCGTTGCTCGGGGATGACGTCGATACGATCCTGGTTGCCGGCGGTGAACCACAGATCGCCACCGCCGCTGACCCAGAAACTGCCGCTGGCGCGGGCCACGTTGCCCTGGGCGTCGCGGGTCTCGGCCAGCAGGTTGATGGAGCCGGGTTCGCCGCTCTTCAGTTCGCACAGCAAGAGGCCACGGCTGTCGGTGCGGCCGCTGCATACCTGGCCCATGTCGACGAACTCATGGCTGTGCTCGTAGGCGTAGAAGCCGCCGACGATGCGGCGGCGGTGGCTGTAGTCGATGCGGCGCTTGCCCTTCACCGTCACTTCCTGGCCCACCACCGGCTTGCCGTTGGTGTCCAGCACCACCATTTCGACGCGGTTGCCGTCGCCCCTGCTGGAGGCCCAGTCGCTGATGGTGATGCCGAGGGCCACGGCGGCGGGCCAGAGTTCCACCGTGCCGTGGATGGTCTGAATCTCGCCGTTGGGGTCGGTGAAAGTCATTTCGGTGTACAGCTCGCTCGGCCCCTTGGGCTTCTCCGGCAGGGTCACGTCGAGCTTGCCGGCTCCCGCCTTGTCGAGCGTCAGCTGTTGCTTGTCGAGCACCAGATGTTCCCGCTCCCGGTCGCGGTCCACGCCGAAGGCCGCCAGGGCTTCGTCGTTGAAGTCGATGTTGAAATTGAAGCGTTCATAGTGGGCATAGCTGGGCCAGCGCGGCCGCAGGGTGGCCGAGACTTCCACGGCAGCGCCCTTGGCGGCGCCGCCGTTGAGGAAGGAGAGGCCCAAGGCCACCGGCACCCGGCTCGGCCCCACCTGACGCGAAGGCACACCCTGGACGCTGCCGGTGAACACCGGCAGGCGGAAATCGGCGACGCGGAACTCGCCGCTCACCGTCATGCCGCGCTTGCCGCCGGAGAGGGCAACTTCGTAGGTGCCACGCTTGGCCGATTCGGGAATCTTCCACTGGCTCACGGCGCTGCCTTTCTTGTCCCACACCAGGGGCTGGGAGAACTCGGCGCCGGTTTCGGCCTGGCGCAGGGTGAGCTTGGTCGGCAGGGTGTCGGTTTCCGGCAAGGCAAAACCCTTGCTGCTGCGGCCACGGGCGATGTGCTTCATGGAGACGGTCTGGCCGGGGCGGAACAGGGTGCGGTCAAACACGGTGTGAATCTTGAAGTCGGTGCTCTCGCCCCAGGTCTCGACGCCGAAACGCCAGGCTTCGATGCCCTCGTTCCAGTCCGAGCGCACGAAGCTGTAGTCCTCGCCGAGGCGCGCGCTGGCGAAGAAGAAGTTGCGGTCATAGCGGCAGCCGGCTTCGACGAGGGGCTTGTCGATGGCGGCGCGGCCGAGGGCGTCGGTCTTGCCGCGCCACTGTTCCTTGCCGTCGCAGGATGAGACGCGCACCTCGGCAGCGGCCACCGGCTTGCCAGAATCGAGGGCGGTAACCCACACCAGGGCGTTGTCCTTGCCGCGCTTCAGATGAACCGCCAGATTCGTTACCAGCACCGCCGTGCGCACATACATGGGCTTCGGCGTCGATAGCAGGGATGCGCCGAGGAGCCGGCTTTCAATCTCGACGATGTGATAGCCGGGCTTGGTCAGCGGTATGCCCACCACCTCGAACTCCGCCGTGCCGCCGGGCTTGGGCAGCTCCTGCCGTGCCACGCCCTGGCGCTTGTCGAGGAAGGAAAGCTCGCGGGCGTAGAACGGGTCCACGTAGTCTTCCAGTTTGCCGTCGCGGTTGATCTTGACGGTTCGGGTCTGCTGCTCAAACTTGGCCAGGGCGTTCATGGCGGCGATCACGTCGCCGTCTTCCGTCAGGCGCTGGTCGCCGAAACGGTGGCTGCCCGGCAGCTTGAGATTGGCCGCCGGCAGCTTGGCCTCGACGTTACGCAAGGTCACCGGCAGCAGGCCGCCTTCCTTCAATTCGACGATGCCGAAGCTGCCGGGGAACTTGGCCAGGGGCGGCAGGGCGCCGGTGCGGAACTTGAGCGGGAAGCTGCCCGCGTTAGCCAGAGTGCGGCCCGCATCGTCCTTGAGGCCGGCGGGCAGCTCCAGGGTGAAGTCGGCGTTCTGCGCGAAGGGGCCGGGGAACACCACGCTGCGGCCCATGTCTTCGCGCTGGCTGCTGTCCTTGTTGGGGTCTTTCGGGCTGCGCGCCCCTTCCGGCGTGACCAGGCGAATCTTCTGCAACAGCTTGGCATCGGTGTGGGCGCTGAACTCGACGGTGATGGCCGAGAGCGGCGAGCAGGGCGCGCCGGCCTTTTCCCGCTCGCAGCTCAGGGTGGCGCGGAAGGGTTCGCGCACGGTGAACACGAAGCTCTCTTCCTTCTCGGTCGGCGTGCCGTTGGCGGCCAGCACGCCCTTGCCCCACACCAGCTTCATCTTCACCCCCGGCGGCAGGCGCTCGGCACAGCTCACCACCACCGGGTCGGGACCGTAGTTGCCGTAGCTGTGCGAAAGGATGTCGTTGCGCTGGGCGTCGGGCACGAAGCGCACCGGAATGCGGTTGCCGACACCGTCGGCTTCGCACCAGACGTTCTTTTCCACCGAGGCCTTGTCCAGGGTTCCGCCGCCGTTGATGATGAAGGCCTGATCCTCCTCCACCGGCCCGCCGGGGCGCGGCAGGATGGAGCGGGGCCAGGGGCCGCTGGCGTAGAAGGAATACACGTTCTTGCCGCCCATGCCCTCGCCGCTCAAGGCCTTGAGGTCGGGCTTCAGCGTGAATTCGCACCGTTCCCCCGGTTGCAGGGGCCGCGCTAGTTGCCAGGCCCAGGTCTTCGGGTCCACCCAGCGGCCCTCGCCCTTGGCGCTGCCGCAATTCACGTTGAAGGGCTCCGGCCCGGCGGTTTCGCCGAGCTTGACCATGTCGACAGTGAAAATCGCCGTCGCCCGGTTCTGCTGGTCGATGCGTCCCTGGGGCTGGAACTGGCGCACACTGGCGGCCTCGGTGACCGTCGCGGCGGCCCCCAGGCAAAGTAGGAAGGCGAGCAGGGCGGGGCGGAGAGCACGTTTCATGGCGGCACCGGAATGAAAATGGAATGCGGCGGAAATTATAGTCCTGCCGTCATGCGCTTCTCATGACGCACACCAAGACCGAGGCGTATGTCACATCCCCCGGTAGAATGCGCCCCCTATGCTCGTACTCGGCATCGAATCCTCCTGCGACGAAACCGGCATTGCCCTGTTCCACACGGAACGGGGCCTGCTCGCCCACGCCGTGCACACCCAGGTGGCGATGCACGAAGCCTACGGCGGCGTGGTGCCCGAACTCGCTTCCCGCGACCACATCCGCCGTCTCGTGCCGCTGCTGGAGCGGGTGCTGGCCGAGGCCCAGGTCGGCAAGCAGGACATCGACGCCATCGCCTACACCGCCGGCCCCGGCCTTGCTGGCGCCCTGCTGGTGGGCGCCAGTTTCGCCGAAGCCCTCGGCCTCGCCCTCGACGTGCCGGTGCTGCCCGTGCATCACCTCGAAGGCCACCTGCTCTCGCCCCTGCTGGCGAAGACGCCGCCGGTGTTCCCCTTCGTCGCCCTGTTGGTGTCCGGCGGCCACACGCAACTGATGCGCGTCAGTCGCGTCGGCGCCTACGAACTGCTGGGCGAATCCCTCGACGACGCTGCCGGCGAAGCCTTCGACAAGACCGCCAAGCTGCTCGAACTCGGCTACCCCGGCGGCCCGGCCCTGGCCAAGCTGGCCGAGGGCGGCAAGCCCGGCCGCTTCAAGCTGCCGCGGCCGATGCTGAATAGCGGCGATCTCGATTTCAGCTTCTCCGGCCTCAAGACCGCCGTGCTGACCCAGGTGCGCAACGGCGAACTTTCGGATCAGGACAAAGCCGACCTAGCCTATGAATTCCAGGAGGCGGTGACCGAAGTGCTGGCGGCCAAGGCTCTCGCCGCCCTGGCCCAGACCCGTCTCGACCAGCTTGTCGTGGCCGGCGGCGTCGGCGCCAACCGGCGCCTGCGCCAGCGCCTCGATGCCGTGATCGGCAAGCGCGGCGGCAAGGTGTTCTATCCCGAACTCGAGCTATGCACCGACAACGGCGCCATGATCGCCTTCTGCGGCGCCCAGCGCCTGCTGGCCGGCGCCAAGCCCCAGGGTGACGGCGGTTTCGCCATCCGGCCGCGCTGGCCCTTGAGCGAGGTTTAGGTTCCCCCCAGGGCAATCGCATGAAGCGCCGCTCCCTTCAAGGGGAGGGTTGGGGTGGGGATGGGGAAAAAACCGCGACGGCAATGTTCGGCGTTCCCGCGCGGTAAAACTCTGGAAGCCTTGAATTCCGCCGCTGTTGCCTATGCCGCAGGGCGCGTCGAAAGGCGCTCCCAGGCATGGCATGGCTGCAGGCGCCATTTCACGGGGCTTGTGGCTCGGTGCATGTTTTGGTTCGGTCAGTCATTGACTGAACTTCCGCGCCGGGAGTTCGCCCCGGCAGGCGAGTTACTTTCTTGCTGCGCGGCAAGAAAGTAACCAAAGAATCGCGCCCCGCTACCCCGGCCTTCGGCTCCCCTCCCTCCGGTTCACCGGCCCGGCCGGCCGCTAAACTCGCTGCGCTCGGACAACGCGGCCGGACATCCCCGGTCCGGCAAGCCTCCGCTCGGCGGGGCAGAGGGGATCGGGCGCCGTGCCGCTCAACGGACAGTGCTACGGGATGAGCTGAAAAACCGGAATGCTGATAGGCTTATGCCAATTGGGGTTTCGCGAATTTACTTTGACCTCAAGTAATCGCTTCAATCAATTGCGTCCTTGCAATCCCTATAACCTCTTCCGTTACTCAGGTTGCGGATACGTGCTTTTCGTTAGCCCTCTACATCATGGATTGGCCTACTCTCCTGCTCGGTATAGCCCTTGGCATTGTTGCCAATTTGCTCACGCCTTCAGTTCAATGTGCGTTAGCTATGACTATGCGCTGGTCGGGCTCAAAGTTTAGTCGCTTGAGCAAAAAAGGATTGCGAGTGCGCCTCAGGCAACTCGAGGAAGATCACGCGTACATCGCCAAGCTTAGAGGCAGTCCCATAGATTTAATCGCTCTAGTAACGTCATCGGTTATGGGTTTGGTGTTTGTTACCTTCATCGTGATGGTTATGGCGTTTTTCGTTACAGCGTCCGGTGTTGGTACCTCTGGCTATTCAACTCCGTGGAACGGGGTTATTGGCGGCATCCTTGGAGCGGGAACACGTTGGCTTTTTGCTGCACTCTATGCTTGGGGTGTTGTTGACAAGGTCAGGGACTTTGAAGGCTTCGAGAAAAAGAACCTTGCATCTCGCCAAGAAATTGAAAAACTCCTATCAGAGGTTCAGCATGAGAAAGCGAGTAATGAGGAGTAAATAGGGGAGCAGAGTGAATTTCTACGCCGTCGATGTTCCGCATTGATTGGGTTCCTCCTCGGCTTCATAAAGCAGTAACTCGGGGCTACGAATTTGTTCGGCGGACGTAACCCCATTCCCTAACCCCCACCGTTTACCGCCCCATCCGATCACTTCCGTCCGGGGAGGACATGACCATGAAGCACACCAAGACTCTCATTCTCGCCATCGCCGTGGCGAGCTTAACGACTTCCGGCTGGGTGGCGGGGCAGGCGGAGCGGCCTGTTGTTCTCAAGGCGCCGCCGCTGGTTGTGGCGCCACCCCCGCCGCTGCTGCGGATTGCCGATGCGGCGGCGCAGCCGGTGAAGCTGGCGGCGATGAAGGTGGATGTGCGGGTGGTGGGGCGGCTGGCGCGCAGCACGGTGGAGTTGACCTTCAGCAATCCGAATCACCGCATTCTCGAAGGCGAGTTGCAGTTTCCGCTGTTGGATGGCCAGCAGGTGACGGCCTTCGCGCTGGACTTTGACGGCAAGTGGCGCGATGCGGTGCCGGTGGAAAAGGCCAAGGGGCAGCAGGTGTTCGAGGAGGTGACGCGGACCCGGGTCGATCCGGCCTTGCTGGAAGCGACTCAGGGCAACAACTTCAAGCTGCGGCTGTATCCGATCCCGGCCCAGGGCCAGCGCAAGGTGTCGCTGACCATCACCGAGCGGCTGCCGGTGGGGCGCGATGGCAAGGCGGTGTGGCGTCTGCCCGTGGCGGCTGGCGAGCGTTTGCAGAATTTCGACTTCCGCCTCGCCGCACCGGGTCTGACGCCGGCCCAGGCGCGGGTGCTGCATGGCTTGACTGGCGCGGGCTGGCAGCAGGATGAGGAAGGCCTGCGCCTGGACTTCCAGCGCCGCGACTACCAGCCGGCGAAGCTGCTGGAGATTGCTCTCGATCTGCCGACCAAGCCGGTAGCGGTGGTAGAGGAACGGGACGGCCAGCAGTATTTCTACGCCGAACTGGTGATGCCGAAATTCGACAAGGCCCTGCGGCCGAAGCCGGCGCGGCTGGCGTTGGTGTGGGACGCTTCCGGGTCCGGCGCGGCGCGGGATCACGGGCGCGAGTTCGCCCTGCTCGACGCCTACTTCAAGGCTCTCGGCGACACCCAGGTCAGCCTGTTGCTGGCGCGGGATCGCGCCGAGTCGGCTGGCAATTTCACTGTTCATGGCGGCGACTGGTCGGCCCTGCGGGCGGTGCTGGAGCAGGTGGCCTACGACGGCGCGACCAATCCGGCGGCCTTCCTGCCGACCGAGAAAGCCGATGCGGTGCTGCTGTTCTCCGACGGCCTCGGCAATTTCGGCGCGCCGGCGATGCCGGCCTTTGCCGCGCCGCTGCTGGCGGTGAGCGCCTCGGCCACGGCGGATGGGCTGCGTCTGCGCCATGCGTCGGCAGTCAGCGGCGGCGTAGCGGTGGACCTGCTGCGCACCGCGCCGGAAAAGGCGGCGCATCTGCTGCGTGAAGCCGCGCCGCGTATCGTTTCCCTGCGCTCCAACGGCGCCAAACAACTGGCGGCCTCGGCGCCGGATGGCGAAGGCCGCGTCGCCGTGGCGGGTGTGCTGAGCGAGAACGAAACCACGGTGGACGTGGAATGGCTCGCGCCTTCCGGCAAGCGCGAAAAGCAGGCCCTCAAGCTCTCCCGCAGCCGCGCCATGACGGGCTTTGCGGCCCAGCAGTGGGCGCGCTTGTGGATCGACGAACTGGAGCCGGAATATGCCGTGAACAAGGCCGAGATTCAGCGCCTGGGCAAGAGCTTCGGCCTGGTGACCCGCGCCACATCGCTGATCGTGCTGGACCGGGTGGAAGACTATGTGCGCTACGACATCGCCCCGCCCACCGAGCTGCGCGCCGACTTCGACCGCCTGCGCGACAACCAGCGCCAGCAGTTGGCAAAGGACAAGGCGACGCATCTGGAGGACGTGGTGCGCCGCTTCAAGGAACGGCAGACCTGGTGGGACAAGAATTTCCCCAAGGGTGAGATGCCGAAGCCGAAGGAGGAAATGGCCAAGAGCATGGCCAGCGGCGCCCTGGCGGCGGATGCCGTCGTCCGCCCGTCCGCGGCCCGGTCCATGGCCGCGCCAGCCGCTGACGCGCCGGCCGCTGCCGCACCGATGATGGAGCGGGCCGTATCAGCAAGCCCCGCGCCGGCCATGGCGAAGAAGGCCCAGGGCGGCGAGGCCACCGCTCCCGTGGCCAGCATTCAGCTCAAGAAATGGACGCCCGACGCGCCCTATGCCGAGCGCCTGCGCAAGGCTGGCAAGGATCAGCTCTACCGCGTCTATCTCGACGAGCGTCCCGGCTACGTGAACAGCACCGCCTTCTTCCTCGACGCCGCCGACATCTTCTTCGACCGGGGCGAGCCGCAGCTGGCCTTGCGCGTCCTCTCCAACCTGGCGGAGATGGACCTGGAGAATCGCCACATCCTGCGCATCCTCGGCTACCGCCTGGTGCAGGTCAGGCGCGCCGACCTTGCCGTGCCGGTGCTGGAACGGGTACTCGATCTGGCGCCGGAAGAGCCCCAGTCCTACCGCGACCTGGGTCTGGCCCAGGCCGAGGCGGGGCAGCCGCAGAAGGCCATCGAATTGCTCAACGACGTGGTGACGCGGCCCTGGCACGGGCGCTTCCCGGATATCGAACTGGTGGCCCTGGGTGAGTTGAACGCCATCGTCGCCACCGCGCCCGGCAAGCTCGACACCGCCGCCATCGACCCGCGCCTGTTGCGCAACCAGCCCCTCGACCTGCGCGCCGTGCTGAGTTGGGACGCCGACAATACCGATATCGACCTCTGGGTTACCGATCCCAACGGCGAGAAGGTGTATTTCGGCCACGCCGCCAGCTACCAGGGGGGGCGCATCTCCCGCGACTTCACCGGCGGCTACGGGCCGGAGGAGTTCATTCTCAAGCGCGCCAAGCCCGGCAAGTATCTGGTGCAGGCCCAGTTCTACGGCCATCGCCAGCAGGTGGTGTCGGGGGCGACCACCTTGCAACTGCACCTCTTCACCGGCTTCGGCACGGCGCAGCAGAAGGATCAGTCAGTGACCCTGCGCCTCAAGAGCGGCGGCGAGATGGTGACGGTGGGTGAGTTCGTAGTGGGCGATGAGCCGGTCATGAAGTAGCCCAGCCCAGTGCCGGCCCGGCCCGGCGGTTTATGCATATTGTTGTAAAACCCGGACGAAACCGGGGAATATCAGTAATATGCGTTTGCCGCCGGGAAAGTCACTGAAAAAATGGGATCACCCCTGCTGCTCAACACCAAGGGATATTCCATGAAACGCAGCAAACCGGAGTCGGCGTCTGCCAGTACGCCCGCCGCCAAAACAACAAAAAAATCCTCCAGAAAACAGGCTTCGCCGCGCTATATCGTCGGCGTCGGCGCCTCCGCTGGCGGCCTTGAGGCCCTCTCCAGCCTGATCTCCAAGCTGCCGAACAATCTCGGCATCTGCTACGTGGTGATCCAGCATCTTTCGCCCACCTATCGCAGCATGATGGCCCAGTTACTGGGGCGCGACACCTCGATGGCGGTGAAGGAAGTCGAGAACGACACGACGCCGGAACCCGACACCATTTTCATCGCCCCGGCCAATCACAACCTGATTCTCAAGGACGGCATCCTGCGCCTGGTGGAAACGCCGCGCGAAATTGTGCCCAAGCCGTCGGTGAATGTGTTTCTCGCTTCCCTGGCCGAAGATCGCGGCGAGTCGGCGATTGGCGTCATCCTCTCCGGCACCGGCAGCGACGGCGCCCAGGCAATACGCGGCATCAAGGCCAACGGCGGCTTCACCTTCGCCCAGGAACCGACCACCGCCAAGTATGCCGGCATGCCCCAGGCGGCGATCGACACCGGCAGCATCGACTGGATTTTGCCGCCGGAACAAATCGCCGAGCGCATCGCCGACATCGCCGAATCCCGCGAGCATCTGTCGCCGCCGGAAAACAACATCGGCAGCGCCTCCACCCTCAAGCAGTTGCTGATGAAGGTGCGCCAGCACACCAAGGTGGATCTGGCCGGCTACAAGGAAAACACCGTATGGCGCCGCATCGAGCGGCGCATGGCGGCGAACCGCTTCACCGAGCTGCAGGATTATTTGCACTACGTCGAAGCCAACCCGGAAGAGCTGGAGCGTCTCTACAAGGACGTGCTGATTTCCGTCACCTCCTTCTTCCGCGACAAGACCGCCTTCGGAGTGCTCAACAAGCTGCTGCTGGGGGTGGTGAAGGAAAAGCGTCCCGGCGACGAGATCCGCATCTGGGTTGCCGGCTGCGCCACCGGCGAAGAGGCCTACTCGATCGCCATCCTGCTACGCGAACATGCCGGCCCGGCCATGAGCAATCTGCGAATGCAGATCTTTGCCACCGACCTTGATCTCAACGCCATGGCCATCGCCCGCAAGGGCGTGTATTCCTCGGCGGCGGTCAGTGGCCTTGATCCGGCGCTGCTTGCCCGCTACTTCGCGCCCAAGGGCGATGCCTTCGAGGTCTCCAAGGCCCTGCGCGAGATGGTGGTTTTTGCGCGCCAGGATCTGGTGCAGGATCCGCCCTTCCTGCGCCTCGATCTGGTGAGCTGCCGCAATGTGCTGATCTATTTTCAGTCCGAGTTGCAGGCCAAGATACTCTCGGTGTTCCACTACTCCCTGCGTCCCGAGGGCCATCTTTTCCTCGGCAAGTCGGAAAACGTCTACCAGCAGGAGGGGCTGTTCCAACCCCTGCACAAGGAAGCGAAGATCTTCCGCCGCGAGAACGTGGCCCAGCGTCCGCCGCTGACTGGCGGCGCCTTCGTGCTGCCGGTGAGCGAGCGCATGCAGGCCGACAACGAGAAGGCCGCCATCAAGAGCAGCGAGGCGCTCTACCAGGATGCCGCCTCGCGCCTCTACCTGCCGCCGGGCGTACTCATCAACAGTAATTTCGACATCCTGCACATCCAGGGCAATACTGGCGAATACCTGACGGTGGGCGACGGTCGTCCCAGCTTCGACCTGCCCCACCTGCTGCGCAAGGAATTCGGCGCCGATCTGCAAACCCTGTTGCATCAGGCACGCCACAAGCAGGGATCGGCCTACGGCCGCCCGCGTTCCCTGAAAGTCGCCGACGGCAAGCGCGTGGTGCGCATGGTGGTGCACAGCCTGGGCACCAGTTCGGTCAGCGGCCTGTTCCTGGTCTGCTTCGAGCCGGCGCCCCGGGCGCGCGGCGGCGACAAGGCCGCAGTATCGGGCGCCGCTCCCGCCGACTGGAGCACCAAGGAACTGGAGGACGAACTGGTCGCCACCCGCGAACACCTGCAAGCGGTGATCGAGGAACTGGAAACCTCCAACGAAGAAATGCAGGCCCTCAACGAGGAAGTGCAGGCGGCCAACGAGGAATTGCAGTCCTCCAATGAGGAACTGGAAGCCTCCAACGAAGAACTCCAGGCCACCAACGAAGAACTCACCACGGTCAACGAAGAGCTGCAAATCAAGAGTGTCGAACTCGCCGAGTTCAACTACGATCTGGAGAGCATCCAGAACTGCGTCGGCTTCCCGCTGCTGGCGGTGAATCGGGGTCTGGAGATCGAGCGCTTCAATCGTCCGGCGGCAGCCTTGTTCTCGTTAGGTACGCCCGCCATCGGCATGGCCCTGACGCGGGTCAAGATGCCCCAGGGCATGGCCGACTTCACCGATCTGATTCAGAGTGTCATCAACAGCGCCCATCCCCTGGAGCGGGACATCAGTTCCATCAGCCGCCATTACCGGCTGCATGTGGAACCGAATATGTCGCCCAAGGGGGTGCGCGGCGCCATCGTCTTCCTGATCGACGACACCGACCTTCACGCCGCCGAACAGATCGTGCGCACCAATCAGCAGAAGCTGATGGCGATCATGGATTCCTCGCCCACCCTGTCGAGCCTGAAGGACACGGCGGGACGCTACATCTTCATCAACCGGCGCTTCGAGCAGGACTTCGGCGTCCGGTCCGAGGACGTGCTGGGCAAGACCGACCACCAGGTGTTTCGCGGCAGCATGGCCGACGAGTTCCGTCAGCGCGACTTGGAAATGCTCAAGGTCAATGCGCCGGTGGACATCGAGGAGCATGTGGTCGCGCCGAGCGGCGAGCGCATTTTGCATTCGGTGCGCTTCCCCCTGCTCGGTGACGACGGCGTGGTGTATGCCGTGTGCACCCAATCCACCGACGTTACCGATCGCAAGCATGCCGAGGACCAGTTGCGCCTGGCGGCGCGGGTGTTCGATCATTCCGGCGAAGGCATCGTCGTCACCGACGCCGACAATGTCATCCTCACCGTCAATGAGGCCTTCAAGCTGGTCACCGGCTATTCGGCGCGGGAGGCGGTGGGCAAGAAGACCACCCTGCTCAAGTCAGGCAGGCACGACGACGATTTCTACCGCGCCATGTGGACCAGCCTGCAAGAGAAGGGCTGGTGGCAGGGCGAGGTGTGGAACCGGCGCAAGAATGGCGATATCTACCCCGAGTGGCTGACCATCAACTGCGTCAAGGATGCCAATGGCAAGGTGGTCAACTACGTCGGTATTTTCAGTGACATCACCATCGTCAAGCAGTCCCAGCAGCGCATCGAGTTTCTTGCCACCCACGACGACCTCACCGGCCTGCCCAACCGCAGCCTCTACATGGACCGGCTCAAGATGGCCCTGGCCAAGGCCGAGCGCACCAAGACGCGCCTGGCGGTGCTGTTCGTGGACGTGGATAACTTCAAGCTCATCAACGACACCCTCGGCCACGACGTCGGCGACATCATGCTGAAGAAGGCCGCCGACGCCCTCAAGTCATGTATTCGCGCCGGCGACACGGTGGCGCGCTTCGGCGGCGACGAGTTCGCCGTGATCTTCGAGAACGACAGCCCGGCCGAAGTCACCCATGCCGCCCAGCGCATCATCGAAACCCTGGCCCAGCCCATCGTCCTCGAAGGCCAGCAGGTGTATGTCACCGCCAGCATCGGCGTCAGCCTCTATCCGGACGACGGCCTGGACGGCCCGACCCTGCTGAAGAACGCCGACGTCGCCATGTACCGCGCCAAGGAGCGCGGCAAGAACAGCTTCCAGTTCTTCACCGGCGAGATGAAGGCCCTCTCCCACGACCGCCTGTTCCTCATCAACGACCTGCGCCAGGCCATCGACAACCGCGACTTCTTCCTCGTCTATCAGCCCCAGGTGGATATGCGTAGCGGCCAGATCACCGGCCTCGAAGCCCTGCTGCGCTGGAACCATGCCGATCGCGGTCTGGTGCCGCCGGGCAAGTTCATTCCCCTGGCGGAAGAAGCGGGCCTGATAGGCGTCATCGGCGAGTGGGTGATGGAGGCCGTGTGTCGCCAGATCGTCGCCTGGCGCAAGTCCGGCCTGAAGCCGCCGCGAGTGTCCATCAACGTCTCGCCCTACCAGTTCCGCAAGGCCCACGTGCCGAGCCAGCTGGAACGCGTCCTCGCCGCCCATCGCCTCGCCCCGAGTTGTGTCGCGGTGGAACTGACCGAACACGCCCTGATGGACGACACCGACTACGTGCTGGAAATGCTCGGCGAACTCAAGCAGCTGGGCATCCATCTCTCGGTGGACGATTTCGGCACCGGCTTCTCCTCCCTCTCCTATCTCAAGCGCTACCCCATCGACGAAATCAAGATTGACCGCAGCTTCGTCGACGGCATCGACAGCGAACCCAATGACCGCGCCATCGCCCGCGCCATCATCGCCATGGCCGAGGCCCTCGACATGAGCGTGGTGGCCGAAGGTGTGGAAACGCGGGAGCAGATGGATATTTTGCTCGCCAACGGCTGCACCATCGCCCAGGGTTACCTGTTTGCGCGGCCTCTCGGCGTCGGGGAGATTGAAGACTGCTTCCGTGGCGGCTGCGCCGCGCCGGCGGCGGCGATCACGCTCAGCTAGGTCAGCTTCAGCTTAGTTTGCCTCGGCTGCCTTCTTGCCGCCGATGCGGCTTTCGCTGCCGTTGGCGAGGCGCTTGATGTTGTCCTTGTGGCGCAGGATCAACACTGCCGACATGACGGTGACGAAGGTGGCGGTGTTGGAGTTGATGAGCCAGCCGGCGGCCAGGGGTGCGGCGCCGGCGGCCATCAGGGCAGCGAGGGAGGAGTAGCGGGTAATCGCCGCCACGGCGAGCCAGATGCCGACGCAGATCAGCGCCAGGACGCCGGAAAAGCCCGCCAGCACACCCACCGCCGTAGCAACGCCCTTGCCACCCTTGAAGCGCAGAAACACCGGGAACACATGACCAAGAAAGGCCGCCAGGCCGGTGATGGCCACCGCCGTCGGCGTTGCGCCGAGGCTGCCAGCCAGCCACATGGCGAACCAGCCCTTGCCGGCATCGCCGAGCAGGGTCAGCACGGCAGCGGCCTTGTTGCCGGTGCGCAGCACATTGGTGGCGCCGGGGTTGCCGGAGCCATGGCTACGCGGATCGGCGAGCCCGAACAGGCGCGAGACGATGACGGCAAACGGCACCGAACCCAGCAGGTAACCCAGTAGCGCAAAAGCGAGGAAGTAAATCGGCAGCGGCATGAATTAGTCCCTAGAATGCACGGGATTGTAAACGAGGCGTAAGCGAACCGTAAGCATGGATTTTATCTTCATCGAAGAAATGCGCGTCGAGGCCCATGTCGGCATCTACGAGCGCGAGAAGGCTGCCCCCCAGACCCTTGAGATCAGCCTGACTTTCGGTGTGCCCGACGAGGCGGCGCGGGACGACGACATCGCCAAGACCATCGACTACGCCGTGGTGATCTCCCGCATCCGCACTGAACTGGCGGCGCGTCACTTCAATCTGCTGGAAACCCTGGGCGAATACGTGATCGGCCTCATGCTCGACGAGTTTCGCGCCCCCTGGGTCAAGATCTCCATCGCCAAAGTGGGCATCGCCAAGGGCGTCAAGCGCGTCGGAGTGCAGATCGAGCGTTCGCGCACCTGACGCGAGCGGCTGGAACGGGCTTCAACCGACCAGCGCGCACTCCACGATTTTCGGCTGCAATACGCGCAGGATGTCGTGGGGATGGACGCCCACCAGATAGCCGCGCTTGCCGCCGTTGATGTAAATCAGCGACTGGTCGAGGATGGATTTCTCCATGTGCACCGGCAACACCTTCTTGGTGCCGAAGGGGGAGCAGCCGCCGACGAGGTAGCCGGTATGGCGGGTGGCGTCTTCGGGCTTGCACGGCGACACCTTCTTGACGCCGATCTGCCGCGCCAGTTCCTTGGTGGAGACCTTGCGGTCGCCGTGCATGAGCACGATCAGGGGCTTGCCGGTCTCATCTTCCATCACCAGGGTTTTCACCACCGCGTGTTCCGAGACATTCAGTTCCCGCGATGAAACGGACGTGCCGCCGTGCTCCTCGTACTCGTAGAGGTGGTTGGAATGGGCGATGCCGTGCTTGTGCAGGAACTTGGTTGCCGGGGTTTCGGGGGCGTGGTCGTCGTGTCTCATGGCTCTATTCTAGTCTCCGGAACCGTTGGGCACTGCTCACTGCATATCACCCGGTTGCGGCCGGTCTGCTTGGCTTCCAGCAAGGCCGCGTCGGCGCGCTCGAACAGGGCGCGCGGCTGGTCGTGTTCCTGATAGGTGGCGACGCCGGCACTGATGGTCACCGTGTCGCCGCTGGATGGCGGCTGGGCGGCGACGCGCTGGCGCAGCTTGTTGGCGATCTGGCAAGCCTCGGGCGCGGTGGTATTGGGCAGGATAACGGCAAATTCCTCGCCGCCCCAGCGGCAGATTACGTCGCTCTGGCGCAAGGTACGCCGGAATACGCGGGTCACGGAGCGCAACACGGCGTCGCCGGCCAGGTGGCCGAAGCGGTCGTTGAAGCGCTTGAAATGGTCGATATCCATCACCACCAGGGAGAACAGGGCCTGATGGCGGGCCGCGAGCTGTACCGCGCGACGCAGTTCATGCTCGAAAGCGAAGCGGTTATAGAGTCCGGTGAGTTCGTCGCGCACGGCCTTGTGCCGCGCCCGGTCGCGCTGAGATGTCACCGAGGCATGAACGGCGCCGAAGACCCGCACCATCACCACCAGAATTACGGTCTGCGCCAGCACCTGAAACACCGAGCCCGGCAGGATGGTCGAGGCTAACAGAGCGCGGACGTGGAGGTCCGCCCACAGCAGGGCGCCGACATAGCTTGCCACCAGGCCGCCCGTGAGCCAGGGGCGGGAATACAGCAACATTGCCCAGTAGGCGCAGAGAACCGGCGTCCAGAAGGCCAGGTCTCGCAGCAGGGTGGCACCCTCCGAGGGGTCGGGCCGAAACAGCAGGGCCAGGCCGGCGACCAGAGACGCCCAGGCGGCGAGAGAAATCACCAGCACGTCGATACGTATCGCCCATGCCGCTCGCGTGAGGGCGAGCAGCCACAGGACCAGCAAAGCCAGCAGTACCGGCGCCTTGGCCCAGGCAACGGGTGTGCCCTGGTGGAGCGCGATGTGATGGGCGATAACGGCCATCAGGAATGGCAGCGCCCAGCGATAGCCGGTCAAAAACCAGCGCTGCTGGTTCGAGAGCGTTCGTTTGCGGGCGAAGGGATCGTTCATGGCGAGGCGTGGAATTGCAATGTCCTCGGCCATTGTACGGTCTTTGGCCGGGACCTAGCCGCGCGGATGATGGACGGCGTGGAGTTGCTTCAAGCGTTCCCGTGCCACATGCGTGTAGACCTGGGTGGTCGTGATGTCGGCATGGCCGAGGAGCATCTGCACCACGCGCAGGTCGGCGCCGTGATTCAGCAAATGGGTGGCGAAGGCGTGACGCAGCACGTGGGGTGAAATGCGCTCGGCGGCGATGCCGGCGGTGAGCGCGTGTTTCTTTATCAGTGTCCATGCCATCTGCCGCGTCAGGCCGACGCCGGCGCGGTTGGCGGCGCGGCCGGTGACGAAGATGTGATCCGAACTGCGCTCCTTGAGCAGGGCCGGTCGGCCTTCGGCAAGATAGCGCTGCAACCATTCCGCCGCTACTTCGCCCAGCGGCACCAGACGTTCCTTCGACCCCTTGCCGAAGGTGCGCACCACGTTTTCGCTCAGGCTGACCTCGAACATCTTGAGGCCCACCAGTTCCGTGACCCGCAGGCCGGTGGCGTAGAGCACCTCCAGCAGGGTGCGGTCGCGCAGGCCCAGGGGTGTGGTGACATCGGGGGCGGCGAGGAGGTTTTCCACCTGTTGCTCGGAGAGCGTCTTGGGAAAGCGGTTGCCCTGCATCGGCCGCTCGATGTTGAGCATCGGGTCGGCGGCGATGCGGCCCTGGTCGATCAGCCAGTGGTAGAAGCGCCGCAGCACCGAATGCAGGCGGCGCTGGCTGGCGGGCTTGATGTGCTCCGGGCGGCTGTGTAGAAAGGCCAGGTAGCCGTTGATATCCGCTTCACCCGCCGCCAGCAGGGAGCCGCCGTGGTCCGCCAGCCAGAGGCCGAACAAGGCCAGATCGGAACGATAGGCGGCCAGCGTGTTCTTCGCCAGCCCATCGGCCAGCCAGAGCGAATCGGCGAACTCGTCGATCAGGCTGGCGTCGGCAGGGTTCATCCCGCACCCTGCTCGTGGGCCAGCAGCCAGCGCTTTACATCCAGCAGGAAGCCGCCACGATTGCGCGCGAAGCCGCCGAGGCCGCCGTTGCTGCCGCCCTTCGCGGCGACGACGCGATGGCAGGGCACCACCACCGGATAGGGATTGGCGCCGCAGGCGTTGCCGACGGCACGTGGGCCGCTGCCGAGGGCATCGGCCAGGAGGCCGTAACTACGGGTGTTTGCGGCCGGTATGGCCGCAATCGCCCGCCACACGCGGCGTTGAAAGGGGGTGCCCGCCGGGGCCAGTGGCAGACTGAAGACGAAGCGGCCGTCCTGGAGCCAGGCGCGCAATTGGCGCACGGCTTCCCTGGCGAGAGGCGATTGGGGCTGCACCTCGGCGCGGGGTTCGAGGAAGTCGATGGCGGTGATCTCGTCGTTGTTGCAGCGCAGGCCGAGGCAGAAGCCGGGGGCGGCAAGCACGGCCTGGTAGTCGGATTCCATGGCGGGGGGCTTTCATGAGGCGGTTGCCTATTCTCCCCATCGCGGCGGGCCACGGCAAGCTAACATTGCGGCCCATGCCGTTCCGGTTTTTTTCCCTGCTTTCGCGCTTGCGTTTTCCCGCCTCCCGTCGCGGGCGCGTGGCCTTGGCGTTGCTGTTTCTCGCCGGCCTGTTTCCCCTGCTGCCGCGTTTGTGGCCGAAGGAGCCTCTGGCGGCGCGGGCACCTTCGTCGGTAGCGGTGTATGACGGCCAGCACCGCCTGCTGCGCCTGACCCTGGCGGGGGACGAGCAGTACCGTCTCTGGGTGCCTCTCGACAAGATTTCACCGGCTCTGCTGGATGGTGTGATGCTGTATGAGGATCGCGGGTTTCGTTGGCATCCGGGGGTCAATCCCTGGTCCCTGGCGCGGGCGGTGTCGTCCACCGTGGCCGGGCCGCGCCGCATGGGCGGTTCGACTCTGACCATGCAACTGGCGCGACGTCTCTACCAACTCGACACGCGCTCGGTGTCGGGCAAGCTGGTGCAGATGGCGCGGGCGGTGCAGCTCGAACTCTTCTACACCAAGGACGAAATTCTTGAGGCCTACCTCAATCTCGCCCCCTACGGCGGCAACATCGAGGGCGCGGCGGCGGCGAGCCTGATCTACTTCGGCAAGCGCGCCGAGAAGCTGACCCTGGCCGAGGCCCTGACCCTGGCGGTGATCCCGCAGAATCCGGGGCGGCGCGCACCGGAGCGGGGCGGCCTCACCGCCGCCCGGGATCGCCTGTTCCAGGCCTGGCTCGACCGTCATCCCGAAGCCGCTAATGAGCGCGAGCTGTTCCGCCTGCCGGTGGTGATGCGCAAGCCGCGCCAACTGCCGTTCCGCGCGCCGCACTTTGTCGATGCCGTGCTGGCCCAGCGCCCGCCCGGCGCGGAAGTCACCACCACCCTCGACGCCGGCCTGCAACGCTTGCTGGAGCGCCACCTGCGCACCTATGTCGAGCGCAGCGGCCGCCTCGGGGTGCGCAATGCCGCCGCGCTGCTGGTGGATAGCCGCGACATGGGCATCAAGGCGGCGGTGGGTTCCGCCGACTTCTTCGACGACGCCATCGATGGCCAAGTCAGCGCCTTGAGCGCCAAGCGCTCCCCCGGCTCGACCCTGAAGCCCTTCATCTACGCCCTCGCCCTCGACCAGGGTCTGATCCACCCACTCACGGTACTGAAAGACAGCCCCCAGTCCTTCGGCGGCTACACGCCGGAAAACTTCGACGGCCGCTTCGCCGGGCCGCTCACCGCCACCGACGCCCTCAACCGCAGCCGCAACCTGCCCGCCATCGCCCTCGCCGCCAAACTTAACAATCCGGGCCTGCACAGCTTCCTGCGCGCCGCCGGCGTGGCCAAACTGGCGCCCGAATCCCACTACGGCCTCGCCCTCGTCCTCGGCGGCGCCGAAACCAGCATGGAAGAGCTGGCGCGGCTGTACGCCGTCCTCGCCAATCGCGGCGAACTGCGCCCCCTGCGCAGTCTCGCCAGCGAGCCGGTGGTGACGCCGGGCAAGGGTCAGCGTCTGCTCTCCGACGAGGCCTCCTTCCTCGTGCTCGACATGCTGCGCCAGAATCCGCGCCCGGATTTCGCCCCCGCCGGCGTCGGCACGCCCCTGGCGGTGCATTGGAAGACCGGCACCTCCTATGGCTTCCGCGATGCCTGGACCGCCGGCACCTTCGGTCCCTACGTTCTGGTCGTTTGGCTGGGCAATTTCGACAACACGCCGAACCCCGCCCTGGTCGGTGTGCAGATGGCCTCGCCCCTGTTCTTCGAACTGGTGGATTCAATCCGCGCCGCCCAGCCTGGGCTTCAGGCCCCGGCCTGGCCGCCCCCCGCCAACCTGACTCGGGTCGAGGTCTGCGCCGCCTCCGGCGATCTGCCCAACGCCGATTGCCCCCAGCGCGCCCAGACCGGCTTCATCCCCGGCAAGTCGCCGATCAAGGTCAGCACCTTGCACCGCCGCCTGGTGATCGACAACGCCAGCGGCCGCATCGCCTGCCCGCCCTACAAGCCCGGCACTACTCATGAGGAGGTGTTCGAGTTCTGGTCCTCGGACATGCTGGCGCTGTTCAACCAGGCCGGTCTGCCGCGCCGCACCCCGCCGGCCCGCTCGTCGGCCTGTGCCGTCAGCGAGGGCGACGTCGCCCTAGGCAACCCGCCGCGCATCACCTCGCCCCTGCGCGGCGTCAGCTACACCCTGCGTCTGTCGCGCCCCGAGGAACAAGCGATTTCCCTCCAGGCCACGGTGGATGCCGGCGCCGCCCAGGTGTATTGGTTCGCTGACGAGAAGTATCTCGGCGCCGCGCCGCGCGGCCGCAGCTTCTCCTGGCAGCCGCCGGGGCCGGGCCACTTCGTGTTGCGCGCCGTGGACGATGCCGGCCGCGCCGACAGCCGCGAAGTGGCGGTGAGCGTGGCGCAATAAGCCGCGCCGCTGGCATCCCTTGCCGCCCTGGCGGCAGAATTTTCCGCAGCGAAAAATATGATCGGCCTGGAAGCGCCTATCCACGGGCGTTTCCAGGCCATGGTCTTGCTGGCACGATGTCTGCAATAGGGCATGACGTCATCCCGCTTCACGCCAGGAATTCGTCATGCAGGTTTCAACCGCCGCCTCCGCCCTGACCTCTGCTGTTACTCGTCCAGTCGTGGGCGAACAGACGTCGCGCAATGCCCAGGAGCGCAGCGCCGCCACGGCAGGCAAGGCGGCGAATCAGAACGCCCAGGCCAGCGCCAAACCCAAGGTCGAGAGTGCAGCAGCGACAAAGGACGCAACTTCCACCAACACGGCCACTGCCGCGCCGGCCCACCCGGTCGCCGTGTATGCCGAGATCTGGGTTGGCGGCAAGAAGGTCGGCGAAGTGGATGTGAATGGCGGCGTCAGCCTGCCCAGCATTCCTGCCTCGCTGCAACTTAGCGGCGGCAGCAGCGGCCCCGCCCTGGCGCGACTGCGCAGCGAAGAAGTCGCCCGCGCCCTCGGCGGCGAAGTGCGCTACAACGGCGAGGCGCCCACCGCTCCCAGCCAGCCGCCAGCCAGCAGCGGCGACCCCAAGGTGGATCGCATGCGCGCCAAAATCAACGCCATGTACGGGGCGTCGCTGGGCGGCTAGTTGCGCCAGAATCTGCGGCGACACGTCCATCGCCGGACATCGGTTCCATCACCGATGCCAAAGAGTTCGCCAACGATCTAGAATGAAGCGAACTCTGAAAGGTTGCGACGATGCTTTCGCTCTCACGACTTTCCCCCAGCCTCGCCGGTGATTTCTGGGGCGGGCTGGCCGCCATGCTGGTGGCGTTGCCGTCGGCCATCGCCTTCGGGGTGACGATCTTCTCGCCTCTCGGCGGCGCTTATGCGGCTTACGGCGCCCTGGCCGGGATACTCGGGGTGACGGCGCTCGGTCTGGTGGCGCCGGCCTTCGGCGGCACCCAGCGCCTGATTACGGCGCCCTGCGCGCCGGCGGCGGCCGTGCTGTCGGCCTTCGCCATCGAGTTCATGCAAGGCGGTGCGGCGGCGGAATCCGTGTTGCTGCTGCTGGTGGTGATCGGCTTGCTGGCCGGTGGCTTGCAGTTGATCTACGGCATGGTGGGGCTCGGGCAGCTCATCAAGTACATGCCCTTCCCGGTGGTGAGCGGCTATCTGTCAGGCGTTGGCCTCATCATCATCGGCAGTCAGGTGCCCAAGCTGTTGGGCGTCCCCAGTGATGTGCATTTCTGGCAGGCGCTGTTTGCGCCCGACGCTTGGCGCTGGCAAGGCATCGTGGTCGGCGTGGTCACCGCCCTGGTGATGGTCAGCGCTCCCCGCTTTACGACCCGTGTTCCCGCCGTCATCCTGGCGCTGGCCGCCGGGGTGCTGGCGTATTTCGGACTGGGCTGGTTCGACGCTTCGTTACTGGTAGTGGAGGGAAACCGGCTGATCGTCGGCCCCATGGGCGGCGGTAGCGGCGGCGGCTTTACCGCCGCCTTCGGTGCCCGTGTCGATGCCCTCCAGGGTCTCGACCTGGCACAGTTCAAGGCCCTGCTGGTGCCGGCGCTGACGCTGTCGGTGCTGCTTTCCATCGACACGCTGAAGACCTGCGTCGTGCTCGATGCCCTGACCCGTTCGCGTCACAACTCGAATCGCGAGTTGATAGGCCAGGGCCTCGGCAACCTGGCGGCCGGCATCGTCGGCGGCATTCCGGGCGCCGGCACCATGGGCGCGACGCTGGTCAATATGTCGAGCGGCGCTGTCAGCCGGCTCTCCGGCATGATTGAAGGCGCCCTGGCGCTAGCGGCGTTCCTTCTGCTGGCGAGCCTGATTACCTGGGTGCCGATTGCCGCCCTGGCGGCGATCCTGATCGTCATCGGTGTGCGCATGATTGATCGCCACAGCTTCGCTCTGGTCAAATCGCGTCACACTATTCTTGATTTTCTGGTGATCCTCACCGTGGTCGGCGTGGCGCTGTTTGTCGGCCTGATCCCGGCCTCGGGCACGGGCATCGTGCTGGCGATCTTCCTCTTCATTCGTGAGCAGCTCAGCGGCTCCATCGTCCGCCGCAAGATGTACGGCAACCAGAGCTTCTCGAAGCAGATTCGCTTGCAGGACGAGATGGAAATTCTCGAGACGCGGGGCGATCAGGCTGTCATCTTCGAACTCCAGGGCAGCCTGTTCTTCGGCACCACCGACCAGCTCTACTCAATGCTCGAGCCGGAAATCAAGACGCGAAAATACATCGTTCTCGACATGCGCCGGGTGCAGACCATCGATGTCACCGCCGCCCACCTGCTCGATCAGATCCGCGACATGATGGCCGACAAAAATGGCTTCCTCGTCTATTGCCAACTGCCGACCAAGCTGCCCTCGGGCCAGGACATGCAGCGCTACTTCGACCAGATCGGACTCGCGCCCTACAAGAGCGCGGCGCGGGTGTTCGATGACCTGGACGGCGCCAAGGAGTGGATCGAGAACCGCATCCTCCGGGAAGCCGGGCTCAAGAGCGAAGAGGAAACGCCCCTGGGGATCGAGGAGATCGAACTCTTCAAGGGCCGCAAGAAGGAAACCCTGGCGGCTCTCGACGCCCATCTCGTCCGCGCCAGCGTTGCCGCCGGGACGAAGATTTTCTCCCGCGGCGATACCGGCGACGAACTCTATTTCGTTCGCAAGGGCACGGTGCGCTTCATGCTGCCGATCAACGACAGCCAGGCGAAACATCTTTCCACCTGTGGCCGCGGCGCCTTCTTCGGCGAACTGGCCTTCCTCGACGGCGACGCCCGTTCGGCGGATGCCATCGCCCTCACCGATGTGGAGTTGTTCGTGCTCTCGCGCAAGACCTTCGACGCCTTCGCCGAGGAGCACAAGAAGCTGGCGGCGCAATTGTTCGAGGGTCTGGCCAGCGTTCTCACGGACCGTCTGCGCCGGGTTAACGCTGAACTCGTGGCGCTGGAGTCTTGAGGGCTGCGGGCGGACGACCGGGACCGCAAATCAGGGCATGGATTTCACCCTTGCGAGCGAGCTCCCATGCCGGCGACCGCCAAGGTAACCCCTGCGGCGGCGCCCCCAACGAGGATCGCCCGCGCGCCAGGACCAAGGCCATGTACGGAGCGGTGGGGGCGCAGCGCCCGGCAATGGGGAGGGCCGAGATGTGCCCAATCCCGCCATTGGTCGAAGCGATGTTTCAACGGCAAGTAACCGCGCACATCAGTCGTTCTGGCCGACAACTCACGGACAAGCCCTCGGCCAAACCAGACAACCCGGGGGGGCAAAAGCACGGGCGATAACTCCAATTCGGACAGCTGTCATTCGCTAATTCGCGCCGCCGACCGATTTTTTCGTTGAATATAAGCGGCAATTAAACTACCGGCAGTATCAACGATGCTTGCAGCCCGCCTAGTGAGGATTTGGCCAACACCAGATCCCCACCGTACATTCGCGCCAGGTCCGAAGTTATGGCAAGACCAAGCCCCGTACCGGGAACCTGCTCATCTGCGCGAACTCCTCGCTTGAGCACGCGAGCGCGTTCGGTCTTGTCGATGCCCTTGCCATCATCGTCGACATTTACCCGGAGTTTTCCAGCCTCGTCTTTGACTTGAATCTCGATCCGGGAGTTGGCCCACTTCGAGGCATTATCGATCAGATTCCCTAGCATCTCCTGCAAATCCTGTTCTTCACCGCGAAATGCTAGATTGGCTTCATCAGGAAGTACAACAAATTCGAGATTGCGGTCTGCATGCACCCGCTGCATGACCCGTACCAGTCCCCGGATGACAGGTTCAACGGCGGTGCGCATGCCCGGAACTTGTACCGATGCGGCAGCTTGTGCCCGGCTCAGGTGGTAATCGACCTGCTTGCGCACGGTATCGACTTGCGATGCGACCAGACGTGCCAAGTCGTCATCTCGTTTCTCGGGAGCGTTGGCTGCATTGGCGAGGACGCTCAGCGGCGTTTTAAGCGCATGGGCAAGGTTGCCGGCTTGCGTTCGAGCACGCTCGACTACGTCGGCGTTTTGCGCCAGCACCGTGTTGAACCCATTCACCAGCGGCATGATCTCGCTCGGGAAGGTGCCTTCCATATTTCTAGCATCTCCGTGCCTGACACGCCCGAGGGCGTCCTGCATGCTGCGCAGTGGGGCAAGCCCGACGAATACTTGCATTGAGGCTGCGAACGTCAATCCCATTCCCAGTACGCCCAATGCCAACCAAAGATGGCCTTTGAAGTCTTCGATAGGTCCTGTCATCAGACTTTCATTGGCCGCAACCATCAACCTCAGGGAATGCGTATCAATGGTGACGGTACGTTCCACTACCCTTAGGGGAACTCCCTGGGGGCCATCAATCCGATGTTGATGAATTTCTCCATCCGCCGGGGCATCGGCCGCCATTGCCAGCGTCTCATCCCACAGCGAGCGGGAACGCAACACAGCCTTGACGGGATGCTCACCCGCAGCGACGATTTGGTCTATCTGCCAATACAGACCTGACAGGGGTTTGTTGAGGCGCGGGTCACTCGGCAGTAATAGAACTTGGGCTTGTTTCCGCTCATCCAGAATCAGTTGGCCTGTTAGCTGATCCAGATGATTTTTCAGTTCCGCATCGAATTGGGCCTCGACGTGCTGATGAAAGAGTTGGCCAAGCCCCCAGCCTGCGACCAGAATCGAAATGACAATCCAGACGAGCGTCCCTGCCAACAGACGCATGCGCAGGGAGTTACGTATGGGGGCAAAGTTCATTGCGCTTTGTTGAGCCGGTAGCCTAGCCCACGAACGGTTTCAATCAAGCCGGGCGGCATTTTCTTGCGCAAGCGGGCGATGAATACCTCGACCGTATTCGAGTCGCGATCGAAATCCTGAGCGTAAATATGTTCGGTCAGTTCTCCTCGGGAGACGATTTCACCCTGATGATGCATCAGGTAGGCGAGCACCCGGTATTCATGGCTCGTCAGCGTCAAAGCAGTTCCATCCACAATGGCACGGCTACTACGGGTATCCAGTGTCAGTGGGCCGCAAACCATCTCGGTACTGGCATGACCACCGGCACGACGAATCAGGGCTCGGAGCCTCGCCAGCAGCTCTTCCATGTGAAAGGGCTTGGTTAGGTAGTCGTCTGCACCGGCATCGATGCCGGCGACTTTTTCCCGCCAAGTGTCGCGTGCCGTCAGGATCAACACCGGCAATGTTCGCCCTGCCGCACGCCATTTATTGAGAACCGTGATGCCATCCATCTCCGGTAGGCCGATGTCGAGCACGATGGCATCGTATGGTTCGGTTTCCCCCATGAAGTGACCATCGACCCCGTTGTGTGCCACATCCACGACATAACCGATCGACTGGATGCCATCGGCGAGTTGTGTAGCAAGCGTTGGCTCGTCCTCGACAACCAGAATACGCATCAGCGAAGCTCCCCTTGGCGATGCGGCTTGCCATGCTTTTCCTTGAAACCAAGAATGGTGCCGTCTCGAGCGAGAATTTTCAGTTTCATTAAAGCTCCTCCCTTGCGCAATAACTTGACTTCATAAACCCATTCACCTTTTTCGCGGTCGAGTTCAACATCCATGACTTGGCCGGGATACTCGCGCTCGACCTGTTCAAGAATCGTGCGCAAGGGTAGAACGTTTCCGGCCTCAACGGCTTGACGGGCACGGTCATGGTCATGGTCAGCGTTATCCGCTGCGTAGCTGACTCCCAACCCCGGCATCGCCAGCGTCATCAGTATGACAAGGTTGGACAGGGTGCGGCACCATTGGGTGGTGATTCTCGACGACATCTTCAACTCCAGAGTATTCCAGTCTGGTCTTTTACCGCTTTGAATCTGAACGCAGGATGAACAAGTGATTCAGCATTCATTCAGACAGGGGGGCGCAAAGTACGTCCCACAGTCAGATAACCGCCAGGAGAAACGCATGAAGAACATGTTGGTCGTCACCTCAGGAATTGTTGCCATGATACTCAGCACCGCGACCCTTGCCGGTCCGCGCGAAGACCTGCTGGCCCAGTATGCGGCAGCCGCCAAGGTAAGCGGGTTTTCAGCGGCACGCGGCCAGTCCCTACATACGCAGAACTTTTCGGGTGGAAAGCCTGATACACCTTCTTGTACCACATGTCACGGCAAGGACACCCGGGGGGCCGGACGGGCCCTGACCGGCAAAACCATCGAACCGGTTGCGGTGTCCGTGACGCCAACGCGTTATAGCGATCCCGCCAAGGTTGAAAAGTGGTTCAAGCGCAATTGCACCGAAGTATTGGGGCGCGAATGTACGCCGCAGGAGAAAGGTGACTGGCTCACCTTTGTGATTGGTCAGTAATTCAAACTCAAGGAGGCTCCCGTGCGCATTCCCTATCGTCCGCTTGCCATCGGCCTCGTGACCTTGGCCTTTTCTGCAGTTGTGTTGGACCGTGCCCAGGCCGGTGACCGCCATTTCTTTGCCCCGGTGGCCGATCCGGTTGTCAAGGAGGAGTGTGGCAGTTGCCATCTGGCCTTTGCCCCCTCGATGCTCCCGGCGCGATCCTGGCAACGCATGATGGGCGAGTTGGACAATCATTTCGGGGATAACGCCAGCCTCGACTCGGCCACCGCCGAGAAGATTTCGAGCTATCTCGTTGCCAATGCCGGTGATGCGGGTGGCCAGCGCTACAGCAGCAAATTGCTCAAGGCCGTGGCCACCGGGGCTGCTCCACAGCGCATCACGGAATTGCCAAAATGGGTGAGCGAGCATCGCAAAGTTCCCGGTTGGGAGTGGCGCCACAAGGAGGTGCGCACCAAAGCGAACTGTGTCGCCTGCCATACAGCAGCAGAGCAAGGCTATTACGAAGAATGACTATTTCAGACACTTTCCTGAGCGGGAGAATTTCACCATGCGACCATTAACCATCACTGCAATGCTTGCCACTATTGCCGTATCCATGTCGAGCCATGCCCAGGATGGCCGCTTAGCCAATGCCGACAAGGCGAGATGGCTATCGATCCCCGAAGTGCACACCAGGCTGGAGTCTGCCGGCTATCGCAATATCGAGAAGATCGAACGTGAAAGTGGCAGCTATGAGGTCAAGGCCACCGATCAGACCGGCCGGCGGATCAAGCTGTATGTGCATCCCAAAACGGGCGAGGTGATCGACCAGCGGCAGCGTGATTCCAAGCGTGACAAATACGACAGGGGCAATGCGAGAAGCAATCAGCGAAACTCGCTGGACTGCAATGAACGGCGGTGTCGTGATGATTTACCCCAGCAAGAAACTGTGCAACCCGCCACTGCAAAATGATCCATCAGGAGTCCTGACATGAAAATCTTTCTCGGTTTGATTCTTACCATCGTCTCACTAGCCTGGGGAATGGATGTAGTTGCCACGGGCGGTAGCAGTGGCGGCACTCTGCCATGGGCAATCCGGCAGGAAGCGCTCTATCTGAGTGGCCTGCTATCGATCGCCTTGATGTCGCTGGCGATGTTTTTGTCCACCCGTCCCGCCTGGCTCGAAACCCCGTTGGGCGGTATGGATCGAGTCTATCGGACCCATAAATGGGCCGGCATTCTCGGGGTGAGCTTCGCCGTAGTGCATTGGCTGGTCGATGAAGTTGTCGGAGACATTCTCAAGGCGATGGTCGGCCGCGAAGGCCGCATACCCAAGGAGCAATTCACCGGCTTCCTGGAAGTTATGCGCGACTTGGCGAAGGACATGGGGGAGTGGGCGTTCTATCTTGTGCTGGCGATGCTGGTCATCACCTTATGGAAGCGGTTTCCCTATAAAGCTTGGCGGGTAGTTCATCAGGCAATGCCGGTGCTTTATCTGATGCTGGTGCTGCATGCAGCCATGCTCGCTCCGACTGATTACTGGACCCAACCAGTCGGCATTCTCATCGCGTTGCTTGGCGCTGCCGGAATTTATGGCGCCCTGTACTCGCTGGTCGGTCGCATCGGGAGAGCGCGCCGCGCCAGCGGAACCGTGACGGCCGTCGAGCAAGCTTCCCCGGATGTACTTACCGTCAGTTGCCAGCTTGACAACAACTGGCGAGGTCATCGCCCTGGTCAGTTCGCATTCATTACCTTCGATGAGAGAGAGGGGGCGCATCCTTTCACGATCGCCAGTGCGGATCGGGGTGATCGGACTATCAGTTTCCAGATCAAGGCGCTCGGTGATTACACCCGCACCTTGGGCAAGCGACTGGAGGTCGGTCATGCCGTCAAGGTTGAGGGACCATATGGTCGCTTCGACGTGGCCCGGCAGGATTCGAGAGCCCAACAAATCTGGATTGCCGGCGGGATCGGAGTGACGCCGTTCCTGGCTTGGCTGGATTCATTGCAGCAGACGCCGAGCCGGGTTTCTGCGGACCTCCACTACTGCACCCGTGATCGAACCAATGATCCCTTTGTCGCCCGCCTCGAGGCAAGCTGCGCCGCGTTGCCTGGCATCCGTCTGCACATTCATGGCGCCCAACAAGGGGAAACATTGAGCGCTGCCGATGTGGCCGCTGCGCAGAATGGCTCACGCCGGTCCGAAATCTGGTTCTGCGGGCCACAAGGCTTGGCCGAAAAGCTCAAGCATGAACTTGGGCGTATCGGACAAGGCCGGTTCAGATTCCACCAAGAAGCTTTTGAAATGCGGTGAAAAACCTACCGATCTACCCCAAGGAAATGAAATGATGAGAACCATCTCGATGATCCTGCTTGCCTTGTCTATGACGGCCGTACATGCCGCCACCCCTGAGGTCCAAGTGGAATCCTGTGATCAAATCAGGGAACAGATTCGGGCGCATACGGGGATTCCGGCCAAACCCAACACGATCCTGCTGGGCAAGGTGGGTGAAAACAAGAAATGCCGTTTCACTTCTGCCGAGGCGTATCGTGCGGCCTGGGGCGACATGCCCCTGCCCAAGGACGATCGACGTGATCGTCGTTCGAAAGGTCGCGAGCACGATGATGATTGAAACGGATATCAAACATATGATATGGGGCAGGTGATGAATCTAGTTCGTGGAGTGTGAGCTGCGGATCGTATTTTTCTGTTCCCTGGATGTAGCACCGCTGTTGCACCACATAGGTGATCTGCTATTCGTCAGCATCTGCAGCTGATTAGCAGGTTTCTAAGTCAACCAGACCATCGAATGACAGCTTCGGAGAACAGGTAGCCGGCCGGTTGTGGCCGAGAAAAGCCCCTCGGACAAAGACGCGATGGATCGGATCAGAGAAAGGTTTCGATTGCCTCAAAGTTTCCGTCCGCCATCTTGCCGTCGGCGGTAAACACCAGTTGCAGGATCACGTCGCTGCGGGCTCCGTACCAGGTGCGGCTGGCCGGAATCTTGCCAAAGATGCAGGGGCCGCCGCGAGGGGTGAGGTTGACCGCCGTGCGCGCTTCCTTGACCAGGGCTTCGCACTCGGTGGGGGAGCGCACCGAGAACGTGGTGTTGCGAACCTTGAGGAGTTCCTGGGCGCGGGTCATCGTTAGGCCGGGCTGGAAGTCCTTGCGCAATTCGGCGATGAGGGCCTTGGCATCACCCGCCAGGACCGGGGCGCAGACGAGGACGAGCAGGAGGGGGGCGAGGAAGTGGCGAAAGATCATGGCGTCGGGTCGTTATCGGGGTTGAGCTGGCGTCGCTTCTGAGAGGAAGCGGGCCGGCGGGATGGAGGCTTCCTGAGTCGGCAGGCCCCATTATCCCCCGCCGCGAGATTGAACGGCCCCAAGGCCGGCGCGTCAAACAATTGCGAGGCCGGCCGCTGCGGCAAGGTGAGGCGGCGGACGGTCAATACGGATGGTCTGGCTGGACTAGGCGGGCGAGGGCACGTTGCCGCACTGGCGATGTCCAAATTGTCCTTGCGGCTCGGCGGGGGCGTTGGAGCGGTAGCTTGCTCCCAATGACAAGGCCTGCCACTGCGCCAGCGTTGTTTGGAGAGCTACGATGATTGATACCCGTATTGATAGACGTCTGGATGCCGCGGTGAATCGGGGGCTGGCGGCAGCGTTTCTGGTGAATGTCCATGCCGGGCTGAACATCATGCGCAATGCCGGCGTTCCGCCCGCGGTGGTGGCGCGGGTGATCCGGTCGCCCCAAGCGTGCCGCGCGACGGACTGGAAGCGCTAGCGGTGCCGTCGTCGGGGCGCCCGCGTCAAGGCTGCGTGGGGCGCAAGCCGTCGCCGAGGCAGCGAGCGCAGACGGGATAATATGCGCGTGTTGAGTAAGCCAACGCTGTACCTGCTCGAACACCCCCTTGCCTTCGCCGGCAAAACCTTGCGCGGCTTCAGCCGCAATCAGGGACTGCTGTTGGCCGGCGCCATCGCTTACTACGCGCTGCTGTCGGTGATTCCGCTGCTCATCGTCACGGTCATCGGTCTTTCCCATCTGGTGGATCAGGCCGAACTGCTGGCAACTCTCGGACGCTACCTGGAATGGGTGGTGCCGAGCCAATCCCGGGCGGTGCTGGCCGATGTGTCGGCGTTCCTCGACAACGGCATCGCCATCGGCGCGGTGTTGCTGGTAACCATGCTGTTTTTCAGCTCGGTGGCGTTCTCGGTGCTGGAGAAAGCCATGTGCATCATCCTGGCCCACGGTAGTACCGTGAAGCGGCGTCATTTCCTGGTCTCCGCCGTCATCCCCTACGGCTTCGTGCTGCTGCTGGGAATCGCCTTGCTGGGGGTGACGGTGGCGTCGGTCATCCTGCGGGCGATGGCCGAAGAAAGCGTCCAGATGCTGTTCTGGAGCTGGCCCCTGCGCGGAGTCTCGACGGTGCTGCTCTATCTTCTCGGACTGACGGCGGAAACGCTGATTCTCACCGCGCTCTACCTGGCGATGCCGGTGGCGCGCATCCGCCTCAACCACGCCCTGGTCGGCGGCTTCACGGCGGCTCTGCTCTGGGAGGTGCTGCGCCATATCCTGATCTGGTTCCTCGCCACCATCTCGAAGGTCAGCATCGTCTATGGTTCCCTGACTACCGCCGTGGTGGTGCTGTTCAGCATGGAACTGGCGGCGACGGTGCTGTTGCTGGGCGCCCAGGTGATTGCGGAATACGAGCGCCTACGCCTGGAGTTTGCCGCCGCCGCCGAGGAAGCGGCTTGATGCCCCACCGGCTAGGGCAGCGAGGCCGGGGGCCGCTCGCCGGTGAATCCGTGATCCGACGGCGTCTTGGTCAGGTCTTTCTTGTCGAACAAGCCCTTCTCGGCCTTGGGATGGCAGGCGGCGCAGTTTGATCGACTGCCGACGCGCTTGTCGTTCCAGATATCGTCGGGAAGTTCATGGTGATGGATGCGCCACCATTGCGTTGACGTCAGCCGCGGCGGGTTGCCCGCGCCGAACAGCAGTTTCCAGCGCGAACCGGCGTTTTGCACTAGGAAGTCCTCGATGCGCTTTCGCGTTTCTTCGCCGAGGCCGGCATCGCTGCCATAGTGCTTGTCGAGCTGGCGCATGATGTCTTGCCATTCGGATTCGGGGAGCAGGGCCGGCAGGTAGGCGACGTGGCAGCCGCCGCATTCGCTCGTGTATTCGGGCGGGATGTCCGCCGGAATGTCCGGTTGATGCGCCTGTGCGGACAACGCGACTAGCACCGCAGCCAGCCATGCGGTGGCTTGGAGAGTCTTCATTCGGGTCTTCATTCCGGGGTTGGGCATGGCTCGTCGATCAAGTGCTGTGGGTGGTAGTCGCGACGGATGTATCCAATGATGTCCTTCAATGTCGACCCGGCGTCGGAGGTCGTTCGATGGCGCGCGACCAGTCCGGCCAGCGTGGCCGTGAGCCTGCCGCCGTTCTTGCGGTGGAGTATCCAGGGGGTGGCCATGCCAAGGTAGAGGGCGCCGACGGCCAGGATCGCGGTGATGGCCGCAATACGAACCAAGACTCCGCCGCCGCCCCGCTGGCGCCAAAGGTCGAAGGTCACCGAGCGGTGGCCTATCTCCTCCCGCGCATGCTGGTCGAACAGGTCCCGTGCGTAGGCGCAGTTGAAATGCCAGTTTGCTTGCCGCTGCATGTAGGACTTCGACAGGACGGCGGTGAAATGCTCCAGCGCCGCCACCAAAGCGACGCGGGCGGAAAGCGACAGGCGTCGGTTGGCGATGTCGAGCAGTTTCTCAATCATGGCCAATCCCGGCGGCGATGACCCCATGTAGTCAAGCAGCGCCGCATTGAGCTTGCGGTGGGCGCCGGTGTGCTCGGCCTCCTCGCGGATGAACTCGCGGCAGAGTCGTTCGAGTTCCGGTTCGTTCTCCGCAAGAGGCAGGCAGTCGGCGACGGTGCGGATGAAGAAGCGCTCCAGCGCCGGCGTAACTAGGCTGACTGCTTCGAGCGTGGCCGATGTCCTGGCATTCGCGTTGCACCATGGGCCGGCCAGTTCGGCCGGGGCGGTCAGCGGCGTCAGGCGGTGCACGGAGTTCTTCCTAGCGACATGTTGTTGCTTGCCCTTCCAGCTTCGCGAATGCGCCGACAGGAACCTCGTAGTGCTCGTCACCGCTGTAGGTTTCCACCTCGGTGCGTTTGTCGCTGACGGCAACGGTGACCTTCCTTGCCGCCAGCAGGCCCGATTCCTTGCGCATGGTCGTGACGACGGTGATGTCGCGCACGAGCGCGCCGTGGCTGTCGAAAAGCTGTGTGCGCAGGGATATGCCGGCGTCGGCGTCAATGCAACTCAGCACCTCGCGGATCGGCGGCGTGTCCCGATCATCGGCGCGCGAACGGACCAGGACGCACTCCCGCCCCGCGACGCGGTCGGCGCCGGCAAGGCTTTGGCGCGACCAATCCCACCATGGAGCGAGCATGTCCCAGGCGACGAGCCGGGTGCCGAACAGCGGCGCGAACGGGTCGGCGGGTCCATTTCCGTCTGCGGCGCGGCTGCAACCGTCAACGCGGTACTCGACGGCGCGGATTTCGTCGCGTATCGCCTCCGGCGCGATGCCACGCAACACCAGGCGCCGACGAGTCGCGTCAAACTGGCCGACGACGGCCGCCTTGATCGGCGTCGAACGCTGGCCGTCCGGCGCGAGGTTCACTGCCTGGAAGCGCGCCTCGAAGCCGGGCGTCAGCCGCGCTTCGCGCATCTTTGCGGCAAGTTCCGCCGCAGTCGGCGCGGCGGCGGCGGGCAGAGCAATCGCCGCCAGCATGATGAGCACGGAAAGACGGGGCATTTTCATTCCTGCCTCAAGGCATGGGAGGGCGCCAGGCGCGACGCCTTCATGGCCGGATAGAGGCCGCCGCAGACGCCGACCAGCATTGCCAGGATGGGCATCATGAGGAGGAAGGAGAGCGGAAAGTTTGCGTCTATCTTGCCGCGCAGCAAGTCGAGATGCTCCAGTTGCCAGGTCAGCCCAACCCCGACCAGAACGCCGGCGATGCCGCCCGCCAGCGTCAGCAGCGCCGCCTCGCCGCACACGAGTTGGATCACGGTGCGGCGATGCCAGCCCAGCGCCAGCAGGATGCCGATCTCGCGCGTTCTCTCGTTGACGCTCATGAGCATGGTGTTGAAAACGATCAGGATGCCGACCAGGCTGGCGATCAGCGTGGTTGCATTGCTCATGGCCTTGGCGATGCGCACCACGGTGTTTTGTCCCACCAGCTCGCCCGAGGTAATGGCGATGAAGCCCGGCATCTCCACGCGGATGCGCGCCTTGATGGCGTCCACGTCCGTCGTGGTCGCGGCGGGGTCCAGCTTTACGTTCAGCACGTTCACCTTGCCCGGCTTGTCGGTGGTCTGTTGCGCCTGGTCCAGCGTCATCAGCACGGCGCCGTTCTCGATGGCGGCTGAACTCTCGAATACGCCGACCACCGGCATCCGGCGGCCTTCGATCTCCAGCATGTCGCCGACCTTCTTGTGCAGCAGCTCAGCCGTAACAACGCCAATCACGACCACCGGCTCGTCGGCGTTTGCCGGCCAGCGACCAGCGACCAACTTCAGGTGTTGCCACAAATAGCTGTCGTGGGTCCAGCCGAAGACGAACAAAGGCGGGGCGCTGGCATCGACACTGAGCATTTCCGAGAGAAGTCCCACCACGTCCCGCACCTTGGGATAGCCGCGGAGTTGGTTTTGCAAGGGCTCCGCCCGGAACGGCGAGGGCATCGCGTTGGTGCTGGCGAGGCGGGTAACGATGAGGTCCGTGCCGCGTGCGTCGTTGGCCTTCTGCCAACTTGCCTCGAAGCCCGAGGCGATGCCTGTCAGCGCCACGGCGGCCGCGACGCCAAGCGCGACCGCCATCGCGGTCAGCAGGCTGCGCGCCGGACGCTGGCGCAAGTTGTGCAGAGCGAATTCGAACAGAGTCATCGCGCTACCTCCGCCGATTGATCCAACTTGCCGTCGCGCAAAGGCACCAGACGGTCGGCGCGGGAGGAAACCCCGGCATCGTGCGTCACCATGATGATGGTTAATCCGCGTTCGCGGCGGACCTCCGACAGGAGATCAAGCACCTGGGCGGCATTGGCGCTGTCGAGGCTGCCGGTCGGCTCGTCGGCGAGGAGCAGATCGGGGGCGTTGATGAGCGCGCGAGCGATGGCGGCTCTTTGGCGCTCACCACCCGAGAGCGTTGCCGGAAAATGCCGCAGGCGATCAGCCAGCCCCAGTCGTTCGAGCAACTCCAGAGCCCGCTCCCGGTACCCGGCGGCAGGCCCTTGGGCGCCGATGGTGGGGACAAGTACGTTGTCCAGTACGCCAAGAGTCGGAATGAGATGAAATGACTGGAAGACGAATCCGATGTGCTGCCGGCGGAAGTCCGCCAAGTCCTTCATCGCCGAATATGGTCGGTCGCGGAAGTAGCGTTCGCCGGTGGTCGGCGTGTCGAGCGCGCCGATCAGATTCAGCAGGGTGCTCTTGCCGCAGCCGCTGGCGCCGACGATAGCGACGAATTCGCCTTCGTCCACCTCGATATCAATGCCGTCGAGGGCGCGCGTCCTACCGTCGTCGAAATGCAGCGCTAGCCCCTCGGCGCGAAATATCGGCGTACTTCCGGACGTTCCCGGCAGGCAGCCTTGTTCAAGATTCAACTGCGTCATCGTGCGTTCTGTACTGTTCAAGTGTTTGTGGTTCGTTGTCCATCGCAACACGCTATCTCCCGGCATGGGGCGGACTCATCCATTGGGTTCGTGATCGGTTCTTGGTTTAAGTGCGCGGCGCGCAACGGATCGCGCTTTCCCTTGGCGCTGATTTCGCGCCAGACCGGGGGCGCCTGACGCGCCGCCCGGCAGATGGATTCGGAGCCGAGAAATTCCCCAGGTGCGGCGGCTTCGCAAAGGCGGTGGGCGGTATTGACCGTGTCGCCGATGAAGTCATAAGCGCGACTGTGCTCGCCGCCGAGGACGCCTTCCACCACCGGTCCCCAATGCAGTCCCGCGCCGATGCCCAGGCCGAGGGGATGCAAGAATTCTGCGGCGGCGACCGTCATGGCACAACCGCATTGGTATGCCTCCGTCGCGTCGGCGAACACCACCATCGCTTCGTCGGCGGTGTATTTGAACTTGATCGGCGTTGCGCCGTGCGACGCTTTCTCGACGCTCCGGTAGTAGCCGTTCAACATCGACAACGTCATCTCCGGTGTCTGGGTCTCGCCCCAGGCCGTGAAGCCGCGAATGTCCATGAACAGCACCGCCCGGTCCACCCGTTGCGGTGTCAGCGACTCTTCGTCGGCGATGGCGCGATTCAAGACGGCACGACCGAAGGACCATTCCGAATATCGGTGCAGGCGCTCCATGAGCATGCGGATCGTGGCAAGGGAACGCCGCAGGCTGATTTCAGCGAAACCAAGCAAGACGCCGAGCAGCAACAGAACGATGGCGAGAAAGCGATGGGCGCTATCGTCGAAGAACGTGGCCAAGGGCTTGGCTCCCGCGCTGGCCTGAACCTCGAACACGGCATACATGACCAGGGGAATCGCGGCCCGTAACACGCTCTCGATCAGCAACAGGGATGTGGCGGCGCGAGGGAATCGCCCGCGTGACCATTGCATCGCGCCGAACAGGAGGCCGAAGCACCAGTAGGCTTGGTGGTGCATCGCCTGGAAGAAGCGACTGCCTTCCATGGCCGCTTCGGCCAGGGTGTACGCCAGGGGACCGACCAAGTTGCCCAGCAGTGGCGTGGGGCGCCCACGATATTCGGAACTGCCCATGACCCATGCCTGGGCGAGGCCGGCAAAAAGCAGAATGTAGGGATCGGGTCGGGAAAAATAGCCGCCAGGGGAGAGCAGCGCCTCCAGAATCAGCAGCGTCAGGGGAATGTGGCCGCTGTGAGTGAAGAAGTTGCGCGCGATGCGACTGGACAGGCTATCGGCGAGAGCGATGGGAGTCGGGCCGGCGCTCATGGGCGTGATGGGGTCGTTAAATGGTGATGCGCTGATTTTGTGCGGCGAAGATTAAGGGAGGCTTAATGGATTTCATGCCGGCCCCGAAAACCGTCTTCGGCTAGCGCGGACTCATGAAGCGAGTGACCACCGTTGCCGCAGCGGCGGGCAAGGTTTGGAGAAGGAAATGGGGCGCGGGCAGTTCGACGATCTGGGTCTGGGGCGCTTGTGCGGCGACCCCATCGCCGACCGACTTGGGAATCAGGCGATCTTCTCCGGCGCGCAGGTAAAGCAGCGGTATTTTGACCCGCGCCAGAAGCGCGGAGGCATCCACCGCCAGAGCCTCTTGAGCGCGGCGGCGCAAGGCATCGGGCGCGACCATCGCGAGAGTTGCGGCGAGGGTGGCGCGCCGGGGTGTCGAGGCGAAACGGCCCAGCAGGAAAAAGCTCAACAGCGAAAGCGGCAGCGCGGCGAGGGGGAACACCCGCGCTAGGGGGCGCGCCAGCGCCAGCCATGGCCGGGGGCTGCGCACGAAGGAACAGCAAAGAATCAGCCCCATCAGACCGGGCGGCGGGGCGGCGGCGATGGCCACGCCGAGGGGGCCGGAAAAAGATTCGGCAAGCAGGAAGAAGGGCCGGTCGGCGGGCAGGAACGATCGGGCGATGGGTTCCAACTCGGCATAGCTCAGGGCCTGGTCCGTCGGATAGGAGGCGACAATTGCATCCACATCCGGGCCAAGGGCGGCGATAAAGTCGTCGAACAGGCGCCCGGTGCCGTCGAGGCCGGGGAGCAGGACCAGGGTAACCACGCCGTGGCTTGCCTGGGCCGGACTTCTCACCACCACCAGCCGTTTTTCCCCAGCACCATCTTGCTGTAGTAGTCGCGGTTGGCGAGAACGGCATAGACTGCGCCAACGGCGAAGCCGGTGCCTGTGGTGAGCTTGGCGAGACTGACCAGCTTGAGCACGATTTCCAGCGCAAGAAGGCCGATGAAGCAAAGCACGAACAACGTGATCGCCTTGCGCCACATGCCCTTCGCCAGGTAGTAGAAGGGACAGAAGAGGAAGGCGAGGATGTTGAACATGCTCACCTGCTTCTTCTCTTCCGGTGACAGTTCCTTCAGCAGGGGCAGGTTGGGCCCGCCGGCCTTGTGCATGGCTTTGAAGCGGGCTTTCCACTTGTCGGACACCGGCAGGTCGTCAATGGCGGCGATGGAGTCGGCGACCGCTTCGTCATCGACACGGGCCTGGGGCGGGGCGTAGGGGTTGGGCTGGGTCACGGCAGACTCCTGCGGGTGAGTGTTGGGAAATTGATCGGTGCCAGAAGATTCATTTCTTCTCCACCGTGATCTTGCCGCCGAGGGCGCGGGCTTCAACCTTGCGGTCGTACATGCCTTCGGCGAAGGTGGGCGGCACGGTGTAGCTGCCGGCGTTGGTGGCCTTGATCTTGTACACGAAGAGGCCGGCGGCGTTTTCCACCATGCCGTAGAGCACGACGCGGTCTTCGCGCACGTCGGCGTACTCGGGATGCCAGGTGGACTTCTGGTTGCCGATCGGAGCGACCCAGCGTTCGGCCTGGGCGTCGTCTTGGGGCTGCTCGCCGCCTTCCTCGCCTTCGCCTTCGGCATTCTCGCCGTCACCATTGCTTGCCGCCTGCTGCGGTGCAGCCTTCGACTCGGGGACGATCTCGAAGCCGCCAGGCAGCAGGTCGACAATCGCCACGTCCTGCACATTGCCGCTGCCAAGGGCGCGGATGCGCAGATGCACTTCCACCTCGTCGCCGAGCTTCACTGCCGTCACCGGCTTGCCGGTAGCGTCCTTGTACTCGCGGAACACCTCGATGCCCTGCTTGATTTCCTGGGTCGGCAGGGCGCGGTCGAAGCCCGACTGGTTCACCACCGTCCATGCCGGGTAGTCGCTGCCGGAACCGAACTGGAGCCGGATCGCCTGGGAGCTGTAGTTCGCCTTCGGCAGCAGGCCGCCCGGCAGTTGCAGCGGGCGCTTGCTGCTGTCGCCGAGGATTTCGGCGAGGGTGAACTTGTGGTTGCCGTCGGCGCCGATGGCGGTGGCGTAGGCATCCAGCGCCAGCAGGGTGTAGGCCGAAGAAAGGGTGTTGTAGCGGTTGTCGCGCATCGGTCCAGCCAGGTTCTCCAGCGCGGCGGCGTCGAGGCGCTTCAACTCCTTGGGGAAGTGACGCGCGAGCAGATAGACGATCTGCGAGTCCCGCGACAGGCCGTCGTAGTAGTCGGCCCAGCCGCCCTTGTGCTGGCCCAGCTTGAGGCCGCCCATGAGGCTGTCGGCCAGCTTCTCCTGGCGCATCAGCTGGTAGGCCGACGCCAGATAGGCTGCCGTCACGTCCTGCTTCCAGGTCTTGCCGTGGTTGGCGTCGAGACGCTGTTGCAGGGCGGCGGCGTACTGGCCGACGACGCGGCCTTGGCGCGCCAGTAGGTAGAGGGCGTAGGCGCGGGTGCGCTCGTCGGCCAGGCTCTCGCCTTCGCCGGCGGCCATCTGTTGCAGCCAGTCGTCGGCGCTGCGCAGCATGTCGGCGGGCACGGCGTGACCCCGGTCGCGGGCTTCGAGGAGGAAATGCACGGCATAGGCCGAGACCCAGGGCACCACATGGTGATTCGACGCCCAGAGGCCGAAGCCGCCGTCCTGGTTCTGCCGGCTGCGCAGCATGGCGACGATCTTGTCCAGACGTTCTTCCGAGAACCCGCGTGTAGTGCCGAACTCGGCCCGGCTTTGCAGCACGATGGCGGGCAGGGCCTGGCTCACCAACTGCTCGGTGCAGCCGTAGGGGTTCTTGTCGAGATAGGCGGTGAGACCATGGCCCATGATGAGGGGCAGGTTGGAAATGCCGGCGCTGCGGGTCGCGTACTCGTCGTGCAATTGGCGCGGCGTCGGCACGTCGAGACTGCCGCCGGCCTTGACGGTGCCGAAGGCGAGGCTGGTGCGATAGGGCACCGCCGGGCGCACACTGGTATCGACGCCGAGCTTGGCACTCTTGCCGCCGGCGCTGGCAGTGAAAGTCAGGTTGCCGGAGCCGAGCTTATCGGTGGCGCGCAGGCGATACACGGCGGCGCCTTCGCGCAACTCGTCGATCTTGAGTTCCTGCTTCGCTTCGCCGAGGATTTGCAGATGGGGCGAGGTCTTCAATTCGAGCTTGATCGCCGCCCCCTTGCCGGAGCCGAGCAGGTTGTTGGCGACACCGACGCTGACCTCGAACTCGTCCCCCGGCGCGACCTGGGTCGGCACGTTGGGCGAAAGCACGAAGTCGCCGCGCACGAGGGCCTTCTTTTCAAACACGCCGATGGCTTCCGGCGACACGGCCACGGCCATGACGCGCAGGGTGCCGTTGAAGTAGTCGGGCACGGTGTAAGTCAGTTCCTTCTCGTTTGGTCCGGCGTCGATGATGCCGGACCAGTAGGCGACGGACTTGTCGCGCTTGCGCTTGAAGGGGTTGAGGTTCTTGCCGATGGCGCCCTCGGCGTCGCCGCCGGCGGCAGCCGACTCGATCAGGCGCTTGAACTCGGGCAGGATCAGGTCGAGGATCTGCGAGGTGCGTACCTCCAGGGCGCGCTTCTGGAAGAAGTGGGCCAGAGGGTCCGGCGTCTTGTAGCCGGCCACTTGCAGGATGCCCTCGTCGATGGCGAAGACCACGATCTTCGCCGGCTTCTCGGTCTTCACCTTCATGCGGAACACCTCGCCGGGCTTGACCAGTTCCGGCGTCGCGATGCTGACCTTGTTCTTGCGCTGGGCCAGGCTGACGGAGAAGGGCGCCACGCCGTGGGAGAGGGGGCTCATGAAGATTTCCGGCGAGTTGATGTCACGCACGAAAGCCACCGAGACATAGCCATTGCCTTCGAGACCCGCCGGCAGCTTGATCTTCTGCACCGTGTTGGTGGCGGTGGCCTTGAACCAGCGCCAGGCGTAGACCTTGTCGCGCTCGATGGTGATGAGGCCGGTGCCGGTGTAGGGCGCGCGCACCTGCAACTCGATCTCCTCGCCGGGGGCGACGTCGGTTTTCGCCAACTGGATTTGCAGTTCGGCGTTCTTCTCCAGCGAGCGGCTGATGTTGCCGTGGCCGGCCACCGAATACTCGATGCGGTTGAGTTCCTGACCCTGAGCATCGCGCACCACCAGAGCGTAATCGCCGGGGTTGTCGGTGGGCAGGGCCAGCTTGGCGCCGCTGGCGGCAATCGCCAGGGGCTTTTCGCTCAAGCGGACTTCCTTGCGCTTCGACTCATACTTGAAGACGCCGGAATCCTGCTTGGTCAGCACCGAGACGTATTTGCGCTCAACGTGGATCAGGGTCAGCTTGTCCACGGCGGTCTTCTTCGCCTTCGGGTCGATGGCGATCAGGTTCACCGTTCGCGTCGCGCCCTTGTTCACGTAGCGCAGATCGCCGTCGGCCTTGAAGCCCACCAGATAGGGCATGTTGGAGACGAGCACCGAACGCTCGGCGGTGACGCCGCGTCCGCCTTCGGCCTCATAGCCCTGGGCGACGAAATGCACGCGGTAGGTGGCGCGGGCGAAGCGTTGCAGACGCAGGTCGAACTCTGCCTCGCCTTTCTCGTCGGTGGCGCCTTGGGGCAGCTTGTCCTCGAAACTTTCCTTGGCCCGCTGCGGGTCGTAGAAGCTGTAGTCCCGGTAGCTGGGGAAGGACGGATAGGAGGGGAACAGGGTCATGGCGGCCTTGACCTTGCGGTTGGCGGCCGGGGTGCCGAACAGGTTTTGCAGGTTGATGCGGGCCTTGAGGCTTTCCGGCGAGACCCAGCCTTCCACCGCTTCGTCGGAGAAGCGGGCGCTCATCTTCAGCCGGTCGGGCTGGAAGTCCTGCACCTTCACCGCCGCCGAACCGATCAGGTTGCCGGCGTGGTTGTCCTTGACGATGTGCAGGTTCACGTTCCAGGCCCCGGTGGGGGAGGTTTCCTCGGTGCTGAAGGCGGTTTCGATGAAGCCCGACTCGGGCAGGGTCACGCGCTCGCGCTTGACGGTGAGGCCACGGGCGTCGTCGATGGTGACTTCGAGGGGCACGCCGGCCAGCTTGGTGCCCCAGTCAGCGGCGCGCACGATCATGCCGATCTTGAATTCCTCGCCCGGCCGGTAGATGCCCCGGTCGGAGAAGAGGAAGGCTTGCAGCTTGTCGGCCTGGGTGCTGTTGGAAACGCCGCCGACGTCGAAGCGCGAGACGTCGAGCATGCGGTCGCCGCGCTCGCGGGGCAGGAAGGAGAGGTCGCCGCCCTTCTTCGCCACATACAGTACCGGCGTCTGCTCGCGGTTGAAATCCTTCAGCGACGGGAAGCGCGCATGGCCTTCCGCATCGGTGTCTTGCGACAGCACCGGCAGGCCGTTCTTGCCGATCACCTGTACCGTGGCGCCGGCCACCGGCGTACCCGTGGCGATGGACTGGACGAACACGTCCTGGCTGCCATCCACGCCCTGCTTCACCAGCAGACCGAGGTCGGTGAGGACGATCAGGCGCGTGTCCGGGTTGCCGGTGGGGCGCTTGTTGGCGCTGTCGTAGGGCTGCACCTTGACCAGGAACAGGCCGCGCTTGCCATCGCTGCTGTCCTTCAGGTACTTGGTCAGGTCGAGGGCCGTGTACTGGGCCTTGCCCGGTGCCAGGGCGGGCAGGGGCATGACTTCGGTGAGGCGCTCGGTGAGGTTGTCGAGGCCGAAGTTGTAGTTGAAGCTGGGTTTGCCGAACTCGCCCCAGGACTGACTCACCAGATGCTGGATCTGCCCCGGCAGAATGCGGCCGATTTCGTAATGCAGCGCTTCCACGTCCCGCGCCAGCACCGGCACCTTGCGCTCGCCGGAGAGGGGCAGCAGGGAGCCGGAATGGAGGATGCGCACTTCCTTCGGGAAGGGCTTGACCTTGATGACGCGATCAAACGTGGTGCCGAGTTGGTAGCCGCCGAAGGACTTGAGGCCTTTGTCCACCTTGAGGTAAATGTAGCGGCCGACGTCGGCCTCGAACTTGAAGCTGTGCACACTGGTGTGTTCCTGTTCGGCCGCAATGGCGTGGAGGGCCAGGGGTTTGGCCTGCTTCAGCACGCCCTCGCCGATCTGCTGGGTGTTGCCCCAATAGTGCGGGTGCTTGCGCTGCTCGGCGGGGGTGTCGGGATGGAACTCGGGCAGCACCCAGGCGCTGATCTTCTGCCGCATCTCGGTTTCATGCACCGGCGCCGAGGTTTCCAGGGTCAATACCTGTTCCGGCTCGAAGCGCTCATTGTTCACCAGCACCATGTCGGCGCTTTCCAGATAGAGGCTGAACAGGCCGGGGATGGCCACCCGCTCGCTCGCCGCCGCCGTGGTGGCGGGGCCGCCCTTCTGGGCCTTGACGCCGGCGTCGATCTTGATGTCGAGGAAGCTGTCCTTGCGCGGAATCGGCAGGGCGGCGGAGTGGATGTAGGCGGTGAGCTTCTTGCGGTCGTAGCTGACGGTGAAGGGCGTGGTGTCGCCGCCGACGCCGAGGACGCCTTCCTTCTGCCCTTCCTGGCGCAGTACCACGCGCTTCTCGAATTCCTCGGTGGCGACCGGATGGGAGAAGCCCACCGTGACGATGGCCTTCTTCTGGTTCGGGTCCACCGGATCTTGGTAGAACTCCCGCGACTGGATCTTCATCTCGAAGGGCGCGGTCTTGAATGTGAAACTGTATTTCTCCAACTGCACGGTGTCGGTGTGCAGCGGTTTGCCCAGCGTGACCTCGACGCTCTGGCCCACGGGCCAGTCGAACTTGGGCTGGAAGCTCAGGGTGGTGTCGTCGTTCCAGGTCCATTGGCCGACGATGGCGGGATTGAGGCGCGGCAGGCCCGGATCGTCGGCGGCCAGCGCCTTCTCCACCTTGGCCAGGGGCGCGGTGGAGGCGGAGAACTTCACTACCAGGGGCTCGGGGCTCGGATAGTCCTGCTCCAGGGCCGTGCGCGGCGGATCGGTGACCTCGAAGCTGAGGGTTTCCGGGTGGGGGATCAGCGACCAGGCGTACCAGCCGCCCCCGCCGAGGGCGGCGGCGGCGATGAGGCCGAGGGCGCCGCGTTTGGCCTGGCGTGGGTTGGCCCGCAGCCAGGCGACGAGGGCGGCGAACTGGCGGCGCAGAAAGCCGAGCCAGGGCGGCGATTGCCAGGACAACTGGCCGAAGATCCAGCCCAGGGCCAGGCCCATGCCGCGCAGAATAAGACGCGGAACCAGAAACAGGGCCCGCAGCCCCGCCGCCAACTTTGAGTTCATGCTGTGACTCCCGAGACCTCCTCTTGTAGGGCGAGGAGTAATGAGGGCGTCATTGTACGGCCGCGCTGCCTGAAGGGGTATTGGCGGCGCTCAGGGTGGGGAAATATTTTCCCCGGCGGATTCAGTTCTTAACGGCGGGGCGACGCTTGAGTTTTTTCTCCACCACCTGGACCGAGGCTTCACCGACTTCATCAAGCACTTTTTCGCCGGCGTCGATGAGGGACTCGACGGTGTTGATGGCGATCTCGACTTCCGGCGGCGACAGCCAGGCGGTCTTGTCGAGGGTGAATTTCGTCAAGTGGCTGGAGCTGTGAATCTGGGCTTCCAGCAGGTGGATCAGGTCCACCTGGGCATAGCCGGCGATTTGCAGATGACCCATGAAGAGTTCCGGCACGATGTCCTGCAACAGGTTTTGGGGCGGCATCGGCTCGCCGCGACCGGCGAGGCCGAGGGCGCGGCTGGTGGCGCTGCTGTAGAGGTCGGCGAGACGGGCGCTGGAATCGAGCAGGATGCTGGAGGCCAGGTGAAAGTGGTCAAGGGCCGCCAGGCGGGCGGCGCGGGTGGCGTCAGTGGCGAAATACATGATGAACTCCGGGAATGCTGATTGCCGTCAGCGTAACTGCGGTGTGTAACAAAACGATGACAGCGTGATCCTTGGTCAGACGACTGTTCGGGGAGGTTTCTGGAAATGCCATGACGATATGCAATGGACTATACTTAAGCGCGAATCCAGCGGCGCTGATCTTTTGGGGAATGCGACATGCCATTATTAGCGGGGCTTCAGGGGGTTATCGACCTGTTGTGTGTAATCCATATCTATCGGACGGGACGTCCGACGTGGTGGTATTTTGTGGTGGTGGGTTTCCCGATGATCGGGGCCCTGGCCTATCTGATATTTGAAGTGGTTCCCGCCCCCGATGGGCGCAAGATTGCCCGGCGGGTGATCAAGGCCATCGATCCTTCGGTGGATTTGAAAGACCGCATCCGCGAGGTGGAGCGTTGCGGATCTGTCGCCAACAAAGCCGCCCTGGCGGAGGAGTTGGTGAATGGGGCGCAATTTGAAGACGCTATTGCCCTCTACCAAAGCTGCCTGACGGGCAATCATGAGAACGACCTGAGCCTGATGTTCGGGTTGGCCGAGGCCTACTTTCACAAACGCGATGCCGCCAACGCGATTCTTTGGCTTGATCGTGTGATTGCGCGTGAGCCGTGGTTCCGTTCCGGCGACGCAAAACTACTGCGGGCGCGCGCCTTGGCAGGTGGGATGCGCAGCGACGAAGCGCTGGCTCAGTATGAGGCGATGCTGGATCACTATTCCGGTGAAGAGGCGCGTTGTCGCTACGCATCTTTGCTGGCCGCCCTGGGGCGTGTCGACATGGCTGAACGTGTGATCGCGGAGGCGGAGAAGCGCGTCAGGCTGGCGGGTAGCGCCTATGGGCGGGTCAATCGGGAATGGCTGAATGGCGCCCGGGAGGACGTTGCGCAAGCCCGTGGTGCGGTGTGAGAACTTCATTCCGCACAGGGGCGCATTTCGACCACTGCCGGCGCAGTCAGGCCCGGAAGAATCTCGGTTAGAGGCTGGCAGGCCCGGTCGACGCAGATGTCGTAGGCCGGAACGTAGGGCGAGTGGGTGAGGCGCAGTTCGGTCAGGGGCGCCAGTGGTGGGCGGTAGTGCCAGGAGCCGTTGTGCAACTGGGCATCCGGCGGCGGTTCCATGCCGGCGCCGCTGCCACGGATGCGCGCTTCGGTGATGACGAGGTGCTGCTTCTCGATGCGCCAGTCTTCTTCCCAGCGCACTTTCTCGATGCTGTGGGTCCACGCCAGGGTGAAGGCGTTGACCGCCAGGGTGGCGCTCAGGGCGCCGGCGGCGAGGCACAGCGCCATGGTGGGTTAGATCGGGCTGCGGGTGCGCCGCCAGTGCCAGGCGATGAACAGGGCGGCGAGAACGAAGCCGATTTCGTCGGTGAGCGGCAGGGCGGCGACCAGCAGAGAAGCAATGGCGGCGGCGAAGATGCGTTCGGCGACCGACAAGCCGGCGCGCAGATAACCCACCGCCGCCGCGCCCCAGAGGACGATGGCGAGAAGGGCTTTGCCGACGATGTAGATCACCGCCAGCACGGTGGGTTCGCCTTGCAGCATCAGGGCCGGGGTGTACACCGCCATGAAGGGGACGACGAAGCCGGCAATGGCGATCTGGGTGGCCTTGAAACCGATCTTCATCGGTGAGTCTTTGGCGATGGAGGCGGCGGCGAAGGCGGCCAGCGCCACCGGCGGCGTCAGGTCGGCCATGATGCCGAAGTAAAAGACGAACATGTGGCTGACGATGAGGGGAACGCCGAGCTTGAGCAGGGCCGGCGCGGCGATGGAACTGGTGATGATGTAGTTGGGAATGGTCGGGATGCCCATGCCCAGCAGCAGGCACACCAGCATGGTGAGGAAGAGGGAAAGGAAGAGGCTGGTTTCGCCGATCTGGAGGATGAAGCCGGCGAAGTTGGAGGCCGCGCCGGTGAGGGTCAGCACACCGATGATGACACCGACGATGGCGCAGGCAACACCTACCGGCAGGGCCTGGCGGGCGCCGTCGATGAGACTCATCTTCAGGTTGTGGAGGGTCTTCGTGCCGCCCTTGACGGCAAAGCTCTGGGCCACCAGGGCGAGGATCACCGCCAGCACCGGATAGATGCCCCACTTCACGAACAGGGAGGCGGAGAGCCCGACCGCGAGCCAGAACACGTAGCGGAAGGCGGTGGAGGAAATGCGCGCGGCGATGGTGGCGCCGAGGATCAGAATGGCGGTGAGGGCAAGGCCGGTCATGCCGGCGAACATGGGCGTGAAGCCATGAAACAGCATCCAGACCAGGGCCGCCAGGGGCAGCACGAGATACCAGCGTTCCTTGAGGGCGGCCCAGGGGTTGGGGCACTGGTCCTTGGGCAGGCCGAGCAGCTTGAGGCGCCCGGCTTCCAGATGCACCATCCAGAAGGCGGTGAAGTAGTACAGGACGGCTGGAATCACGGCCGCCTTGACGATGTCGGCGTAGGGCACGTTGAGGGTTTCGGCCATGATGAAGGCGACCGCGCCCATCACCGGCGGCATGATCTGGCCGCCCATGCTGGCCGTGGCTTCCACCGCGCCGGCGAACACCGAGGAATAGCCGAAGCGCTTCATCAGGGGAATGGTGAACTGCCCCACAGTCAGCACATTGGCGACGCCAGAGCCGGAAATGGTGCCCATCATGCCGGAGGAAATTACCGCCACCTTGGCCGGGCCGCCCTTGGTGTGGCCCACCAGGCCGAGGGCGAGGGAATTGAAGAGGTGGATCATGCCGGCGTGTTCGAGGAAGGCGCCGAAGAGGATGAAGAGGAAGATGTAGGTGGCCGACACCAGGGTGGGAATGCCGTAGATGCCTTCCGAGCCGAGGGCGAGTTGGTTGATGATCTGGTCGAAGCCGTAGCCGCGGTGGGCGATGGCTTCCGGCAGGTACTGGCCGAACAAGCCATAGAGCAGGAACACGCCGCAGACAATGGGCAGGGCGAGGCCGAGGATGCGCCGGGCGGCTTCAAAGGTGAGGATGACGAGGGCGGCGCCGACCGCCAGGTCCATCTGGCTGGCGTCGCCGGAACGTTGGATCAGATCGGCCTCGAACACCCAGTGGTAGGTGGAAAGCATGAAGGCGCCGGCGGCGAGAAACCAGTCGCCAAGGGCCACCCGCGAAAGCTTGGCGCCGTGACGGAAGGCCGGGTAGAGCAGGAAAGTCAGGCAGACCAGGAAGCCGACATGGAGCGAACGGGTGACCAGGCTGGAGAGGGGATGAAAGGCCGCCACCGTGAGCTGGTAGGCGGAAAAGGCCAGGGCGATGCTGGTGAGCACCACCAGTGAGCGCCCCCCGAGCCGGCGCTGAACGCCGTGCTCGGAGAACTCCTCCTGGCCTTGGTCGGGGGCGGCGCTGTGGTCGGTCATGTAATCCAGTTCCGCGACGGATTACTTGAGCAGGCCCGCTTCCCGATAGTACTTTTCCGCGCCCGGATGCAGCGGCACCGGCGGCATCTTGGCGGCGGTGTCCTTGTGGATGGCCTTGGCGGCAGCGTGGGCAGCCACCAGTTGGTCCAGGTTCTCGAACATGGACTTGGTCATGGCATAAACCGTCTCCGTGGACACGCCTTCGTGGGTGACGAGGAAATTCTGCACCGCGATGGAGGGCACGTCGGCGGTCTGGCCTTCATAAGTCTTGGCAGGAATGATGCCGGCCTGATAGGCGGGTTCGTTGATCTTGGCGACGAGATCGGCGGGGATCGGCACGAACACCACCTTCTGCGCCACCGCCAGGTCGCGCAGGGCGGCGACGCCGAGACCGGAGGAGATCAGGGTAACGTCGATCTGGCGGTTCTTCAGCAACTCCACGGACTCGGCGTAGGAGAGATATTCCACCTTGGCGAAATCCTTGTAGGAGATGCCGGCGGCCTTGAGGATGTCGCGGGCGTTGAGTTCGGTGCCCGACTTCGGCGCGCCGACGGAAATGCGCTTGCCCTTGAGGTCGGCCAGGGTCTTGATGCCCGAGTCGGCGGAGGCGACGATCTGGATGTAGTTGGGGTAGAAGGCGGCGATGGTGCGGAGCTTTTTCAGCGGTGTCTTGAAGCCGGCTTCCTCGTTGCCCTTCCAGGCTTCGGAGAGGGCGTCGCCGAGGGTGAGGGCGACTTCGCCGCGTCCGGCTTGTAGCAGATTGAGGTTTTCGGCCGAGGCCTTGGTGGCCTGCACCGAGGTCTTGACGTTCGGCAGCGCCTTGCCGTAAATCTGCGTCAGGGCGACGCCGAGGGGGTAATACACACCACTGGTGCCGCCGGTGAGGACGTTGATGAACTCTGCCGCCTGGGCGGAAGCCGCCACCACGGAACCGGCGATGAGCGCAAGCAATAGTCGATGAACTTTCATGGTGTCGCCTCCTGGGTTGGTTATTGTCCGGGCATTATAGGCTCGCCCGGTCCGCTGTCAGAAGTGGCATCATCCTCGGCATATTCCATCGCGGGAGGCAGGGTCATCATGAAGAGAAAGCTGATCGGATTGTGCGTGGCGCTGGCGGCGGGCGCGGTTGGTGCCATTGGTGCGGTGGCGGGCGAGAGTGCGAAGGAACTGGTGTCCACCGCCGCCGACCGGGAAGCCACAGCGGTGACGGTGTACAACGACGACCAGGCCCTGGTGAAGGAGAAGCGCAAGCTCACCCTGGCACCGGGCCTGACCCGCCTGTCGCTGCGTGAAGTCTCGGCGCAGATGCGGCCCGAGACCGCCTTGTTGCGGGCAGTGACGGGGCGTCCGATCAGCCTGGTGGAACAGAACTTCGACTTCGACCTGCTGACGCCGCAAACCCTGCTCGACAAATACGTCGGCCGCGAGGTGACGGTGATCCGTTCCCATCCCACCAGCGGCGAAGAGCGGCGCGAAAAAGCCACGGTGCTGGCCGCAGGGCAAGGCACGGTGTTGCGCTTCGCTGACCGCATCGAAACCGGAGTGCCGGGGCGGCTGGCTTTCGACAGTGTGCCGCCCAACCTGCGCGACCGGCCGACGCTCTCGGTGTTGCTGGAAGCCCATGGCGGCAGCCAGTCGCTGGAGCTTTCCTACCTGACGTCGGGGATTTCCTGGAAGGCCGACTACGTCGCCAATATTTCGCCGGAGGGCAATCATCTCGATCTAAACGGCTGGGTGACGCTCACCAACCGCAGTGGCGCCGCCTATCAGGATGCCCTGCTGCAACTGGTGGCGGGCACGGTGAACCGGGTGCGGCCGCAGCCCCAGATGCTCGGCTATGCCATGCCGGCCCCGTCGCCCATGCGCGCCAAGTCCGAGGCCCGGGAAGAGGCGCTGATGGATTACCACCTCTACAGCTTCGATCGCCCCACTTCTATCGCCGACAACCAGACCAAGCAACTGGCCCTGCTCTCCGCCAGTGCCGTGCCGGTGAGCCGCGAATACCTGCTGGCAGGTTCCGATTACTACTATCGCGAGCGTTACGGCCAGATCGGTCAGAAGCTCAAGCCGGCGGTGTTCCTCGAATTCGCCAACAAGGGCGGCCAGCTCGGCAAGCCCCTGCCGGCGGGCATCGTGCGGGTGTACGCCAAGGACAGCCAGGGTGCTGCCCAGTTCGTCGGCGAGGACCGCATCGAACACACGGCGAAGAACGAGAAAGTGAAGCTCAAGCTCGGTGAGGCCTTCGACATCACTGCCGACCGCAAACAGACCGCCTACAAGCGCATCAGCGACAACGTGACCGAAACCAGCTACCGCATCGAGATCCGCAATGCCAAGGACGAAGCGGTGACGGTGCGGGTGCTGGAACCTTTGCCCGGCGACTGGGAGATGCTGGCCGAATCCCAGAAGCACACCAAGGAATCGTCGCGCCAGGCCTCCTGGGCCGTGGCGGTGCCGGCGGGCGGAGCGACGGTACTCGACTACACCGTGCGGGTGCGGTGGTGATGCGCTCTGGGGCCTGTTGATACACGCACCTGGGAATTACGCGGCGACGTTGCCGGTGGGCTCGGTCGGGCAGGACGAAGCTCCCAGCGTTTGCAGCAGATTGACGATATCCATGCGGCGGCCAGTAAATGCCAGCTTGAGGGCGCTTTTGCGGTCGTCGGCGCCTTGCAGGCTGACGCCGCCGCCGATGGCGAATAGCTCCAGGGCGAGCATGTCGCCGCGCCGGATGGCGGCGACGAACTGCTCCTGATCGAAATACTGGAGGCCCATGGCCGTCAGTTCCTTGCGCGCTTCGAGGGCGGTCAGGCGCGGGGCGGCCACATTGGATGAGGGCGCCGGCGCGGGACGGGCTGCCTGTGTTGACGCTGCGGGCGCCGCGGCGTCTGGCGCCGGCGGGGCGAGGTTGGCCGCGCCTTGTTCGGCGGCAGCGCTGGCTGTCGGCGCTACCGCGGCCTGTGCCGGGCTACCGGTCATGCCCTTGCGGCGCGGCGTCTGGGTCTCATCGAGCAGTGCCTCGATGCGGGCAAAGACTTCGTGGCGCGAGAAGGGCTTCTTCATGAAGTCGTCGGCGCCGATGCGCTTGGCGTAGAACTCCTCGGTGGCCTGCTCGTTGCCGCTAATCATGATGATGGGGATATGCCGCGTTGCCGGGTCCTTGCGCATGTGGCGCAGGGCGGCAAAGCCGTTCATGCCGGGCAGGACGATGTCGAGAAAGATCAGGTCCGGCTTTTCCTTCTGCGCCAGTTCGACCCCGGTTTCCGCATCCATGGCCTCGTAGGTGACGTAGTCCACCGATTGCAGCATTTTCTTGATCGCCGCCACCATGGTGGCGGAATCGTCGATGATGAGCGCCCGGGTTCCCTTGCGGGCATTGACGCGCTCACGGACCCGTCGTTCCGCCGGCGACTGCGCTTCCGAATTCTCGGCGGTTTCTGCGTCGGACTCCGCTTCCGGCCCCTCGGATTTTCCGAGTTTGGAAAAGAACTGCCCAAGAATTCCCATGCTTTTGTCCTCGTTCTATGGCCTGCCCAGGGAGAAACCCTGCTGCATGCAATGATAATATGAAACGATGACGAAGGGCTTGGCGGTGGGTGTGCTCCGACAGTCGGCAAGTGAGCGGGGATGGACGGAGGTCCGCCGCCGGGTCTTCGTGAGCGGGGGCTTAGCCCCGCACTTCACCGTCGCCGAAGACGATCCACTTCTGCGACGTCAGCCCCTCCAGGCCGACCGGGCCACGGGCGTGGAACTTGTCGGTGGAAATGCCGATCTCGGCGCCGAGGCCGTACTCGAAGCCGTCGGCGAAGCGGGTCGAGGCGTTTACCATCACCGAACTGGAATCCACCTCGCGCAGAAAGCGCATGGCGTTCTGGTGGTTGTTGGTGACGATGGCTTCCGTGTGCTGGGACGAATATTTATTGATGTGGTCGATGGCCTCGTCGAGGCCGGCCACCACCTTGACCGAAATGATCGGGGCGAGGAACTCGGTGTAATAGTCCTCGTCCGTTGCCGCCTTGGCGTTGGCTACCAGTTTCTGGGTTTCGGCACAGCCGCGAATTTCGACGCCCTTGCCCGTGAGCATGGCGGCGATGGCCGGTAGTTGCGATGCCGCGACGGAGCGGGCCACCAGCAGGGATTCGGTGGTATTGCAGGTGCCGTAGCGCTGGGTCTTGGCGTTCTCGATGATCTTGAGGGCCATGGCGGCATCGGCGCTCTCATCCACATAGACGTGGCAGTTGCCGTCCAGATGCTTGATGACGGGGACGCGGGCTTCCTTGCTGATGCGCTCGATGAGGCCCTTGCCGCCGCGTGGCACGATTACATCCACATACTCGGGCATGGTCACCAGATAGCCGACGGCGTCGCGGTCGGTGGTCTCGATCACCTGCACCGCCGTTTCCGGCAGTCCGGCGGCCTTGAGGCCCTCGCGCACGCAGGCGGCGATGGCCTGGTTGGCGCGCAGCGCTTCCTTGCCGCCGCGCAGTATCGCCGCGTTGCCGGACTTGAGGCAGAGGGCCGCCGCATCGGCGGTGACGTTGGGACGGGCTTCGTAGATGATGCCGACGACGCCGATCGGCACCCGCATCTTGCCGACCTGAATACCCGTAGGACGGCGTTTGACGTCGGTAATCTCGCCCACCGGATCGGCCAGCCCGGCCACCTGTTCCAGGCCCTGGGCCATGGACTCGACTCCCTTGGCGGTGAGGGTGAGGCGGTCGATCATGGCCGCTTCGAGACCATTGGTCTTGGCTTCCGCCACGTCGGCGGCATTGGCGGCGAGTAGTTCGGCTTGACGCTCACGCACGGCTTTCGCCATGGCCAGCAGGGCGGCGTTCTTGGCGCCGGTGGATGCCTTGGCGACCTGGCGCGAAGCGGCGCGGGCAGCCTTGCCGACGGCTTCCATGTAGTCTTTCACGTTCATGCGGCTTTCCTTGGTCGTGTCAGCTTCAGGGCGAGTTGCAGGCATTCATCCCACACGTCGCCCTTGGCGATGCCTTTAATCATGCGGTCGATTCGCGCTGCATGCAAGAGGGCGGCGCTGGCGCCCATGGCGCGGGCCTCGGTGGCCAGGGCCCAGAGTACCAGGGGCAGGGCCGCGTCTTCGGCTTGCAGGCCAGACAGGGTGCGGGCGCAGCGGGCGCTGTCGCGGGCCTTGATGGCGTCGCGCAGGTCGCCAATGTCGTAGCGGGCGACATTGAGCACGGCGGCTTCGATCTGATCCAGGCTGATCTCGCCCTCCGGGTGGAGCAGGCCGAGCTTCTGGATTTCCTGGTGGGCGGCGAGCAGGTTGCCCTCCACATGGGCGGCAATGAATTCCAGGGCGGCGCGGGGCGCCGACTGTTTCTGCCGCGCCAGGCGACCGGCGATCCAGTCCGGCAACTGGCGCAGGGGCGGCGCGTTGCATTCGAGGGCGACGCCGTTGTTGATGAGGGCATTGAACCACGCTGCCTTCTTCGCCTGCCAGTCCATCTGCGGCAGGGTAATCAGGGTGATGATGCCGCCGGCCTTTTCCTTGACGTAGCGTTGCAGCGCTTCGCCGCCCTCGCGTCCCGGCTTGCCGTTTGGAATGCGCAGGTCGATCAGCTTGTCGCCGCCAAACAGGGAGAGATTGCCGGCGGCCATGAACAGTTCGTCCCAGCGGAAGCCCTGGCCCGCCACCAGCACCTCGCGCTCCACGTAACCGCCGGCGCGGGCAGCGGCACGGATGGCATCGGCCGCTTCGAGCACCAGCAGGGGCTCGTCGCCATGGAGCACATACAGCGGGTCGAGGCCCTTCTCCAGGCGGGCGGCAAGCTGCTCGGGACGCAGCTGCATGGCGCTTATTCGTCCTTGACTACGGTCGGCGCCTTGGCTGCCGCGAGGCGGCGCAGCAACTGGCGGATCAGGTCGGTCTGCATGTCCCGCTGCAACAGGGCCTCCTCGCTTTCCTTGGCCAGCACCTGGCTGTCGTTGAAGCTGATGTCGCGGGTAATCTTCATGGTATTGAGGGGCAGGAAGTCGCGCCCGGCGGTGTCATGAACGCGGAACGTGAACGTGCGTACCAGTTGGTATTCGCGCACCCGCCCTGCCGCCGAGTAGGAGAGGATTTTCTTCTCCGGCACGTCGCCCAGCACGGTGAGGATGGCTTCGGCTTCCTTCGGGTTATCGACGACGCGGGTCTCACCGTTGGCTTCGACGCCGCGCTTGATGGCCGCCCGGATGTCCGAAGTTTCCGGCAGGGTGATGTAGAGGGTGGAGAAGGGCAGGGAAATCGCGCCGCGCAGTTGGAAGCCGCAGGCGGCGAGGAAAACAGAGGCAATGACAATCCAGCGGCGCATGGCTTTCCCTTTACGCGACGATATTGACGAGACGGCCCGGCACCACCACCACCTTCTTTGGCGGCCGGCCTTCCATGTATTTCACTGCCACTTCGTGGGCCAGGGCAGTGGCTTCGATGGTGGCCTTGTCGGCGCTGGCGGCTACTTTGACGCTGCCGCGATGCTTGCCGTTCACCTGCAACACGAGTTCGATCTCATCCTGCACCAAAGCCTCTTCCAGAGGCTCGGGCCAGCTTGCGGCGAGGATGTCGTCGCCGAAGCCGAGTTCCCGCCACAAGGCTTGGGTGATGTGGGGCGTGATTGGCGACAGCTGGCGTAGCAGCAGACTGAAGCCTTCGACGGCGACGGCCTGCCAGCCCTCGGCGGCGTCCTTCTGGGCCTTTTCCAGGGCGTTGAGCATTTTCATCGCCGCCGAGGCGACGGTGTTGAACTGCATCTTGCCCAGGTCGTAGTTGGCCTGCTTGAGGGTGGCGTGAAGCTCGCGGCGGATGGCGGCGAGACCCTCTGGTAGCTTGGCGGGCATGTCTGGCTTGCCTACGGCATTGATGGCGTGGCCGAAGGCCCACACCCGGCGCAGGAAGCGGTAAGCGCCCTCGACGCCTGAATCCGACCACTCCAGAGTCTGCTCCGGCGGTGCGGCGAACACCATGAAGAAACGCGCCGTGTCGGCGCCATATTCCTCGATCAGGGCCTGCGGGTCCACGCCATTGCGCTTCGACTTCGACATGGTGCCGATGCCGCCGTAGTCCACCAGTGAGCCGTCGGCCTTGCTGGTGGCGCCGGTGACATGGCCGGACTCATTGCGTACCAGATCCACTTCCTCCGGCGCGAAGTATTCGATGCCGCCCTTCTCGGTGCGGCGCGAGAAGATGTGGTTTAGCACCATGCCTTGCGTGAGCAGGTTGGCGAAGGGCTCGTCGTAGTTCACCAGGCCCAGGTCGCGCATCACCTTGGTCCAGAAGCGCGAATAGAGCAGGTGCAGGATCGCGTGTTCGATGCCGCCGATGTACTGGTCCACCGGCATCCAGTGGTTGGTGCCGGCGTCCACCATGGTGTCAGCACCGGGGCGCACACAGTAGCGGGCGTAGTACCAGGACGAGTCCACGAAGGTGTCCATGGTGTCGGTTTCGCGCTTGGCCTTCTTGCCGCATTGGGGGCAAGCCACATCGAGAAAGTCCGGGCGCTTGTGCAGGGGATTGCCGGAACCGTCGGGGACGCAGTCTTCCGGCAGTACCACCGGCAATTGATCGTCGGGCACCGGCACGGTGCCGCAAGAATCACAGTGGATCAGCGGAATCGGGCAGCCCCAGTAGCGCTGGCGCGAAACGCCCCAGTCCCGCAGGCGGTATTGCACCTGCTTGTCGCCCAGGTCTTTCGCCTTCAGATCGGCAGCGATGGCATCCACGGCGGCTTCGTAGGCGAGGCCGTCGTATTTGCCGGAGTTCATGCACTTGCCGCGTTGCTTGTCGGCGTACCACTCTGCCCACGCATCGAGAGAGAAGCTTTCACCTTCAACGGCGATGACCTGCTTGATCGGCAAACTGTATTTCTTGGCAAAGGCGAAGTCGCGCTCGTCGTGAGCCGGCACGGCCATCACGGCACCTTCGCCATAGCCCATCAGCACGTAGTTGCCGACCCAGACCTCGACCTTCGCGCCGGTCAGCGGGTGCTGGACGAAGATGCCCGTGGGCAGGCCCTTCTTCTCCATGGTCGCCATGTCGGCTTCCATCACCGAGCAGTGCTTGCATTCCTCGATGAAGGCGGCGAGTTCGGGATTGTTCTTCGCCGCGTGGGTGGCCAGCGGGTGCTCGGCGGCGACGGCGACGAAGGTGACACCCATCACGGTATCGGCACGAGTGGTGTAAACCCAGAGCTTGTCGGTCTTGCCGTCCAGCTCGTAAGGGAAGGCGAAGCGCACACCGTGGCTCTTGCCGATCCAGTTGGCCTGCATGGTCTTCACCCGCTCCGGCCAGCCGGGCAGGGTATCGAGGGCGGAGAGCAGTTCGTCAGCGTATTGGGTGATGGCCAGGTAGTAGCCGGGAATCTCGCGTTTTTCCACCAGGGCTCCGGTGCGCCAGCCGCGGCCGTCGATCACCTGCTCGTTGGCGAGCACGGTCTGATCCACCGGGTCCCAGTTCACCACCTGGGTCTTCTTGTAGGCGATGCCTTTTTCCAACATGAGCAGGAACAGCCACTGATTCCACTTGTAATACTCGGGACGGCAGGTGGCCAGCTCGCGCTCCCAGTCGATGGCGAACCCCAGCGACTGGAGCTGCTTCTTCATGTAGGCGATGTTGTCGTAGGTCCACTGGGCCGGCGGCACGTTGTTCTGGATCGCCGCGTTCTCGGCCGGCAGGCCGAAGGCGTCCCAGCCCATGGGTTGCAGCACGTTGTAGCCGCGCATCTTGTGGAAGCGGGTCAGCACATCGCCGATGGTATAGTTGCGCACGTGTCCCATGTGCAGCTTGCCCGACGGGTAGGGGAACATGGAGAGGCAGTAGTACTTGGGCTTGCCCGGCTCTTCCACGGCGCGGAAGGCGTTGCTGGATTGCCAGTGGGCTTGGGCGGCCTTCTCGATTTCGGTCGGGTTGTATTTTTCCTGCATGGCGTATGGGCTTTATGCGGCCGTGGTAGTCGGCTGGATGGGGCGAAAGAACGGGAAATTATACCCCCGCCCCCTGATCTGAAAGGACTTGCAATGCGTGTTGCCACCGGATTTCTGGGCTTGTTTCTGAGTTGTGCCGCCGTGGCGGCCTCGGCTGCGACGGCCGTGGCAACCGTGCAGGCGGTGCAATCGCCGGCCTGGCTGCAGCGCGATGGCCGCAGCCAGCCCCTGGCGGTGGGCATGGCCCTGAAGAACGGCGACCGCGTCGTTACTGGCGCCGATGCCCGCGCCGAGATTCATGTCGCCGAAGGCAGTGCGGTCAAGCTCGGCGCCGACGCCAAGCTGAATATCTTCACCCGCAGCCTGAAGCCGCAAAAGGATTTCAAGGGCGCCCTCGATGTACTGACCGGCGCATTCCGCTTCACCACCAACGTGTTCTCTCGGCTGCATGCCAAGCGTGATCTGGCGATTCGCGTCGGCACCGCCACCATCGGTATTCGCGGCACCGACGTCTGGGGCCGCTCCAACAAGGACGAAGACTTGGTCTGTCTGATCGAAGGCAAGATTGTCCTCGCTCACGGCGGCGAAACCGTCGAAATGGCCGATCCGATGACCTTTTTCGTCGCTCCCAAGGGCCAGGCGGCCCAGCCGGTGGCGCCGGTAGACCCGGAAAAGCTCAAGGGCTGGGCGCGGGAAACCGACATCCTGCCGGGCGACGGTGCGCAACGTGCGGGCGGTCGCTGGCTGGTGCGCCTGGGCCGGGTGGATAGCCAGGAACAGGCTCTCGACATCTACGACATGGCACGGGCGGCGGGTTTCGCGCCCAAGATCAAGCCGCGTCCGGCGCAAGGGGCCGAAAAGGCGCCCTGGGCCTACGAAGTGGTGCTGGCGAATGCCGCTACCGAAGCGGATGCACAAGTGTTGGCGGCGCGCATCAATGGCCTGTTGAGCTGGAAGGCCGACGTAGCGGCGCGTTAAACGAATTCGCGCCGGCGTGAAACCGGCGCGATGGAGGCTCAGTAAGGAGCCTCAGTGGGCTGCCAGAGGGCGGCTGACGGCCTGCCAGCCGCGCCAATAGAGCTGGTTGCCGACCTCGAACAGGGTTACCGGCACTTCCCACCAGCGCGCCTGGGCGCGGGCCAAGCGGCGGAAGCCGAGGGAGGCCGAGTCGGCTTCGATGCTCTCAATGGCGAGGCCTTCGAGGAAGCCATCCATGGACAGTTTCCAGAATTCGGCGTTTTCCTGCTTGCCGAGGCGCATTTCGGCGCGACGCTTGGCGTCGTGCCAGATCTGGATTGCGCGGGCTTCGCTGATATCGGCCTTTTTTGCCAGCCAGGGCAATAACTTGGGGTGTCTGTCGCTCGGTTTCATGAGGGTTCCTTTCCATTGTGTGGACCCGGAGGGCGGGGCTTCGTGGGCCCAACCGGTACTCCGAATGCTGCAATGCACAATTAACATTCTACAGGCTAGGAGCAGGGTTAAAAGGAAATAGTTCCGCAAAATGCTGCAAAGCAGCAAATTGTGCTTTGGCGACAACAAGATAGGAGTTGGGTGGCTTGGGCGGGTGGTTTGCGAGCGTATCCGTCGCGAAAAGGCGGGGATAGGCCGGGCGCTATAATCCGCCGCCACCCTGGTCCCCTGCCATGAACCTCCTCGACGACCTGAATCCCGAGCAACTCGCTGCCGTCACTCTGCCGCCGCAACACGCCCTGATTCTGGCCGGTGCTGGCTCGGGCAAGACGCGGGTGCTCACCAGCCGCCTGGCCTGGCTGATATCCACCTCCCAGGTGGGGCCGCAGCAGGTTCTCGCCGTGACCTTCACCAACAAGGCGGCGAAGGAAATGCTCACCCGCCTCTCCGCCATGCTGCCGATCAACGTCAAGGGCATGTGGATTGGCACCTTCCACGGCCTGTGCAACCGCCTGCTGCGCGCCCACTATCGCGACGCCAGCTTGCCGCAGCTGTTCCAGATTCTTGATTCCGCCGACCAGCTCTCCAGCATCAAGCGCCTGCTCAAGGCCATGAATGTGGATGACGAGAAGTATCCGCCGCGCGAGTTGCAGCACTTCATCAACGCTCAGAAAGAAGCCGGTCTGCGCGCCGGGGCGGTGGAAGCCTGGGACGACTGGACGCGCCGTCGCGTCGAGCTTTACGCCGCCTACGACGAGCAATGCCAGCGCGAAGGCGTGGTGGATTTCGCCGAACTGCTGCTGCGTTCCTACGAACTCCTGTCGCGCAACGAGGCCCTGCGCCGGCATTATCAGGAGCGCTTCCGTCATGTGCTGGTGGATGAATTCCAGGACACCAATGTGCTGCAATACAAGTGGCTCAAGTTGCTGGCGGGCGGCGGCGCCAGCATGTTTGCGGTGGGCGATGACGACCAGAGCATCTACCGCTTCCGCGGCGCCGAGGTGGGCAACATGCGCGACTTCGAGCGCGAGTTCAAGGTCGCCAACGTGATCCGTCTGGAGCAGAACTACCGCTCCCACGGCAACATCCTCGACGCCGCCAACGCCATCATCAAGAACAACAGCCAGCGTCTGGGCAAGAACCTGTGGACCGAGGCTGGTGCCGGCGAGCCGATCCGCGTCTTCGAGGCCGTGTCCGACGGCGAGGAGGCGCGCTGGATCGTCGACGAAGTCAAAGCCCTCTCCCGTGACGGCCATGCCCGCACCGAGATCGCCCTGCTCTACCGCTCCAACGCCCAGTCGCGCATTCTGGAACACAGCCTGTTCGCCGCCGGCATTCCCTACCGCGTCTATGGCGGCCTGCGCTTCTTCGAGCGCCAGGAGATCAAGCATGCCCTGGCTTACCTGCGCCTGATCGCCAACACCGACGACGACACGGCCTTCGCCCGGGTGGTGAATTTCCCCACCCGCGGCATCGGCGCCCGCAGCCTGGAGCAATTGCAGGACGCCGCCAGGGGCGCCCAGAGCAGCCTGTTTGCCGCGATTTTCAGCCTCACCGGCAAGGCCGGCAGCAGCCTCGCCGGCTTCGCTGCTCTGGTGGCGCGGCTCAAGGAGGCCGCCCACCTGCCCCTGCCGGAACTGGTGGAGCATGTGCTCGACCTCTCGGGTCTGCGCGAACATTACCGCAACGAAAAGGAAGGCCAGGACCGCCTCGCCAACCTGGACGAACTGGTCAACGCCGCCGCCAACTTCATCGCCGAGGAAGGCGCCGTGGGGGAGGAAGGCGAGATTTCCGCCGACCTCGCCTCCTTCCTCGCCCACGCTTCCTTGGAGGCCGGCGAACACCAGGCCGGCGAGGGCGACGACGCCCTGCAACTGATGACGGTGCATGCCGCCAAGGGCCTCGAATTCAACGTCGTGTTCCTCAGTGGTCTGGAAGAGGGTCTGTTCCCCCACGAAAATTCCCTGCTGGAAAACGACGGTCTGGAAGAGGAGCGGCGGTTGATGTACGTCGCCGTCACCCGCGCCCGGCAGCGCCTCTATCTGTCCTTCGCCCAGACCCGCATGCTCCACGGCCAGACCCGCTACAGCCTGCCCTCGCGCTTCATCGAGGAGGTGCCGGCGGGCCTGGTGAAATGGCTGACGCCACAACAGGGCATGCTAAGGCATGGCGGTCAGCGCAGCGCCTGGAGCGGCAGCGAATCGACTTCACGTTCCAGCGGCGAAATGAGTGGTGGAGGCAGCTATCGCCGCGAGCCGGCGGATCGGGGCGGCGGCCTGCGTATCGGCCAGAACGTCCAGCATGCCAAGTTCGGCCTCGGCGTCATCGTCAATGCGGAAGGCTCCGGCACCGACGCCCGGGTGCAAGTGAATTTCGGCCCCGTCGGCATGAAGTGGCTGGCCCTCTCGGTGGCCAAGCTGGAAGTGGTTTGACCGTTCTGAGGAGTGCCCCCATGAAGATACACAGCAACGGCATCGACATCGCCTGCGACGTCGCGGGTGGGGACGGCAATGGCCCCTGGCTGATCCTTGCCCATTCCCTGGCCACCCATCGTGGCTTGTGGCAGTCCCAGGTCGCGGCGCTGAGCGACCGTTTTCGCATTCTCAGTTTTGACATGCGTGGCCACGGCGCCAGCAGTGCGCCGGAGGCCGCCTACAGTTTCGAGCAACTGGCGGCGGACGTCATCGGCCTCATGGATGCCCTGGACATCGGGACGGCGCGCTACGTCGGCCTTTCCATCGGCGGCATGGTGGGGCAGTTTCTCGGCCTGCTGGCGCCGCAACGCTTCGAGCGTCTGGTGCTGGCGGGCGTCACCAGCCATATTCCCGCTGCCGGCGCGGCCCTGTGGGATCAGCGTATCGAGACCGTGCGGCAACAGGGCATGGAGGTGATGGTGGAGTCCACTCTGGAGCGTTGGTTCACCCCGCCCTTCCGTGCCACGCAGCCGGAGCTGATGACCCGGGTCGGCGCCATGATCCGCGCCACGCCGGTGGCCGGCTACATCGGCTGCGGCCGGGCGCTACAGACCCTGGACATTACCGGGCGCCTGCCGGCGATAAGGACGCCGACCCTGGTGTTGGCCGGGGCGGAAGACACGGGAACGCCCGTGGCAGCGAGCCGCACGGTAGCTGATTCGATTCCTGGTGCCCGCTTCGAGCTGATTCCCCAGGCGTCACACATCTCCTGCCTGGAGCAGCCGGAAGCCTTCAATCGCCTGCTGCTGAAGTTCCTATAGCAGAAACTGAGGCCGCAGCGGCGGCGCGTTTGGCGCCTTCGCCAAGGAAGTAGCTCTCGATCAGCTGACGCAGCTTTTCTTCCACGGCGTCGTCCGGCAAGCCGTTGATTTCGGCGAACAGGGGCTCGATGATGGCCTCGAAGGTGGATAGCAGGCGGGCATCGAAGTGGCTGCCGGCATCCTGGCGCAATATCGCCAGGGCCTGGGCTATCGGCATCGGCTCCTTGTAGGGCCGGCGCGAGGTGAGGGCGTCGAAGACATCGACGATGGCAAACACCCGGGCGATGGCGGGAATCTCGTCGCCCCGCAGGCCTTTGGGATAGCCGCTGCCGTCCACCTTCTCGTGGTGATAGCCGACCACATCCTTGGAACGCACCAGCCACTGGGACTTCTTGAGAATCTCCAGCCCCAGTTCGACATGGGTTTTCATGGTGGCGAATTCCTGCGCGTCGAGCTTGCCCGGCTTGAGCAGGATGGCGTCGGCAATGCCGATCTTGCCCACGTCGTGGAGGAAGGCCCCGGCCACCAGATCGCGGATGGCGCCGGCGTCCAGCTTGGCGGCCTCCGCCAGCTTCACGGCGTAGATGGTGACCCGGTAGTTGTGCACACTGGTGTCCGAGTCGCGCTTGGCGATGGCGCCGCCCAGCACCTCCATGAGTTCGATGTTGGCCTTCAGCAGATCGCGGGAAAAGCGCATCACGTCCTTGTTGAGGGCCAGGATCACCGGATACAGGGCCAGGGTGGTCAGCAGCACCGCCCCCAGCACCACCGCCAGCACGATCGCCAGCTCCCGTCGCTGGGCAGTGCCGGCGGCCGGGTCCACCAGGGAAGCGCCGGCGAAATACAGCCCCGCCAGTCCGGCAAGCACCAGGGAGATCGTCACCCAGGCCGCCAGCAGGCGGTTGATGATGAGGCGGTTGAGATCGTTCATGACGTAGTGATGATACGTCAGTCACCGCCACCGCAGCCACCACCGCAGCCGCTGCCGCCATCACCGCCATCGCTGCCGGAACCGCCATCCGAACTGTCGCCAAAGCCGTCGGTGCCGCCGTCAATGGAACTGTCGCCGAAGTCGCCGGCGCAATGCACCGTGTCGATGCCGCGATCACGCAGGGCCTTGCAGTCGAGGCTATAGACGAAGCCGTCGGCAATGGTGAGCTTGGCGTCGATGGCGAACAGCAGGGGCAGGCGATTGGGCTGGCGTGGGTTGATGTTCTCCTCCTTGCAGGCGAACCACCAGGCGCGGCGCAGCCCTTCGTTGCCGCGCTTGTCCGGCGACAGCACCACGGCCGGCGTGTGGTGCATGAAGCGGCCGAAGGCCTGCTGGCAGAAGTTGTCGTAGAGACGGGTGTAGAGAATCATCTCGTGCCAGAGATCATCCACCACCTGGGACGGCATCGATACGAAGCGGAAGCCGGAGTGTAGGTAGGCGAGGAAGAACTGGCGCAGGGCCCGCGCCACCAGGGCGCGATCCTTGGGTGAGAGTTCCGGCCGGCGCTTGGCCAGGCGCTCCATCAGCCCGGTGGGAAAGGGGGCGTTGCGGATGAAGGCGTCGCGCTGCAGGCGCCGGTTGCGCGCCCAGAGGATGCCGGCCGCCAGGGCCAGCACCAGCAGGGCGATCAACAGCACCGGCATGGCAGGCGCGTCAGGCTTGGGGCGTGGCTTGGGTTAGGCGCGTTTGCGGCTGGCCGCCTTGCGGGCGGCGGCCTGGGCGGCTTCCAGTTCCTCGAACAGGGCGACGAATTCCCGCGTCACCTTGTGGCCGCCGTCGAGGTGGATCATCGGCTTCGCCTGCTGGTGAGATTCCTTGATGCGCACCGACGAGGAGAGCATGGTGCCAAGCACCGGCAGGCCCTCGTCGCGCAGCTCCTGCACCACCTTTTGCGGCAGGGTGGCGCGGGGCTGAAACTGATTGACCACGATGCCCTCGATCTGCAAGGCCTCGTTGTGGTCGGCGCGGATCTCCGCCACGTTGTCGAGCAGGGTGTACAGGGCGCGGCGGGCGAACTCGTCGCAGTCGAAGGGGATCAGGCAGCTATCGGCGGCAATCAGCGCCGAGCGCGTATAGAAGTGCAGGGCCGGCGGCGTGTCGATCCAAATGTCGTCGTAGCCGTCGAGGGCATCGAGGCATTCGCGCAGCTTGTAGATCTTGTAGCGGGATTCGAGCTTGGCCTGCAATTCTTCCAGTGCGGCATCGGCGGGCAGTACCGAGAGATTCTCGAAGGGCGTGGCGACGATGAAGTCTTCCGTCGGCAGCGGCCGCAGCTTGAAGTTGAGCATCTGGTCGAAGAAGCCGGTGGCGGTGTTCTCCAGCGCATCGGCGGCGTCACCGAGCAGGTAACGGGTGGAGTTGGACTGGGGGTCCAGGTCCACCAGCAGGGTGCGACGGCCTTGACTGGCACCGATGGCAGCGAGATTGCAGGCGATGGTGCTCTTGCCCACTCCGCCCTTCTGGTTGAAGACGACGCGTTTCATGGTGGTTTCCGCCCTTGCGCTATGGATGCCGGATTGTGCCACAGCCATGCGGCGCTGCAATATGAAGCTGTTGTGACCGCCGGCTTGCGGTTAGCCGTAATAGAGGCGCCTTGGGGCGGGGAGTATCATTCGGCCCTTCCAGAGAGGAGAAATAATAACCATGGATAAAGACCTGAGCGCCGCCGCGCTTGAGTACCACACGCAGCCCACTCCCGGCAAAATCGCCGTCGTCGCCACCAAGGGGCTGACCAATCAGCGCGATCTGGCCCTGGCCTATTCGCCCGGCGTCGCCGCCGCCTGCAACGCCATCGTCGCCAATCCGGCCGAGGCCTCGCGCATGACTTCCCGCGCCAATCTGGTGGGCGTGGTGACCAACGGCACCGCCGTACTCGGTCTGGGCAACATCGGGCCGCTGGCCGCCAAGCCGGTGATGGAAGGCAAGGGGGTGCTGTTCAAGAAATTCGCCGGCATCGACGTCTTCGACATCGAACTCGACGAGCCCGACGCCGACAAACTGATCGACCACATCGCCGCCATGGAACCGACCTTCGGTGGCATCAATCTCGAAGACATCAAGGCACCGGAGTGCTTCTACGTCGAGTCCAAGCTGCGCGAACGCATGAAGATTCCGGTGTTCCACGACGACCAGCATGGCACCGCCATCGTCGTCAGCGCCGCCATCCTCAACGGCCTGCGTTTAGTCGGCAAGGACATCGGCAGCGTCAAGCTGGTCACTTCCGGCGCCGGCGCTGCTGCCCTGGCCTGCCTTGACCTGCTGGTGAACGTCGGCGTCAAGGTGGAGAACATCTGGGTTACCGACATCGAAGGCCTGGTTTACGAAGGCCGCACCGTCCTCATGGACCCGATTAAGGCCCGCTACGCCAAGAAGACCGACGCCCGCACCCTGGGCGAGGCGATTGACGGCGCCGACGTGTTCCTCGGCCTCTCCGCCGGCGGTGTGCTGAAAGCGCCCATGGTGGCGAAGATGGCGGCGCGGCCGCTGATCTTTGCCCTCGCCAATCCGACCCCGGAAATCTTGCCGGAAGAAGTGCTGGCGGTGCGCAGCGACGCCATCATGGCCACCGGCCGCTCCGATTACCCGAACCAGGTGAACAACGTTCTCTGCTTCCCCTTCATCTTCCGTGGCGCCCTCGATGTCGGCGCCACCACCATCACCGAGACCATGAAGCTGGCAGCGGTGCGCGCGATTGCCGACCTGGCCCAGGCCGAAAGCTCCGACGTGGTGGCCCTGGCCTATGGCGGCGAGAACCTTTCCTTCGGCCCCGAATACCTGATCCCGCGCCCCTTCGATCCGCGCCTGATCGTCAAGATCGCCCCCGCCGTGGCCCAGGCGGCCATGGATTCCGGCGTCGCGACGCGGCCGATCGCCGACATGAACGCCTATCGCGATCAGCTCAACAACTTCGTTTACCACTCCGGCTTCGTCATGAAACCGGTGTTCGCCGCCGCCAAGAAGGCGCCGCGCCGCGTCGCCTACTGCGAAGGCGAAGACGAGCGGGTGCTGCGGGCGGTGCAGGCGGTGATCGACGAAGGCCTGGCCAAGCCGGTGGTGATCGGCCGTCCCGACGTCATCGACGCCCGCTGCGAGCGCGCCGGTTTGCGCATCAAGGCCGGCCGCGACTTCGAGGTGGTGAATCCGGATTCCGACCCGCGCTACAAAGAACTCTGGCAGGACTACCATTCCCTGCGCGGCCGCCAGGGCATCACCCCTGAGGTTGCCAAGCAGCGCCTGCGTTCCGACACCACCCTGATCGGCACCATGCTGCTGCGTCGCGGCGACGTGGATGCGGTGCTGTGCGGCATCGTCGGCAAGCACGTCAAGCACCTCAATCAGGTGCGCGACGTGATCGGCCTCGAACCCAGCGCCCATTGCCTCGCCACCATGAACCTGCTGCTGTTGCCGAAGAACACCCTGTTCATCTGCGACACCTACGTCAATGAAGACCCGAGCGCCGAACTGCTGGCCGAGATCGCCGTCATGGCCGCCGAGGAAGTGCGCCGCTTCGGCCTGACGCCGAAGGTGGCCCTGCTCTCCCATTCCAACTTCGGTTCCGTGCGTTCCGAGTCGGCGGCCAAGATGGGCCGCGCCCGCGCCCTGATCGCCGAGCGCGCTCCGGACCTGGAAGTGGATGGCGAAATGCACGGCGACGCCGCCCTCTCCGAGGAAATCCGCAACCGTCTTTACCCGGAATGCCGCCTCAAGGGCGAAGCCAATCTGCTCATCATGCCCAACGTGGATGCGGCCAACATCGCCTTCAACCTCATCAAGGTCACCAACGGCGATGGCATCACCGTCGGCCCGATCCTCCTCGGCGCCGCCAAGCCGGTGCACATCCTCACCCCCACCGCCACCGTGCGGCGACTGGTTAACATGACGGCCCTGTCGGTGGTGGATGCCAACCACCAGGGCGGGTGAGCACGCCGATGCTGGGCTGTGACGGCTGCACCATCTGCTGCAAGATCATGAAGGTGCGCGAGCTGGAGAAGACCGCCAACACCTGGTGCCAGCACTGCAAGATCGGCGCCGGCTGCGACATCTACGACACCCGGCCCGAGTCATGCCGGGTGTACGAGTGTCTCTGGCTGAAAACCCAGGCCATGGACAAACCCATGGCACCCAGCCTGCGACCCGACCGCTCGCGTGTCGTCGTCGGCACCCTCAACGAAGGCACGGAAGCCGTGCTCTACGTCGGCGCCGACCGCCCCGACGCCTGGCAGCGCCCCGACTGCCGCACCTTCATCGGCGAACTTCAGCGCCGGGGGATTGCTGTGTCTGTTAGTTGCGGCGAGCGGCTGCAAAGGCTGTAGGGGATTTCCGACCAGCGCAGAGTTGAGATTCCGCCGTGGGCTTGTGATACACACCAGCCCTAAACGCGAACCTACTACGAACTACTTGCGAGAGGACTACCAAATGAAGCTGTTGCGACCCCTGTTGCTCATCCTGGGCTTGTTCCTGGCAATGCCGGCGCTGGCCCAGGAAACGCCATCCTTGAGCAAAGCAGAAGAAGTAGAGATGGCGAAGTTGCTGGAAGCCGGGGTGCGCAAGTTTCAGTCGGGCGACTCAAGCCAGGCGATTGCCAACTTCGATCAGGTCGCTGCGACTTACGAAGAACGATTCCGTGGCCGCAAGACAAAATTCTTGTGCTCCCGCTGGCCGGTGGAATCGACCCATTACGCGGTCGTCGCCATGGGGGCGGGCGAGGACGTGAACGTGCTTTCCGCGAGTTGGGCCTATGCCTACTACAACAAGGCCAGCGTCCTCATCGGGCAGGGCGGTAACGCCGTGGCACAGGCCAAAGCCCTGGTGGAGAAGGCGGCCGCCCTGGCGCCGAGCAATGCCGAGTTTCTCGGCGGGCTGGGTTTCATCTATCAGCAGGAAAAGAACTGGCTCCTGTCTCTGGCGTGGTACCAAAAGGCCGAAGCGGCGGCACGGGAATACTCGCCGCGCAATGTTGCGGCTGAAGAATTGCTTGTCGCGCTGCATGGCAAAGCCTATGCGCTGATCGAACTCAAGCGCTTCGACGAGGCGGAGAAAGCGTTGCGCGAGTGCCTCGCTATGGACAAAAGCGACGCGGTTGCGCAGAAAGAGTTGCGCTACATCGAGAGCGTGAAGGCGAAGCACGGCGGGCGCTGAAGGTTTCCTTTGCCGCCGTTGGTCAGCGCGTCTTCCTTCAGCTTGGTCGCTTCTTGCTGAGTATGCGCTGGAGGGTGCGGCGACTTAAATCAGGGAAAAAGTTCCAGGCTTAAATTATTCGCTATGGGTAATTCGACCCTGGCCCCTTATCGTTAACCAGTAGTACGGGCTTTCCCATTGAAGTATTTCCTTCACTTCAAGCCGTTCCGTTGCCGCCTTCAGTTCTGCATCTTTCTCCATTAGGAGTTGCTGGACGTCTGCGATTTGAATCTTGGCGTCCGCAAGAGCCGAAATGAGTTCAGCGAGCTTGAGTTTTGATTCCGCCTTTTCGAGAGAAACGTCGCTCTCTTTGATTAGCTTGGCAATATCGGCAGCCGTCTTGATGCTGCCCAGTACTGCGGAAACTGATGTCATGTCCATGCGCAATCCTTAGTAGTAGGCATAACGTGGAGTTGAGGCGCCTGCGCGGCTTTTCGCGCAGGTCGCCTCGAACGTAGTGTTAGACCTCGGATTTCGATTGATACGCTCTATAGTTCTTGAGTGCGAGTTTGTCTGTTTCATCAAAGTTAAAGTCCGGAAACTTGCCGCGCGTGAGGCCGCAAAGTGTTCGCATTGCGGCCTCTGTTCGATAAACCGACGAAATGAAGCCATCATGTGCCGCCTTAGCACGGGGATCGGTATGTATGTCACGGCGACTGTCAAATTTGTGCAAGTCGTGGTTTGGAGTTTCGCGGAAGAATTCTCCGTAGTTAAGCGCTTCCCCAAGCGACTCATGAAGCGCTTCAACGGCGGACTTGATCGCAATGTCATGGATGTGAAAGCTCGACGAGTTTACGAAGCCTTCAATTCCATAGTAGTAGTGGAGGGCCGGGTAGTACGTTATCGAGAGCTTCCCATAGTGAACAAACATGTCAATGCTAGGGATGTGTATCTCGCGAAAAAGCGTGTTGAGGCTCTGTCGATCCGCCATTTCTTCCGGGGACAGGTGAGTTCGCTTCGGTAACCGGTCGAGTATCTCGTTCACGGAGAACAGAAATAGACCAATGGCAATCAACGTCCAACCTGTGTACGTTGCTGCTTCAACGGGAATATGAATCTCAAGATAGCGCTGTAATAGCGCGTTGACGTAAGGCTCCCAGACCTTTCCCGCGACTAACGGCAGACCGAAGAGGATGAATATGCGGGCCATCCATTTACGCTGCTCCGGGAAGAAAATGCGAAGTAGCGGTATGAGCTTATTGATCTGGTCGATCACTAGCGATCCTCTGAGGTCTAACGTTCAAGGTCAGGGACGCTGCGCGACGCTTTATCGCGCAGCGTCCCCTGCACCGCAGGGTTAGCCCGCTGATTCAAGAACTGCCTCATTAACACCTCCAGTTGCGAGTAACTCTAGGGACCGAGCAAAAGCGCCAAGGCTTTCGTAGGTTGTGAGCAGCTCAACTGCCAGCGACGACTGCCCTTCCGGCCGCTCATATTGATAAACGGGAGTGGATAGCACGACGCGGCACCCGACTCGACCAAGGGAACCAACCGGGTAGAACGTCAAGCCGACGTGCTCTTGATCAAGGCCACCACCAGACATGCTCCAATAGCCACCACGGATTCCAAGTGGTGGATCGGCCGGCAGTGGAAATGCTGTGGCGAGTTTCTTAGCGAACTCAACTAGACCATCTTCGCTAAAACAGGCCGAAGCAGAACCGGCAAAGCCATTGGACACAACTTCAGCGAATAACTCGCCCGTGCCGTCTGTGTCGGGCTTGAACTGAAGGCGAAGAGCATCGTCCATGTTGTAGTGGGCTAACGTTAAATGTGGGGCCTATTTGACGGAATGTTTTCCATCCTATAGGCCGCATAAAAAGCCAGTTTCATGTTAGTTCAAAGACATAGTTTAATTTAGTGGGGCTTGCGGAATATCCGCGCAAGTAAAAAGGGGCGCAGTTCGCCGCCGTCAATTCTGATGGTGGGGTCGCTAGCGATTTTTAACCCCCCTCGCCTTTCAGCATCACTCACTCCACTACCACCGAAGCCGCCTGGACCTTGGCTGCCATTTCCGCCCGCATGATCTGGTGGCGGCGCCAGTAGTGGCCGAGGGCGCCCTTGAAGCGGTCGCGCTCCTTGCGGATGCCCTTCAGCTTGACCTTGGTGGTCTTGGCGCCGAGCAGGCCCTTTTCGGGATGGACGATCTGCAGCACGTCGCCGCCGATGCCATCCTCGTACTTGAGATTGGTTACGCTGTCCCAGGACATGAGGTCCGTCGTGCCCGGCAGCACCAGTCCGGCGTGGTTCACCTCGATGCTCTTGCCGCCGCTGAGGGCAAACGTGAGCGGCGGGAAATACTTCAGCACGATGGCGAGTTCGCTTTCGTCGGCGGGCTCCAGGCGGTAGGCGAGGCTTTGCTCGTGGGCGGCGGCGAACTGCTGCTCGTAGGCGGCCCAAAGGCCTTGTTCGACGGTGTCGGCGCTGTGGATGAAGCCGACCCAGGTGTGGGCCGGTGTGTCGGCGGCGATGGCGCCGAATTCCTCCTCGCTCACGACATGGTCGACGTTGGTCATGCGCTCGGGCAGGGGCGGATGGGAATCGAAGGGGTGAGGCACGCTGGCAGTGCGCATGGCATCAATGAAGTGGGCCGAGGCGGCATAGGGGGCGAGGCCTGCCGCCACATGCTGGGCGATGCCGAGGGAGCCGCCGAGCTGATGCTCGTGGGCGAACAGCTTGCTCTCGATTTCACCACGGAACTTGGCGTAGGCGGCGACTTTGATCAGGGCGCGTACGATGGCGCCGCCCGACACCAGTTCGGCCGCCTTGCGGTCGGCGAGAAATTCCCGCGTCCGGCTGTCGCGGCGCAGGGCGAACTCAAAGATCACCCGGTACATGCGCAGGAGATAGAAGGCGAGCATGCCAAAACCGGAACGCACCGTCGCGCAATACTGGTCGTAACGCACCAGCAGGGGGCCGAGGGCGGCGCTGCTGGCGGTGTCGCCGCCGTGCAGGTGGGCCAGCTCGTGGGCCAGCACGGCGTCGGCCTCGGCCCGGTCGAGCTGGCGCAGCAGGGGCAGGCTGACGAACAGGCTGCGGCCGGCGAGAGTTTGCCCGCCGACGGTGAGGGGCGATTCGGTAACGAAGAAGTTGGTGTCGATGCCGGCCACCACGTGATCGGGCGCCTTCGTTTCCAGGCGCTTGGCGAGGCGGCGCAGGTGTTCCCACAGTACGGGCGCCTCCTCGGCGGCGATGACGGCGCCTTCCACACCCATGTCCTGGGGCGGACGCTTGAAAATGGCGACCACGGCAACAAACATCCCCAGGCCGGCAACGAGGCCCACCAGCAGAATCAGCTTGAGAATATAGATATGGAAGAAATAGGCCGTGACCCAGAACGACAACCACACGGCGAGGGAGCCCTGGGTCACCACTTCGAGGGCGCTAACCAGGGTCAGCAGGCGCCAGCCGAGCAGGAAGCTGAGGTACTGGGCGCGGCGGTTGATGAAGGCGATGGCGCCGAGGGCGAGGGCGGCAAGCAGGGTCAGCCCGCCGCCGATCAAGCCGGCGAGGGAAAGCTTGCGCGCCAGATTGAATTGCCAGAAGTGGGAATAGGTCGGGCACACCTGCTCCCGGTAGCTGGCTACTGCCGGGTCGCCTTCGTCGCATATCCGCGAAGGCGGCAGGGCGCGCAGCAGGGCCAGGTTGTTCCGCTTGTCTTCGGCGGAGAGGCGCGGGTTTTTTTCAAAGCTGCGCTCCACCGCCTCGATGAAGTCTTCATCCCAGCGTGAGCTGGTGTGCTGCACAAACAGGTAGGAAAGGAGCGGGAGCAGGAACAGGGCGAGGAGGGCGCTGGCGAAAACCTTTGCCAGGTCTTTGCGGAAGGCGGAATCGTTGGCGGACATGGGCGGTTCTCGACGATGGGAGCGGCGACCCCACTATGGCGTCGCCATGATTCATGACGACAAGTTACGCCCTACTCTTGTCGTGGTCAATTCAGATCGGGGGGATGAAGCGAATTCGGCCTGCCACGGTAGGCCTGCAAGCCGCATCCAGCGGCGCTCCTACCAATGGCATGCCTGCAAGCCGCATGAAACGGTGCTGCCAGCGGTGCCGTGCCAGGGAACGCCATTCCACGCGCCTTCCAGGCCATCGCCGGGCCGCGACCATGCGGCCCCGGTTGAATTTCCGCCTCAGGCAGGGTAGTGTCCCACCTCCCCACTCCACTATCGAGGTGCCACCATGCCCCATGCAATTCGCTTTCACGAAACCGGCGGGCCGGAGGTGTTGCGTTGGGAAGATGTCGAGGTTGCCGCGCCGGCGGCGAATGAAGCCACGGTGCGCCAGCAGGCGGTGGGCCTGAATTTCATCGACATTTACCATCGCACCGGTCTCTACCCGGCGCCGCTGCCGTCGGGCATCGGCCTCGAAGGTGCGGGGGTGGTGGAGGCGTTGGGCAGCGGCGTCAGTGATCTCCAGGTCGGCGACCGGGTGGCCTATGCCGGCGGGCCGATCGGTGCCTATGCGGAAGTGCGCAATGTCCCCGCCGACCGGCTGGTGAAGCTGCCGGAGTCGATAGAGTTCAAGACCGGCGCGGCGATGATGCTGCAAGGCCTGACGGCCCAATACCTGCTGCGCCGCACCTACCGGGTGCAGCCCGGCGACACGATCCTGATCCACGCCGCGGCCGGCGGCGTCGGCCTGATTGCCTGTCAGTGGGCCAAGGCCCTGGGGGCGACGGTGATCGGCACCGTGTCTACGCCGGCCAAGGCGGAACTGGCCAAGGCCCACGGCTGCGACCACGTCATCATCAACAGCCAGGAAAACTTCGTCGAGCGGGTCAAGGCAATTACCGGCGGCGCGGGGGTGCCGGTGGTGTACGACTCGGTGGGCAAGGACACCTTCTTCGGTTCCCTCGACTGCATCCGCCCCCTCGGCCTGATGGTCACCTTCGGCAATGCCTCCGGCCCGGTGCCGCCCCTCGACCTGCTGGAGCTTTCCAAGCGCGGTTCCCTGTTCATCACGCGGCCGACGCTGTTTGGCTACACCGCCCAGCGCGCCGATCTGGTGGCGATGGCGAACGAGCTGTTCGATGTGGTGGCGTCCGGCAAGGTGAAAATCGAAGTCAATCAGACCTACGCCCTCAAGGATGCGGCCCAGGCCCAGATCGACCTGGCGGACCGCAAGACCACCGGCTCAACTGTTCTTCTGACTTAACCATGCAAAGTTTCCTCATCGCCAATCCTAAGGGCGGCGCCGGCAAGAGCACCCTCGCCACCAATCTCGCCGGCTGCTTTGCGCGCCAGGGGCATCGCGTCATGCTCGGCGACATCGACCGCCAGCAGTCGTCGCGGGAGTGGCTGCGTCTGCGCTCGCCGTCCCTGCCGCATATCGCCAGCTGGGATATCGAGCCGGACCAGCCGGCGCGGCCGCCGAAGGACACCACCCATGTGGTGCTCGACACGCCCGCCGGCCTCCACGGCAAGCGACTGGCTCAGATGCTGAAACTGGTGAACCGGGTCATCGTGCCGCTGCAACCGTCCCTGTTCGACATCCTCGCTACGCGGGATTTTCTCGATGTTCTGCTGGAAGAAAAGGAAGTCCGCAAGCAGCATGCGTTTGTTGCCGTGGTCGGCATGCGCGTCGATGCTCGCACCCGGGCGGCGGCGGAGCTGGAACGCTTTCTCGCCGATCAGGGCCTGCCGGTGCTGACCATGTTGCGGGATACGCAGAACTATGTGCAGGCGGCGGCCCACGGTCTGACGATTTTCGACTTGCCGGCATCGCGGGTGGCCCAGGATCAGGCCCAATGGCAACCGCTGCTGGATTGGACCCGGCGGCAACCGCGAACGGACTGGGCCGACGCCGACGCCTGATTGGGCGGCGCGGGCTAGAACAGCTCCATTTCCGAGCGCCACTGGGCGTGGGGCGCGAGGCGGCCTTCGGCTACCAGGCGCTCGTAGGACCAGATCTGGTTGCGGCCATGTTCCTTCGCCCAGTAAAGGGCTTCGTCGGCGTTGTCGAGGACGATGGAAGGCGTGTCGTTCATGCCGATGCGCGCAAAGCCGATGCTGATGGTGACCTGCCCGACCTGGGGGAAGGCATGTTCGGCGATCTGTTCGCGGAAGCGCTCGAAGGTGTTGAAGGCGTTCTCGGCCTCGGTGGGCTTGAGCAGAACGACGAATTCCTCGCCGCCAAAACGGAACAGCTTGTCCTGGGCGCGGAAGGCGCTTCGCATCAGGTTGGCGACCAGGATCAGCACTTCGTCGCCGATCAGGTGGCCGAACTGGTCATTGACGCGCTTGAAGTGGTCGATGTCCATCACCCCGAGCCAGTGGTCGAACACCGTTACGTGGGGTAGGCGCCGCTTCGGCAAGCGCAGCAGGGACTCGTCTTCGTCGCCCCCGTTGGCCGGGCGCGAGAGGATGCGCATCAGGGATTCGTCGAAGGTCTTGCGATTCAGCAGGCCGGTGAGGGAGTCGATCTCGCTGTAATCGAGCATCGTCAGGCAGTTGCAGAAGATGGCAAGGATGCCTTCCACCAGGCTGCCTTGTTCGGTGGTGAGGGCCGCCGGGGTGTCCATTTCCACCAGGCCGAAAATTTCGGCGCTGTTGCGGCGGATCATGAACACCTGCCGCACCAGCTTTTCCCGTGGCAGCTCCCGGGTGCAGCGCCCGCCCGAGGCCAGGCATTCCTGAAGATAGGGGAAGTGTTCGAGGGAGGCCGTGCCTTCCGGCCAGGAAAAGCCATCGTCGTGCATGCGCAGGCCGGCGGCGTCAATCTCAGCCGCCAGACCGGCCAGCAGGTCGCCCGGCGGCGAAAACAGCTTGTAGAGGCGGACGCCAGCGGCCCCGGTCAACTCGCGCAGCGCGCCGACCAGTCTGGCTTCCAGATCGGTGCGGTCCCGCTGCCGGGTAATCAGGTCAATGTGGTGGAGAGCGAGATCCAAGGGAGATATAGGCGACTGGGCCAGTAGGATTTCATCGTAGTTTAACGAAATGCTGTCGTTAGCGGGATCGCCGGCGAGTTTGATTTACGTTTCACGCCGCAGCGCCCTGAGCCGTCAGGCGCTCGCGCCAGGCATCGCTGTCGAGGCGGCTGACGAACCAGGCCAGGGCCTTGCCCTCGTGGCCGCTGCGCCAGGCGAGGCTGAGCCGGGTCGGCGTCGAGGAGTTGGCGACGGCCTTGATCGTCAGGCGGCCGAGGGCTACATCCCGTTCTGCCAGCCAGCGCGGCAGATGGCCGACGCCGAGGCCGGCCACCAGGGCGTCGCACTTGGCCTGGGCGTCATGCACCGTCAGCGTCGCCGGGCCGAGGCCAAGGCCGGCGCTGCGGGCCAGCAACTGGCGCGCCGTGTCGGCCAGGGCGATGACGCGGTAGGGGGCGACGGCGGCGGCATCGAGAGGCTCGGCAGCACCGGCCAGGGGGTGATGGGGGGCGACGACAAAAACGAAATCGGCGTCGCCCAGGGGCCGCAACTGCCAGCGTTCCCCCGGCGGCGCGTCGCCGCTGGCGCCGATGGCCAGATCGGCGCGGCCGGTGAGCAGGGCGTCCCAGGTGCCGGCGAGCACTTCGCGGTGAATGCGCAGGCGGGTTCCCGTCGCTTCGCGGTCGAATTCCTCGATCAGGGGAAACAGCCGCGTCAGGTCGAGGGCGGCGTCCACCGCCAGGGAAAGCTCGTTCTCCCAGCCGGTGGCAACGCGCTTGACGCGGCATTCGAGTTCGCCCGCTGCCCGCAGTAACTGGCGTCCTTCCTCCAGCAGGGTGCGGCCGGCGGGCGTCAGTTGGGCGCGGCGGCCTTCGCGGATGAAGAGGTCGACGCCGAGGTCCTCCTCCAGCTTGCGTACCGCATGGGTGATGGCGGAGGGCACCCGGTGCAGGGCCTGGGCGGCGGCGGCAAAGCTGCCGCGCAGGTCGATGGCATCCAGCAACTCCAGGGCGTCGAGGCTGATTTTCATGGTGAAAATAATTGAACTATATGTTCAGTTTAATTCGGTTGAATGTAGGCGAAGGCCGCACTATCGTGGCCGCATGGATGAGAACTTTTCATCAACATAGTCTTAACGGGAAGGAGATGCAAGCATGATCCTCAAGCGCCCCGCCGCCGCTCGCGGCCATGCCGACCACGGCTGGCTGAAGACCTGGCACAGCTTTTCCTTCGCCGATTATCATGACCCCGCCGAGATGGGCTGGGGTCCGCTGCGGGTCATCAACGACGATATCGTGATGCCGGAAAGCGGCTTTCCCAAGCACGGCCATCGCGACATGGAGATCATCACCTGGGTGCTTTCCGGCGCCCTCTCGCACCAGGACAGCATCGGCTACGGCGAGGTGCTGCGTCCCGGCGAGGCCCAGCGCATGAGCGCCGGCAGGGGAGTGTTCCACAGCGAATTCAACGCCTCCGCCAGCGAGCCGGTGCATCTGCTGCAAATCTGGATTGAGCCTGATGCCCGGGGCCATGAGCCGCGCTATGAACAGAAGGTCTTTGCCGCCGAGGGCCGCGCCGGGCGCTGGCAACTGATCGCCTCTCCCGATGGCGCCGAGGGCAGTCTGGCGATTCATCAGGATGCGCGGCTGCGGGTGGCGGAACTGGCGCCGGACGGCAGTCTGAGCCACGCCCTCGACCCGCAGCGGCGGGCCTATGTGCATGTGGCGCGGGGCGCCCTGCATCTGAACGGCGAGGAATTGCTCACCGGCGACGGCGCCAAGATCGCCGGTGAAAGCCTGTTGCACTTCGTCGCCAGTGCGGCGACGGAAGTGCTGTTATTTGATCTACCTAACTGAAAGAGAAAATCGAAAATGGCAAGAATCGCAATCACCTATCACAGCGGCTACGGCCACACCGGACGTCAGGCCGAGGCCGTCTTCGCTGGCGCCCAATCCGTGGCCGGCGCCGAGGCTGTGCTCATCAACGTCGCCGAGATCAATGAGGCGGGTTGGGCCGAACTGGCCGCCGCCGACGCCATCATCTTCGGCGCGCCGACCTACATGGGCAGCGTTTCGGCCAAGTTCAAGGAGTTCATGGATGCCAGTTCCAAAGCCTGGTTCGCCATGGGCGCCAAGGGCTGGAAGGACAAGCTGGCGGCGGGTTTCACCAACTCCGCCTCCCAGTCTGGCGACAAGCTGAACAGCCTGGTCCAGCTTGCCATCTTCGCCGCCCAGCACGGCATGGTCTGGGTCAGCCTCGGCCTGCCGCCGGGCAACAACTCCAGTCAGGGCTCCGTGGATGATCTCAATCGCCTCGGCAGCTTCCTCGGCGCCATGGCCCAGTCCAACGCCGATCAGGGCGCCGATGCGATGCGTGAGAGTGACCTGA
>Ga0316605_10000114_pt1 | contig 77709 bp, 62 predicted proteins | sample OWC_soil_day20_n_FD_207666 | JGI IMG/M metagenome (GOLD analysis project Ga0316605, IMG submission 207666) | Wetland soil microbial communities from Old Woman Creek delta, Ohio, United States - OWC_soil_day20_noCT | ecosystem: Environmental > Terrestrial > Soil > Wetlands | place: USA: Ohio...
TTGCTCCACTGCTCAGATAATCCTCGATTATCTCTATACGAATTGCATCCGTAATCTTGCCTCTTTTCTCCATTTTTGTTACACTTTTTTTGTATAAAAAGTGTCAACTTTTTTCAGTACAAGACAATAATGGCATTATATTCTCAATATAATGCCATTAAACCATATATATAATGCCATTATACTTGTCAAATAATGGCATTATACTTAGAATATAATGGCATTATACTGAAAACATAATGGTGTTATTCTTAGATTAAATTGAGATTTAATTAGTTATAAGTCTTGTTTTGTTGGGCTAAAACGTTGTTTTTTTAGATTTATATTTCGTTTATTTTAACTGATGTTTCTTTTTATTATTTGGAGGTTTTATTTTTAATTGATGAAAACAGAATCAAACTTCTTATCTTTGCAAATTATTTTCTACTAAATAAATCTAAATATTTGAATGATTACAGTTAATAATCTATCTATTGCTTTTTCTGGGATTGATCTGTTTGATAATGTATCCTTTGTTATTTCTGATAAGGACAGAATTGGTCTTGTTGGGAAGAATGGTGCTGGAAAGAGTACTCTTTTAAAGATTCTTTCCAAACAACAGGAGCCACAAAGTGGAACAATTATTGTTTCGCAATCTCAAACCATTGGTTATCTGCCTCAGGAGATGATTCCATCTTCAACAATGAATATTTTGGATGAAACTCTAACAGCTTTTGAAGAGGCAAAGCGATTGGAAAAGAAGATAGAAGAGCTTAACAATGAAATTGCTAATAGAACAGATTATGAAAGTCAGGAATATGAGATGCTTCTACATCTTCAATTTGAGGCTAATGAACGACTTGTTTTAATTGATGCTGCAAATGCTCAGGCTGAAGCTGAAAAGGTTTTGCTGGGATTGGGTTTCTCTCGCCAAGATTTTGAAAGAAAGATATCGGAGTTTAGCTCTGGTTGGCAAATGAGGGTTGAGTTGGCGAAGATTCTTTTGAAGAAACCAGATATTATTCTTTTAGATGAGCCAACAAATCACCTGGATATTGAATCAATAGGCTGGCTGGAAAATTTCTTAATAAATTATTTTGGTGCTGTTGTTTTAGTGTCCCATGATAGAGTGTTTTTGGACAATATAACACGAAGAACAATTGAAATAACTGCTGGAAAGATATACGACTACAAGGCTTCATATTCAGAATATGTTGAACTTTTAAACCAAAGAAGAGAAACACAAAGGGCAACCTTAACCAATCAACAAAAACAGATTGCAGAAATAGAAAAATTTGTTGAACGATTTCGTTATAAGGCTTCAAAGGCTAAGCAAGTTCAGTCAAGGATTAGGCTAATTGAGAAAATGGAGCTTGAAACCATTGATGAGGTTGATATTTCAACAATTCATTTTCGTTTTCCGCCATCTCCTCATTCTGGAAAGATTGTTGTGCAGATGAAAAACCTGGGAAAGAAGTATGGGGAGAAAGAGATTTTGAAGGATGTTAATATAATAATTGAAAGAGGAGATAAGATTGCTTTTGTTGGTAAGAATGGGGAAGGAAAGAGTACCCTTTCAAAAGTAATTGTTGGAGAAATTACAGATTACAGTGGTGAATATAAGGAAGGACATCAGGTTTCTATTGGTTATTTCGCACAAAATCAGGCTGCACTCTTGGATGGAAACAAAACAGTTTTTGAAACAATTGATGAAATCGCAGTTGGAGATATTCGTTCAAAGATTAGAAATATTTTAGGTAGCTTTTTATTTGGAGAAGATGATATTGATAAGAAAGTAAAGGTGCTTTCGGGAGGAGAGAAATCGCGTTTGGCACTTGCTAAACTAATACTTTCACCAGTAAATCTTTTGGTTTTGGACGAGCCAACAAACCATTTGGATATGGATTCAAAGGATATTTTGAAGAATGCCTTAATTCGTTATGATGGAACATTGATTATTGTTTCTCACGATAGAGATTTTCTTCAGGGACTTACCAATAGCCTTTATGAATTCCGCAACAAACATATAACAGAGTTTAAGGGAGATATATTTGAATATCTTGAACACCGCAAAATTGAAGACTTAAAAACATTAGAAATTGCAAAGGCTAAGGATTCTCAAAACAAAACTGCTAATGTTTCAAAGAATAAAATGGATTATGAAAAGTCAAAGGAATGGGAGAAGGAGCTAAGAAAGATTAGAACAAAGATTGAGAAAACAGAACAGGAGATTGAGAAGCTTGAAGAAGAAATTAGTGATATTGACTCAAAACTTGCAAATCCAGAAATAATTCAAACCCTAACCTTAGACGATAATTTCTACAAAACATATCAATCAAAGAAAGACCTCCTAATGCAAAAAATGAAACTTTGGGAAGATTTGTCTTTGGAACTGGAAGAAAAAACACAATAATAAAATTCATAGAAAGATATTTATCACATACAATATTTAAACAAATAAAAAAAGCAGTTCAAAAAGAACTGCTTTTTCGTTTTATAATAATTTAGTGTTATACTTCCCAAGTATCTCCACTATTTAGTAAGTCATCAACGCATTTGATAGTAGCATCTTGCTTTGCTTCTTCCATTTGTTTTTCAAATATTTGATTATAGTTAGGACTCTTAATAGCTTATTTCTTCTTAGTATTTAAAGGGAAATTGTATCCGAAGGTCAACTTCAAAGATGATAAAACCTCTTTATCATAACTATTATAATAATTATAACCACCATTATAATAATCATAATAATAATAACAAATATGATCTACAGATTCACCACCCATAGCGGATATTTCAATTCCAAAATCAAAGTTTTTATAATTCATTCCAAAACCAAAAGCATAATAAATACCTCCTCCTAATGTATAATCACAATAATTATCATGAGGTTGATGTTCAGGGGTGGAATTTGATAAATTCAGACTGTATCCTAATTTTATATTATAGTAAGGGCTCCATACTCTATTTGAAAAATATCCTTTAACGTCAAAATATAATGGGATTGCTGAGGAATTTTCCATAAAATGAATTCCTAAACCTCCTCCAAGTGTTATATAAGGATTAAATTGATAACCAATATTACCAATAAAATTACTATAATATCCGCCAGGAGAATCTAATAAAGTACCTATTCCAATTTCAGGTCTTAAAATAAGTCCTTTTTGACGTGAAGACTTTTCTATTATTCTTATTGTTGAGGCTTGAGTTGAATTAACAATTATTTGAGCTTCTGTAATTGAACTTAGTCCTAAAATAAATAAAGTTATAACTAATAATGTCTTTTTCATTGAATAAATGTTTTATCTATTATTATCCATTGTTTTCTTTATCCTATCATCTGTTGAATTGTCTTTTATAAAAAGAGTCATCCAACGATCTTCTTCTTTTGCTGGTCGAAAACTTTTGTATCTCGCAGGATAACCAGTTACTGTAACAATTAGTTTATCTCCTTCAGCATTTGTTACTACTTGAAACAATGGATTAATAAGTAAATCATAATCATTTTCAGTGCAATAATTTGCAATTGTATACTTTTTGTAATCTTCCAAATTAGGAACGATATCTCTTTGTGCATCTTTGAAACCGCCAATAAAAAACTCAACCTTATGAATTATTTTTTTAGAAGATATCTGGTCTAATTCACCAATGATAGGAGCTGTAAGAACTCCATATTGAGATTCAATTAAACGAGCTTGTGATTGTGTAACGCTGTGTTTGTTTTGAGCAAAAGTAGAAATGCCGATTAATAAAAGGACTAATGTAAAGATTTTTTTCATTGTGATTAATATTTAATTAAAAATTTATTGCAAAATTACTCTATATATTGTAGGAAAATATTATTGCATTGTGAATTAAAATAACATTATTGTGAAAATAATTAACGCTTTACAGAAATTGTTTTTTATTTTATTATTTGCATTCAGAGATAATTAATTTGTCTCCCTCTTTCTTAACAGTAATTGTGATTGATAGTTCTTTATTATCTTGTTTTATTTTAGGAAGATAATAATTACTTATAAAATCAAAATCTAAGGCCTTAGAAATACTAATTAAAAGCTCTATATCTATACTCTTTCGTGAAAAAATATTATATATATTACTTCTGTCGCAGTGAATACTTCGTGCAAGTTCAGAAATTGTTATCCCTTTTTCTTCTTGTTTTTGGCGAATTAATTGACCAATATGTATCTCTATCATATTCTTGTTGTTTCTATTTTTACCATTTCTTAATCTTGCTTATATATACGTAATTATAAAGAATGTCTACAGCCTTCTTATCTTTTTTATTGTTACAAAAAAATAAAAATAAATGCTATAATAGGGAGAAGAATTAATTTCTTTAAAAGTGATTTACTGTTTTACATCGAATTAAAATTTATGAAGATTGAGGCCAGATGTACAAAACTACTTATAAAAACTTTAATCTGTTAATTTAAATAAAAAAAGCAGTTCAAAAAGAACTGCTTTTTTTATTTATAGTAATTTAAGGTTATACTTCCCAAGTATCACCACTATTTAGTAAGTCATCAACGCATTTGATAGTAGCATCTTGCTTTGCTTCTTCCATTTGTTTTTCAAACAATTGTTGGTAAGTTGGAGCTTTATAAGCACGAATAACTCCAAAAGCCATTGGGAATTCTGGTGGACGCATTTGAGCTAACATCATATGAACTCCAGTGTTTTCTCTTGTTGCATCGTGTACTAATAAGTCATTTTCAGTAATTCCATTTTTACCAATTTCAACAACTTCAAGATGATTTCCTCTCAAGATAATACCTTTATCTCTGTTCTTGCCAAAAATCATTGGTTTATCTTGTTCTAACCACAATTGACGTTCTTCTTTAAATTCTCTATCAGTAACTTCAGAGTGAGTTTTGTCATTAAAGATTACACAGTTTTGCAATACTTCCACAATTGCTGCTCCATCGTGAGCTGCCATTGCTCTACAAACTTCTCCTAAAGTTTTTGGAGAGTTGTCAATTGCTCTTGCGAAGAAAGTTCCTCTTGCACCAATTACCAGTTCGCCTGGATTGAAAGGGTAGTCAATAACTCCAAAAGGAGAAGTTTTGGTGATTTGACCTTGCTTTGTTGTTGGAGAGTATTGTCCTTTTGTTAGTCCATAAATACGGTTGTTAAACAAAATATAGTTCATATCCATATTACGACGAATTAGGTGAATGAAGTGGTTACCTCCAATTGCTGTTGCATCACCATCTCCAGAAGCTATCCAAACACTTAAATGTGGATTCGCTATTTTTACTCCTGTTGCAATTGCTCCTGCACGTCCGTGAATACCATGAAATCCATAAGTATTTACATAGTAAGGGAAACGTGAAGAACAACCAATACCTGAAACAACACAGAAGTTTTCTTTCTTATATCCTATTTCAGGGAATATTCCTAATATTGATGCTAAAATTGCGTGGTCTCCGCAACCTGGACACCATTTAACCATTTGATCACTTGCAAAATCTGCTTTTGTAAGTTGTACGGGTGAATGTTCTATAGCCATATTATTATTCTCCTAAAATTTGTTTAAACTTATCTTTTAATTCACTAACTTCGAATGGTAATCCTTTTACTTTATTGTATTGAAGGAATGGAATGTTTTCGAAGTTCATTCTTAAATAGTTTACAAATTGTCCCATGTTCAATTCACAAACTATTATCTTTTTATATTTTTTCAATATATCGCCAGTGTTTTTAGGCAATGGCATAATGTAATTGAAATGAGTGAAAGCTATTTTCTTTCCTTCTTCTCTTAATTCTTCAACTGCAAGTTTCAATGCTCCTTCAGTTCCTCCCCAACCAACTACCAATAGGTCTGCATTGTCATCTCCATAAACTTTTTGATCAGGAAGTCTGTCAGCAACTTTTTGAACTTTTTCTGCTCTGTTGTTAACCATTAATTGGTGGTTAGCGTTGTCAGTAGAAACACTTCCCTTACCATCTAATTTTTCCAATCCTCCAATTCTATGACGCAACCCTTCCATTCCTGGAATTGCCCATTCTCTTACAAGAGTTTCTGGATTACGCTTGTATGGTAAATATGTTGGGTCGTTAGGTGTTGCAAAAGGAGGGTTGATTGTTGGAAGTTCTGACATCTTTGGAATGCGGAATAGTTGAGAACCATTTCCCAAATAACCATCAGTTAAAAGAATTGTTGGAGTCATGTGTTCCAATGAAAGTCTTGCTGCTTCAAATGCATAATAGAAACTATTTGCTGAAGATGATGCTGCAATAACAATGCAAGGTGCTTCTCCATTTCTTCCAAACAAAGCTTGGTAAAGGTCAGATTGTTCTGTTTTTGTTGGTAATCCAGTTGAAGGACCTCCTCTTTGAACGTCAACAATTACAAGTGGAAGCTCCGTCATAACAGCTAATCCAATAGCTTCACTCTTTAATGATAATCCAGGACCAGATGTTGAAGTACAAGCCATAGCTCCAGCAAAAGAAGCTCCAATTGCAGAACAAATTCCTGCTATTTCATCTTCAGCTTGAAAAACTTTTGCTCCAAGTGATTTATGTTTTGCTAATTCAATTAAAATATCTGTTGCAGGAGTGATAGGATATGAACCTAAGAATAAAGGTAAGTTAGCCTTTTCTGCTGCTGCAAGCAATCCCCATGCAGTTGCAATGTTTCCTGTGATGTTTCTGTATTTACCTTTTGGCATTTCAGCTTGTTCAACTTTCGCTTTTTCAGCTTGTAGAACATCTGTGTTTTCACAGAAATTATATCCTGCTCTAACAACAGCTTTGTTTGCTGCTACTACATCAGGTTTCTTTTTAAATTTCTTTTCTAAGTAAGCATCGGTATGAGTTAAATCTTTGCTGAAAATGTAGAAAATCATACCTAAAGCAAACATGTTTCTTGAACGTTCAGCAGATTTTTTGTCAGTGAAAATATCTTTAACTGTTTCAACTGTCATTGTTGTCATTGGAGCTTTAACCAAAATATAGCTTGATAGTGAATCATCTTCCAATGGGTTGTTTGTATAACCAGCCTTTTGGATAGTGTCATCAGTGAAAGTGTCAATATCTACTATAATTATTCCTCCTTTTTTAGCCCATTTAAGGTTAGATTTTAAAGAAGCAGGATTCATTGCAACCAAAACATCGCAATTATCTCCTGAACTGTAAATTCTTTTTCCTATTTGAACTTGGAAACCAGAAACTCCAGCAACTGTGTTGTGAGGAGCTCTAATTTCAGCGGGATAATCAGGAAATGTTGCAATATCATTTCCATCCAAAGCAGCTGTTTCGGAGAAAAGAGTTCCAGAAAGTTGCATTCCATCGCCAGAGTCTCCAACGAATCTTACAACAACATTCTCTTTCTCGTTAAGTGTTTTTGTTGTCATTTTGTTTGTATATTTGATAATAACTTCAACTAATTAAATGTGTTTATTAATTTGCAAAGTTAGGAAGTTTATTTTGAATAAGAGATTATTTTCAATACATTTTTTCTCCTCTTTAAGATATTATCTTAACAAGCTTAAACTTTATGAAAGAAGTTCAATAGAAAAATATCGTTTTTAATAGAAAAATAAACGGGACATAATGAAAAAAAGTCGGCACTTAAGCAAAAAAAGTCGGTGATTAAATTTATTTATAAGGGACTTTTTTTATTTAGAAATTCTGGATGGAAAATCTGGAAACTTTTCTTGTCTTTCTAATTGGGAAGTAGTATTATCTTTTTTGAAACAAAAGAAATCTCTTCCGTTTGTAATTAAAAGATAAGGAGCATTTATAGTTTTATTATATCTTATTGCTTGATTAAGGATTTCTGGACTAAGAATAATATCTTCTTTCTTGCATTCAATAATCATCCAAGGTTTTAACTCTCGGTCATAAACCAAAATGTCAAAACGTTTTATTAGCTTCCCAACCTTAATTTGTGCTTCAACTGCAATTAGCGAAAGAGGAATGTTTTTATCATTAATAAGAACAGAAATAATATGTTGCCTAACCTTTTCTTCTGGGGTTAAGGCAACATATTTCTTCCTTATTATATCAAAAATTTCTTCGCTCATTAAGAATTATTCTTCTCCCATGCTATCAGAGTCACCATTTTGTTCGCCTGATTGACGCTTTTTCTGTTTTTGCATTTGGTCTTTATTAACTGCTCCAAAACGATAATTAAATGATAAAACAATGTATTGAGATGTTCTGTGGTTAACAGAGTATTCTTTGTAGTTTTCTGTGAAAGTATATCTTGATCTTTCTCTTGTGTTGAAAATGTCGGAGAATCTCAAACTAAGATTTCCTTTTTTATTAAGAATATCTTTCTTAACTGAAAGGTCAAGCCAATACATAGGGTCGGAATATCCTTGAATATTTTCTCTTTTTGGTTGGTATTGTCCAGAAATTTGAATAACCCAGCTCTTTGGAAGAGAAATTGTTGTGTTTAGTTTAGCGTCCCAATTAAGTGTTTGAACAAGATTTCCACCAAACTCTCTTCCGTCTTCATACGTTCCATAAATATTTCCACTTAAATTAGCTTTCCACCACTTTGTTATTTTTTGGTCAATAATAAGTTCAGCTCCATAATTTGTACTTTTGGAAAGATTTAAAGATGTATTGGCAATTCTTTGTCCATCTGCATATTCTGCTCCTGCAACATCCCAAACCCAATCAAACCCATATTGTCTTGCATTAGCTTCATTCCATAAGAAATTGAAATGAGTTATTTCGTTATTTGTTACCCTATAATATAAAGATGTGAATATTGTTGTTGTAGGAAAGATTTTAGAATATCCAACTTCAAAAGCATCAGTATATTCTGGCATGATATCAGGATTTCCAAAACGTATATAAGAAAGATTGTTTATATCTATGTATGGAGCTAATGACCAAGGGTCGGGTCTTCTAATCCTTCTTGAATAAGAAATTTGTCCAGATTGAGAATCAGTGAAATTATATGAAATATGAAGAGTTGGGTAAACACTAAAATAATTTTTAGTATCTTGATTTTTAGGGAAGAATAATTCTTCGTTGTTTTGAATTTTTGAACCATCTCTAAAAACTTGTTCTAATCTAAGTCCAAGTTGAGCAGATAGTTTTTTGTTGAAACTATAACCCAAAGTTCCATAAATAGCATGAACTGATTCTTTGTATTTAAAAATATAACTCATGCTATCATCCTTAACCATATTTCTTGAAGGGAAATAATCATAATTTGCATTTGTATTTACATAGTTTAGGTTGTAGCCAGTTTCAAGTTTTAAGGATTCTGAAAAAGGATGAACATAATTAAGAGTTACAAAAGCTCTATCATTATTTGATTTTGAAACATTATTTAAGTAGAAAGTTTCATCTGAACCTTCTTCAAAACTTCTTATTTGAGTATTGTCATTTGAAAACTCTCCAAAGTTCCAGTTAGCATCAAGAGAAAGTATTTGATCTTTCTTGTTGAACTTCTTTTCGTAGTTAAGGGTTATATTTTGAAAGAACATTGATCTTGTTCCAGTTTCTAATCCATAATAATTATTAGGATTTAGACTGTCATTTTGGTTGAATTTATCCCATGCAAATAAATACTCTTTGCTTATTCCTTTTGGAGAATTTCCTCCTTTTCTTAAATTATATGATAAACTAAGAGTGTTTTTGTTATTTATATACCAATCACCTCCAATCTTAAATCCTCTTCCAAGTCTATCACCATCAGTGTATCTGTTTTGTAAAAGATTTTGATTGTTAGATAACATAGTTTTTTCATTAAACCCATTATTTGAGGATTCAAAATATCTTATATCTCCATTAAAAAATATAGCATATTTCTTTGCGGAATAGTTTAGTTGAGCAGATAAGCTTGATTGTGGGAAAAGAGATTTATCAGTGTCCATATCATTATTTATTCCAACTCCAGTGGAGGCAGAAACAGAACCATTAAACCCTTTGTTGCCTTTTTCTTTTAAAACAATATTAATAATACCGCTCATTCCTTCAGGATTATATTTTGCAGAAGGGTTTGTTATAACTTCAACACTTGCAATAGTTGCAGAAGGTATTTGTTCCAAAACAGTTTGAAGGTCACTCCCAAGCAATTCGCTTGGTTTTCCATCAACCAAAACTGTAACGTTTCCACTTCCTCTTAGAGAAACATTTCCATCTTGGTCAACAGCAACAGAAGGAACATTTTCTAAAACATCAGTTGCTGAACCACCACTACTAACAATATTCTTATCAACATTTACAACTCTTTTGTCAAGTTGATATTCCATCATACTTCTTTCGGCTGTAATTTCAACTCCCTGCAATGTTTCAGCTCCAAGATTTAGATTAATTGTACCCAAGTCGATATCTTTTTTAGAAACTTTAATAGGCTTGTACATTTCTTTATAGCCTATAAATGTAAAGCGAAGAAGATAATTGCCAAGATCTGATTGTAAAACAAAGTTACCTTTTTCGTCAGTAATAGTTCCATTAACTAATGAAGAATCTTTTGCTCTAAGAATAACAACATTTACATATTGCATAGCTTCATTGCTTGATGCATCAATAACTTTTCCAAATAGCTTTCCTTTAGGTTTATTAATGTTAGTACCTGAAGGTTTTGAAGACACATCTCCTTGATTAGGTCCTTTTGATTTTAGTTGAGCAAAAGTTAGTTCTGTTGAAGAAAGATATAGAATAAATATACTTAATATAATCGTTAGTATTGATTTAGTTGATTTGTTCATTTTTATTTTTATTTATTTGATTTGCAAAATTACAATTTTAGATAGTTCGAAAACAATTAAAATAATTATTTCATGTTAATTTAATACATAAGCTTAGACAAGAAAATTTGGAAAAGTTTACTGAACTGGTAAATATTTCTGTATATTTGCCCTTTGAAAACGATATTAATTAAGGAAAAAATATGAAAAGAGTTTTATTATCAATAGCAATTTTATTATGCTCCTTTGCTTCTATGGCTCAAATTGATGTAACTTGGGGACAAAGATTTTACAATATAATTGAATCTTGCGAAGATGCTCAAATAGTTATGGAAGATCACGATGGATATTATATGTGGTACTTGTTGAATGAATATGAAGGAGGGGGCGAGTTTAAGTTAAACTATTATATGGCAAGAATTGATAAGAATAAGGATGTCCAAAAGATATATAAAATGGATTTTGGGCATTCATCTTTTAAAATTGAACATACTTGGCGTTCTGGTGAGTTAATTGGATTTATTCTAAGTAGAGTTTCAGAAGATAAAGTTGTTGAAAAGAAAGGCAGCTCAAAAAAAAATAAACAAGTTCAACAAATAACAACAGGAAAAGCAAATCTTTACTATCAATTCTTTCATACAAAAGATATGCGTTTGATAGGGGAGAGACCTATTAAATTTAAATCCTATAACTATTTCTCAGTTGAAGGACAAAAACCATATCTTTTTAATTTTTCAGAAAATAAATCAAAGTTAGCTTTTGGATTCTTAACAAACGATACTTCAGGCAAGGGAGTTAATATTGAAGTTTATGATGATCAAATGCGTCTTTTGTGGGAAAAAACTCATAAACTTAATGTTAGCAATAGTGCATACTTAATTAAAGACATTGCAGTAAGTAATGATGGAAAGAGAAGTTTGCTTGCAATAAATTCTTTTTCAACAAGCAAAAAGAAAATATATACTGATGGAAAGGTACATTTAATTTGGGTTAATGAATTTGAAGAAAGAAGTCATGAAGAACAATTAGATAAAGCTTGGGCAACAGATATTAAATGCGCTTTTGGATTTGAAGAAGATTATTTAGTGGCTGGTTATTATGGTACCTCAACCGATAAACCTAATCTTGCAGTTGGAGCATTCTCTTTTATATATGACCATAGAAGAGGATTTAAGAAAAACTCCTCAACTTTAGAATTTAAGGAATATGAGACAGATGATGATATAGATGAAAAATCAGGATTGCCTTATCCATCAGATATGGTTGCAACAGTAGATCATCTTTATCCAATGGTTGGAGGTAATTGCATAATGATTGGAGAACAAAAATTTGCTTCCAAAGTTGAACCACCAAAGAGAAGAGGGGATGTGCCAACAGGAGAAGATGCAAATTTCTATAGAGATATTATTATTACAAATATTGATAAAACGGGTTTTGTAAGTGGAAGCTCCTATATTCCTAAACGTCAAAAGACTTATAGAGAAAGCGATCAGTTCAATTCTTATGCACTTACAAAAGATAGTTATGGAATTTATCTAATGTTTAATGATCATCAAGCAAATTATGATGCTAATAGTTTTTGGCCAGTTAGAAACTATGACTCTGATAAGTCAAGAACTCAAGTAAATTTTGTTCAAATATATAATGATGGCTCATGGCGTTGGCATGAAGCATACAATTCAAAAATCAATAAAATGCCTTTCTTTAAAACAATATTCCTTACTTTTGAAAAAGAGGTTCTTTTCTTAGGACATTATCAAGATAATAATGTTATAGGTAGCGTAGGTACTCGTTAGAAAATTTGAATATTATGAATAGATTAATATTATTATTTTCATTTATTCTAATAAATCTTTGCACATTTGCACAAACTTCAACAAAAGTACTTTATCTTGGTAATAGCTATACTTATGTTAATGATTTACCAGATATTGTTGAAAGATTGAGTCAAAGCCAAGAAAAAGAAATTCAATCCACTGAGTTTCTTTCAGGAGGGGCACGTTTTCAAACTCATTGGAATAACTCTTCAGTAATAAATACAATAAAACAAGGTGGATTTGATTTTATGATTCTTCAAGGACAAAGCCAAGAAGTTGCATTCCCTCAAGGACAATTTATGAGTGAAGTTTATACTTATGCACATAAATTAGACTCTCTTTTTAAAGCTTATAATCCAAATGGGAAGGTTATTTTCTTTATGACATGGGGCTATCGCTATGGAGATGCTGATAATTGTACTTTTTATCTTCCATTTTGCACATATTCTTCAATGTCTCAAGAACTATATAATAATTATAGACAAATGGCTTTGGACTTCCAATCATCTGTTGCACCAATTGGAGCTGCTTGGCGTTATTCCATTAACTTAGATTCCAATTATGTACTTCATAGTTCAGATAATTCTCATCCATCATATGGTGGTTCTTATTTAGCTGCTTGTGTTCTTTATTCCTCTATTTTTAAAGAAAATGTAAATTCATCTTTCTATTATCAATTGAGTTCTCAAACTGCACAAAGATATCAGCAAATAGCAAACGCGATTGTTATGGATAGTTTGTCTCATTGGAATTTAACCTCACTTTCCACAAATGAGATAATAACAAATACTACATCAGCAAATGTTTATTATAATGAAAAAGAAAATTCAATAAAGATTGATGTAAAAAACATAGATAAAGATTTAAGTGTTTCATTTTTTGATATTAAGGCTAAATTAATAGGCTCTAAAATAATTAAGCCTACCAATAATATTATTCAAACGTCTATTGATATTTCAAATCAAAATAAAGGACTTTATATTGTTAAATTAGAGTCAAACAGTTATTCTAAAACATTCAAGATAGTTAAGTGAGAGCTTATTTTGTAGTTGATTATTTTTGTTTAAAAGTAAAATGTCGGAAATAAGAAAATTAGATAGTATAATTTTAGAAGCTTCAAACAGCGATAAGAATGTTCTTGTTAGAGGAGAATTAGGCTCAGGAAAAGAATATACTGCACAATCTATTCATAATAACTCTATAAGAAAGAACAATACTTTTGTTACTCTTAATGTTACAACTTTAACAAAACTAACCAATAAGTATTCTTGTTTAGAAACAGCCGATGAAGGAACATTATATTTAGATGAGATTGCCAATTTAGAATATGAAAATCAGTTAAATCTAATTGAATTTCTAAAAACGAAGAAGGTAAAAGACCAAAATAGTCTTAAAACAAAGGAATACAATATAAGGTTTATAGCATCAACAACAAAGAATCTTCAAGAAGAGGTAGATAAAGGTAAATTTATATTTGAATTATATAATCTCATAAGTGAAATAGAAATTGAGCTTATTCCCTTAAAGTATTTTGGGGAGGAGATAATTGATTTAGCCAATTTCTTTATATTGGATTATTGCAAGAAAAACAGAAAACCATTAAAGCAATTAAGCAATGGAGCCAAGAAATTGCTAATGTCTTATCACTATCCTCAAAATTTCAGAGAGCTAAGAGCAATCATTGAACTAACACTAATGACTTCAAGCTCTTCAATAATTTATCCAGAAGAAATTTATCTTCCAAAGGATAATCATGCAGAAAGTTTCTTTTTGAAAGAAAAAACTTTAAAAGAATATGAAGTAGAAATTGTATCTCATTTTCTTAAGAAGTATGATAATAGAGTGTATTATGTTGCTGAGAAATTGGGAATAAGTAAAAACAAAATATATAATATGATTAACCAAGGTTTAATTAAATTATAGCAAATAGTCCAATCTTTCATTCATTCCACTTTAATAATTATATTTCATTAGTTTTGACTTAAGATTTCACTAATCTTTTGTTTATACAACTGCCTTTCCAAAGCATATTCTCCCTCTACAGGAACAGTATAATATAAGTAATTACCAACCATTCTAATTTTTTCAACATTTGGAAAACCTAAGTTTATTGTATTAATGTATTTTCCTGTTTCTAAGTCCAATTCTTTTAATTCAAGAGAAGCAAACTTTTTGATGACAATAAAACACCTATTAGCTTCTCTATTAAATAACATATCATCAATTAAAGGAAAATCTTTTAGTAATTCATTATCCATAGGCAAAGACTTAACAAGTATATTCTCCTTATTAATAATATGAATAACTTCTTTGTTGTAGTTAAATATATATAAATAGCTTTTATTAGCTATAAAATTTACTGGAATAGTGCCACTTGTATATTTATATTTTACAATAATATTATCTTTGTTTGGAGTTGGGTCTTCCATTGCTCTTTCTTTTCCATAATATAATTCTCCTAAGGTTGTAGGTCGCATTGCTTTATATGTAAATTGAGTTTCAATATCATTCATTGTATTTAATTGTTCTATTTGCATAGCAATACTATTATCAAATATATTATCTCCAAACTTTCTATGAAAAAAAGGAACCACATCAAAGTTTATATATTCTCCAATATCCATAAGAGCATAATAAACCATTTTATATTTAATCTTTCCCTTAACTTCATATAGTCTAAAAACATAAACTAATTTCTTATATAGTCCGCTATTAAAAGTATAAGCATAAATGCCTTTATCGAAAGTGCCAATAATATTAATTCCTGCATTATAAACGTAATTAGGAATACTGTTGTCCTCTTTAAGAAACCTGTTTCTTTGAACATAATTCTTTGGATTTGCAATAATATAGCCAATACCATTTAGTACAGAATCATAAGGAGTATATGTTAAGCAAGTATCCGAACTTGTTATTCTCCAATAATCATCTCTGCCTTCTTCCTTTACTCTTAACTTATTATGACAATCAAAACTAACCTCATTACATTCTTTTGGAATTTCTTGCGTTCTTTTTCTATAGTCCTCAAAGGTGAAAACTGAAAGATGCTTTTTGTCGTTTTTATTGGTAATGGTGTATACGTAATTATCATCTATTTCAAAGTCATAAACCAATCTTTCTAAACGATAATAAGGTTTAGTTCTAATTACAATTTCAGAAATAGGAGTGGTCTTGTCAGCAAGAGAGATATTTAAATTAATAGTATTCCTTTTTGAAATATCTTTCTTGTTTAATAAAACTTCTTTAGAGAGATAAGCAATATGAGAGATTTTTAAATCACAAGGTAAAGACACATTCTTTAGGATAAAATTACCTTTCTCATCGGATGAAGTTCCGACAGTCTTTCCCTTAACAGAAATATTAACATCTTTAACAGACAAACCATCAGAGGAGGCAATAACATTTCCTTTTATTGTTACATTTTGAGGAAACAATAAGTAACAACAAAATAAAGAAACCAAAAGAACAATAAATCTTTTCATTATATTAGTTTTGAGTTAACTCATCATTAATCTTTAGTTTAAATAGTTGTCTTTCCAAAGCATTTTCTCCTTCTAAAGCAACGGTATAATAGATATAATTCTTAACAATTCTAATTTTCTCAATTTTGTTTTGAGGGAGTTTAATTGTTCTTATATATTTTCCTGTATTTAAGTCTAATTCTTTTAAAATAGTATAAGAGTTATCATAACGAACAAAACATTTATCTAACTCTTTATTAAAGATAATATCTGAGTAGTTAAAGTCATTTTTAAATACCTCATCAATTTTTATTGTAGATAAAAGAGTATTATCTTCATCAAGTTTGTATAGAACACCTTTGTCAAAATTAAATATATAAAGATGTTTATTTGTTGTAATAAAAGAAACAGGAATATTAAGTTTTAAGGAATAATACAATACATGAATATTAAGAATTCCTGATGAAGGAGGAGGTATTAATCTTGTTAAATACTCTTCTAATATATCATTAGACCTCCTTATTAAATTCATTCTATCTATAGAAAAGTTATCTAATTCCAAATTATTTATTTTAGGATTAAATTTATATTTATGAAATGGAGGTTTAATAGTGCTGAATAACCAATCATCAATATCATAAAAAGCATAATAAACCATTTTATATTTTAGCTTTCCTCCTTCTTCATAAATACGAAATAATTGTTTAACTTTCGACCACCAAGCTTTATCATAAGAAAAATAAACTCCATTTGTTAATGAACCGCTATAATTAACACCGACATCAGAAAGAATTGCTGGAATTGTTTCTGATTTATTTCCATCGAAATACCATCTAAAAAACATATCAAATTTGTTTTCTTCATAATTATTTGGATTTGCAATAATATATTGAATGCCATTTAGTATAGAATCATAAGGAGTATATTTTAAAGAAGTGTCAGAACTTGTTATTCTCCAATAATCATCTCTGCCTTCTTTCTTTACTCTTAATTTATTATGACAATCAAAACTAACCTCATTACATTCCTTTGGGATTTCTTGCGTTCTTTTTCTGTAGTCTTCAAAGGTATAAACAGAAAGATGTTTTTTATCGTTTTTGTTGGTAATGGTATATACGTAATTATCATCTATTTCAAAGTCATAAACCAATCTTTCTAAACGATAATAAGGTTTAGTCCTAATTACAATTTCAGAAATAGGAGTGGTCTTGTCTGCAAGAGAAATATTTAAATTAATAGTATTTCTTTTTGAAATATCTTTCTTGGTTAATGAAACTTCTTTAGAGAGATAAGCAATATGAGAGATTTTTAAATCACAAGGTAAAGACACATTCTTAAGAATAAAGTTCCCTTTCTCATCAGAAGAAGTTCCAATAGTCTTCCCCTTAACAGAAATATTAACATCTTTAACAGGCAAACCATCAGAGGAGGCAATAATATGCCCTTTTATTGTTACATTTTGTGATAACCCAATAAGGCAACAATAGAATAAATAGACAAAAAGAGTAATAACTTTTTTCATAATTAGGTTTTAAATTAATCCCTATCTGCTCTTTTTAAAGAACTTAGAAAGCCATTTTAATACTGTCAGCAAAGTTAAATATAATTTATTGATTTATTATCTTTTTTAAGGAAAATATTTTTTATTTAGTTCTTGAATTAATTGTTTAATGAGTAAATATAAGTAAAGAATTAATTAATACACTATAGAAAAACAAGGTGCATATTATTTAAAACACATTTAAAATAATTTTAATCTGATTTCTTTTTCATTAAACAAGGAAAGAAAATTCTTAAATCAAGAAAAAACTTATTTAAATCAAGTAAAAATTTTGCAAGGTGGCAGGATGTTGAGTGTATCCTGCCAGGATACACTATGTAAGGTGGCAGGATACATGGTGTAAGGTGGCAGGATGCAAAAATTTTGTCTGATATTACAAAATTTAATCCTTATCTTTTTAAACTATTATAAGGGTTTGATACATTTATATCAAATAAAAATAAATTTAGAGTTGAATTTACTTTGTAAAGTAAAGAGATTGATCCCTTATTTAAAAGAAATTTTACAGAAAGATATGATTAAAAAGAATTAGAATCCAGCTATTAGCCCTCCACAAGAGTCTTTTTTTGCTCCAGTTACTGATGAAAGAGTGTTTATTTCTTCTCTAACTCGCAATACTCCCAGGAAAGCAAAAATTAGAGCTTCTTTATAATTGATTATTATTGGCTCTGGAATATGTATTTTGTAATTTTTGTTGAGTTTCTCTCTCAATCGTTCAATTAAATACTTATTAAAAGCTCCTCCTCCAGTAATTAAAACATCTCCATTAATATTTAATGCCAATTGCTCTGATGTATGTTCAACAAAGGTAGCCATCAGGTCGGCGTTTGAAAGATTAGAATTATTTAACAAAGGAAAAATCATTTCTACAACCCATTCCTTGCCTAAGGATTTTTGTTTCTTTGTTTTGTAGAACTCTAAATTGTTTAATTCATTAAGAAGAGAATTATCAAACTTTCCACTTTGTGCAATTTCTCCATCCTTATCATAAGATAAACCTTCTTTTTGAGCTAAATGATTAAGAACAATGTTTACAGGACAAATATCATAAGCAATTCTGCTTCCATTTTCTTCAAAAGAGATATTGGAAAAACCACCAAGATTTAAGCAAAAAGTATATTCACTGAACAAATGTCTATCTCCAATTGGGACAAGTGGTGCTCCCTGACCTCCAAGAGCCAAATCCAAACGTCTAAAATCACCAATGGTTTTTATATTGGTGTGAGAATAAATGGCGTTAATATCTCCAATTTGAGTTGTTAGATTTATGTGAGGTTGATGGAATATTGTTTGACCATGTGAGGAAATAAAATCAACTTCTAATTTATTATTATCAATAAATTTCTTTGTTTCCTTTCCTAAGAAATGTCCAAATTCTTTATCAATCTTTGCAAATTCTTCTGATGAGGTATTCTCAGCCTTAAGAAGCATATCCTTTATCAGAGAAGAGTATTCAACAGTTGTTGCTTTCTCAATGGAATATTCCCATTTATTGTTTTCAAAGGAAAAAACACAATAAGCAATATCAAGTCCATCTAATGAAGTCCCTGACATTAGCCCAATAACCCTATAAAGCATCGGAAAGTACATCCATTTTGGTAGAATGTGAACCTTTAATTAGAATTGTACCTCCTTTAATTTTGTTTTCTAAAAGGTAATCTTTAGCCAGAGATGAGGTTTTGAAATAGATTTCGTTTTCTTTTTTGTCCTTTCCAAACTCTTCAAACTCTTCTCCAATCAAAATTACACCTTTTAGATTCATGCTTCTTAGAATATCAACAATGTTTTGATGTTCTTTTGTTGATTCTTCTCCAAGTTCTTTCATTGCTCCAATAAAAGCGTATTTATTATCAGCTTTTAGAGCTTGAAAATCTTGCAAAGCAACCATTAGGCTTGAAGGATTGGCATTATAGCAATCTAAAATTAGAGTATTATCTTTGGTTTTTTGAATTTGAGAACGATGATTAGTAGGAGTGTAATTCTCAATTGCTTTTATGGAAAGATTTAAATCAACTTCAAATATCTTTCCAATAGTCATTGCTGCCAATATATTTTGTGAATTGTAGGAGCCAATAAGTTTTGAATTGATTATATGCCCTTCAAAATCCAGTTTTGCATTCTCGGAGATGATTTTATTGGAAATAGAATATTTATAAGTTTTATTTTTGTGTCCTTTTGAGTAGTTTGAAAGAGAAGAATCGTCCATATTGATAATTGCAAAATGGTTTTCCTTATCAAGATAGCTAAACAGTTCAGTTTTAGTTTTTATAACTCCTTCGAAACCTCCAAATCCTTCAAGGTGAGCTCTGCCAATATTGGTTATCAAACCATATTTTGGCTCTGCAATCTTACAAAGAAAATCAATTTCTCCAGGATGATTAGCACCCATTTCAATTATTGCAAATTCTGTTTGAGGAGTTATTCTTAAAAGAGTTAATGGAACTCCAATATGATTATTAAAATTTCCTTGAGTTGCAATTGTTTTATATTTTTGAGAAATAACAGCGTAGGTTAGTTCCTTTGTTGTGGTTTTACCATTTGTTCCAGTTATGGCAAGAAGTTTTAAGTAGGGAAACTGTCTCCTGTGATGATTTGAAAGAAGTTGAAGAGTGTAAAGAACATCCTCAACTAAGAAATATTTATCGTTAATTGCATATTCTTTTTCATCAACAACTGCCAAAGAAGCTCCCATTTCAAGAGCTTTTTGTGCAAATTTATTTCCGTTAAAGCTTTCTCCTTTAAGAGCAAAGAATATATCGCCTTTTTGTATGTTTCTTGTGTCTGTTGTAATGCTTGGGTTAAGAAGAAAATGTTTGTACAGTTCTTCTATCCTCTGCTTAAAGTCTTCTCTATTGAATTCCATAGTTTTTCTGCTGATTTATCCCAGCTAAATTTTTTGTTTTGTTCAAATCCTTTTTCAATCAATTCTTCTCTTAACTGAGGAGAAAGCCAAATCTTTTCCATTGCATCGGCAATGCTTTGAGGAAGATAAGGATCACAATACAAAGCAGCATCTCCACCAACCTCAGGCATAGAAGTTGTGTTGGATGTTATTACAGGACAACCAGCAGCAAAAGCTTCAACAATAGGTATTCCAAAACCTTCAAATTGTGAAACAAAGGTTAAGGCAAGAGCACTGTTGGCAATAAGATTAATCTCTGAAGCTTCCAAACGACCAGTAAAGATTACATATTTTCTGAATATCATTTGGTTGAAAGCATCTTCAATTTCTCCTTTCCAACTTCTCTTTGAACCAATAATAACTAATTTTGTTTCACTTCCAGTTTTAAGCTTAAACAAATCAAAAGCCTTAAACAGATTAATTAAGTTCTTTCTTTTGTGTATTGCTCCAACAAAATAGAAGAAGTCTTTACCATTAGTTAATCTTTGTTTGGTTATCTCTCTTTCTTTCTCTGAAACAACATAGTATAATTCATTTGCAGCATTATAAACCACATCAATCTTATTCTCTGTTACATCATAAAACTCCATAAGGTCTCTTTTGGAGTAGTTGGAGACAGTAATTAAGTGTGTTGAGTTTTTTGCAAACTTAGGAAAGAAATTCAGGTAATAATGTCTATGGAATAAATTACTAATATACTTAGGATTATATTCGTAATTTATATCATGGAAAGTGTTCAAAGTTGGCACTTTTGGTTTTCTTGGCATATATCCATCTGGAGAGAAAAACATATCCACTTTATCCCTTTTCATATAATAAGGCAAAAGCCATTCAAAGTATATATACCAAAGGATTGGATGGCGTGTTGGACATGGAATAACTACAGGAGTAACATTTTCTGCAAAAACAAAACTCTTGTCATATTTCCTATCAAAATAGAAAACAAATTCAACCTCAGGATGGTTCTTTACAACCTTCTCCAATATTTTAAGTGTAAAGTAACCAATACCTTCAAGCTTATTATGCAATAATAATCTTGTATTAACTGCTATTTTCAATACTAAAAAACTTTTTTGTGAGTTATTAAATATTAAAGCAAAAGTACAAATAAAAAGTGAGAAAAAGATTTGTTGCTAATTTATTTTTTCTTCTAACCCTAAATATCCTTATAAAATCCTTTTGGATACTTGGAGTTGATAGAGGTGTTCAGAATGCTGTGTCTGCTCAAGACTACGGTCTATACTTTGCACTTTTAAATTTCACTTTTATATTCAATATTATTTTAGACTTTGGTTTAACCAACTACAACAACAGACTTATTGCTCAACATCCTCAACTACTTTCAAAATATATTTCTCAACTTGTACCAATTAAGTTTGCAATGGCAATTGTTTTTACAATTGTTGTTTATTTAGTTGCAATACTTTTGGGCTATGATGCTTATGCTTTAAAACTGCTTGGAATTCTTTGTGTATCTCAATTTCTTGCTTCTTTGCTAACTTATTTGCGCTCTAATATATCGGGACTTCAGCTATTTAAAACTGATAGTGTACTTTCTGTTTTAGATAAGTTTATTGTAATTGTCTTCTGTTCCATTTTACTATGGGGAGGAGTTTTAAAAACAAGCTTTAAGATAGAGTATTTTATTTTTATTCAACTCTTTGCTTACTTTATTACTGTTTTGGTTGCTCTTGTAATTTGTTTAAGGAAAGCAAAATTTGTTCATCTTCAATGGAATCGTCCTTTTATTATGAAAATAATTAAGGACTCATATCCCTTTGCCATACTCACATTGCTAATGTCTTTCTACTATAGAGCCGATAGTGTTATGATTGAAAGAATGTTGGATGATGGAGCCGATCAAGCAGGAATTTATGCCTCTGCATATCGTTTGGTGGATGCTGCAAATATGATTGCATATCTATTTTCAATAATTCTACTCCCTCTATTTTCCAATCTTATAAATGCAAAACAAGATGTTAAGCCAATAGTTAAAATTTCTTTTCATCTTCTTCTTATGCTTACAGTATGTTTTGTTGTTCTAAGTCAATTTTATGGTTATAACCTTATGGATTTAATGTATAACAAACATATTGAAGAAAGTTCGCAAGTTTATAGAATACTAAGTGTTTGCTTTATCCCAATTGCAATGAACTATATTTTTGGGACTCTTCTAACTTCCAATGGCTCTATGAAATACCTAAATATTGTTGCATCCTTAGGAATGGTTTTGAATATAGGAATAAATTTAATTTTAATTCCAAAGTTTTTTGCAGTAGGAGCAGCGTATTCTTCATTAATTGCACAAACTGTTATAGCACTATTTCAAGCTATTATTGCAATAAAGATTTTTAAAATAAAATTTAATGCAATATATGTATTAAGAATAATTCTCTTTGTGCTTTCAATAATCCTTTCCACTTATTTGTTTAAAGAGATAACATCATCTTGGATTTACAATATATTGATAACTTCAATTGTAATGGTTGGATTAAGCTTTGTGTTTAAAATTTTTAGAATTAAAGATATTATATCATTACTTAAAGCCCAAAACGAATAATCCTATTTTTAGATAGTTAATTAAGAATTTAAATACTCATAATGAATACAGAAAGATTTTTCGAACTTTTTTTTAAGGAACTTCAAGCTAATAAAAATCTCTATCCATACTATAAGCTAACAGAAGGCAAGCTTAATCATCAGGCTTTTCGTAAGTCATATTTTCTCCAAAGGCTTAGTTTTATAGATAAAAATATTGATAAGACAAAAGCTAATAAGATATTTGACTGCGGTTGTGGTTATGGCACTACCGCAATATTTCTAGCAATGCAAGGGATTTCAACATATGGAGTTACCTTAGAGTTTTACTATAAGGAATTAGAAAATAGGAGAAAGTATTGGGGAGAATATGGAGATACCTCACTTTTTGAATGTAAATATGATAATTTATTTGATTTAAAACTTCCGGAAAATTCATTTGATTATATAATTCTCCAAGATACTCTCCATCATTTGGAGCCAGTTAAGGATAGTCTGGAACTTTTCTATAAGCTCTTAAAACCAAAAGGTAAAATTATATTAGTGGAAGTAAATGGTAACTGTCTTCCAGAAACTTTTAAATTCTTTCTACAAAGAGGGAATAAAAGGGTTATAGAATATTATGATGAAGTTTTGGGTAAGAGCTTGCAGATGGGAAATGAAAATATTCGTTCACAAAAGGCTTGGAAAAAACTTTTTGAAGCATCGGGCTTTCATGCCAATGAAGATAATACGGAGTATATACGACTATTTCCTCCATTCTTTTATAACTCTTCCAACTCTTCCAAACTCATTCAAAGAGAATCCAGCCTTGCCAAAAGCTGCCCAATTCTAAGAGAGTATTTCTTTTTTGGTTTAAATATGGTATTTGAAAAAAGTTAAATCCTTCATTATGGAAATAATGAAATCTTACTTCCAATACATTATTATTTTACATAATAACACTAATATTTCTCTCCAAGATAGTTATCATAGAGTAAAATAATAAAGAAAATTCAGCAATTAGTTCTATTTGCTTGAAGCAACAAAATAGTATTCTTTATTTGTTTGGAAAAAATACTCAAACTCTTTTTCATTTAGAGGCTTTTTGCTATTTGCAAAGGCTTTAAGTGTGTAAATCTTTAAGTCAATCTCCTTAGTTATTAGTTCATAAAAATCTTTTGCACTAACTCCATAAAAATCGCTTGAACCAACTCCACATTCAAAAATAATAATAGGCTTATCTCTCTTAATCAATTCAATTCCTCCTCTAATAACATCAAATTCTCCTCCTTCAACGTCAATCTTTATAAGGTCAATTATTGTTTCTTTTGAGATAATATCGTCAAGTTTGTTAATTTCAACTCTAATCTGTTCAATTTCTGGATTCTTTATATCACTATAACGTCTGTTTTTCAAACCACTAAAAGCAGGAGCATTTTTAACTATTTGAAATGTGCTTTCTCCTTTTTCATTAGAAAGAGCAAAAGGGAATATTTTAGCTTTGCCTTCAAACTTCTTTTCTAAATTTTCAAACATATAGGGAATAGGCTCAAAAGCAAAATGTTTACCTTTAGGAGCAAGATGAATGAAATCATTTAATATTTCGCCTTTATGACATCCAACATCAATGCAGTTTGAATCTTTTTGAATAACTTTCTTTAAAATTAAGTGAGTAAGCCTATCATATTGAAGGTTCTTACTTAAATCAATTCGCAAAAACATTAAAGTATTTCTTATTATGGCTTTTAAATTCATTGATGTAGTGTTTTGTAGTTATTATTTCTTTATGTTTACTAAATAAGGTTTAATAGATATAAATTAAGTTTGTTTATTTCTTTTGGTATACTAAGAATTGAAATTCTAATCCGCTTTCTTCATCTTTGTGAATTGGGCTTTGAGATTCCAATATCCATTTATCTTCTTCAATTTCTGGGAAAAAAGTATCTGCTTCAAAATCTTTATAAACCTTTGTTATATATAATTTATCGCAAAATGGCATTAAAGCCTTGTAGATTGTTTCTCCACCAATAATAAAGCATTTCTCAAGTTTATTGCAATATTCAACAGCTTCTTCAGTGGAATGAACAAGAGTTGCACCCTCAGGTTTATAGTCTTTGTTTGTAGAAATAACAATATTTTCTCTTTTAGGAAGTGGTTTGAAAGGAAGACTTTCCCATGTTTTTCTTCCCATAATGATTGGAGAGCCAAGTGTTGTTTGTTTAAAGTATTTTAAATCCTCACTCAAATGCCAAAGTAGTTTATTATCCTTACCAATAGCTCCATTTTGAGCAATAGCCACAATTATATTTAACATATTCTTTTCTTATAAATTTATACTGCTATAGGTGCTTTAATTGTTGGGTGAGAAGTATAATTGACTATTTCAATATCTTCAAATCGGAAATCTAAAATATTCTTTATTTCTTTGTTTAGTTTTAACTCAGGTAGGGGATAAGGAGAGCGAGAAAGTTGTAAACGAGCTTGGTCAAAATGATTAGTATAAAGATGAGCATCGCCAAAAGTATGAACAAAATCTCCAACTTCAAGATTGCATACTTGAGCAATCATATGAGTTAAAATTGCATAAGAAGCAATATTGAAAGGAACTCCTAAGAAAATATCGGCACTTCTTTGATATAATTGGCAAGATAGTTTGTTGTTAGCTACATAAAATTGAAACAAAACGTGACATGGAGGCAAAGCCATTTTATCTACATCTCCAACATTCCAAGCACTTACTAAAAGTCTTCGAGAATTTGGATTTGTTTTAATTTGTTCAATTAATTCACTTATCTGATCAACAACCTTTTCATCTTTAGTTTCCCATGCACGCCATTGTTTTCCATAAACAGGACCTAAATCTCCATTTTCATCTGCCCATTCGTCCCAAATTGAAACTTTGTTTTGGTGAAGATAATCTATATTTGTGTTTCCTTGCAAGAACCATAGTAACTCATGTATAATAGAACGAAGATGTAGTTTCTTTGTAGTAACCAATGGAAATCCTTCTTGAAGATTAAATCTCATTTGATAACCAAAAACACTTTTAGTTCCAGTACCTGTTCGGTCTTCTTTTAAATTTCCATTCTCAAGAACATGACTTAATAAGTTTAAATATTGTTTCATTTTAATTTTCTATTTTCATTTAACAGGATTAACCATTAATATTACCCCTCAGTCCCCTAAAGGGGAAGAAGACTATTTCAAAGCTAAACCCAATTAACCATTAATCATTAACCACTAACCGTTATAAAAGGTCTTTCCCAATATCTCTTCTGAAATACTTTCCGTCCCAAGAAATTTTTTCAACATTCTCATAACACTTATTTAAGGCTTCTTGCATAGTCTCTCCATAGCAAGTTACTGCAATAACTCTTCCTCCATTTGTTAGGATTTTTTCTCCTTCTTGCTTTGTTCCAGCATGAAAAACAATACAATCCTTTGTGTTATCAATACCTTTAATTTCTTTGCCTTTTTCATAGCTTTCAGGATAACCTTTTGCAACCATCATAACAGTTGTTGCATAGCAAGAATCAATTTCAAAGTTTATCTTATCAAGTGATTTTGTTTTAAAGCTATTAAATGCTTCAACTATATCTGATTTTATTCTTGGGAATACACTTTCTGTTTCAGGGTCACCCATTCTTACGTTGTATTCAATAACGTATGGGTTGCCTTCAACATTCATTAAACCAATAAAAATAAAACCTTGATATTCTATATTGTCTTTCTTTAAACCATTAATTGTTGGGATAACTATTCTTTGTTCTACCTTTTGCATAAAATCATTATCAGCAAAAGGAACAGGACTAATAGAGCCCATGCCACCAGTGTTTAAACCAGTATCTCCTTCTCCAATTCTTTTATAGTCTTTTGCAACAGGAAGTATTTTATAGTTTTCTCCATCACTTAAAACAAATACACTACATTCAATTCCTTTAAAAAACTCTTCAATAACAACCTTTGCTGAAGCTTCACCAAACTTAGCTTCTTCAAGCATTTGAGTTAATTCCTTTTCTGCCTCTTCAATTGTTTCAGGAATAACAACTCCTTTACCAGCTGCTAAACCATCAGCTTTTAAAACATAAGGAGGGTTTAAGGTCTTTAAAAAGTCTTTGCCTTCTTGAAGAGTTTCTTTATAGAATGTTTTATATCTTGCTGTTGGGATATTATTCTTTTGCATAAAAGCCTTAGCAAAATCCTTACTTCCTTCAAGAGTAGCACCTTCTTTGCTTGGTCCAACAACTAAAATATCTTTTAATTCAGAGTTATTATGAAAATAATCCCATATTCCATCAACTAATGGTTGCTCTGGTCCTACAACAACTATCTCAACGTTGTTCTTAATAACAAACTCGCCAATTGTTTTGAAGTCGGAACCTATATTAATATTTTCTCCACAAAGAGAAGTTCCAGGGTTGCCAGGAGAAATAAAAAGTTTTGTTAATAGTGGACTTTCTTTAATTTTAAGAGCAATTGCATTTTCTCTTGCTCCTGAACCTAAAAGTAGTATGTTCATATTTAATTAGTTTTTTTTCTTCCTTTACGATTTTGTTTATGACTATTTGCTTTAGTGCTTTTTGTCTTTGCCTTTGTAGTTGTCTTTACTGGTCTTTCCTGTCTGACATTAATTTTCTCTGGAGAGAAATTTCTCATCTCTGCAGGGAATTCTCCATCATCAACCAATGAAAAGTCCATTTGCTTTTTAAACAAATCAACACTTTCAACTTTAATCTTAATTGGATCTCCCAAACGATAGGTTTTATTGAGTTTTCTTCCCACAACTTGATAGTTTTCTTCGTCAATATAATAGAAATCATCGGTAAGAGTACGAATAGGGATTAATCCTTCACATTTGTTTTCATCAATCAAAACATAAATTCCCCATTTGCTAATACCAGATATTGCACCTTTGAAAACTTCTCCAATTTTATCAGAAAGAAATTCTGCTTGTTTGTATTTTACTGATGTTCTTTCTGCTTCAGCAGCTTTCTTTTCCATTAAAGAGCAATGTTCACATCTTTCTTCAAAAGCTTCCTTGCTTGCTGAGCTTCCACCTTTAAGATAACGCTCCAAAAGTCTATGAAGCATTAAATCGGGATAACGTCTAATTGGGGATGTGAAATGAGAATAATAAGGGAAAGAAAGTCCATAGTGACCAATATTAGTAGTTGAATAATATGCTTTAGACATTGTTCTAATTGCAATGTTTGAAATCATAGTTTCTTCTCCCTTGCCTGCAATATCTCTAAACAAATCATTGAAACTCTTTACTAATGAACTTCTGCTATCAGTATTTATAACATATCCCAATTTACCAACAAACTCTGAAAATGTAGAAAGTTTTTCTGGATTAGGTTCATCGTGAACTCTATAAATAAATGTTTTAGCTTCTTTCTTATTGCCTTTGTCCTTGCCTATTTTTTCAGCAACTCTTTTATTGGCAAGCAACATAAACTCTTCAATTAACCAGTTAGCTTCTTTGCTTTCTTTAATGTAAACTCCAATTGGTTTTGAGTTTTCATCCAAACGGAATTTCACTTCCTGTGATTCAAAGTTTATCGCTCCAGTTTTAAATCTTCTCTTTCTAAGCAAGTGTGCAATATTTTGAACTGGTAAAATGAATTCTTCCATTTCTCCCTTTTGGTCTTCAATAATCTTCTGAACTTCTTCATAAGTAAATCTTCTGCAAGAGTTAATTACTCCCTTGCCAAACCATTCACTAACTACTTCTGCTTCATGATTCATTTCAAATACTGCTGAAAAAGTTAAACTGTCTTCATTTGGACGCAATGAACAAACCATATTACTTAGCTTTTCTGGTAACATTGGAATTGTTCTGTCAACCAAATAAACTGATGTAGCACGAACATAAGCTTCTTCATCAATTGCAGAATTAGGTCTAACATAGTGAGAAACATCTGCAATATGAACTCCTATTTCGTAGTTGCCATTTGGCAAAACTCTAAAAGAAATTGCATCATCAAAGTCTTTAGCATCGTAAGGGTCGATTGTTATAGTAGGGATTTTACGAAAATCTCTTCTTCTTTTTATCTCTTCTTGAGGAATTATTTCAGGTATATTTTCAGCTTCTTTTTCAACAGCTTCAGGGAAAACCAAAGGGAAACCAAATTCAGCCAAGATAGAAAGCATCTCAGTATTGTTTTCTCCTTTTTTACCCAAAATTTTTATTACTTTACCAAAAGGATTGTTCGATCTTTGAGGCCATTCTGTCATTTGAACTAAAACTTTCTCATTCTCATTTGCTCCATTAATATCTTCAAAAGGAATGAATATATCAACAGGCATTGATTGACTGTCTGGAATAAAGAAAGCAAATTTTGGATGTTTTTGTATTGAGCCAACAAAAGTAGTTTGATTTCTTTCGATGATTTCAGTAATCTGTCCTTCTGGCTTTCTACCCTTACGACGAGGGAAAAGATAAACCTTAACCTTATCATTATTTAGAGCATGATTGGTATTGTTGGGAGCAATGAAAATATCTTCTGAGCCATTTTCCAAAATAACATATGCCTTTGAAGTTTGCTTCATATCAACTGTTCCAATCACATAGTTGGAAGGAAGTATATCATCATTTATATATCTTGCATCTAATTTATACTTACCCTTTTTTTCCTCAATCAAAACTCCTTCTTCAGCCATAAGCAAAATCTTATTCATAATCATTTGCATTGACGCCCTGTCGTTATTGCCCAATCTTGATGCAACTTGCTTGTAATTTAAAGATTCAAAGGGATTTCTTGCGAAAACTTTGAGTATGGATTTATTAATTACTGATTCTTGTTTATTTTCGTTTTCCATAATAAGTCTTTTTTTAGACTACAAAGATAATTATAATAATAGAATACTAAGTATATTGGATGTTAATTAATCTTTAATTAATCTTTTGTTATTAGAATTTACCTATACAAATTCTCTTATTTCTTTTCCTCTTTAAAAATTAAACGGTATTTATTTTTAAAAAGTCGGCACTTAAACCAAAAAAGTCGGCACTTAAGTAAGAAAAGTCGGTGATTAATTTTAGCTAAACTCCTACATATTTTTTAAGCATTAAATCCTTTGGCTTATTTTGGAAATTTATTTGTATTTTTGTTTTTCAATTAAAACAAAATACAATGACTCCAAAAGAGAATAATCAAGATAAATTCAACAAACTAAGAGAAGAATACCCTGTTTTCTACTTTTCAAATTATATGTGTGAATATAATGAAGAGGCAAAGGGATATGTGATGGGATTTGAGTTTAAGTGTGGTGAACATGTATTCTTTCCAACCTATGTATTCTATTTATCTAAAATGGACTTAGGTAGAAAGATTGACACAAAAACATTCACCAATCTGGTAATTCATATTGGAATGATTGAACTTATAAGCTATTGGAAGGCCTTTGCTTCTCCAGTGGTTATTATTGATGTGGCTTATTTCTCTGAAAAGCAGATTGAATTTTGGAAGAAACTTTATTTTAATGGACTTGGTGAATACTTCTACTTAAATTCTATTGAAACCAACATTGATGAGTTTATGACAATTGTTGTTGGGGAGGATAAATATAAGAGAGGAGTTTATGCACCTAATGTTGATGAGAAAAGAGTAATTGTTCCAGTTGGAGGAGGTAAAGACTCAGTTGTAAGTTTGGAAATGTTGAAAAGAAATGGTTTTGATGTTATACCATTAGTTATTAATCCAACTAAAGCTCAAAACGATTGTATAGCTCATTCTCAATTAACAGATAATTATTTGTATATTCAAAGGAATTTAGACAAACATCTTTTGAAACTTAACAAAGAAGGATTTCTTAATGGACATACTCCATTCTCTGCTTTGCTTGCCTTTGTTACTCTATTGAATTCATACTTGTTTAATATTCCTTCCATTGCACTTAGTAATGAAAACTCTGCAAATGAATCAACAGTTATTGGACAGGATATAAATCATCAATATTCAAAGAGCATCGAATTTGAAAGAGATTTTAGAGAATATGTAAATGAGTTTGTTTTGGAAGATAATAACTATTTTTCATTTCTTCGACCATTGAGTGAGTTGCAAATAGCCCAACTATTCTCAACCTTTTCTAATCATCATTCAGTTTTTCGTTCCTGCAATGTAGGAAGCAAAAAAGATATTTGGTGTTGCAACTGTCCAAAATGTTTATTTGCTTACATTATACTTTCACCATTTATTGTACAGGAAAGATTTGCAGAACATATTGGAGAAAACCTTCTTGATAAACATTCACTTAAGAAATATTTCAACGAACTTACAGGTATTGCAGAAGTTAAACCATTTGAATGCGTTGGAACAATTGAGGAAGTTAATTTAGCTTTAGCTCTTTTGGTTGAACGTTATCCTGAAAGCAGGAAACTTAGCCTTGTTGAATATTGGTTAAGTTTGCCTTTATCTAAAATGTATTTGAATATGGATAAGGAGAGATTCCTTTATGAAACTTCAAATGAACATTTCCTTGAAGAAAGATTCGCTAATATCTTCTCCAATCCTTATGCAATGTATAAGAAAGCTGAAATAGTTAGAATGCTGACAGTAAGAAAGCTAATTATATTTGGAATGGGGAGGGAAGGAATGTCAACACATAATCTTTTAAGAAGCATTTTCCCGTATAAGAAGTTTGCAATTCAAGACTCAAACACCAAGTTAAGAGAAAATGAGTATTTGAAAGAACAGGAAGAAAAAGGATTTATTGAAATGCATTTGGGCGAAGAGGCTAAAGAAGAACTAACTTCAAAAACTGTTTACAATTTGGTAATAAAGTCTCCTGGCATTTCTCTTAACTCAATGACTAAGCCATACAAAGACTCTGAAATAACATCTCAAACCAATATATTCCTTTCACTTTATGCCAATCAATGCGTTGGAATAACTGGAACTAAAGGCAAAAGTACCACTTCAACCTTAATTTATAATATTATTAAGGCTAAACACCCAGATACTCTTTTTGCAGGAAATATAGGAAAACCTATGCTTGATTTGATAGATAAGATAACCCCCAACACAATAATTGTATTAGAACTTTCTGCTCATCAACTTCAATATATAAAACAATCACCAAAAGTTTCTGTACTTTTGAACCTGTACGAAGAACATCTTGACCATTTCATAACATTTGAAGAATACCAAAAGGCTAAACTTAATATTCTAAAATACCAAAACTCAAAGGAAAATGCTTTTATCTACAATGAGGATAGTGAACTAATTTCTTCCTGGATAAAGAAAATAAAACCCAAATCAACCCTTTTGCCAATAAATGCAAAGAATTATTCTTTTGAAGAACCAAAGTATTTGAAAGGAGAGCATAATAAGTTTAATATTATGGTTGCTTATGAGGTTGCAAAGTTTTTGGGAGTGGAGAGTGAAGAAGGATTAAAAGAAGTATTGGAGTTTAAAGGATTGGAACATAGGTTGGAATTTGTCTGTTTGAAAGATGGAGTTGAATATTACAACGATTCAATTTCAACAATTGCTCAAACAACAATAGCTGCCCTAAATTCATTGGAAGGAGTTCAAACTCTGATTCTTGGAGGAAAGGATAGGGGAGTGGATTATAGTGAACTTGCTAATATCCTTATTGATTATAAAGATTTAAATAATATTGCTTTTGTTGGTCAGGCTGGAAGAAGAATAAAAGACCTGATTAAGGAAAATCCTAAAAAGAAATCACAATTCCTTGTTTCTGATAACTATAAAGAGATAGTTAACTGGTGCAAAAAGAATACTGAAAAAGGGAAGAAAGTACTTTTAAGTCCAGCTGCTTCAAGCTACGATATGTTTACCAACTTTGAAGAAAGAGGCAGGGTGTTTAAGGAATTGGTTAATGAAGACTGAGTAAATCTTCATTAACCAACTCAATTTTACATATCTTGACGGATAATTTCTGTTATATCTTCAATTATTACTTTTGCCAAATGATCAGCTTTGGTAATATTATCGCTTTCTGAATAAATTCTAATTATTGGTTCAGTGTTGCTTTTGCGTAAATGAACCCATTCTTTGTCAAAATTAATCTTAACACCATCAATAGTTATAACATCATAAGAAGAATATTTTTCTGCGATCTTTTCTAAAATCTTATCAACATTAATGTTTTCGGTCAATTCCATTTTGTTTTTAGAAATAGAATAATCAGGGTAAGTATCTCTAAGAGCTGAGGTTTTAATATTTTTTTTAGCCAAAAGAGTTAAGAAAATAGCAATGCCAACCAAAGCATCTCTGCCATAATGAAGTTCAGGATAAATAATACCTCCATTACCTTCACCACCAATAATAGCATTCTTTTGCTTCATCATTTCAACAACATTAACTTCTCCAACTGCAGAAGCAAAATATTGTTGATTATATTTTTCAGTAATATCTCTTAATGCTCTTGTGGAAGAAAGATTGGAAACAGTGTTTCCTGGAGTTTGAGAAAGAACATAATCGGCAATAGAAACCAAAGAATATTCTTCAACAAATGGTCTTCCATTTTCACAAACAATAGCCAAACGGTCAACATCAGGATCAACAATGAAACCAACATCACATTTGCTTTCAACAACTCTATCGCAAATATCAGTAATGTTTTCAGGAAGCGGTTCTGGATTATGAGCAAAATTTCCTGTAGGCTCTTCATTCAAAGCAACAATATCTTTCACTCCAAGAGCTTTTAAAAGCTTAGGTAAAACAATGCCACCAGTTGAATTAACCGAATCGAAACAAACTCTGAAATTAGCCTTCTCAATAGCATCAACATCAACCAATGGAAGATTAATAACCTTTTCAATATGCATATCAATTGTTGAGTCGTCTTTTATGCAAGAGCCCAAGTTCAAAACTTCAGCAAAATTAAAATCAGGATTATCAGCCAAAAACAAAACTCTTTCTCCCTCCTTAGCATTAATAAATTCTCCCTTACTGTTCAAAAGTTTTAAAGCATTCCAATGAGTTGGATTATGACTTGCAGTAAGAATAATACCACCGTCAGCCTTTTGGTCAACAACAGCCATTTCAACAGTTGGAGTTGTAGAAAGACCAGTATCCACAACATCAACTCCCATTCCCATTAAAGTACCAACAACCAAATTGGAAACCATTTCGCCTGAAATTCTTGCATCACGACCAATAACAATTTTCAATTTGCTCTTATTGGACTCTTCTTTAATAAACTGAGCAAAAGCAGAAGTAAACTTAACAACATCAATAGGAGTTAGAGCAGTACCTTCCTTTCCTCCAATTGTTCCTCTAAAGCCTGAAATAGATTTAATTAATGACATATATTATTATATTTAATTTCAATAATAAGAAAGCAAAGATACAAACATTTAAAAGATTTATTCATATCCGGATAAAAAATCTAAAAAACTTCTTCTGTCTCTTTCCTAATAAGGATTTTAGCAAAAAGAAGTTTTATTTTTTTGTCTAAATATTGTCAACTCAATATCTAATATTCAAACAAAATTTATAAAGTTAAATCTACATTTGTTGGTCTATGGTAAAGAGTGTTTTTGTTTTTAAATCAAAAACAAATAATTGAACATAGGCATCGTTTCCTTCATCAAAAACTAACGAATAATAGGTATTAGGCATTTGAATTAATGCTTTAATTTGTTCTATTTTTATGTATAGTTCTGAATCAGTTGCTTTATAATCTATTATTCTTGAAAGAGCTTTTTGATATGTTGTTACTATTGGTATTTTTTGCCACTTTATAGGTTTGTCTTTATATTTGAATTCTTTTTGAGATGCAATATTGTTTGTGAATTCAGAAATTGTTTTATCAGATAGCTTATATTCTTCTAAAACTATCTTTTCTCCTTGCATTCCTCCAAACTCATCATAAATTGTCTTACTTTCAATTTCAACATTCTCCACTCCAAGAATTGAATTAAGATCATCCTTAAAATAATATGTTGTGCAGCCTATAAAGGTAATTGTTATTAAAGATAGCAATAACCATTTTAATCTAAATTGTTTCATAATATTAGGTCTTTAATTGTTTTCAAAGTCCAAAGATAGTTAAATATTTTATTCAACAATAATTCTTTACCATTAGAAAATGCAATAGATAAAAATTAACGCTGTTTCAGTAAAATGAAATAAGGAGTTTAAAGACTTTAATGTCCTTAAAGACCTTAAGCTCCCTAAACAACTCAACTTTCAAAATAACTCAATCATAGTCAAAAATAAGTCAATCAAAAATAAAAATATATCAGTCAAAAATAAAAATATGACTGATATATTTTCAACTATGATTGATGTTTTTTTAGAAAACTAAAGTTTAATTTTTCAGTAAACTTATATTGTTAGGTTATTCTTCTTCTTCAATACTGCGAATGGTTTCTTCTATTTGGTTGTAAAGGGGGGTGTGGTTGATTATTTTTTTGTCTTTATCTAATAAATATAAATCTGGTGTCATTTCAATATCCAAATTATACTTTTCTTTTATTAGTGTTGAATTGCTTTTTAAAACTATCCAGTCAAAAGGATGTTTTTGTTGAAATGCAATGCTTTCTTCCATATTATTATCAAGGTCTATGCTGAATATTTCAAAATCATAAACGTTTTTGAATTTCTTATAGAAGGTTTCTAACTTATCAAGGTTAATTTTGCATGACTCACATCCAGCACTCCAAAAGTAAACAACGGTGTATTTTGTTTTAATATCGTGTAAATTATAAGTGTTTCCACTTAAAGTTTTTTCAGAAATATTAATAAACTGTTTTTCTGGAAGCAAAGGACGTATTTTATCGGCTTCCATTTTTAATGTTTCAATTTCTGAAGGAGAAATCCATGGTGTTCTTTCGCCAGAAACGACTCTGTCAACAATCTCCACAAATCTTTCTTCATTGTAGGCAAAAGGAAGTTTCCTGTTCATTTGAATATAGTAGTCAATAATATATTTTGAATATTCCATTCCATTTTTTTGGTTTGCTTTTTCAATAAAGTCTTTAATGGCTACAGCAATGGAGTCGGCACTTTGCATTGTCAACTCATTCATATAGGTTTTTTGTTTGGTGAAGAAATAAGGAGTTGCAATAAGTCTGTTGTCCGAAAAATCGAAATTATCCCAGTAGTGAGTGCGGAAATAATATATAAACTCTAATTTCTTGGTGGTGTCAATTTGGTTGCCATTCAAATATTCTTTTGGAATTTGTGGGTCTTCTAAAGCTTTAACCATTTTTGTCATTATATGGTTTGGATAACTTTTGTAGAATTCTTTCTGAAAGCTCATAAACTTATTAACCTCTGTAGAATAAATATTATTTAAACTATCTCTATTGGCTTTAAGGTTTTCTTTTATCTCTCTCTTAGTTTTGCTTTCCAATAACCTTATTTGCTTATTTGCTTTTTGAAATTCAAAATAAAGGTCATTCTCCTGACAGCCCTTAACTAAATAGTTCCAGTTGTCATCCAAATTTATTTCAAACTTATTCTCCTTGTCAAAAACAAAGGTGAAAATATCCATCTTGCCAACTGTGAAAATACCAATCCCTTTATGTATGTTATCTTTCTTAAGACGGAAAGAACCATCTTTTTCTCTTTTAAGGGAGTCAATAACTATGGTTTTGTTGCCATAATAAGACTTAATGACAACAGTGTCAACATAAATTTCTCCAATCTTAAAAGTTATATCGTAGCTTTGTTGAGAAAAAAGAAAGGTTGGTAAAGCTATAAAAAAGAATAGAAAAAGAGATATTTTAAAGTTTAATTTTACCTTCATCGTATAGTTTTATGTAGTTTTCAATATTGCTTGCAGGAACCTTTTTGCCAATTATCCTGTTGTCTTTATCCAAAATTAGAATTAAAGGAGTTGATTCCACATCAAAATAATCGTGCCAATCGTAGTTAGCAACCAATCCATTAACATTTAACCATTCAAGATTAAGAGATTTAACTTTGTTTTTCCATAGTTGAACATCTGTTCCTGAATTAACGGCCATAACTTCAACGTTGTAAACATCTTTGAAATTCTTGTAGAAAGTGAAAACCTTAGGGATTTCTGTTTGACAATGTCCACAATCATAAGCCCAAAAGATTAGTATCTTATATTTTGAATTTAAGCTATAGAGATTATGTACATTCCCATTTGTATCGGGACAAGCCAAATCGGGAACTGTCTTCAAAAGCATTGAGTTTTCCCATTTCCTTGCACGAGCAACCTCTTTATCTATTGCAGAAGGTGGCATCCAAGTTGCATCTCCAGAGGCATAGTAACGATTAATCATATTGATATATATCTCATCGTGTCCCATATAAGGGCTTTTCAAATATCTTTCAGTGATGTCGTGAACCATATATTTAAACATCAACTTACTTCCTCTTGCCTTCTCAATCCAATAAACAGCCAGATTAAAAATACTGTCCTTAGTTTGATATTTCATCATTTCGTTCCAATAGTAATTGTAGGTTTGGTGAAAAACAGCCTTGGGAGTTCTTAATAAACCATCGCATTGAAAATCAAAATTATCAAAATAATGATGAATATAATAATTGTATTTCTGGTTTTGCATTGCAGAAGAATCCACAGAACCATCTTTCTTATATATATTATCAAATTTAGGAATTTCAACATATTGAGTTGCTTCCAAAACTTTTGAAAGAAGGTGATTAGGATATGTTTTCATAAAAACATTCTTAATTGAATCATTCTTCTCATTAATTTGAGCAATTTGTTTATTGAAATTTTCTTCTCCCAATTCCTTTTTCTTTTTGCCCAACTCATTAGCCTCAACACTCAATTTGGTTGTTGAGCGAATATAATCGTAGTATATTTCATTATCCTTCGATTTGCTAACCGTCATATTCTTCATCCAGTCTTCTTCAAGAGTGGATAATGAAAATTTCTGTTCTTTGTCAATAATAAACTCAATATACTTGCCATTGGTATTGGAGACAAAGTAAATGCCTGGGTCAAGAGTTTTGTCTTTCTTTTCAAAACTGAACTTTCCTTTTTTGTTTACAGCTGTATCAATAGCATAAGTGTTATCCAGATAATAATATCCCAAAATCAAAATAGAGTCTTTATTACCTTTAACATCAATGTTTATTGAATATTGAGCCTTTAGTGAAGAGTTAAAGAAAAGGCATCCAAAAATAAATAGACTAAAAATAAGCTTTTTCATATACAAAAATATCCATTATTAAATTGAACAGCAAAAATACAAATCTTATAACAATTAAAAAGTGAAAAAAGTAAACATTAAGTAAAGAATAACTAATTTTGCACCAATAATATTTTATCAATATGAAAACTTCTTTAAATGAATTTCGCCAATATGTGGCTCAAGTTGGGGAGATTGACCCTATAATGATTGATGTGGAAAAAGCAGAAGGCATTTGGGTTTGGGATACAAGTGGAAAGAAATATATGGATATGCTTTCAGGAATTTGTGTTGGTAATATTGGACACAGAAACAGAAGAGTTGTTGAAAAGGTTAAAGAACAACTGGATAAATATATGCATATTATGGTTTATGGAGAGTTTGTACAAAGTCCACAACTTGAATATGCAAAGCGATTGATGAGTGTTTTGCCTTCAAACTTTAACCAGATATTTTATGTTAATTCAGGCTCTGAAGCAATTGAAGGAGCAATAAAAACAGCCAGACTTTATAATCAAAGATCAGAAATAATATCTTTCAAAGACTCTTATCATGGCTCAACACTTGGGTCAGTAAGTCTTTTAAGTGATGAAAGATATACACAAAAGTTTCGTCCACTGCTTCCCGATTGCAGACAGATTGAATTTAACAACGAAGAAGACCTTAAAAAGATAACAGATAAAACTTGTTGTGTTGTAGCCGAAACAATTCAAGCAGGAGCAGGAGTAATACTTCCAAAGAATAACTTTCTCAAAAAACTAAAAGAAAGATGCCAAGAAGTAGGGGCTTTGTTGATTATGGATGAAATACAAACAGGATTTGGTCGCACAGGAAAGCTATTTGGTTTTATGAACTATGACTTTGTTCCCGATATACTTTGCATTGCAAAAGGAATGGGAGGAGGAATGCCAATTGGAGCCTTTGTTTCATCTGATGAAATAATGAATAAACTAAATAACCATCATCCACTGATTGGACATGCAACAACCTTTGGAGGACATCCAGTAAGTTGTGTTGCAGCTCTTGAAACCCTAAATACAATTATCGAAGAAAACCTGATGGATGAGGCAGATGCAAAAGGAGAGATATATCGCACCAAACTAATCCACCCACAAATTAAAGAGGTTAGGGGAATAGGACTTTTCAACTGTATAGAATTAAAAAATAAAGAAAACTGGCAAAAAGCCTTAGTAAGTTGTTTTGAAGAAGGAATAATAACAGGAACACATCTTTTCAACGAAGGATGCCTAAGTGTTAAACCCCCTTTAACAATAACTTATGAAGAAATAAACCTTTCAATAGAAAAAATCCTCAAAGCATTAGATACTTTAAATTAACTTTATTTTCCTCAATACTTATATCAAGGCATCAAAAAGACGCCGTTATTTGTTCAAAAGATCTCATTATTTGACCAAATAATGGCGTCTTTGACTATCAAAGATCTCGTTATTTACTCAAAAGATGCCATCTTTTCGCATCAATAATACTTTTTAAACATAAAATAACTTTAAAGAGAAATTTCACAAGAGATATTATTAACAATTATTATAATATTATTTTGTCTGTAAAAGAAGAATATTGTATATTTGTCGAAAATTATAAATCATATTTATATGATAGTTTTTATTTATAATTTTCTATTCCTTCTTTATGTTATTCTTATAGCATTATCCTTTCTTTGTAAATTCAATTCCTTTCTTTCTAATTTACCCTTTGCAATCAAGCCTAAAAACAATATTAAACTAATTAACTAATTATAATTATGAAAAAGCTAATCTTAACAATAGCCTTGTTTTTTGCATTCATAGGAGTTAATGCACAAACACAATATGATACAATAGTTTATCATCCTTATGACTTAAGTAATTATTATATAGGAGGAATGGATTTGGCTTATCATGAATTACGTTCATTGAAATGTTATGGTTGCTCTTCTGGAAATCTTCCAGGAACAAATGCACCATGTTGGCCGTTTGGATTTGCAACAGGAAGAAATTCATATGAAGTTCAAGGAGTAGCACAACCCTATCATTTTGATTCAACAGTTACAGTAATTGGAATAGCTGTAAAAGTTGCTAATGGAAGTTTAAACCCTTCTTTAAATGGAACTGTTTTTTCCCGTATAATGGATATGGAATTTAAACAATTATCTCTAACTCCTATCTTCCCTTGGCACACTCCAGACTCTGATGGATATAAAAGACATATGTTCTTTGATGAAGTCCCCGTAAAGGATTTTGTATTAGCAGGCGATATTCCTCAATATAGTCAAACTGGATTTATTATTGTATATCCTTGCACATGGAGTTTATATGATACAGTAGGATGTTTGGAAAATTATCTTCGTTCAAATAGATTACCTTATGATACAATGTATGTTGGAATAGATTACCATGCTCAAAATCCATTTGCAACAGTAACCGACACTTTATATGCATCAACCTTTGCAGAGAGTCCTTGGTTATTGAAAGATAGTGTATGGGTTCGTTTTGCTGATGATCCAGTTTATAATTTATATCAAAAGACATTTATTGAATTTCTACCAATCTTAAAAGTTCCAAGAGCAGATAGTTTAAGTATGGTTGAAGAAATAAGTAATGATAATTCAATAAAGCTTTATCCAAATCCAGCAGAAAATACTTTAAATATAGAAAGTCAAGAAATAATAAAAGAGATAGAGTTTTACGATGCCTTAGGTAAGGAAGCAAAGACAATAACACTAAATAGAAAAGAAGCTACGATAGATATAAGTTCTCTTGCTAAGGGTAATTATATTGTAAACTTAATTACCGACAAAGGAAAAATAACTAAGAAATTGGTTGTAAAATAAAGGAAAAGGGATGTAAAGTACATCCCTTCTTCATTTATTCCTCTTCTTCTTTATCCTTGCTTTTCTTCTTAAATTGAATAACAGCAATTAAATCACAAACAATACTTAAGGCTATTAACGATATGCTTGCGGTAAAGTTGATAATGTCAAGCATGAATAATACTGCTGCTAAGATTATTGAAATAAAACCAGCAAAAAGCCAAGGATTTCTTACAAATTTAGAATCTTCCATATCATTAATGATTTATTTTCTTATTATTATCTTATTTCTGCTCCGTTTACTACCTTTTCTTTTGGGGAAACAAAAACTAATTTTCCGTCTTTGTCTTCCGCCATTAAAATCATTCCTTGTGATTGAATTCCTCTTAATTCTTTTGGAGCAAGGTTAACCAAAACAGAAACTTGTGTTCCTATAATTTTTTCTGGTTCAAAGTATTCTGCAATTCCACTAACAATTGTTCTTTGGTCAATGCCAGTGTCTATCTTTAGTTTCAATAGTTTCTTTGTCTTTGGAACTTTCTCTGCTTCAAGAATTGTTCCAGTGCGAATATCCATTTTTGCAAAATCATCAAATTGAATATTCTCTTTTTGTTCACTTGCTTTATAGTTGTTTTCTTTGTTGCTTTCCTTTGTTTGAAGAAGTTTATTTGTTTGTTTTTCTATTTCAGAGTCTTCAATTCTTTCAAACAAAAGTTCTGCTTCTTCAATTTTATGTCCTTCTTTAAGCAAATTGCTGTTTCCAACTTCAAACCAGTTTAATGGATTAATATTAATCATCTTTTGGAGTTTCTTTGCAGAGAATGGAAGGAATGGCTCCATAAGGATAGCAAGGTTAGCACATATTTGAAGGCTGATATTTATTGAGTTCTCAGTTCTTTCAATATCAGTTTTAATTGTCTTCCAAGGTTCGTTTTCGGTTAAATACTTATTTCCCAAACGTGCCAGATTCATCATTTCAAATAATGCTTCACGGAATTTGTATGTCTCCAATAAAGTACCAATCTTTTGAGGATAGGTTTTAATTTCTTCTATGGTGGCTTTGTCTAATTCGTTAAGGGAATTAAGTTTTGGAACTTTGCCTTCAAAATATTTATGTGTAAGTACAATTGTTCTGTTAATGAAGTTACCCAAAATGGCAACAAGTTCGCTGTTATTGCGTGTTTGAAAGTCTTTCCAGGTAAAGTCATTGTCTTTTGATTCAGGAGCATTGGCACAAAGAACATAACGCAAAATATCCTGTTTGTTAGGGAAGTCAACCAAATATTCATCTAACCAAACAGCCCAGTTTCTTGAAGTTGAAATTTTATCTCCTTCAAGGTTTAGGAATTCATTGGCAGGAACATTTTCAGGTAATATATAACTTCCTTCAGCTTTTAGCATTGAAGGGAAAACAATGCAATGGAAAACAATATTGTCTTTTCCAATAAAATGAACAAGCTTAGTTTCTTTGTCTTTCCACCATTTTTCCCAATCATTTGGAAACAGTTCAATTGTGTTTGAAATATATCCTATTGGAGCATCAAACCAAACATATAAAACCTTACCATCAGCTCCTTCAATTGGAACTTTTACTCCCCAATCCAAATCTCTTGTAACGGCTCTTGGTTGAAGTCCTTGTTCTATCCAGCTTTTGCATTGTCCATAAACATTAGGCTTCCATTCTTTGTGGTTTTCCAATATCCATTCTCTAAGGAAAACTTCATAATCATTAAGTGGTAAAAACCAGTGTTTGGTTTCTCTCAAAACTGGTTTTGCTCCACTTAGGGTTGATTGAGGATTGATTAAATCGGTTGCATTTAAACTTGTTCCACAAGCTTCACACTGATCGCCATAAGCTTTCTCGTTTCCACAATGAGGACAAGTGCCTGTAATGTATCTATCTGCCAAAAATGCTTTGGCTTCTTCATCATAATATTGTTCTGAAACCTTTTCTATAAATTTTCCTTCATTGAAGAGTTTTTTAAAGAATTCAGATGAGGTTTTGTGATGAGTTTGTGATGAGGTACGTGAATAGATATCGTAGGTAATTCCAAATTCTTCAAATGATTTCTTAATTATATTATGGTATCTGTCCACAATATCTTGAGGTGTTACTCCTTCTTTCTTTGCCTTAATTGTAATTGGCACTCCATGTTCATCACTTCCTCCAACAAAAATTACATCCTCCTGCATCAAACGAAGATAACGCACATAAATATCTGCAGGAACATAAACTCCAGCCAAATGTCCAATATGAACTCCTCCATTTGCATAAGGAAGAGCAGTTGTTACGTTAAAACGTTTAAATTTCTTTTCTTTATCTGTGTATGTCATAAATTATTTTGTTTTTTCTTCTTATTTATTTCTTCAACAAAAAAGCGAAGGAATGTTTATTTATAAATTATGTTTAAAGGAAAAATCAAGTTGCAAAGGTAGTAAAATAATAGAAATAATTAAAAATTGTTTCAAAATGAGTTGGAATAGACTTATATATCCAAAATTAAAGAAAAAGATATTTGATTGTATAAGGAAAGCCTTAATTAAAACTTGCTAAACTTCTTTTTAATCTAAAGAAACTAAGTTTAGAACTATTTAAACTTGATTTTAATCTCAATTTCATGCCATGATGTTTTTTAATTCATGGCATGAATTACTCGAAATCATGCCATGAATTGCTTGGAATCATGCCATGAAATTGGTCAATTCATGCCATGAATTCAATTAAATCATGCCATGAATCCGAGAATATCATGCCATGATTCTCAGATTAAATCCTTATTTTATTAGATAAAGACTTGATTTACTTAGTTTTTAATAAGACTTTTTTACTTCTTTTTAAGACTTATTTTTCCCTGAATAATGATAAGAATTATTGAAAAAGAAAGGGATTGTAAATTAATACAATCCCTTCCAATTTAAAAAAGATTTGTGATTAGAAAATAAATCTAAATCCACCTGTAATATTGCCATTTAAACCACCTTCAATTAATTTTAAATGTTTTGTTGACTTATTATAATCTACAAAAGAAAACTCATATCCTCCAAAAGCAAAACTAATTGCAATATTATCAGATATTTTGTAATCAAAAACAAAAGGTTTTATTCCAAAACCATACTCAAAGAAAGAATCGTTAAGATTATAAAAAGCATCATTAGATAGAGCCCTTCCTGCTCCTATAGCAAAATATATTTGTGGAGTATATCTCAATCTTTCAGTTATATTTTTGCAATACATAAAGGTTGGCTTAATGTAAAAAGTTGGTTGCTTATAATCTATTGTCTTAATATAATAGTAATCTGTTCCTAATGTTGCTCCAATATATAAGTTATTATGAACTTTGTGGAAGTAATCAAAATAAATACCCATATTAAGAGCATTATCAGTATTGTAATTGTTTCCATCAGACTGTTCATTATAATAAATATTGCCTCCAAGTATATTTTTACTTTGAGCGCTTACGCTAATACCTGCTATGGTAAAAAATAGAATAAAAAATAGATTTTTGATTTTCATTGCTCTTAATATTTTTGTTGATAATTAAATGTCTTTAATTTGTTCTCTTTTGAGAAACATATGCAAAGTTAGAAACTATTTTTTAACTTGGAACAAATTTTAAACAGAAAAATAAATTTATTTTTCATTTAAAGATGTTTTAGTTACAATATAAAAAGAAAGGGATTGTAATTTAATACAATCCCTTCGTATTTTAACCATTATTTTTAATGGTTTATTTTAAGAAATTTCTATTTGTCCCAGCAAGCGCAAAGGTTTCTATCTCCAAAAGCATCATCAACCTTTCCACAAGTTGGCCAGTATTTGTCATCGTGTGGTTGAGGGAATGCTGCTTCTTGACGAGTATAAGGTCTTTCCCAAGTGTCTGCACAAACAACTTGCATTGTGTGAGGAGCATTCTTGATTAAGTTGTTTTCCTTATCTGCTTTTCCATCTTCTACGTCTTTAATTTCTTTTCTTATTTGAATTAAAGCATCGCATAAACGATCCATTTCTGATAATGGTTCTGATTCTGTTGGTTCAACCATAAGTGTTCCGTGAACAGGGAATGCAACTGTTGGAGCATGGAAACCATAATCCATTAAACGTTTTGCAACATCTCCACATTGAATTCCACTTGAAAGACTAAATGGATTGCAATCTAATATCATTTCATGAGCACACATTCCTTGCTTTCCTGTATATAAGATATTATATGCAGTGCTTAGTCTTGTTCTCATATAGTTTGCATTAAGTATAGCATAACGAGTTGCATCTGTTAATCCATTTCCACCTAACATCATTAAATAACCATAAGAAATAGGTAATAACATAGCAGAACCAAAAGGAGAAGCAGCAACAGCAGAGCCTTTAGTTGCTCCAGTTTCTACCATGCAATGAGTTGGTAAGTAATCAACAAGTTCTTTCTTGCAACCAATAGGTCCAACACCAGGACCACCACCACCATGAGGCATTGCAAATGTTTTATGAAGATTTAAGTGACAAACGTCTGCTCCCATAAAGCCAGGTGAAGTTAATCCAACTTGTGCATTCATATTAGCTCCATCCATATATACTAAACCACCATTATCATGTATTATCTTGATAATTTCTAATATTCCTTCTTCAAATACTCCATGAGTTGAAGGATAAGTAATCATTAAACAAGATAAGTTTTCTTTATTAGCTTCTGCTTTTTCTCTAAGGTCAGCAATATCAATTTCTCCTTCAGATGTTGATTTAATAACAATAATGTCCATTCCTGCCATAGCTGCTGATGCTGGATTTGTTCCATGTGCAGAAGAAGGAATTAAACATACTGTTCGGTTTGTTTGTCCGTTTGCTCTTTGATAATTACGAATTGTAGTTAAACCTGCATATTCTCCAGCAGCTCCAGAGTTTGGTTGTAAACTAATTTTAGCAAAACCAGTTATTTCAGCAAGAATATCACACATGTTATTTATCATTTCTAAATAACCTGAAGCTTGATCTTTTGGAACAAATGGATGGATATTTGCAAATTCAGGCCAAGTGAAAGGAATCATTTCCATTGCTGCATTTAATTTCATAGTACAGCTTCCAAGTGGAATCATTGCTCTGTTTAAAGAAAGGTCTTTTACTTCCATTTTCTTTAAATAACGCATCATTTCTGTTTCACTATGGTATTGATTAAATATCTTTTGAGTTAAGAAACTACTCTTACGAACTAAGTTTGATGGAATATTTTCTTCAGAGCAAGAACCATTACATTCTACAGCATTATGTTTCTTTCCAGATACTTCAGCAAAAACAGAAAGAACAGCATTAACATTATCAATAGATATTGTTTCGTCAAAGCTTAAAGAAATATGTTTTGAATCAATTAAGTTGAAATTCATTTTGTTTTCAACTGCTTTTTTGCAAACTAATTCCGCATCAACTGGAGTTTCAAAACAAAGAGTATCGAAGAATGATTTATTCTTTTGTGTAAATCCATATTTAGAAGCTTCTTTTGCTAATAAACCTGCAAGACAGTGAATATCTTTTGCAATTGCTTTAATGCCTTCTTGACCATGCCAAGCTGCATATTGTCCTGCCATAATAGCAACTAATGCAGAAGCTGTACAAATATTAGAAGTAGCTTTTTCTCTCTTAATATGTTGTTCACGAGTTTGAAGAGCTAAACGGAAAGCTTTGTTTCCTTGAGCATCTACTGTCAAACCAATAATTCTTCCTGGTATATTACGCTTAAATGTTTCAGTACATGCAAAATAAGCAGCTTCTGGTCCACCATATCCCATTGGAACTCCAAAACGTTGAGTTGAACCACAAACAGCATCAGCTCCCCATTCTCCTGGAGGTGTTAATAAGGCAAGTGAAAGAATATCAGCTGCAACAGCAACAAATACATTATTTTCTTTTGCTTTTGCAACAAAAGAAGAATAGTCTTTTACTTCTCCATTACGATTAGGATATTGAACAATTGCACCAAAGAAAGTTTTATCCAATACAATTGTATCAGAGTTTCCAATAACTAATTCAATTCCTCTTGGTAAAGCTCTTGTTTTAATAACATCAATACTTTGAGGGAATAAATCTTCAGCTACAAAAAACTTAATTACATTATTCTTTTGTTGTTCACGAGAGCGAGAACCAAAGAACATTAACATAGCTTCAGCAGTTGCAGTTGCTTCATCAAGCATAGAAGCATTAGCAATAGGCATACCTGTTAATGAAGTAATAACTGTTTGAAATGTAAATAAGGTTTCAAGTCTTCCTTGTGAAATTTCAGCTTGGTAAGGAGTGTAAGAAGTGTACCAGCCTGGGTTTTCAAGAATATTTCTTTGCAAAACAGCAGGTACTATTGTGTTATAATAACCCATTCCTATGAATGAAGTATATATTTTATTTTTAGAAGCTATTGCTTTAATGTGATTGAAATATTCAAACTCATTCATCCCTTCTGGAAGGTTTAAAGGAGCTTTTAATCTAATTGAAGAAGGAATTGTTTTATCAATAAGTTCATCAATAGAGCTAACACCAATAACTTTTAACATCTTTTCAACATCTGCAGTTTGAGGACCATTATGTCTTGGTGTAAAATTGTTTGTTATCATCTTTAATATGTATTAAATTAATTTTTTTTATGCAGAAATAAATTCTCCGTCAGCTTTTACTTTCTTAATCAAACCTTGAAGAACAGTTCCAGGTCCAACTTCAATAAATGTTGTAGCACCATCTTCAACCATAGCTAAAGAAATTTGAGTCCAACGAACAGGAGCAGTTAATTGTTTAATTAAGTTTTCTTTGATTTCTTTTGCTTGAGTCATTGGCTTAGCATTTACATTTTGGTAAACAGGACAAATAGGAGTATTGAAATTTGTATTTTCAATAGCCTTAGCCAATTCTTCTTGAGCAGGTAACATTAAAGGAGAGTGGAAAGCACCACCAACAGTTAATGGTAAGGCACGCTTAGCACCAGCTTCCTTCATTAAAACACAAGCCTTTTCAATTCCTGCAACAGAACCAGAAATAACTAACTGTCCATGACAATTATAATTTGCAGGAACAACAACTTCATCTTTAATAGAAGCACAAATATCTTCAACCACCTTATCTTCCAAACCTAAAACAGCAGCCATTGTTGAAGGAACAGCTTCACAAGCTTTTTGCATAGCATTAGCACGAGCAGCGACCAAACGCAAGCCATCTTCAAAAGTCATAGCCTTTGCAGCCACTAAAGCTGAAAATTCACCAAGAGAATGTCCTGCAACCATATCAGGTTTAAAATCTTCACCCAAAGTATGAGCAAGAATAACAGAATGAAGAAATATAGCTGGTTGAGTAACTTTTGTTTGCTTTAAATCTTCAACTGTTCCAGAAAACATAAGGTCAGTAATTCTAAACCCTAATATTTCATTTGCTTTTTCAAACATCTCTTTTGCTGAAGCAGAATTATCATAAAGATCTTTTCCCATGCCAACAAATTGAGCTCCTTGACCAGGAAATACATACGCTTTTTTCATATCATATACGTTTTTAGTGATAAAATCAATTTGCAAAAGTAAGATAATTTTTTATCAACTCAATAAATCAATCCAAAAACTCTTAATCTATGACAAAAAACTTAGTTTTCTTCGAGATTATTTTTTTTATTAGAAATAGTAATATGTTTATTCTTTGTAGGAATTAAATTTGCACATTTCTTGAATTGGTTTACGAATCTTTTGTCTTTGTTGAGATTCTGAATAGCCTAATAGGATTAAAACTGGTACACGTTTATTCTTTGGAACATTAAGAACTTTTTTTACTTTCTTTTCATTAAACCAACCAATTATACATGTCCCAAGTCCAATTTCTGAGGCTTGAAGACAAAATTGATTTGTTGCAATTCCTATATCCATTAATGTATATTCTTTATCCTTAATAACTGAGCCAATTTTAGATGATAAATTAGGCTTTTCTAAAACAATGGCAATAACAATTGGTGCTTGAAGGGCAAATCCATTCATTCCTAACGTAGCAATTGCATTTTCAACCTCTAATCTTTTTCCCTCATCGTCAACAACAACAAATGTCCATGGTTGAGCATTGCAAGCTGAAGGTGAAAGACGAGCCGATTCAATACATTTTAATATCTTTTCTTTTTCAACTGGTTTAGAGCTGTATTTTCTATCACTTTGACGCTGTAAAATTAATTCTTGAAATTCCATATCTTTATTTGTTTTTGGGGAAATTGACCTACAAAAATAGCATAATTATTTTAGTTTTTGTAGAGTATTATAATATAATGTATCTTTGCATCCCATTTGAAAAATAATAAATAATATACAATAATAAACAGATGAGAAAAATAACTTTATTCACATTAATTATGACAGTAGTTTCTACTATGTTAGTGGCTCAAATGAAACCAGAAGATGCTGCTAAGATTAAACAATCAAACCCGTTGGTGCAAAACTGGAATACACCTTATCAGACACCTCCTTTTGATAAAATTAAAACAGAGGACTACAAACCAGCTATTCTTTATGCTTTAGATGAAGCTAAGAAAGATGTTAATGCAATTATTGCAAACAAGGAAAAACCTTCTTTTGAAAACACTATTGTTGCTCTTGAAAATGCAGGTTCTTTATTAAACAGAGTTTCAGGCGTATTTTTTAATATTAATGAAGCTAATACAAGTGATGAACTTCAAAAGATAGCAGAGGATTTATCTCCAGAATTAACAAGATATGGAAATGATATTAATATGAATCCTCAATTATTTGCTAAGGTAAAAGCAGTTTATGATATGCGTGATGATATTGCTTTAACAGCTGAACAAAGAATGTTATTGGATAAGACATATAAAGGATTTATTAAGAGTGGTGCTTTATTGGAAGGTGCTCAAAAGGAAGAGTTCCGTAAGATTTCAGAAGAATTATCTCTTGTAAGTTTAAAGTATCAAAGAAATAATCTTAGCGATCAAAATGCTTATTCTTTAACAATTACTGATAAAAAAGACCTTGCTGGTATTCCTCAATATGCAATTGATGCAGCAAAAGAAACAGCAAAGGAACGTAAGGTTAAGGGTTGGGTATTTACATTAGATTATCCAAGTTATATTCCTTTTATTACTTATGCTGACAATAGAGAATTAAGAAAAACTTTATGGGCAGCTTCAAGCAAGCAAGGTAATAATAATAATGAATTTGATAACAAGGAAAATGTTATTAAGATAGCTAATCTTCGTCTTCGTATGGCTCAATTATTAGGATATAAATCTTATGCTGAATATGCTCTTACAGATAGAATGGCAGAAACACCAAATAAGGTATTGTCATTTGTTGATAATTTATTAGATGCTTCAATGCCTTTTGCTAAAAAAGATTTGCAAATGGTTACAGACTATGCTCATTCAAAAGGATTTGTTGGAGACATTCAACGTTGGGATTGGGCTTATTGGTCAGAAAAGCTTAAAAACGAAAAGTATTCTATAAACCCAGAAATGGTTAAACCTTATTTCCAATTAGAAAAAGTTCGTGAAGGTATCTTTAAATTAGCGGGTAAACTTTATGGTCTTGAATTCAAAGAAAATAAAACAATTACAAAATACAATGATGATGTAGTTGTTTATGAAGTTTGGGATAAGGCTAATAATAAAATGATGTCTGTAATTTATATGGACTTCTTCCCCAGAGCATCAAAACGCTCAGGAGCTTGGATGACATCATTTAGAGAACAAAGAATTGAAACCGGACAAGATGTTCGTCCATTAATACAAATGGTTTGTAACTTTACAAAACCAAATGGAAAAACTCCTTCTCTTTTAACATTTGAAGAATTAACAACATTCTTACATGAATTTGGACATTGTTTACATGGAACATTATCTGAATGTACTTATCAATCAACATCAGGAACATCTGTTTACAGAGACTTTGTTGAACTACCATCTCAATTTATGGAAAACTTTGCAACAGAAAAAGAATTCTTAGATATGTTTGCTGTTAATTATAAAACTGGAGAAAAAATGCCAGACGAATTAGTTAACAAGATTAAGGCAAGTGAACAATATTTACAAGGATATATGTCTGTTCGTCAATTATTCTTAGGATTAGTTGATATGGGATGGAATAATATTACAGCTCCAATTAGTGGAGACGTTGAATCAATAGAAAGAAAAAGTGCATCAAAAGCAGAACTTTTACCAATAGTAAATGGTTCAATAATGAGTACACAATTTGGACATATATTTGCTGGTGGATATGCAGCAGGATATTATGGATATAAATGGGCTGAAGTTTTAGATGCAGATGCTTTCTCTGTATTTAAAGAAAAAGGAATCTTCAATAATGAAGTTTCAACATCATTCCGTAAGAATATTCTTTCAAAAGGAGGCAAGAAACATCCAATGGAACTTTATAAAGCATTCCGTGGTCAAGAACCAACAAATGATGCCTTACTTAGAAGAAGCGGTTTTATTAAATAATCTCAAAAAGAATTTTTGAAGTAAATCAAATCAAAAATAATGAAAAAGCACTTGTAGAAATACAGGTGTTTTTTTTTATTATGCCAATCAATCAAAAACTTTTATACCTTTGTGCCATATTTTTAATTACATAATATTTATTCAGAATAATAGGACGTTTTTATAATCCAAATTGTTAGTTTAATCATGAAAACAATAAAAATATTTCTAACTAAATTCTCCGTTAAAACTGGTATAATATTAATAATTGTCTCATGTGTCTTTTATTCACTTATTTTTATTGTCCCATTTCTTGGATTTACAATAAAAACAAAAACAATAGTAACTCCTATCGCATTTGGATTATCATCAATTACATGGTATGGAGGTTTAGCAATTGTTGGAAAAGACTTATGGATTAAATACAAACATTATATAAATCCTATTAATTGGTTTAAGTAGAAATATTCTTTTTTCTACTTTTAATTATTCTACTATCTTTGCAACCCAAAGAAAATAATTTAATGAGATATTTTTTACATTTACAATATAATGGTACAAATTTTTGTGGTTGGCAAATTCAACCAAATGAACCTTCTGTACAAGAAATTATTGAAACTGCTTTAATGCATATTTTAAGAGAAAAAATAGGTGTTACTGGTTGCGGTAGAACAGACACAGGAGTTCATGCTTTGGATTATTATGCTCATTTTGATTTCCAAGAAATATCTTTAGAGGAGTTAGGAAAATTAAAATTTAGACTTAATCGTTATTTTGGTTATGATATAAATATTTTAGGCATTTATAAGATGAAGGAAGATGCTCATTCTCGTTTTGATGCTGTTAGCAGAACTTATAAATATTATATTGCAACAGAGAAACAACCTTTTAATAACGATTGGTCATACTATTTCTCACGTCAGTTAAATATTGAAGCAATGAATCTAGCTTGTGAAAAATTACTTACCTATAAAGACTTCACCAGTTTTTCAAAACTACATACTCAAGTAAATAATAATAATTGTAATATTTTATTTGCTTTATGGGAAAAGGAAGGGGATAATTTAGTTTTTACAATTAAAGCAAATCGTTTTTTAAGAAATATGGTAAGAGCAATTGTTGGAACTTTATTAGAAGTTGGTTTAGGTAAAAAAAATGTAGAAGAGTTTTGTGAAATAATTGAATCAAAAAATAGGTCTAAGGCGGGATTATCTGTTCCTGCAAAAGCATTGTTTTTATATAATGTAGAGTATGAAAAGGGAATTTTCTTATAAAAAAACTACTTGATATAAATAAAATGTGTAATTTCGCAGGACGTTTCGTAAAAAGAAACAAAAATCAAAAACTTTTAAGATATGAATGATATAAATTGGTCAAGCCTACCTTTTGGCTATTACAAAACAGACTGGAATGTACGTTGCTATTACCGTAATGGTAAATGGGGTGAATTAGAATTTACTCAATCAGAAGAAATAACAATGCACATGGCTGCAACTTGTCTTCACTATGGACAAGAAGCTTTTGAAGGCATGAAAGCATTCCGAGGTGTTGATGGTAAAATTCGTTTATTCCGTCCTTATGAAAATGCAAAACGTATGTATCGTACTGCAGAAGGAATTATGATGGCACCAGTACCAGAAGAATTATTTGTTAAGGCTTGTATTGAAGTTGTTAAAAGAAACGAAAGATTTGTTCCACCAGCAGGTTCAGGAGCATCTTTATATCTTCGTCCATTATTAATTGGAACAGGAGCAGAAGTTGGAGTTAAACCAGCAGATGAATACTTATTTGTAGTATTTGCAGGTCCAGTTGGTCCTTACTTTAAAGAAGGATTTAAACCAGTTAAATTCCAAATTGTAGAAGATTATGACCGTGCAGCTCCACTTGGAACAGGTACATTTAAAGTTGGTGGTAACTATGCTGCTTCTTTAAAATCAGGACAAAGAGCTCATGATGAAGGTTTTTCAAATTGTATTTACTTAGATGCTGTTCGTAAAAAATATATTGATGAAGCAGGTGCAGCAAACTTCTTTGGAATAAAGAACAATACATACTGTACTCCAAAATCATCATCAATTCTTCCTTCAATTACTAATATGTCACTTCGTCAATTGGCAAATGATATGGGAATGAAGGTTGAAGAAAGACCTATTGAAGTAGAAGAACTTTCAACATTTGAAGAAGTTGCAGCATGTGGAACAGCAGCAGTTGTTTCTCCTATTTGTCAAATAGAAGATAGAGGAACAAAGAAACTATATAACTATGGTAAAGAAGCTGGTCCTGTTTGCACAAAACTTTATGAAACATTAAAGGGAATACAAGAAGGAAAATTAGAAGATAAACATAATTGGAATTTAGTTGTTGAATAATAATCTATTATAATAGATTTAACTTTACAATTAGATTTTCATTTCTAATATCAAAAGACCAAGAATAATAATCTTGGTCTTTTTTTGTTTTCTTCTTTATCTTATTTGAAGTTTTTCTATACCTTTGTACGATGAAAAAGTTTCTTGTAATTCAAACAGCTTCAATTGGCGATGTAGTCCTTGCAACTTCTTTGTTGGAGGAATTACACTACAATTTCCCAAAAGAAAAAATAGATATACTTGTGAAAAAGGGTAATGAATCTCTTTTTGAGCAACATCCTTTTGTTGGTAAGGTTTGGATATGGAATAAAAAAGAGAATAAGTATAAAAACCTAATAAAGATAATTAAAGATATTCGTAAGTCTGATTACGAAATTCTTATAAATATTAATCGTTTCTTTTCTTCAGGACTTATAACTGCTTTGTCAGATGCTCATTTAAAGATTGGATTTAAGAAAAACCCTTTGTCTGTTTTCTTTGATAGAAGAATAGAACATTTAATAACTAAACATAAGCATATTCATGAGATTGAACGTAACTTTAAACTCATTGCTGAAATTTGTTTAGATGATGAATCGGAAGTATTGCCTCCAAAACTTTACCCAACACCTCAATCAATTGAAAAAATAAAACAATATAAAGACAATACTTACTACACTCTTAGTCCTTCTTCTCTTTGGTTTACTAAACAATATCATACTCAAGGATGGATAGAACTTCTAAAACATATTCCACAAGAGAATGCAATTTATCTGTTAGGTTCTAAGTCCGATATTGAACTTTGCAATGAAATTAAAAAGGCTATAAATCATCCTCTTTGTCATAATTTAGCTGGAAAGCTAACTTTTCTTGAGTCTGTTTCGCTAATGGATAATGCAAAGATGAATTTTACCAATGATTCTGCTCCAATGCATTTTTGTTCATCAGTAAATGCTCCAACAACCTCTGTCTTTTGCTCCACTGTTCCTTCATTTGGATTTACTCCACTAAGCACAGATTCAAAAATAATTCAAACAAAAGAACATCTAACTTGTCGTCCTTGTGGATTGCATGGACATAAAAAGTGCCCAAAAGGACATTTCAAATGCTCAACAACAATTAATATTAAAGAACTGGTACATAGATTATGACATTAGATATTATTTTCTATATAATTGGAGCAATTTGTATAATAGTTGGCTTTTTGGGTTGTGTTTTACCAATATTGCCAGGCTTGCCAATAAGTTATATAGGTATACTTCTTTTGCATTTCACTTCTAAAGTGGATTTCTCTCTTTCTTTTCTAATTGGTTGGGCAATAGTCGTTATTATTGTTCAAATATTAGATTATTTTGTGCCAATCTGGGGAACTAAAAAATTTGGAGGTAGTAAAGCAGGAACATGGGGGAGTGGAATTGGTTTGTTTTTAGGAATGTTTCTTTCACCATGGGGAGTGATTTTGGGACCATTTGTTGGAGCTGTTGTTGGAGAATTGATTTCTGGGAAAGAATTTTCTCTTGCTCTTAAAACTGGATTTGGTTCTTTTATTGGCTTTCTTGTTGGAACAATAATGAAACTAATTGTTGCCTTTGTTTTAGGTTTCTTCTTCTTTAAGGAACTGTTCGTTGCAATATTATAATCTCTTTTTTCTTTTAATCTTTTTGCATTAATAAGCTTGCAATGGCTTGTTATGTAAATTTTAATCCTGTTAATTTTTACGGAAATAAGATATAAAACTTTTTATATCAAGAAAAAACTTATTTAAATCAAGAATAAATTCAGTAAGGTGGCACCATACTATAAGTAAGGTGGCAGGATACATAGTGTAAGGTGGCAGGATGTAGTGTGCAAGGTGGCAGGATGCAAAAATTAATCTTGATCTTTATCAATTATAATAAGACTTTGATAAACTTATATCAAGTAAAAAGAAATTTAACTCAAATTTTTATTGATAAATAAGCAAGAGAATAAGCATAAAACAAAGAAAAAGAGTCTGCATTGAAACAATTCCTGTTCATTATCAAAAAAATCTTCTTCGGTAGATAAGACTTATAATTATTTCACGCCTTCGGGGGTTTTATTTGCATGTCCTAATTATATGTACAGAAAAGGAAACCAGCACAATGGACGTGTTCTAATTTTTATAATAAATTAAAAATAAGGTGCATAATTAATTATTTATTTTGTACATTTGCCACATTAGATATTCTTAAAATTGTATTAGTGATTTAGTGGAGTCTATTAAAGTAAAGGTAATTTAATGTCAGCCTACTACTCCTACAACTTTAATATATTCAAATAATATAAATTGGGGGAACAATAAAAGCATAAATATAATCTGCAATTAAAATATTAATAATATGAAAAATATAATTTTATCTGTAATAGCGACAATACTTTCGCTTACAGCAATGGGACAAGATCCACAATATTATAATAGCTGGATGTTTAATGAGGTTGTAAATCAAGGATGCATTTCAATACCTGTATCAGAAAGTGATGTATTTGCACATACATGTTATACTGGTCCTTTAGTAAATGTATATGCATATGCTCAACCATATTTTACAGATTCTATTATTTCTATAAAAGGAATTGCTATTTTGGGTTCTTGGGGTATAAATCCTGACACTAAAAATGCATTTTATTTTCAAATAAGAGATTCAAGTCTAAATAATATATTGGCGCAAGTAAGGTATGACACAATCCCTTTTTCCTTTTCACCAACACCTACTTGGAATATTCGGAATAGGTTTAAAGAAATATTATTTGACAGTTCAATTTTTATTAATGCAAATAAATTTTATACTGTTATGACATTACAAGAAGCAAATTCGGTCGCTCCAAATATCTTTTTCCCAGGAGTTATGATGTTTGGTTTATTACCAGATAAATGCACTGTAACAGAACATCCTAAATTCTTTACGAATGTGCAATGGGAGGAATTAATTGATTTTAATACGCATCAGCCACCATTAGGACTTGCTCTTTTTCCAATTCTTGACACATTAACTTATCCTCAAGATACTACTTTAGGATTATCAAAGGTTAATTCTGATGTTGAGATAAATATTTATCCTAATCCAGCAGAAAATGAATTAAATGTTTCTTCTTCAATTGAAATATCAAAGATTGAAATATTAAATATTATTGGACAAGTAGTTTACACAAAAGAAATGAAGTCTAAAAATACTAAAATAGACGTCTCTAATCTCACAAAAGGAAATTATATAGCCAAAACTTATACCAAAAAAGGAGTTAGAACAACTAAATTTGTGGTTAAATAGTAAATTTGACTATTATACTTATAAGTAAGTAATTATTTGTATATAATTATTTCCCTATAAATTTATATCTATAAAGTAGAACAAAGAAAAAGCCTCCCATTTTTTAGTAATGGAAGGCTTTTATCTATAAAAGAACTTTATTAATTTCTAATATTTATGTCCGTCTTCTTGCATTTCTTCTTTTGTTATTGATACCTTGTCCATTTTTCTCCATGCGTAGAAAATGTAAGCTAAAACAAAAGGAATAATCAGTGAAACAATTGACATTACCCTGAGAGTAAAAAGGCTTGAAGAGGAATTGTAAATTGTCAGTGAGGATTGAGGATTAAAAGTTGAAGGATAATAAGCTGTGTTGTTATATCCTGCAATTAGGAATAAACTAAGCACTGCCAAAACTGTTCCAATTCCTGCAAACCAGATTCCTTTTCTGAATATTGTCTTTGAAAACATTGTTTTTATTAATCCATATAAAACCAATATTACTCCAATTAATAATAGTCCTGAAACCACTGGCATTTCAATAAGGTTATTAAAGTATTTATATTCCTGCATTGAAACAATTCCTGTTTGTTTATCAACTGCAAATCCATCAGAAAGAAAAGTTACAGCTAAGAATGTTACAAACAAAACAACAAACATTGTTCCGCAAAGTTTTAGAGTTTTCTTTGCTCTTTCTTGAATGGTTTGGTCGTTAATATTATTAATAAAATATAACAAGCCCAAAGTACGGGAAAGAAACAAAACAACCAATCCAAGCAAAAGGTTACGAGGATTTGCAAGTGCTTCTAATCCATGAAGAGGGTTTGTCCATTGTGAAATTATAGGCATAAATGGGTTTGTTATGTTTTCTTTATTAACAACAAATTCACTTCCTGTAAAGAAAGTGCCAACAGCAACTCCCAAAAGGAATGTTCCCAAAAAACCATTAATTAATAGGAATATGTTATAAGTTTTTTCGCCTAAAAAATTATTCTCTTTCTTTCTGAATTCAAAACTTACAGCTTGAATAATAAAACAAAAAAGAATTATCATCCAAACCCAGTATGCACCACCAAAAGAAGTGGAATAGAAAAGAGGGAAGGCAGCAAAGAAAGCTCCTCCAAAGGTAACTAAGGTTGTGAATGTAAATTCCCATTTTCTTCCAATGGAATTTACCATCATTGTTTTCTCTATTTCAGTTTTACCTAATTGAGGAATCAGGGTTTGTCCTCCTTGAACAAAAAGAAGAAAAACTAAAATTGCTCCAAGTAGAGAAATAATAAACCACCAGTATTGTATGAAAAAATTGTAATCCATAAAATTTAAGTTTTAAAATCCTTTTTTAATTTGCTTAAACATAATGCTGAGTTCAGCAATCAGCAAAACAGTGAATAAAACACAGAATATAATAAATGTTGTTGCAACTGAACTTGAACTTAATGCAGAAATGGCAGCAGAGGTTGGCATAAGATCTTGAATAACCCAAGGTTGACGTCCCATTTCAGCCACAATCCATCCACTTTGAGAAACCATATAGGCAAGAGGAATACATAAAATACATAACCACAAGAACCATTTATAGTTTTCAAAAGGTTTCTTTTTACCAATTAAATAGGTAATAACAATAAACATTAAAATAAAGAGAGAACCAAATATTATCATAAATCTAAAAGCATAGAAAGTAATTGCAACATTTGGAATAAGTTCCGATTCGTCTTTAATAAAGCCATAACCAAAGTTGGAGTAATTATCATTCAGGATTCTTAATTGCTTTTGAGTTTCATATTCATTACCAGCTTTCTTAGCTTTTTTGTAATCGGCCAATGCTTGAATTGCTTTCTTGCCACTTTCCATTTTTTCTTTTGCAGAAAGTTCTTTAGAACCATCTTTAGTAGGATATCCTCCATTCAATAGGTCTGTAATTCCAGGAACATAGGCATTTATATCTCTATATGATAAGAAAGAAAGAACATAAGGAATGCCAATATTAAAATAGGAAGGATTTTCAATATCTTGCATCGCTTTTTCATGAGGTTTCAATATACCAAATGCAACAAGTGGAGCTTGAGTTTGACCTTTATACAAACCTTCCATTGCAGCAAGCTTCATTGGTTGTTTTTGTGCAACTTGATAGGCAGAACCATCGCCAGTATAAATTGTTAGAGCAATACCTGCCAATCCAACTATAGCAGCAATCTTAATGCTTTTTTTAGCAAATTCAATATGTTGTTTCTTTAATAAAAACCAGGCACTAACTCCAATGCAAGCAGCTGAACCAACAACCCAGCAGGAAGTAACTGTATGGAAAAACTTATTAATTGCAATAGGGGATAGAGCCACTGCCCAAAAATCTGTCATCTCATTTCTAACAGTGTCAGGATTAAAACTCATTCCAGTTGGGAACTGCATCCACGCATTGGCAATTAATATCCAAAGAGCAGAAATTGAAGCTCCAAAAACAGTAAGCCAAGTTGATGCTAAATGAAATCCTTTGCTAACCTTGTTCCATCCAAAAAACATAATTGCAATGAAAGTGGCTTCCATAAAGAATGCTAAAATTCCTTCAATTGCAAGTGGCGCTCCAAAAATATCACCAACAAACCAAGAATAGTTTGACCAGTTTGTTCCAAATTGAAACTCAAGAATTAAACCTGTTGCAACTCCAATTGCAAAGTTAACTCCAAATAGTCGCATCCAAAACTTAGTAATTGTTTTCCATTGTTCATTCTTGGTGCGATAATAGATTGTCTCCATTACTCCAATAATAATTCCCAGACCCAAAGTCAAAGGAACAAAGAGCCAATGATATATTGCCGTTAGTGCAAACTGAGCCCTTGACCAAAGTACTAAATCTTCCATAAATTAAAGTTTTAATTATTAATTGTTCTCTTTTCCATTTCATTAACAATATATTCTGACTTTTCTTCCTTGGTGTCTCCTTTTGATGAGAGAAAATTAGGGAAGAAAAAGACTTTCAATATAGCAAACATTATAAATAATTTAATAAGAATAATTATCCAAAGAGTTTTACCCAAGGTCATTGAGCGAAACCCTTCGTAATAGAATAAAAATACTTTCTTAAATACATTCATAAGTAATTTAAATGTAATTTATCTTATTTTGATTGTTTCTCCATCCAAAGTTATTTTGAAGATTGAAGAGGCTTGAGAATATTCTTTATCTTGCTCAACTTCTGCAATAAAATCAACGCCATTTTTTATTTTCATACTTATTTCTTTAAAGCATTTTGGAGAAGGCTGATTTGAAATGTTGGCAGAAGTGCTTACTATAGGTTTTTTGAAATTTCTTATTAGTTCCTGACAGTATTTGTGTTTGGGAATTCTTATCCCAATTGTCTCGTCTTGAGAAAGAAGAGAAGGAAGGTTTTTTGATTTTGGATAAATAATGGTTAGAGGTGTTTTAAATTCATTCAATAATGATAAGGCTTGAGAGGGAAGAAATTCAATGTATTTCTCTAACATTTCAATATCACTTACTAAAATAATTAGATTTTTACTTGAATCTCTTCCTTTAAGAGAAATGATTTTCTCTATAGCCTTTATGTTTGTGGCATCGCATCCTAAACCCCAAATTGTATCTGTGGGGTAAAGAATAATCCCTCCATTATTTAAAATTTCTATCTCTTTCAATAGGTTTTTTGTGTTTTTAATTGAGAAAAGATATTGATGATTTAATTTATTGCATTAAGAAATTAATATCATCTTTCAATGTATATTCTTTTGCTTCTCTATCTCCTCTAAAAACTTTCATCTTATTGTTTCTTCCAATAAGTTTTAAGTTTCCTTTTTCTAAAGAAAGAGCAGTTGCTTCTCTAATTCCAGCAACCCACATATCAGGGCTAACTTTAATAAATTCAGTCAAACGATCATCTCTTGTTTCTCCACCATGTTTTGGATCAAAGAAATCAGTGTAGTGAGGATTTATTTGGAAAGGAACTAAGTTCATGCAGTTAAAGCTTTTTGGCTCAATAATTGGCATGTCGTTGGTTGTTTTAATGGTAGGACCAGCAATATTGCTTCCTGCACTCCATCCCATATAAGGCATACCTTTTTTAGCTCTATTAGCAATAGCTTTCATTATTTTGTTTTGGTAAAGCTCATAAGCTAAATGGAAAGTGTTTCCTCCACCAACAGCAATACATTTTGCATTTTTTACAGCTTCTTCAGGATCTTTTTCCTTATGAATACTATAAAGATTTAGGCCTAAAGTTTTAAATACTTTCTTAACTTTTTGCTCATAAACATCATAGCCCATTGACACTCCAGCATAAGGGATAAATAAAACATCCTTAACTTTATGTTTTAAGCAAAAGTCTTTAATCAAATCTTGACACCATCCAAGATATTCTTCTCCTGCATTAGTTGAATTACTAATTAATAAAAGATTTCTTTTCATAAATAAGTATATTATAGTTTAAAATGATTGAATTGCAGTGTTAACGCCAACTATAACCATTACAATAATAAAAATGATATAAAGACATATTCCAACTATGGTAGCAATTCCCATAAATTTCATTAATGAAGCAAGTTTTTTAGTTCCTTTTTCTACTTCTATTTGATTGTTTTGAGTGATTCCAAATTTAGTGTAATTTGAAGATTGAATAATTAATCTTCCTCCAATAAAGTAGAGAATTGAACAAGCAAAGAAAACAATAAAAGAAATAATATTTACGTAACTTCCCCATAATAATTCCAATGCGGATGTAAGCGTATCCAATAATAAGTATAAGAAAGATAAGATAAGCATAAATGCTGCTCCTATATAGGAAAGTATTCCGAAAAACTTACCCCATTTACAATAAATCAAAAGATTATTTTTAATTTCTTGATTAATGATTAATTCTTCTTGTTCTTGAGGAACTTCTTTTTCAATTGTAATTTCTTCCATAATATTTATATTTTAAGGTTAATACTTCGCAAAGGTATATATTTTTTTTGTACTTTCGCACAATTAAAATAACGTTTTTACAATAAATGCACTTTATAAATCCATTTTATCTTTTTGGTCTATTGGCGATAGCAATTCCAATAATTATACATCTTTTTAATTTTCGCCGATTTAAGAAGGTTTTCTTTACCAACGTCAGGTTTCTTAAGGAAGTTGAGATAAGTACAAAAAAACAAAATAAGATTAGAAATAGGCTTCTCCTTTTTACTCGTATTCTTTCAATTATTTTATTAGTACTCTTGTTTGCTCAACCTTTTTTTCCAAATAAGGAAGAAAAGCTTGTTGAAAAGGGATTGAATGCTGTTGTGGTTGTAGTGGATAATAGTTTTTCTATGCAAAATCAAGGTAGACAAGGAAGATTATTGGATGAAGCAAAACAAAATGCAAAGGATATTATTGAACAATATAATAGTAATGATTTGTTCTTGTTGTTGACAATGGACTTAGAGGGAAGGCATCAGCAGTTTGTAAATAAAGATAAGTTTATTGAACTTTTGAATCAGGTGGAAATTTCTCCTTCTTCACAGTTTAATTCAAAATTGATTTCTCGTTCCTTAGATTTATTGAACACCAAACATGGATTTAATAAAAGAATGTTTTTTATTTCTGACTTTCAAGCTCCAAGTTTTGATGTTTCAAATTTTCCTGAGGACAGCTTAATAAAAACTCTTTTGGTTCCTTTAAATGCAAATAATATTGATAATATTTATGTTGATTCACTTTCATTTGTTGATCCAATATTTCAAGTAGGACAAAATATTGCGTTAAATGTTCGTATTGTAAATAAATCGGAAAAGAAAGCGGAGAAAGTTTCTGTTAAGCTTTTCTTAAATAATAAGCAACTTTCAGTTTCAAGTGTTGATATAGATAAAAATCAATCACAGATTGTTAAATTAAACTTTACTCTTAAAGAACATGGCATTCAACATGGAAGAGTTTCAATAATTGACAATCCAATAACTTTTGACGATGATTTCTTCTTTACTCTTCAAACAAGCCCTAAGTTAGAAATTCTTTCAATTAATTCAAATAATCCAAATCCATATTTATCTCGTTTGTTTTCCAATAATAATGAAATTGAAATTAAAAACATGAGCGAGAAAACAATCGACTTCAATGATTTTGATAACTATTCATTTATTATTTTGAATGAACTAAGCGAATTTTCATCAGGTTTGGTTTCTGAAATAAAACGCTTTAGAGAACACGGAGGAGATATTCTTATAATACCTTCAGAAAATATGAATTTACCTTCTTTCCAAAATGCAATGCGAACTCTTGGTATTCCATATTTTTCTGAACTTGTTAAAAAACAAAATAAGGTTTCAATAATCAATCAACATAACAAGCTATACAAAGGAGTGTTTAGTCAATCGGTTGAAAATATTGAAATGCCAACAGCCAAACAATACTATAAACTATCTTCCACTTCTCAAACTGCAAGAGAATCTATTATGAAGCTTCAAAGCCAAGATGATTTCTTATTGGTTAGTCAGGAAAACAATAGCAAGGCTTATGTGTTTGCTACAAATTTAACTGAAGATTATACAGATTTTGTTAAGCAATCACTTTTTGTTCCAACAATTTGGAATATGGCTCTATTCAGTCAAGTTATTCCTTTGCCTTATTATTTCTTTGAAGACAATATTCAAATTGATATATCTAAACTCAAAGACAGCAAAAAAATTAATGTTGCAGAAATAGTATCAACCGATAAGAAAGTCTCTTTTATTCCTGAGTTAAGGAAAAGCAATAGGATGAAAAGTTTGGTAATACATAATCAAACCAATAGGGCAGGGAACTATAATATTGAGCAGGAAAGTGAAGTTTTTGGTGGATTATCTCTTAATTATAGTAGGATAGAATCAAATTTAAGTTTTATGGATGGAAATAATATAAATTCTGAACTTAAAAAACACTCTTTAGATTCTTATGATATCTTAGATACAAAAAAACAAGTAATTAGCTCTTATTTCAAAAAAACCAAGAATGGGAATAATGTTTCAATTATTTTACTAATTTTGCTTTTGTTAAGTGTTAGTTTAGAGACATATTTATTGTTTAAAAAGAATTAATTATACTTATGAAAACAAGTTTTAGTAAGGAGTTTTTCGAGCTTTTAAAAGATATCCGTTTGAATAATAATAGAGATTGGTATTTGCTCAATAAACAAAGAGTTAATGATGCAAGAAAAGAAATGGAGGATTTTGTCAATTTATTAATTCCTCAGGTTAGAAAGTTTGATAATAATATAGATATTATTGACGCAAAGGATACAATGTATAGACAAAATAGGGATATTAGATTTTCTCCAGATAAATCACCTTATAAAACCTATATTTCATCTGTATTATTTTATGGAAATAAAAGATTAGGAGGCAATATTCCTTGCTATTATTTACATTTGGAAGATGGCTCTGGAATGATTGCTGGAGGTATTCATGCACCAGAGGCTTTTACTTTGAAAAAAATTAGAGAGGAGATATTTTATAATGTTGATGAGTTTAAATCTATAATAAACAATAAAGAGTTTGTTAAATATTTTACCACTATAAACTCTGAAGAGAGATTAAAAACTGCACCTAAAGGTTTCCCTAAAGATTGGAAAGATATTGATTTATTAAGAAATAAAGAATATTGTCCTGCTTTCTTTTTCTCTGTTGAAAAAGCAATGGAAGAAGGCTTTTTAGATTATGTGTTAGATGCTTACAAGTCAATGAAAGATTTGAATGAGTTCCTTTTTAGAGCTTTAGTCTGATTGTTGAATAATGAAAAATATTGATATATGAAAAAAATAGTTCTATTTTTAGGATTGATGTTTTGTGTTTCAATCCTTTCTTTCTCACAAGATGATGTTAAGAATAATGCTGTTTCTGCTGCTAATGATGCAGCTACAAAAGCTGCAAAAATAATTAGTGATACAACAGCAAAACCTAAGGCTTGGATATTGAAAAATGACCTTACTCTTAATGCAGAACAGAATATGTTTGAGAATTGGGAACAAGGAGGAGTTGGAAGTTTGGCTTTTTCTGCTTTTTTCAAAGGTTTTTATAACTATAGAAAACAAAATATTAAATGGGATAACTCTGTTGAGCTAAGTTATGGTAAAATGCTTCAAGATAATAATGGTAAAGGAATTTTTGACTCAGGCAATAAGTTTAGAAAAAATGAAGATAAGATAGAACTTAACTCCATTTTTGGTTACAAAGCATTTAAATCTTGGAACTATTCTGCACTTGTTAACTTTAAGTCGCAGTTTGATGATGGTTTTAAAAATGACACTATTTTGGTTTCGTCTTTTCTTTCTCCTGCCTACTTAATTACTTCAATAGGGTTGGAATATAAACCAAGACCTTATCTGTCTTTACTTATTTCTCCAATAACAGGAAGAACTACTTTTGTTCTTAATGAGGATTTAATCACTGATGGAAATGCTTTTAATATTACTCCTGGAGATCATTTCCATTTTGCATTAGGTTCATATATTAAAGTTTTTGTTGAAAAGGAAGTGTTTAAGAATGTTCATGTACTTTCAAAATTGGAATTCTTTAGTGATTACAGTAAAGAATCTTTTTTCTACAAAAATACTGACATAAACTTTGAAACTTTTGTAACATTGAAAGTTAATAAATACCTTGCAGCTTTCTTTAACTTTCAAATAGTTTATAACAACGATTTTAATTCAAACTTACAATTTAAGGAAAGATTTGGATTGTCTGTTCCTTTAAGTTTTTAGTTATCTATCAAAGATATTCATTTGAACTGGGTCAAAAAGACCTAATTGATTTTCGACCTCAGGAGCAATTTCAGGCAAATTATCTTGCAAATAAGTTCTCAAAATACGCTTAATTGCAACAGTTTGTCCAATATTGTTTATTGCACAATAGCGAAGCAAAAGCTTTTCATCAGAACTTGAAAGCACTATCTTATGAGGTGAGTGTTTATGTTTTTTATTTTTCATTTCTTGCCATTATGCTTACAAAAGTATTAATTTTGCAAAAGATAGAGAAGCGATTCAAAAAGATTTATTAACAAATAATAGTTGATATTATGGATTTATACAAAAGACTAAAAGACAATAGAGATAATTTTTTTCTAATTGCAGGTCCTTGCGTGATTGAAAACAAGGAAATGCCATTTGAAATTGCAGAAAAACTTATTGAAATTACTAATAAATACAATATTCCATTTGTTTTTAAGGCTTCCTATCGTAAGGCTAATCGTTCAAGTATTGATTCTTTTTCAGGTATTGGTGATATTGAAGGTTTGGAAGTGTTGAAAAAGGTTAAAGAAAAGTATAATATTCCAGTTATAACTGATATTCATTCAAAAGAAGAGGCTACATTGGCAGCTGATTATGTTGATATTTTGCAGATTCCTGCTTTTCTTTGTCGTCAAACTGACATTCTTTTGGCTGCTGCAGACACAAAAAAAATTGTAAATGTAAAGAAAGGACAGTTTCTTTCTGCCGATTCAATGAAATATGTTGTTGAAAAGATAAAAAGAGAGGGAAATAGTCAAATTATGCTTACCGATAGGGGTACAATGTTTGGTTATCAGGATTTAGTGGTTGATTTTCGCTCAATTCCTACCATGCAAGAAAATAATGTACCAGTTATTATGGATATTACTCACTCTCTTCAGCAACCAAATCAAGCAAGCGGAGTTACTGGAGGTCAGCCAAAAATGATAGAAACCATTGCTAAGGCTGCAATTGCTGTTGGAGCAGATGGTCTTTTTATGGAAACACATCCAAATCCTAAAGAGGCAAAGAGTGATGGTGCAAATATGCTTTCTTTAAATTTGGTTTCTGATTTAATGGAGAAATTAGTTAAAATTAAAAAGGCAATTATCTAAAATCCTATTCATAAAATAAAACGAGGTTTTAGAAAATTAAAATAAGGATTCAGTAAATTAGAATAAGGTTTTAATTTGCTGAAATAAGGAGTTAGAAAAATAGAATAAGGATTTAATCTCTCAAAAAAACATCAATCATATTAAAAAATATAAGCCGACTTTTTTGAAAAAGTCGGCTTATATTTTTATTTTTCCTTGATATATTTTTAATTATATCAAGCTTTTTTCTGCTATGCTTTATTTATTTTTTTGCAAGAGATTTTAGATTGATATAAGGAGAGAAGCTATAATCCCAATATTCCACAGCAACATGATTAATTGGATATGGAGGAACTGGAAGAAAATACTCTTCATTGAAGTATGTTACTTTTGCTTTTCTAATACTATTTTCTTCCCATTTTTCATCACACCAATTCATATTATATTTAACTGAATCAAAAACTTCAATCAGAGCTTGATGATTAGAAAAAGAACTTTCATCAAGATTCCCAGTATAATTGAATCCTGAAAATAAAACACTAGCTTCATTAGATAGATTTTTGTATTCATTCAAAACATTATCAACATTAGTATTCAAAGCATACATGTCCCCATAGTGATATTCGCATGCAAAAACTTTATTGTTAAAGGTTTGAAGCTTTATATATTTTACTGAGTCCTTTGATAAATAAACATAATTGTGGATTAAGTTATTCTCATAGTTGGTTTCATTAGATTCTATAAGCTTATAGCCTTTTATTAATATATATCCATTCACTCTACTGTATGAGTCACCAACATAGTTTTTTATGTTTAGAAAATTAATGCTTTTATTTACAGGATCTATATCAATGTTATTGTTTTCTTCTTCACAAGAATAGAAAAAGAATATTCCTATGATTGCTGATAAAATTAATAATAGTTTTTTCATATTCTCAAATTATTTATGTTTAATGATTTTCTTGTCTAAATTATTGAACTTCCAGTTCTAGATATTTGGAAATTGTTTTATTAAAAAAAGGAGAGATATAAAATTCTCTCCTTTTCCCAACATTATAAAATTTCTATCTTTACCTCATGACCTCAATCGAGCCATTAAATTCCACATTTTTGGTAGGACCACGTCCAATAAATTTGTAGAAGTAGGTTCCTGCAGGAGAGTTTGTTTTGTTTGGATCCCAAGCTTCATCCTCAGATCTAATATCTTGGATATATAATATACGTTTACCATTTCTGTTGTAAATAATTAGTTCATTGTCTGGGAAAGCTTGACCATCAACAAGATTTCTAATAATAAACACATCGTTAATTCCATCTCCATTAGGACTGACTAAGCTAGGGAACATTAAGCTATCGTTGATTATTGAAATAACTTTTGTTATTGTGTCGTGACATTCGTATATAATTCCACTTGGTCCGTTGTTTACTGTGTATGCATCAAGAGTAACTTTGTAATCACCAACAACATTCGCTCCAGGATAAGGTCTCCAAGTATAGCTTGGTTCCATTCCAAAGATATTCTCTCTTAATTCATTGCTTTTAGCAGCTTGAATTTTCCACAAATATTGATTTGTAATATCGTAAGGGGTTGTTTGATTTAAGAAGTTTACAGTAGGATTAGTAGAAGAAGGATTTGTAGGTTGCCATCCAAAATCAGCAGTAGGGGATTTGTAAACATGGACCATTTGAGGTTGGGTGATTGAATCAACACATCCATATTGTGTTTTTACCTTTAGTTTAACATCATAAGTTCCATAAGGGAATGAGAAAGAAGGGTTAGGTAAACTTGACTTAAGTTGACCAACAGTCCATTCAATAGTATCTGCGTTTGTAGAATTACTTATTAGTTGGAAGTTAAATGGTTCGCATCCTTCAAGAATTAGTGGATCGGTATGGAATGCTGCTAATCCTGCCGGCCTAACTTGAATAAGTATGGTATCTTGCCCATAACAACTTATCATACCATTAGTATTAATAACTTCGGCAATATATGTCAGCACATCATTGGCATTAGGTGGAGTTGTTATGTTAATTGTTTGAGTTTTTTCACCTGTTGGTTCCCATAAATATTCAGATGCTCCAGGGTTTCCTGCATCAAGAACAGTATTTAACTGTTCACATATTTGAATATCATCACCCAAATCAACTTGAGGAGTACATACAACTTCAAGTTTAGTAACAGTATCCCAAACACATAGGAAGTCATCAATAATATGAACATCATAATTGTATGAACCGCAACTATCAATAGGAGGAGCAAAGAATAGGGAAGTGTCAGAATTACCTATAATAAATGGACCATCTAACATAACTGTATCAAGAGGAACTTGGTATTCCCAATCAGCCATTGAGCCTTGGGATAATGACATATCCCACCAGCAAACCCAACCATTGTCAATTGCCCAATAGTCACAAACTCTAATTTTCCATTCACCATTCAAAGGACAACCAATTAAGTTGCTAAATCCATTTAAATCTGTTGTTTCCCAACCTGTAGTCATACTTGTTGCGGTTTGATCTGGAGTTTGGAAGTATCCAGTAGAGTCAACAATATGAGTAGAGTCAATAGGAGAAGTCATATTTCCACTAATAACACCTCTAGGAATATTCAAATATTGATTTGAAAAACAATATGTCCAGCAAATTCCCATCGCATTAGAAGCATTTGTAGGGTCGCAGCCAGAGCTTTGATCTAAAGCTTGTCCCATAAATGCTCCACCTGATTGGGTGAAATATTTCAAAATTGCACTATTACCGTTAGGACAAACAATTTCAAGACTAAGGTCACCTAAAAATGAGTGCTCCATATTTACACAAATGCTTAGAATATCGTCGACGCTATTAATTACTGCTCCAGGCATAAATTCAGAGAATGTTACAGGAGATTCATAACAAGGTTGTGCGCAATTAGGCCCGTCGGGAATAAATACAGCACTGTCAAATCTTTGGGTAGCACCACGCTCAAACAGAATGGAGTCAATTTTAATAGTATTATTTCCTTCGTATCCGACGTTAAAAGTAAACACTTGCCCCGAGCACATGTCTGGAATAGGGGAAACAGTTTTAATAGGATTTTTGGCAATTCTAACACGAACATCAATAGGATTTCTACTTCTACATCCACCATGAAGTGTGTCTAAAACTGTTAGTCCTAAATCATAACCTCTAACTTCATCCCATCTATGAGATGCATGATTGTCAAACAGTATTGTGTCGTAAGACATATCTCCATAATTCCAGCTGAAAATACATGTTGAAATATCTTGAGGATATCCATATGCACTATCAGGGAATACTGGTTTTGCAACAAGTTCAATTGAATCATTTTCACACAAGTCAATAGCTTTATAGTGAATTAAATTATAACTTACACTATCAATCCTTGAAGTGTCAGTAAAATTACGTATTTGAAAAGGAGTTTTTGAACCGTCAGGATTAATTTTATTAAAGTAAGTATCCAATGCAGCAATAGGATATTGACAATATGCAACGCACTCAACTAAAGCCTTAAATCCTGATGCAGTGTTAGCTCCATCAGAAATAATATGAACAGTTAAGCATCCACTAGGCTCACTTACATAGGCCATAATAGTTTGCCCAAGTAAATCATTATTTGTAAAAAAAGGAGTATTGTTGGGCGTAGTATGAATAGAACCATTTAGTCCAACTCCAGAAAATATCTCAATTTTATCAGAAGGATCAATATCAAAATGCTCAAATCTTAAAGAAATCCTTGAGTTAGGTTGATCGGGGCAAAAAGCAATCCAATAATTAATATTGGTATCATAATTACTAAATGAACCACCATTATCTACTAATATTGCTTCACAAGTTGTTTTAGTCTGCTCATTATAATTTGAGTCAAGCTTGTAAATTGTTCCTTGAGCATTAGATATATTGGGTAAAAGATATCCAATGACTAATAGTAAAATTAAAACTAACTTTTTCATATTGCTACATTATTTTGATTGTACAAATATATAATATTTTTTCTGAATGGAAATAAGTAATGAAAAAAATACAATACATTTCTTAAAACCCATTCACCAATATATACAACTAAAATCAAAAAAAAGTAAGTAAAAGAGTGTAAAAAAAATGAAAGATCAATTAAAAACAGAAAAAATACTATCTTTGCAAACTAAACAATATACTCTCAAAAGCTTGATTTTGCTGATATTTAAAAACAAGTTTTTTTTAGAAGTAAATCTTATTGATGAATAAAAATTTTCACAGAAAATGAATTATAATGTAGTTAAAGGGACAAGGGATTTTCTTCCCGAGCAAATGAATAAAAGAAATTATATATTCAATACAATAGAGAAAGTATATCAACTACATGGTTTTTTGCAAATTGAAACTCCAGCTTTGGAAAATCTGTCAACTCTTATGGGTAAATATGGAGAAGAAGGTGATAGGTTAATATACAAGGTGCTTAATAGTGGGAATTTTTTAGATAAGGTAGACATAAATCAAGAATTAGACTATAAAAAACTTACAAATAAAATATCAGAAAAAGGTTTAAGGTATGACTTAACTGTACCTTTTGCTCGTTTTATTGTAAATAATAGAAATAATATAACTTTTCCTTTTAAAAGATATCAAATTCAACCAGTTTGGAGAGCAGATCGTCCTCAAAAAGGAAGATATAGAGAATTTTATCAATGTGATGCAGACATTATTGGAAGTTATTCCTTATTAAATGAAGTTGAACTTTGTGAAATTATTGATGAGGTTTTTTCTTTACTTGGGTTGGAAATAGAACTAAAAATAAATAATAGAAAAATTTTAGCTGCTATTGCAGAGCTTATTGGAAAGCCGGATAAAATTGTTGATATAACAATTGCAATTGATAAGTTGGATAAGATAGGTTATGATAAAGTAATTGAGGAATTATTGGAAAGAGGATTAACTAATGAAGATATTGAAAAAATTAATCCAATCCTTAATTTAAAAGGCTCTATTGAAGAGAAAATCCTTTCTCTAAAAAAACTTTTTTCCAATTCTCAAATAGGTCAAAAAGGTATTTCTGAATTAGAAGAGGTTTTCCAAAATATTCAATTACTAAATCTTAGTTTAGATATAGACTTTGATATAACTCTTGCAAGAGGATTGAACTACTATACTGGAGCAATTTTTGAAGTTAAGAGCAAAGATGTTAAAATGGGAAGTATTGTTGGTGGAGGACGCTATGATAATTTAACTGGAATTTTTGGAATGCCTGATGTTAGTGGAGTAGGTATAAGTTTTGGTGCAGACAGAATTTATGATTGTTTAGAGGAACTTAAGCTATTCCCAGATCAAATTTCTGCTTCAACCACAATTCTATTTGTAAATTTTGGTATTAAGGAATCCAAACAATGTCTTCAATATGCAAAGATTTTACGTTCAAAAGGAATTAAAACAGAGATTTACCCTGAAGAAGTAAAGTTGCAAAAGCAAATGAAATATGCTAATGATAAGAAAATTCCATTTGTTGCACTTCTTGGTGAAAAAGAAATTGACGACGGAGTAATTGTTTTGAAAAATATGATTTCAGGAGAGCAAACTTCTTTAACAATAGACCAAATAATAGATTTGATATCCAAATAAATAAAGATATATTAATTATTTCTTCTTTTTAGTTTTGTATTTGAGAATGTGAATTGTAACTCCTATAGCAATTACAATTAATAGTGTTTTTAGCCATATTTTATCAGTAAAGAAAATTACGCTTGAAATAATGCTTAGCCAAAGCATGCTTACACTCAAAACTTTTATCTTGATTGGTATTGCTTTTTCTTGTTGGAAGTCTTTAATATATTGTCCAAATATTTTATGCTCAATTAACCAATTATGAAGTTTTTTGGAGCTCTTCAGGAAAAGAAAGGAAGAAAGAAGTAGAAAAGGAGTAGTAGGTAGTATTGGTAAGAATATTCCTATTATTGCCAATATTAAACTTAGTAAACCAAATAATTTTAAAATGAATTTTTTCATTTTATTCTTGATAGAAAACTCTCTTTACTCTTTGAGAAATTGTTGAGAGAATTTCATAAGGAATAGTATTTAATTCATTAGAAATATTCCAAATAGGATATTCCTTTGAAAAAATTATAACCATATCATTTTCCTTGCATTCAACTCCACTTAAATCTAACATGCACATATCCATACAAACATTTCCTATTATAGGAACAAGATTCCCATTTATCCAAACTCTTCCTCTGCCATTTCCTCTTTGGCGACTAAGTCCATCTGCATAACCAATAGGAATCACTCCAATAGTCATTTTCTTTTTTGCAACAAATGCTCTAGAGTATCCTACAGTTTCATTTTCTTCTATTTCTCTTTTAAGAATAAGGTGGGTTTTTAAACTATGAACATATTCTAATTCTTGCTCTTGAGCGGCACTATCTCCAATCCCATACATTCCAATTCCAAGTCTTACCATATCAAATTGAGCTTCAGGGAAACGATTTATTGCTGCAGAATTGGCAATATGTCTAAGAATCTTATAAGGAAAAGCTTTAGTTATTTGTTGACTTAGAGCTTCAAAAGTATTGATTTGTTTTTTAGTGAAATCATCAAAAAGATGATTGTCTGCTCCAGCAAGATGGGAGAAAATACTCTTAATTCTTATAGTAGGATTTTCTTTTAGTAGTTTTATTAAAGGTTCAATGTCCTTTTCTTCCATTCCCAAACGATGCATTCCTGTATCAAGTTTAATATGAATATTTAGTTGTTGTGAGTTCCCAATTATTTCATATTGACGTTTTTGATCAATGAATTCCTTGAGAATCGAAAGAGAATAAATTTCAGGTTCTAAATTATAGTGAAGGAGTTTGTTTAAATCTTTGGATTGAGCACTCATCACCATAATAGGTAGTTTTATATCATTATGTCTAAGTTCAACTCCTTCATCAGCAAAAGCTACAGTTAAGTAATCAGTGTGTTGCTTGGAAAGTGATTTAGCTATTTCGTATGAACCAGAGCCATAAGAATGAGCTTTAACCATTGCCATAAGTTTAACATTTTCTTTTAGTTTTTTCTTGAAATAGTTAACATTATGAGCTAATGAAGAAAGATTTATTTCTAATACAGTTTGGTGAGTTTTCTTTTCAAAAAGTCTGCTTATTCTTTCAAATTCAAAACTTCTTGCTCCTTTTATAAGTATAATTTGATTATTGAAGTCTTTTAGAGAGAATTCTTTAAGAAAGTCTTGGGTGGTAGGAAATACTCTATTATTTATTGTTAGAAGAGATTTGTATTGGATGAAGTCTTCTCCAATTCCAACGAGAGTATTTATTTTTCTATCAATCAGTAGTCTGTTAATTTCTTTATAGAGTTCTTCTTTTAAATTAAAAGATTGAGTAATGTCTGATAGAATAGCAGTTTTTTGAGAATAATCTTTTTGTTGATTAATAAAGTCAAGGGCAAGAGAAAGTGACATTAAATCGGAACTATAACTATCATTTATAATAAGATTTTGATTAATTCCTTCTTTAATTTCAAGACGCATTTCTAAAGATTGGAGACAAGGAGTTCTTTCCTGTAGAGTTTCCAAGTTAATGTTAAGTGTTAAACATGCAGCAAAAGCATTTATGGCATTTTCAATACTTGCTCTATCAGTAAAAGGAATTGTAAAAAGGGATTCTTCTCCTTTATATATATAATGTATAATAGAATTACTTTTTTGCTTTCCTACTTTTAGTATTCTTAAAACAGCATTTTCGTTTTTTCCCCAAGTTAGAATTTCTTTATTGCTTCCTTTAAGTTTATTTTGAATAATATTATGCACTTGAATATTATCCATGCAGTATATTATAGTTTTTGAATCTTTAAAAAGTATTAGTTTCTCTTCAATTTTTTCTTCAATAGAATTAAAGTAAATTTGATGAGCATCTCCAATATTGGTAAAAATTCCTATTTGAGGCTTAATTATTCTTTCTAAAGTTTGCATTTCTCCTTTGTTAGAAATACCAGCTTCAATAACTCCTAAATTATCATCTTTTGTTAGATTCCATAAAGATAAAGCAACTCCAATTTGAGAATTATAACTTCTTGGACTTTGGCAAACTTTAAGATTATTACCAATAAGTTGAACAATCCATTCCTTAACAATAGTCTTCCCATTTGAACCTGTTATAGCAATAATTGGAGTTTTGAACAATTCTCTTTTAAGTCGAGCAAATTCTTGCATTGCACCTATTGTACTTTCAACCAAAATAAAGGTAGCATCCTCATATTTTTCATATTCCTGAGGTAGATTTTCTGTAACAAAAACTCTTACTCCACTAAAATAAAGTTCAGCAATATATTTTTGCCCATTATCAGAAAGAGTCTTTATTGCAAAAAAGACAGTTCCGTCAATAATATTTAATTTTCTACTATCAAAGAGAAGGTTTTTTACGATGAAATCCTCTCTTTTTGAACCAAAAATCTTAGAATTTATTCTTTCTAAAAAATAACTTAGTGTAAAATTCATACTCATGATAAATATCTGCAAAGTTATACCTTTTTAGAACTTACGACACATTTAAGTCTCGAAAAAATCAAAGAATAAAAAAATATTCAACAAATAATTTCTTTATATCAAAGATACTAAGTAACTTTGTAGTCTCAAATTTCAATGTTTTGAAATTGAAAAAAATAACTAATAACATAAAATAAATACATTATGGACGTAAAAAAAGTTTTAGCTGACGTAGAAGCTAAAAACCCAGGACAACCATTGTTCCTTCAAGCAGTAACAGAAGTTTTAGAAACTATTGAAGAATACGTTGCTAAGAATCCTAAGTATGATGATAATAAAATCATCGAAAGAATGGTAGAACCAGATAGAATCTTCCAATTCAGAGTTGAATGGGTTGATGATAAAGGTAATATCCAAATCAACCGTGGTTACCGTGTACAATTCAATAACGCTATTGGACCATACAAGGGAGGTCTTCGTTTCCACCCAACAGTAACACTTGATACATTAAAATTCTTAGGTTTTGAACAAACTTTCAAAAACTCTTTAACTACACTTCCTATGGGTGGTGGTAAAGGTGGTTCTGACTTTGATCCAAAAGGAAAATCAGATAGAGAAATCATGCGTTTTTGCCAAGCTTTCATGACAGAATTATTTAAATATATTGGACCAGACACAGACGTACCTGCAGGAGATATCGGAGTAGGTGGACGTGAAATTGGTTTCTTATATGGTATGTACAAGAAATTAGTTCGTGAAAACACAGGAGTTCTTACAGGAAAAGGTGCTGGTTGGGGAGGTTCTATCCTACGTCCAGAAGCAACTGGTTTCGGTGGAGTTTACTTTGTAAACAATATGTTAAAAGCTCACAACATGTCAATTGAAGGAAAAACTATTTCTCTTTCTGGATTTGGTAATGTTGCTTGGGGTGCTGCTTTAAAAGCTACTGAATTAGGAGCTAAAGTTAAAGTTATCTCTGGTCCTGATGGATATGTTGTTAACGAAAACGGTATGACAGCAGAACAAATTGAATATATGCTAGAACTTCGTGCTACTAACAATAACGTAGTAAAACCATATGCTGACAAATTTGGAACAAAATTTGTTGCTGGAAAGAAAGCATGGGATGTTGCAGTTGATATCGCAATGCCATGTGCATTCCAAAACGAATTAAATGCTGATGATGCAAAACAACTTATTGCTAATGGTGTTAAATTAGTTTGTGAAGTTTCAAATATGGGATGTACAGCAGAAGCTGTTCACGAATTACAAAAAGCAAAAGTTATCTTTGCTCCAGGAAAAGCAGCTAACGCTGGTGGAGTAGGAGTTTCTGGTCTTGAAATGAGCCAAAATGCAGGTCATATTAGTTGGACAGGAGCTGAAGTTGATCAAAGACTTCACGCTATGATGGATTCAATTCATGAAAACTGTATTAAATATGGTAAAGAAAAAGACGGATATGTAAACTATGTAAAGGGTGCTAACGTAGCAGGCTTTATTAAAGTTGCTGATTCAATGATTGAACTTGGTGTTTGCTAAGCTAAATAATTGACAATAATATGAAAGCGTTTCAGAAATGAGACGCTTTTTTTGTTTAGTAATCTTAAGAATAAAATAGAGATGAAAAAGCAAAATCTAAAATAACATATTTAATAAATAAAATATCATGAGACTAAGAGAATTATTAGATTTAAGCAATGTTGGAATCAACAATATAGAGCAAAGATTTCAAGAAATAGCAGAGCTTTTATTTCAGGAATATTGTATTAAAAAAGGTAACGACCAATACAAACTTTTGGAAATAGAATTCTACTACTATACCAAAGATTTTGAAGATATTATTACCTATCCTCGCAATGTTAGTGGTGGGAAATGGTTTTTCCATGAAAGTGGAGTTGATATAACTTTTGATAGTAAATGTACAGATAAAGATTGTAGTTGTGATAAGCGGAAGCCTAATGAAGATTATTTTGGAGGAATATTAATTCGTAGCCTGCTAAAGAATGATGAGGAACTTATTACTGGACCTCTAAAATGTTCTTGGGCTTTATTTGACTTTATTGATGCATTTACACTTGAGAAAGAAGATCTACCTCTGATCGTTAATAATGAAAATGACAAATTACCGATTTTTGCTACAAACCGTCATATTCCAATCGATGAGGAAAAAGTTAAAATTAGATTTGGTAATAATTCGGACTCTTTCCTTAGCTTTAAAGGTAAACCTTATCGTTTTTATATTAAACATCCTTTATGGGTAAATATAACGAAAGCAAAATATAGTGCAAGACCATGGTAAAAATAATACACTAAACAATAGGCAACAGAACCTTTGTTAAAATTCCAGATTCTATGATTGAACTTGGTATTTGTTAAGCTAAATAATTGACAATAATATTAAAAGCGTCTCAGGAATGAGACGTTTTTTTTGTTTATATAACAATCTGATTATAAAGTCTTCGGGTTATCTTTATAAAGTCTTCAGGGTAAAAAGACTTTGTTTTCATGATTCAAGAGTGGCATACTTGTTGCTTAAGAGTGGTATTCTTAACTATCAAGAGTGCCACTCTTGGAATCGATTAACCTTATTAATTCA